>Ga0315275_10007587_pt1 | contig 10491 bp, 13 predicted proteins | sample YL17G03_0_MG_FD_205557 | JGI IMG/M metagenome (GOLD analysis project Ga0315275, IMG submission 205557) | Sediment microbial communities from Yellowstone Lake, YNP, Wyoming, USA - YL17G03_0 | ecosystem: Environmental > Aquatic > Freshwater > Lake > Sediment | place: USA: Wyoming | collected...
AACTATTTTTTCCGGATGGGCAAATACCAGAAGTGGCTCGTCAACCACATCGAGGAAAATCCGGACTTCATCCGGCCGGAGCGGTACCGGAACGAGGCCCTCGCGTTTCTCCGCGAACCGCTGGAGGACCTCTGCATCTCCCGTCCGAAAAGCCGCCTCACCTGGGGGATCACGCTGCCGTTCGACGATAATTACGTCACCTACGTCTGGTTCGATGCGCTGATCAACTACGTCACGGCGGTCGGCTATCCGGACGGGGAGAACTTCCGCACCTTCTGGCCGGTGGCAGAGCACCTGATCGCCAAGGATATCCTGAAACCCCACGGGATCTACTGGTCCACGATGCTCAAGGCGGCCGGGATCGAGCCCTACCGGCATCTCAACGTCCACGGATACTGGAACGTCGATCAGAGCAAGATGTCCAAGAGCGTGGGCAATGTCGTAAAGCCCCTCGACCTGAAGGACAAGTACGGCCTCGACCCCTTCCGCTACTTTCTCATGCGGGACATGGTCTTCGGCCTCGATTCCAGCTTCAGCGAGGAGGCCTTCGTCCAGCGGATCAACTCCGATCTGGCGAACGACCTGGGCAACCTCGTCAGCCGGACGATGACGATGGCCGTGAAATACGGAAACGGCAAGGTCCCGGCGCCCGCCGCCGCCGCCGCCGAAGACCTCCTCCTCCGGGAAACGGCGGCGCGGACGGTGACCGAGGTGGAGGCCTGCTTTGCAGAGCTCGGTTTTCACAAGGCGCTGATCGCGATCTGGGAATTCATCAACGTCACGAACAAGTACATCGTCGAGCGGGAGCCCTGGCTGCTCGCGAAGGATCCGGCCAACCGGGCGCGTCTGGAGACGATCCTCTACAATCTGCTGGAGGTTCTCCGGATCACGGCTGTGCTGATCTCCCCCTTCATGCCGGGGTCGGCCGCGAAAATCCAGGAACAGCTTGGCATTGCCGATGCCTCGGGTCAGAATTTCGACACCATTCGGGAGTGGGGCGCCCTTCCGCCGGGGAACGAACTGAAGCGGAGCGAATCCCTCTTCCCGCGCGTGGAAATCCGAACGGAGGAGGCCGGACCGGAAGCGATCAAGGTCGAGGCGCCGCCGATCAAACCGGAGATCGCCTACGAGGAGTTCGAAAAGGTGGACCTCCGGGCGGCGAAGGTTCTTGCCGCCGAGATGGTCCCCAAATCGAACAAACTGATCCGCTTGACGGTGGAGATCGACGGAGAGAGGCAGATCGTGGCCGGCATCGGAAAAGAGTACAAACCGGCGGAGCTCGTCGGCAAGACCATCGTCGTCGTCGCCAACCTGAAGCCGGCAAAACTGATGGGGGTCGAGTCGCGCGGGATGCTCCTCGCGACCGATACGGAGGAGGGCCTCACCGTCCTCGGCTTCGACCGGCCGCCAAAGACCGGTGCAAAGATTCGCTAGAGGAAATAAGGTGATCTGATTTTTCAAAAGGGCGGCCGCTGCTCCACCTCTCTCTTCCAATCGCATCTCCTGCCATCATCTACGGCATACGATGGCTTCACAGATGTTGAATGCCAATGCCTGTCTTTGCACCATCCAGGATCTTCTTGGACACAGTAACCCCCATGCCCGGGTCGGGCACAACGAAGGATGAAAATCACCCCCACCCTTCCCTCCCCCCTCGAGGGGGAGGGATAAAGGGAGAGGGGGCATTTTCATATAAATGTAAAAACGACCCAGCGGTACTGCCGGGTATCAAATCTCAAAGTGCAGAGAGATTATTTAATGCGATGGAGGTGATCATGCAACGAGCCGCTTCGGGTATCGTCCTCACCCAAGACATTATCTTTGACTACCTTACGACCGGGAAGAAAAGCCCGGCCCTGAAATTGAATTCTTCTAACCATAACCGTTGTAGATTTTCACATTAAATTGGCATCTTTCCCCTGATTATATGAGGTGGGTTGCAAGATTTTCGGGATTAATGGGCGGGGATATGAAGGGGACCGATGGGTGACACCGGTTCCCTTTTTTACGTGGCGATTAGAACGTTTCAGTGGAAGCGATGCGAACGTGTTCGGCGGATACGGTTACGGATTGATCCTGCGCGGCAGCGATGAGCGCACCTCTGGCCAGATGGTTTGCTTTTCGGAAGAGCCCCCCGGAACCCTGGTGAATGGCGGTGACGGCCGTTTCATCGAAGGGATTGGTTCTGATGCCGGCAATGGCCATGTGATGTGTCATGCAGGCCTCGATGCCCTCACGATGGACCCCCTCCAGATGGCTTCTGGCAACGATTCGTGACGCCAGCGGCTGGGATGACCGGTACATCAGTTTGTCGACGAGGCTGGATTGGCCCGCGAGGATGACGGGCAGAAAGGCCCCCTGATGGAGTGAGCAGAGGGTGTGAATCTCCGCCAGGACCTCCAGCCGCATCATGAAATGCCGCTAAATACCGAAACACCGAACTCGAAGAGGGTACCGCACGACTCTGCTCCTTCCACCAACGACGATCCAACTCCCGCCGCTCACGACGTTTCATCCCCTTCTGTTCTATTCTACGCAATACCTTACAAAAACCGGAATCCCCTTGCAATTTCCGCAAATCATCCACACAATCACCGCCTGCAAGATTTGTTAAGATCAGGGGGGGTTGGTTGTTCCTAATTTTTCTCTTTTCGATCAAACAGCCAGCACGGATTCCTGATATTGGAAAACGGACGCATCAACCGTGAGCAACTGCATCCCTTCTGTACGGGCCTGGGCCAGCAGCAAGCGGTCGAAAGGGTCTTTATGAAGCAACGGCAACGTCTCGACCCCAAAGGCATGCTCCGCGGTTACAGGCAGTTCTGTGTATCCATGCACGATGAGCATCTTTCTCAAGCGGCGCGGATCCACCTTGAAATCCTCCCGTCCCAGTCCCCGTTTGATCACAATCTCCCAGATACTGGCCGCACTGAAAAACAAAACGTTCTCGGGCGTTGTTAAAAGGGTGCGGGCTGATTCGGAGAGCTTTTCCGGCTGCCCTGCAGCCCACAGGACAATGTGCGTATCCAGCAGCAGTTTCATGAGGACTTTCCTTCAAAAAGTTGGATCATCTCCGTTGCCGCAAGAGAATCAAAATCGTCCGGCACCGAAATCTCACCCGACATGAACCCTAACTTTTCAGCCCCTTTCAGCTCCCCATCGGATAGCGGTAAAACCTTGACCATCGGCTTTCCTGCCTTGGCAATGATAAAAACCTTTCCTTTTGCGGCCTCATCGACCAGACGTGAAAGGTGCGTCTTCGCTTCGTGGATATTGACGGTTTGCATGGAACACCTCATTGGGTTTGGTTCTGTGGACTTAGTTTAAGTGCATGATCAGGGATTGTCAAGGGAAATTGGAACGACTTTACTTCCCCGCCCTTGACGGACCCAAAGGGCTCAAAACTTCCCAGATCCTTTCCGATGCTCTCCCATCCCAGAGGGGCGGCACAGCGGCATGCTTAGCCTTTTCCAGAGCCTCGCCATACGCCTTCAGAATCCCCTCTTTGCTTGTCCCCGCCAGGACATTCGTTCCCAGCTCAACCGTGATCGGCCGCTCCGTATTCTCTCGAATCGTCACACAGGGAACGCCGAGGGCCGTGGTTTCCTCCTGAAGGCCGCCGCTGTCTGTCAGCACAACCTTGGCGTCTTTCCACAGGAAGAGCGATTCCATAAAACCCAGGGGCGCTAACATCTTGATATTCTCTGAAAATTTGATCTGAAACTGCTCCATCATCTTTCTCGTCCGCGGATGGGCGGGAAAAAGTATGGGCATCTCGGCCGCAATCTCATTCACCGCGGCGGCAATCCCCATAAAGGTATCCCGGTCGTCAACATTGGAGGGCCGGTGCAGCGTCATGAAGGCATACGTATTTTTTGCCGGCTTCAATTTGAAAACGGAATAAGCCTCCACGCTTACATCCTCAACCCCTGCAGGGTGGATTGGCGGAGCGTAATCCACCGTTATGTTCGGCGCCTCCGCCGTCTTTGCAGTTTAGGCTCTTTTGCAGGAATTACGGGGACATCCATGATAAGTAATGTCAAGGGGAAAACGGAGATTTCCCTTGACCTCCCGGATTGACGGACTCCCCGGCGGCTTTTTTTGTTAGCGCCGATGTGATTGTCCCCCCCCTCGGTGGCGGGAGAAGCCCCCCGTGCCCCGGATATGCTAACCGTCCGATTCGGGCAACTGACGGTAAGAGGATTTGCACCTCTCAAGATTCGCAGCCTTGTCGGCTGTTCCTAGACCGTTTTCTCCTTTTGCAATCTGGCTTCCCGACGGTGCCACAGCATTTCAACCATGTATCCGTTGGCCCCGGCCCCTCACACAGGATATCCAGCTTTCTTTTATCCGTACCATAATATCGAGGAAACAACATCATTGATTATTGAACTCCTCATTTGCGGGGGTAAATTTTCCGATAATTTTCCGATAATTATCTTGACACACAAGCATCATTTTCGTATAGTCTCGCCGTAAAAAAAGCAGGCTCTTATCTAAAGGGGGAATATCTTTATTACTATGATTCCCGGCTGTAACTGTAAAGCCGCATCCCCTTATGTTTTTAGGGGGCGAGGGAGACAACATCTAAAATGACTGATGGCAATAATCATCCGGTACTAATTATCGGTGGCGGTCTCTTCGGTATCGTATGCGCGTTGGAACTTTATCGTCTCGGAGTGCCGGTGATATTCATGGAAAAAGAGGCGTCCTTGGGCGGACTTGCTGCCCGCTTCTGCTGCAAGGCCTCGGAACTTTCAGCGGCAGCCATTGTCGTTGGCGCCGGGAAAAGGAATTTTCGTTACCGGCGCCTGCGCCGGACCCAAAGACATTGACCGGTCGATAACGCATGCAAAGAAGAAATCAGAATCTGCATCGAACAGATCCAGGAGTTAAAAAAAATGAAAGGCATCCATGGAATCCATCTGATGGGGATGAATCTGGAGGAAAAGTTTGTTCAAATTTTGGATATAGCAGGACTATCATCCCGGCCCAAAGTCGAATAGAGAAAAAATAAGATCAGTGACTGAAAGCCACAAGCTGACAAGAAAGGGAAGTCCATGTCTATGAAATCAGGAAGTCGTCTGGAAAAGATATTGGAAGCTGGTCACTTTGCTTTTACGGGTGAGCTCGGTCCTCCCCAGGGAGCCAATGTGGAGGCGATCCGGAAAAAAGCAAGTTATTTAAAAGGGATCACGGATGCGGTGAACATCACGGACAACCAAACCGCTGTCGTGCGTATGTCAAGTTGGGGCGCCGCCTTGATCGCCATTCAGGAGGGTTTAGAGCCCAACTACCAGATGGTCTGTCGAGACCGCAATCGCATCGCCATGCAGAGCGATATCCTGGGAGCTTATGCTCATGGTGTCCGGAATATGCTCTGTCTGTCGGGCGACCACCAGCAGTTTGGCAACCATCCTTTGACCAAGGGCGTCTTCGACATCGATTCCATTCAGCTAATCAGCATGGTAAAAGGAATGCGCGATGATAAAAAATTTCTTAACGGCGATGAGATCGATGGAGCGCCCCAGATTTTCATCGGTGCGGCTGCGAATCCATTTGCCGAACCCTTTGAATGGCGAGTTCACCGTTTGGCAAAAAAAATAAGCGCGGGGGCGGACTTTATCCAGACCCAATGCATTTATGACATGAAACTGTTCCGGGAATGGATGAAACAGGCCAGCGATATGGGACTGACCGAAAAGGTGCACATTCTGGCGGGAGTGACCCCTCTTAAATCAGCCGGTATGGCCCGATACATGGCGAATAATGTCTCCGGCATCACTATTCCGGATGATATAATAGACCGGATGGCTAAAGCGCCGAAGGGCGGCGGCGCCGAAGAAGGAATTAAAATCTGCCTTGAGCAGATTGAGGAGTTGAAAGAAATTAAAGGAGTACATGGGATTCATCTGATGCCCATTGAATGGGAACACCGGGTGCCGGAAATCGCTGAACGGGCGAAGCTCATTCCCAGACCTCAGGTTTAAAGGAAAAGGATAATACGGAGATGAGATGATGCGGAGAAAAGGGAGATTCTGAAGTCATAAGGAGAGGTCCATGTACGGTTTTATTCAGGGAGAGCTGGTGTCGATTGCTTTTGTCATATTTATCTTAGGGCTGATATTCCAATTCTTTCAGTTTTTCAAATTGACCAAGAAAAAGGAATGGATCTATCCCCCTGGGAAAGTAAAACGTGAAAAGAAAACCGCAGGGCAATGGGTCGCTTTTTGCCTTGCCTCTCTTAATGGGACCTTATGGAAAACGGATCCCCTGATAACGGTTGTGACATCGGTGTTCCATGTCTTTCTGATCCTGGTGCCCATTTTTCTACTTGGGCATAATATTTTAATAGATCAATCCTGGGGGCTGAGCCTCTGGAGTCTGCCTGAATCCATCACGGATATCTTGACCCTGGTCTTTTTGATCTGTGTGGCTTTTTTCCTTGGTCGCCGCCTCTTTCTATCTCGGGTCCGGGCCATCACGACCGTCTATGACTATCTCATCTTGTTGATTGCAGCCGCCCCTTTCCTGACAGGCTACTTTGCATATCATCAGTGGTTTAATTATGATACGGTAATGACGCTCCACATTCTGGCGGGAGAAGTCATGCTCATCACCATCCCTTTCACGAAACTCGGGCACATGCTCTTTTTCTTCCTCTATCGCTTCCTGATCGGGAATGAATACAGTTTCGCACGGGGAGAGAGAGTCTGGTAAATGAAAGGATCTTCCGACATGGAAAATATTAATCTTCATCAGGAAATGAAGCCTGTTGATGTGAAAAAGATTAAAGAGATGTTGAATCTAAAAAAAGGGAAAATGAAACGATATTTATCTCATTGCGCTCATTGCAGTCTCTGTGCCGAAAGTTGTTTTTTATATATGGCTCATCATAAAGATCCTCAATACATGCCCTCTTATAAAGCCATTTATTCCTTAGGGAGAATATACAAAAAAAAAGGCAAAGTGGACAGAAAGCTATTGACTGAGATGAAGGGCATCGTGTGGAGAAACTGCGTGCTTTGCGGCCGCTGTTATTGCCCAATCGGTATTCATATCCCCAGTATGATCACCTTTGCCCGAAGCATCCTCCGGTCTCAGGAGGTCTATCCTCAACTTGATGATGTTTCATCGGAAAGTTGGCTGTAAGATGGAAAGATGGGTCTCTGAAGGAGAACAAGTATGAAGACGATAGGCTGGAGGGTTTTGATGATCGTCGCAACTGCTTTCCTGATTTTAGCAGGTTCTCCCCTCCAGGCACAGCCGGATAAGATTGTATTAGATCAGGGAGGAAAAACACGACCTGCGGTGATCTTTCCTCACAATCGTCATGCTGAAGCTGGACTGTCGTGCAAGGATTGCCATCACGTTTATGAAAACGGGAAAAACGTTCTGGAGGAGGATAAACTCGAGGAAGGGAATCAGGGTATTCGTTGTTCTGCTTGCCATGGTTCGAAGTCCCGGCTTGACCTGGAACAGGCTTTTCACAACCAGTGCATCGGTTGCCATACGACGTATCTAAAGAAAAACGAAAAGACAGGCTCCCGGTATTGTGGGGGATGTCATGTAAGGAAGTAAGGGGTCTTTTCCATCGGTGTGGTCATTATCAAGAGGTCTCTAAAGCTTTTGAATATTTGGAAACCGGAGGAAGAAAATGATTGTTGGTGAAAGAAAACCTTTTGACGAAATCAAAGAGATGATGAAGAGCTTCAGGAAGGTTTTGAATGTGGGTTGTGGAGGCTGTACATCCATCTGCATGGCCGGTGGTCAAAGGGAAGTCGGTATCCTAAATGAAGAACTCCAAAACGCTTTCAAACAGGATGGTGCCTCACTCCAGGTGGATGGGTTTACCATCGAACGACAGTGCAATGCCGATTTTTTTCAGGAGTTGGATGAGATTGCAAGTAGCTACGAAGCCTTGCTGTCCATGGCTTGTGGAGCCGGAGTCCAGTTCCTTGCCGACCGATATCCTCAAAAACCGGTATTCCCTGCTCTGAATACCGTTTTCGTCGGCGTGGACCGGGGTATCGGATGGTTTGAGGAAAATTGCCGGACCTGCAGAGAGTGTGTCTTGGGAGAGACAGCAGGAATATGCCCTGTTACCAGATGTGCTAAAAGCCTTTTCAACGGACCCTGCGGAGGGACTTCTAAAGAAGGAAAATGCGAAGTAAGCAAAGACACCCCTTGTGCTTGGTTTGAGATCTACAAACGTTTGAAGGATCAAAATAGGTTAGAAAACATCCTCAAGGTAAAACCTGCAAGGGAATGGCGAAATCAAACCCAGGGGACTCTAGTTCAGGAAGCTTATAAGAAAAGATATGCAAAATAATTGTTTTTTAAGAAGTCCCTTTCTACGTGAAAAAATTTCTCTTTGAATAGGCAAGAACGTGGCGGGGATCACCATCCCGGACGCTCTTATCGATCATATGGCAAAAGCCGCCAAAGGTTCCGAAGAAGGCATCAAGATATGCGTAGAGCAGATTCGGGAAGTGAGAGAGATCGAGGGAGTTCACGGGATCCACATCATGGCTATCGAATGGGAGCAAATGATAAGCAAGATCACGGAAATGGCCGGTCTGTTGCCGCATCCGAAAGTTGAATAGAATAGCGGCGTAAAAAAGTTTTTCAACCCCTATGTGGATTTGAAGATGTTACAGTCCATTATTGAATTGGCAAATGATGGAATACTGGTCTTCAATGACCGCCTGGGGGTGGAATATGCAAACCGGACCATCTCGCAGATCACCGGCTATGAGCACGTCCGGGTACTGGCGATGACTATTACCGAGCTCCTCGGCAACGAAAGCCGGGCTCTTCTCGAAGGCATATTTTCACATCCCGAGAAGTACGGTGAAAAAGCCTGTACGGTGATTCAGCTTCCAACCGCCTCCGGCGAGATCAGGAACGTAGAAATCTGTATAGCCATTGCACAGCCTCCCGATGGCGCCGACAGGGCCTATGCCTATGTTCGTGACGTTACCGACGAGAAAAGAATTGGAAATGAACTCCGGGAGGCCAATGAATTTTTCAAGAATTTGATTTCCAGTTCGGTGGATGGAATCATCGCTGCCGACATGAAGGGGAATATTTTCATATTTAATCAGGGTGCGGAGAACCTCACCGGGTATACCGCGGAGGAGTTCATCGGTAAAGTCCACATCACCCAATTGTATCCCGAAGTCGTAGCCCGAGATATCATGAGGAAGCTCCGCAGCCCGGACTACGGAGGTATAGGAAAGTTAAATCCCTCTCAACTCAATCTGGTCAGTAAAAACGGCGAAGAGATTCCCTTTCAACTTTCGGCGTCGCTTATTTATGACAGCGCGGGTAAAGAAATTGCCAGCGTGGGTATATTTACCGATTTAAGGCCTCGTCTGGATATGGAACGCAAGTTTCAGGAAACGCATCTGCAACTGATAAGCTCGGAAAAGCTTGCTTCCCTCGGTAAACTTGCCGCAGGCATTGCCCATGAAATCAATAATCCACTCGGCGGGATACTTATTTATTCCAGTCTAATGATGGAAGATCTTGCAGAGGATGACCCGAAACGGCAGGACTTGGCCCGCATCGTACAGGAGGCGGGGCGCTGCAAAGAAATAGTGAAGAGCTTGCTGGAGTTTGCCCGCCAGAGCGAACCGAACATGGAGCCGGTAGATATAAACCGCGCAATTACCGAGGGGTTGTTCTTCCTGGAAAACCAGGCCTTTTTTCACAATATTCAGACCATCAAAAAACTTGGTTCTTCACTACCCTTTGCGCTTGGCAACGCCGGACAGCTTAAACAGGTTTTCATGAACATTATTGTCAATGCCGCAGAAGCCATGCACGGCAGTGGAACTTTAACTATTTCCACCTCTTTCAACCGGGAACGCAACAACATAACTGTCGAATTCACGGATACCGGAGAAGGTATTCCGGAAGAAAACCTGACCCGGATTTTTGACCCGTTTTTTACTACAAAAGATGTCGGCAAAGGAACGGGGTTGGGATTAAGCACCGCCTACGGCATCATAGAAGGTCACGGAAGCAAGATAGAGGTGAAAAGCAAGGTGGGTGTCGGCACGACTTTTACTATCTTACTTGCGCCTTGCCCGGAAACACAACCGATCCTGGAAAATCGCCCATCAGAAGTGACCGGGTGTGCACGGGGGAATCACAGTTTCAAGGGAGAGCCCAGCGTCTGCCTGAGTGCCGCTCTGCCCTGATAAGGCTCTTTCCAAAGAGGTAAAAATGAGCATGAACGAATCGGCGATGCCGCTTGAGAATTCATTTCTTGAAGAAGTCATTGATGTGAGCAAGGTGGACATTCAGGCCTGTTACCAGTGCCAGAAGTGTTCTGCGGGATGTCCCGTTGTCTCCGCGATGGATATTCTTCCGAACCAGATTATCCGTCAGATCCAGTACGGAAGGCGCGAGAAGGTGCTGACTTCCGGGAGCATCTGGATATGCGCCTCCTGCCATACGTGCAGCGTCCGATGTCCCAACGAT
>Ga0315275_10007588_pt1 | contig 10491 bp, 10 predicted proteins | sample YL17G03_0_MG_FD_205557 | JGI IMG/M metagenome (GOLD analysis project Ga0315275, IMG submission 205557) | Sediment microbial communities from Yellowstone Lake, YNP, Wyoming, USA - YL17G03_0 | ecosystem: Environmental > Aquatic > Freshwater > Lake > Sediment | place: USA: Wyoming | collected...
ACCTTATTAACCTAATTTATTTATTAATAATAAAGATTAATTTATAAAATTTTAGTTATTAAGCTCTAAGCTCTCTAATTTTAGTGAGTTTGAGTTATTCTTCATCACCCGTAGAGTTAACACAATCCCTTTTTCTTCTTTGAGTATTTTTCCTTCTCTTAATAAACTCTCTACATTTCTCTTAACTGCTGTTAAATTTTTATTGTCTAGCATTTTTTAAAATTTTATAAAAGTTTTCGGCTCCAAAAACAATAATATGTTTGTTTAAGGTTTCATTCATTATATTTGGACTATCTCTTTTAGAGAGCATTTCATAAACACTCTCTACAGAAATAACACTTATATCAAAATTTAAACTTAGATTAGACGCGATATTCTCCAAAACTTTCTCTGTTTCATTAATTTTCTTTTTGTCTTCTATAATAAACAAAATGTCTATATCCCGCGGGTTATTTTTTTCAATGGCAGAACCAAATATTAATAAAATAAAAAAATCTTTCTCAATTTTAAAAACATCGTTAATGAATAATTGAAGTGCTTTAATTTTTTTAACAAATTCTTTTGTTCTCAGATGTTCAATATATGCTAAATCTAAAGAGTTTTCTTTGTAGTTTAAAGAAAGCAGTTTTCTTTTATCTCTTATTATGAATCTTTCATTAACAAGCTTTTTAATTTCTCTATGAATTAAAGGATATGGCTTTTTGAGTAACTCGGAAATTTGTTTTATACTGAAATTATCGCTTATTTTTGAAACAAAAGTTTCCATTATTTTTGCCTGTGTTTTTGTAAGCATTTTGTAATTATTTTATAACTTTTTAGATATAATGTTATATCTTTTTAGTTATATAAACCTTTCTATCAGAAAATCTCCTCACTTATGCGCGAAATAGAAGCTCATTTTTCCTTTTTTCTTTTCATCAAATTTGCAATAGCCAAATCCAACAAAATGAATTGTATCTTCAGGTTTTGGCTCTAAAATTGTGTTGCCACTAACAATAGAGCCATCAGGCATAATTACTTCCATGTTCCCTTTGCCTTTTTCAGTTTGCTTGAATTTTGCCTGTCTCGCTTTTTCATGCAAAAGCTTTCTGTTTTCAGCATAAAGAATATCAATAGGAACAACTATGTCATTTTGATTCAAGCCAATATCCTCTATAAATTTTCTTATAGCTTCTGGCAAAAAACCTCTTTTTCTTAAAGAGGTTATGCTCCATGTTCGGGGATCATGCCATCCAGTAAATTTTCCTGATTTTACTTCTTCTTGCGCCTTGCTTTTGCTTATTTTTGCCCCCGCTCCTTCCAGCCTCATTAAACCACTATGAAGCAATTCAGGATGCTGCCATCCAAAAATATCCCAGATATATTTTTCCATTTCACTTTCCATCATTAAGTCTTTCCCTCTTATTATGTGTGTTATTCCAAGAAGATGGTCGTCTATTGCCCAAGAAAACTCAAGCAGAGGCCAAACTTTATATTTTTTCCCGGCTCTAGGATGCTCTCTTTCGCAAATCCTAAATAAAACTCTATCGCGAAAAGCAGGGTTTTTATCCTGCATGCTTGTTTTTATTCTTAAAGTCAAAGAGCCAGCTTTAGTTTCTTTTTTAAACATTTTTTTCCATCTTTTCATCTGCTCTTCTTTAGGAAACTGCCTGCAAGAGCATTCTTTTCCTAATTTTCTGTTTTCTCTCAGCTCTTCTATCCCGCAAGAACAAACGTATGCTTTTTCTTTTTTAATAAGCATCTCGGCATATTTGTAATAAATTTTCAGCCTGTCTGATTTGTAGACTATAGGTTTTTTGTACTTAACTTTTAACCAGTCAAATTCTTCTGGAATAATTTTATATGCTTCTTTAATAATTTGCTTTTTCTCGCTTCCAATTGTATCATCCATAACAAAATACAATCTGCCTTTATATTTTTCAGAGTACATTGCATTTAAAAGATAGGTTCTTCCGTTTCCTATATGCAAGGCGCCAGAAGGAAAAGGCGCAAGCCTTAAAACAACCTTGCCTTTTGCATTAGGCAGTTCTTGCAAACCTTGTCTCTCTTCTCTTTTGCCTGTTTCTTTTTCAAACTCTGAAAAACTTTTTTCCTGCTCTTGCAAAGAAACAGAATTAATCTCTTTTACAATTTTATGAATTATTGGCATGACATCTTTAACTTCCTCTTTTTTCAATCCTTCATGAAACAAAGAATTTAAAACCGCATTTTCCTGGGCTTTTCCATCATGCTCAATTGCGTTTTTTAAAGCATATGCCAAAATCTTTTTTTCTAATTCTATCATCTTGATACTAAGTTTAGAGTATTTATAAGCTCTTTGACTTCAGAATTCTTATGGAATTCTGATAGCCATCAAAATTCAGAGAATTTTGAGGTTTTTGATAATATTGGGATAATATTATTTAATTAATAGCTAATTTTTCTAAATTTATTAATCGATAATACAAATTATTGTTTAATTAATATTTAATTTTTCTAAATTTATTAATAAAAGCTCCTCGGTAAATTGGTGTTTTAAGTACACTTCTTATTAATGCATCCATAAACTAATATTATATCAAAAGGGATATAGTTTATACCAAGAAAACCCTCTTCGTTTATCAAACCTTAAAAAGCATGGTTTTAATCCACGCCTGCTCTTCGCTCTAATCTTTCAATTTTTTTCTCAAGCAAGTCAAGCCGGTCTGAAATTTTATAGATTTTGCTATAAGTGTTATCAACTCTAACTTTCATATCTCTTAATATGCCTTTTAATTTGGTTTTTCCTTTAGAAGTTATAGAAACAGCCTCATTTTCATTGCTTGTTTCTACAGCCCCGCTTTCAACGCCATTACTTGAAGAAGCAAGATTTCCGAGGAAACCTAATGGATTTTCTTGCAGCTCTGATACAGAATTTTTCTGCTTGAGTACTCCTCTTTTCTGCAAATTAGAAAAATCTATAATCTTATCATTTTTTCTGAACTTTCTAAGCATATCTCCAAAGCCCATAACAAAAAAAGAAAGAAGCTCTTTTAAATCTATCGAAAACAAGATTTAAAAACTATGTTTGTTTTGTATACTATAGGAAATCATAAACAAAAAGAGGAAAAATGGCGGAGATAAAAAGCATTTCAGAAATAATTGAAGAAATAAGCCCTTATTATGCCAAAAGAAAAGAAAAAAAGGCAGACCTTATACCTTCAGAAGAACATGAGATAATTTATGACTCGTCATCTGAGACATTAGAGCCAATTTATTTTTGGATTTTGGATTTTACAAGCGGCATGTTTGATAAAGTTGAAAAATTAGTTGATAATTTCACATCTTCCCCTGGTTCAGGGCATTTTGCAGAGCTCGGTGCAAGAGCAACAAGAATGCAAGAAGAAGGGATGAAAATTTTAGGGGCGGTGAATACTGTCTTAAAAAGCATAATCAACTTGATTTATGATTTAAAAGAATTTGAAATTAGGATTTCTCATTATAAAGCTTCTCACTCAAAAAATAAAGAAGAGGCAGAAGCTGCTTTCCTCGCTTTAAAACAAATTTGGATGGATAATGTAGATATAAAGAGGGGCAGAGGAAGCTTGAATATGCTGGCTCAAGATTTAAATTTTGTGACTATAAGAGATGCTTTTATGATAGCCAAAACCCTCGAAGAAATTGACAAAATGGATTTAAATGACAGAGTTAAAAGAATTTTAAAGCCGAGATTGCAAGAATTCCTTGAGTGGAAAAAAAGAAGCGAAGCTGAAATTAAAAAAAGATATGAAATAGAAAGAAGCTACTTGAAAAGCCAAGTAAGCTCCTTGCAGCTTTACACGAGATGGGCAAAACCTTACTTAATAGCGGCAGAAAAATTAAAAATTGAGGGAAAAAACAGAGAGCCCGCAATTGTGAATATTTTCAATACAATTTTGCTTGAATTAACTCTATTCTGCAAAAACGAGATTGATGTAAAACAGCAAGTTGTTAACAAAAATGTCCCAGAAGAATTTAAAAACCTGAAAACAAAAAGAAAATATTACAGCTGCGTTTTAGTAGATTTTGTCTTTAGAGGCATTCCGCAAAGAGTGGGGCAGCAGGCGCATTATGTTTTCGGCGGCAGAGCAGAGGTAAAATTCAGGGGTTATTGTTTAAACCAGGATGAACTGGATTTATTAGATGAAAAACTAAAAGAAAGCGACATAGAAGATGCTCTAAAACTTGTTGAGGGCGTAACCACAGAATCTTTAGAGCAATTAAAAGAAGATATAGAATATTTCCTAAAAAGCGAAGAAGAAAGAGAAACAGAAGGGGAAGAAAAAAAAGACAGCGAAGATGTAAATCCTTTTTCAGCCCTGTTCGGATTGAAAAAGAAAGCGAAAAAAAGCAAGGAAGGAAAAAAAGAGGACAAAGAAAAAGAAAGAATTGAAAAATTAAAAAAAGGAATAAGAAAAGATAACTACTCAGAATCTCTTATAAGAGCATTAGGAGAAAGTATCGTAGCAGAAAATTGTTTTGATGTTTATGATATCTACAAAAAAGCGCATGGCATGCAGTCTCATCCAACCCCTTATGGATAATTATCAAGAATCATCCATATAGCAGAATCCTCATAGGAATAATCAGAGAATTGGTGATTTTTATCATCTTTTAAATTATTCCTCTTTCAAGATATATTTAAATATTTCCTGCTCTTATCAATATCATGGCTAAAAAAGAAAAATTAAAAAAACAAAAGAAAGAAAAGCAGAAAGTTGTAGAGGCGAACGAGTCCAAACGAACAGGATTGGCGAGCGAGAAGAGCAAGAAAGAAAAAATAGAGATAGAAGAAATCTCGCTTGAAGAGCTAACAGAAAAATCAGAACCTCAAGAGACAGAGGAAGATAATTTTTCTGAATTCATGTTATCTCCTGCCGGAGAAATGCCTACTCCCACATTGCTTTCTTCAACGCCTTTTGCACCAGCTCCTGAAACAGCAAATTTGGAAGAAAGAGGAAGAGATGCTCCGCTAAGAGAACCAACAACGAATGAACAAGTAAGGGAGGCAGATTATATTACTGTTTACAATGAACCATCATATGTAGCAGGAACAAGTGAAGAAAGTATTTTGAAAGGAGCAAGAGAAAGAGGAATGACTGGGAGAACAGTAGAAGAGCTCAGAAACACACAACAAAGAATTTTAATAGAAGACTGGAAAGAAGGAGGAGAAAGTATAGTAAGGCATGGAAGAGATGATTTAAGAGAGTATATTGTTACTGAAACAGAAATAAGACAAGAAGAGAACAAATTGCCTTTTGAAAGAGCATCAGAATACCGTCCTTTAAAAAGAAAAAGAGGCTAAGAAAGATATTTAAACACTTTTAGATTATTTTAAAAAGAAAAAGAGGCTAAGAAAGATATTTAAACACTTTTAGATTATTTTAAATAGAAAAAGAGGCTAAGAAAGATATTTAAACACTTTTAGATTATTTTAAAAAGAAAAAGAGGAAAAATGAGCACAAAAGAGATAATTTATTATGCCATTATAATTATACTGGTAGCTTTACTAATTTATACATTAATAAAAGGCTTATGAAAGATGAAAACGAAAAAGATAAATTGGTTTGAAATTTTATTTTGGGTGGTCATATTAATATTGGTTATTATGATTTTAACAAGAATTTTTGGTAAATCAGCAACAGACATTCAAATTTATATAACAATTGTGATGGGAATGATTACGATAATGGGTTACATTTTAAAAATGAATAGAGAAGTTTGAGAGATAAAAATACAAATGAAAGAGAGTTTTAAAAAAGTAAGAGAGGATATTAATTTAATAAAAAGAGCTTTCTTAGAAAGAAAGTTCGCAAAGAAGAAGGTTTGAAAATTTAGAGGATGAAATTAAAATGGCATATGAATTTTTTTATGAAGGCACTCCGTACTCATTAGAGCCGAATTACGGAGAATTGTTTACAGGATATAGGATCCCTGCAGGAGAAATCGGAGCTCCAACCTCTATCCAGACAGCCAATCAAATACAAGAAGTAAGCAATTTGCTAAATCAGGGTATTAAACCAATAGAGCTACAGCCTATACAACAAGAGGTTTTTGATCAGATTCCTAAACAGCATTTCAAAGAGATAGGAAGATTGCGAAAATTAACCGGGGCAGAAATGAGCATGCATGCGCCTATTATTGAGCCTTCTGGAATAACAAGAGAAGGCTGGAGTGAAACAGACAGAGAATCAGCTGAAAGGCAATTAAAAACAGTTATAGATAAAAGCCATGAGCTAAACCCTGATGGAAAAGTTCCAGTTACAATTCATGCATCTGCAATTCAAGGAACAGAATTCTCGCCTCCATCTGAAGAAAGCGTACAAAAGTATAAAGAACAAATAAAAGAAAAAACTGGAAGAGAAGCCACTAAAGATGAACTTAAAAATTTATATGAAAAAAGAATAGTTGCTATAAACAGAGAAACACATCAAATGACGCCTATAGAAAGAGAATTGAGAATTTATCCTGAAGAAGTAGCTGAAGGATTAGAAAAAGGAAAAAGCATAGGGGAGATTAAACCAGAGATACGTACTCCAAGAGAAGAGATGCGTATACACAATATAAGCGATTGGCATAACAACTTAACCCAGGTTATTTTCTATAAAAATAGGGGTGATGAAATTATAGAAACATATTATCCAACTGTTAAAAAAATATGGAACGAAGTTATGCCGCAACTTGCTGCAAAAAGAATAACACGAAATCAATTTGAATCTTTTATTAAGCAGCTGCCAGACTCCCAACAAGCAGCTTTATCTAAAGTCAGAGGCGCATACGAATACATTGAGAACTCGCAGCTTATTTTAAGGTCTTTGTTTAGCAAAGCCTACAAATATGGAAGTGAAGAAGAGAAAAAAATCTTAAGCGAGGCTGCAAAAGATTTTGGAGAAAAAATAAGAAGCCCGGATATTGCAGTTCAGTCCGAAGCAATTCAGAATTTAGCAATACAGATGGAAGCTGTAAAGCCAAATATTTATGTCCCGATAGAAGATTTTGCCGTAGATAATTCTGCAAAAACTTTCGCAAATGTTGCTTTGCATGCATATGAAAAATACAAAGACAAAGCTCCAATAATCTCTATTGAAAATTTACCTTCAGGAATGGCTTTTTCAAGAAGTGAAGAATTAAAAAAATTAGTTGAAGAGTCAAGAGAAAAATTTATTATAGAAGCAGTTAAAAAAGGGCATTCAAAAAGCGAGGCAGAAGAAGCAGCTAAAAAAATGATTGGTGTTACATGGGATGTAGGGCATATAAATATGATGAGAAAAGAAGGTTTTAAAGAAGAAGATATAACAAAAGAAACTGAAGAAATTGCAAAATATGTGAAACATGTTCATTTAACAGATAATTTTGGCTATTCTGATTCACATCTTCCTCCCGGCATGGGAAATGTCCCTATAAAAGAAATTTTAGAGAAATTAGAAAAAGCGGGCTTTGAAGGGAAAAAAATTGTGGAGGCAGGAAGTTTTGTTCAGCATTTTAAAGTTCCTCCAACACAGGCTGTTCTCGAAGCTTTTGGCTCTCCTTTGTACCCCATGCATGCACAACCCTCATGGAATCAAATTAGCGCAACTTATGGAAATTATTTTTCAGGTTACGGCACTTTTTTGCCAGAATCTCATTTTTCAATGTATGGCGCAGGCTTCAGCGGAATGCCTGTTGAATTAGGAGGGCAGATGCAGGGGAAGCAAAGCAGATTTACAGGAGCTCCGACTGAATAACAGCCCATAAAAAGTCTAATAAAGATCAAAAAAACAAGTGCCACCACACCTTAAAAGGTGTGGTTTGTGGCAGGCACTTGTTTTTAGGATGCTCAGAAATTAAAACTAACAAACAATAACCACATTCTAAAGAATGTGGTTTTAATTTCTGACATAAAAAACAACAAGATTTAAAAACCGAAGAAGTTTTTAATATATAGAATTTAAAATATATAATACAAAATAACCTTTAAAAAGAGAGAAAATGGCAAAAAAAAAAGAGGCAAGAAAAACAAAGGGAAAAAAGAAAAAAATTTTCAGGAAAGATATTCCTTCATTAAAAATTTTTAATGAGCACGATATAGCCATGGATTTTGCAACAAAAGCCTATCAGAAATTCAGCAATCTCATAAAATCAGTAGTTCTTTTTGGCTCTTCTGTAAAAAACACATCTGTCGCAAGTTCAGACATAGATATAATAATTATTATTGATGATGCCGCAGTAAAATGGGACCAAGAGCTTGTTGCTTGGTACAGAGAAGAGTTAGGAAAACTAATGCAAGCAAATCCCTACAAAAAAGAAATCCACATCAATACTGTGAAACTGACAACTTGGTGGCAGGATTTAAGCAGAGGAGATCCAGTTGTCATAAATGTTATAAGATACGGCGAGGCTTTAATAGATTTTGGCGGCTTCTTTAACCCCCTAAAAATCCTGCTGCAAGAAGGAAAAATTAAAGCAACCCCTGAAGCAATTTACACCTGCCTGCAGAGAGCTCCTCAGCATTTGGCTAGAAGCAGGGCAGCTGAATTAGGAGCAGTAGAAGGAATTTATTGGGCAATGGTAGACTCTTCTCATGCTTTATTAATGGCTGCTAAAGTTTCGCCTCCCTCACCAGAGCATATTCCTATACTTCTTAAAGAAAACTTTGTTGATAAGGGAGTATTAAAAATGAAATATGTTGTTTGGTATCGTGATTTGTATGTTTTGCATAGAAAAATTGTTCATGGTGATGTCAGAGATGTAAAAGGAATGGAAATAGATGACTGGCAGACAAGAGCAGACGAGTTTGTTAGAATTATGGCTGAATTAATAGAAAAAATTGTAGAAAAATAAATTTCTTGATATGTCCTTTGGGTAAACAGTTAGGCGACTCTTTTGCTATAAGTAAAGCATTATACTCTCATAGCTCTTTATATTTTTGATGGATATATAATACCTCAACGTAAATTTCAGTTGGGTAGATGATAAAGTGCATACTGCAAGTAATCATAACTCTGCTGAATTCCCATAAAAATTTGCTTTAAAATATTACTAATCAAACTTCATTAATCTTACAAACTTAGCAGAGGAGTTTCTAGAGTTAATGAGCATCAGAAGTATATATCAAACACTATCATTTCAAAGCTTTAATTAAAAATTCTAATATAAACTATCGATAATTAAAATTGCTGTTATCAATCAAAAAGTGTAATCAAGTATATCTTTTGCTATTGAGAACTTTAGGCATTGCAAAATTACTCTTATTTTTTATAAGGAGATAAACCAGCACGTTTGTATGCTTCTGTTGTTTTTCGCGCTCTCTCCTGAGATAAACCAGCACGTTTGTATGCTTCTGTTGTTTTTCGCGCTCTCTCCTGATAAGATAAAGGTGTCATTTCAGCCATAACAGAGTTTCTTAGTTGAGATAATAAGTATATACCATAGTTTTGCTCTTCTTTGCTTGCTTTTTTATCAAGCAATTCTCCAAGTCTTTTGTTCTGATACTTGCCTTCGCTAACTATTTCTACATCTTTTCCTAGTCTTTCTTTTATATAAGGAGTTAAATCGTTTATTTTTAATAAAACTGCACTCTCAATATATGCTTGCGCATTATTTTTTATTATTTCAGCTAGATTGAGTTGAGCATTCACTCCATTTCCTTCTTCTATGCTTTGCATTGCTTGAGTTTCTAATCCATTAAGAATTCCTTCTAATCCAATTTTATCTTTTAAGCCAACTAAAGTGGCATTAAGTCCGTCTACAAGTCCTTCTTTTCCATACTCTCCGCTTTTCATTAAAGAGGCATAATAAAAATGCCCGAAAGTTTCCAAATTATCCTGATATGTTTTTACCATATCTTCATATTTTACTTCTTGCTTTTTGCTTTTTTTAGCCATTTTAATATCCTTATTTTCCTAATATCCATAAGAAAAGAGGGTTTATAAACCTTTCTATTGTAAGAACTTGTAAGTAGTAACAAAATAGAATAGCAAGAGTCAAAAATAATGTTCTGATGTTATAATCATCAAAATAGAAGTCTATTATTAAACTTACCTCTAAATCTCTTTTGTTATGTTATTATTTCTGGTTATAATTAACATTCAGAAGAACAATAAAAAAATAGAACAAAACTTATGTCATATGCTAAAAGGCTTATACAAACGCCGCTAATCTAAATGTAGTAACCAGCATAAATCAAACTAAATGTTTAAAAAAACAGAAAAAAAGAAAAAATTATAAAGTTACATTAAATCTTCATCGTCGCCTAATTCTTCAATATTTAAAGTGTCCCCGTCATCTTCCATCATTGTATCTTCATCACCCCTTGCCTCTTTAAAATTCTTTTTTATCATTTTAAAAAGATTTTCTACTAACTTTACTTTCTTAAAGCAGTTTATAAATGTTTTGTATATACCGGCTCTGTTGAAAATCTCAACTGAACTAAGCCTTAAATTATAAGCAATTGCTTTAAGATAAGCTTCATTTCTGATTGCTCTCCAATCCATTGCTAATGTAAACCCCCCATAC
>Ga0315275_10007590_pt1 | contig 10488 bp, 7 predicted proteins | sample YL17G03_0_MG_FD_205557 | JGI IMG/M metagenome (GOLD analysis project Ga0315275, IMG submission 205557) | Sediment microbial communities from Yellowstone Lake, YNP, Wyoming, USA - YL17G03_0 | ecosystem: Environmental > Aquatic > Freshwater > Lake > Sediment | place: USA: Wyoming | collected...
AGGTAATAGGTGGGCCACTTGGCCTGAGCGAACGCCTTCGGCCAGCCGACCTCAACCTTCTGGTGAGCGGCCGTCTTGCCGACTTTCACTTCCTCCCGGAAGATCTGGAGGATCTTCGGCGGCGCCGCCGACGCAGCCGGCTGCGCCACCGCGGGCAGCACGCCAATCAGGAACGCCAGGGGAGCCAACGACACGAGCTTCTTCATACGAGTCTCCTCACGGGGGGGTTACCCACGGCCGGGCGCCGCGGCAACGATTGGACGACGGACCGACACAACAGTGCTCTGGGCGACATGAAGCGGATGAGGCGTGGAATCTCCGTACTCTACAGGAATTCACGACGAAATACTACTAAACTTGTCGGAGAAACGAACTGTGTCCAACGGACACTGTTCCCATCCACCGCCCGTCTAGCTCGCACGTTCTCCTTGCGCGGCCGACAACGGGGAACTAATCTCAGCGTGCCGGGGCGAACCCATCGTTCTGAAATCCGGGAGGTGACACCATGAAACGGCGTGAGTTCCTCAAGACCTCGTCATTGGCGGGCGGTGCGGCGCTCTCCATGTGGTCGGGCGGCCGCGCGATCGCGCAATCGGCCCCGCGGGAGTTCTACGAGCTGCGGACCTATGAGATGCAGACAGGCAACCGGAAGACCGTGCTCAACGACTACCTCGCAAAGGCCTGTGTCCCCGCGTGGAACCGGTTGGGTGTCACGCCGGTTGGAGTCTTCAACGTGGTGTCCGGCAGCAATGCCCTGCTCCTGTACGTGCTGATACCCTACCCGATCGTGGAGACCTTCCTCGCGGCTCCCGCGAAGCTCGCTGCGGATGGGGAGTATCAGCAGGCCGCCGCCGCCTATCTGGGTGCATCCATAGACGATCCGGCGTACACCCGATACGAGAGTTCGCTGCTGTGGGCCTTCAAGGGTGTGCCGCGTGTGCGCATTCCGTCAGAGACAGCCGGCAACAAGCCGCGCATCTTCGAGTTGCGCATCTATGAAAGCCACAGCGAAACAGCCGCGCTGAAGAAGATCGAGATGTTCAACGAGGGCGGCGAGATCGGGATCTTCGACCGCGTGGGCCTGAGGCCGGTGTTCTTCGGGCAGACCCTCGTCGGCCGGAGACAGCCGAACCTGGTGTACATGACGGTTCATCAGGACATGGCCGCCCGCGAGAAGGTGTGGGAGGAGTTCCGGAACTCCACGGACTGGAAGACACTGAGCGCCAATCCGGCCTTCGCGAACACGGTGTCCGCCACGACGGTGATGTTCCTGCGACCGACGGCCTATTCGCAGATCTGAATACGGCGCCTCGCGGACCTTTCTTCGCCAGACCTCCAGGGAGGGAAGGCCTGGCTCAGCTCGTCGAGCGGGCGGTCCAGGCGGATTACGCGCCACGCGCTGGTCGGCAAGTCGGGAATGGCGACTTCATCGGCGCACTCGCGGTCATCCGCTGGGGCGAACCCCGGTTGACGCAATATGTGGACCTCACGATTCTGACGGGCTTCGGCGGCGAAGAACGCTACATCGATGCCCTGCTCCAGCGTTTCAAGGGCCGCCGGGACGATACGCGCCGGTTCGCGCTCCAGTACCGCGTGGTGTTGCTCGAATCCGACACGATTCCAGTGGATATCGCCCTCGGGGCCATGCCTTTCGAAGCGCATGCTGTGGGCCGCGCGACTGCCTGGTCGCTTCCAGGAGGCGTCGCGATTCACACCTGCAGCGCCGAGGACTTGATCGCGTTCAACGCGTTCGCCGGGCGCGACAAGGACTGGCTGGACGTCGAGGGCATCGTCCTTCGACAGGGGGCTCGGCTGGACACCGGGCTGATACTGGAGGAACTGGCGCCGCTGCTCGACCTGAAAGGCACGACCGAGGACCTGGCTCGCCTCGAAGGCCTGTTCCGGGAGGTGTAGCGCCTGCCAGTTCGGCCCAGGGCGTCCTCGCAGGTTTCGTCACCCCGGCGAAAGCCGGGGCCCAGGGAGGCGGCGACCGAATTTCAGTACATCCTGAATCGCCGTGGGCTGGCAGCGACAGATGTGCTGTACCCGCTCGCGCACCTCGGCCTGGCGCGCCTTCGGCGTCGACACGCGCGGACGTTTCCCGCCGCAGCCTCATTTCGGCGATAATCTCCGGCGTCACGGAGTTCCATATGGCCAAGCTGTTCCGTTTCGCGGTCGCGCTGCTGCTCGTATCCGGCGCCGCGGGGTTGCTCTCGTCCGGGAAGCCACCCCTGCCCGCCGACACCACGGTGACGGCCATCGCCCTGCGCACCGAGTACGCAGAGAACCCGCTCGGCATCGATGTCCGGGGGCCCCGCCTGAGCTGGCAGATCCGTGCCGACGGGCGTGGCGTCACACAGTCCGCCTACCACATCCGCGTGGCGCAAACTGATCGTGCACTGCGCAGCGCCAGCCATCTGACTTGGGACTCGGGTCCCGTCCAGTCGGATGACTCCATCAACCGAAGCTACGGCGGTCCGCCGCCGCAATCCGGTCAGCGGTATTACTGGCAGGTGCGCATCTGGGACGGAAGCGGCAAGGCCTCCGCCTGGAGCGAGCCGGCATTCTGGGAAATGGGTCTGCTGCAGCCATCCGACTGGAAGGCCGATTGGATTGAGCCTGCCCTGCCGGAGGACGTCTCGAAGTCAGGGCCCTCGCCTATGCTGCGCCGAGAGTTCACGCTCAAGGGCGTCATCGAACGTGCCCGCGCCTACGTGACGAGCCACGGCGTCTACGAGATGCAGCTGAACGGCCGCCGGGTGGGGGATGCGCTCCTGACTCCCGGATGGACGAGCTACAACAAGCGGCTGCAGTACCAGACGTACGATGTCACCGACCTGTTGAGGAACGGCCCGAACGCCGTCGGCGTGACCCTCGGCAACGGCTGGTACCGCGGCAACCTCGCCTGGGACGACAAGCGAAACATCTACGGCGACCGCCTTGCCCTGCTCATGCAGATCGCGGTCACCTACCGTGACGGCCGGCAGGAGACCATCACGACCGACTCGCGCTGGAAGGCGGCAACAGGCCCCATCCTGATGTCCGAGATCTACCACGGCGAGACCTACGATGCCCGTCTCGAGAAAGCCGGATGGGCCCTGCCTGGTTTTGTCGACGAACAGTGGTCGGGCGTCAAGGTTGCCGCCCACCGCAAGGACATTATCGTCGCGCCGGCCGGGCCGCCGGTACGCAAGATTGACGAAATCAGGCCCGTCACCATCGTGCGAACCCCGGCCGGTGACACGGTCGTCGACATGGGACAGAACATGGTGGGATGGGTGCGGTTGAAGGTCGAGGGGCCCGCGGGCACGACGGTCAAGCTGCGACACGCCGAAGTCCTCGACAAGCAGGGCAACTTCTACGTGGAAAACCTCCGCGCCGCCCGGCAAACGGTGCTGTACACGCTCAAGGGCGGCGGCGTCGAGACCTTTGAGCCGCACTTCACGTTCCAGGGTTTTCGCTACGTGGCTGTTGACGGCTATCCCGGTCAGCTGACGCTGGAGAGTGTAACCGGCGTAGTCATCCACTCGGACATGCCGCGCACGAGCACCTTCGAGACATCAAGCCCGCTGATCAACCAACTCCAGCACAACATCGTCTGGGGGCAGAAGGGCAACTTCGTTGACGTCCCGACGGACTGTCCGCAGCGGGACGAACGCCTGGGCTGGACCGGCGATGCCCAGGTCTTCGCCCGGACCGCCGCGTTCAACATGGACGTGGCCGGGTTCTTCACGAAGTGGCTCCGCGATGTGGACGCCGATCAGCTGGACACCGGCAGTGTGCCGCACGTCATCCCCGACGTTCTCAGCGAGCCCGGCAAGCCCGCCGGAGGATCTGCCGCGTGGGCCGACGCCGCCGTCATCATCCCGTGGACGATGTACCTCAGCTACGGGGACACGCGCATCCTCGAACAGCAGTACCCGAGCATGGTCCGGTGGGTCGAATACGTGAGACAGCGCGCGGGTGACGACTTCATCTGGAGCGAGGACTTCACCTTCGGCGATTGGCTGGCCTATGCGAGCACCGCATCGGACTACCCGGGAGCCACAACGGGCAAGGACCTCGTTGCGACCGCGATGTTCGCGCATTCCGCCGATCTGCTGGGGAGGACCGCCCGTGTGCTTGGCAAGGCAGAGGACGCGGCGAAGTATGAAGCGCTCTTCGGGCGGGTCAGGACAGCCTTCCAGCGGGAGTTCGTCACGGCGACCGGCCGCGTCGGTGAGAACACGCAAACGGCCTACGCGATGGCGCTGCAGTTCGAACTGCTGCCAGAGCCGATGCGCGCGTCTGCCGCGGGCAGGCTGGCGCAGGAGGTGCGGCAGCGCAAGCACCTCACGACAGGTTTCGTCGGCAGCTCCTACCTGTGCCATGTGCTCAGCCGCTACGGCTACCTGAAGGAGGCCTATCAGTTGCTGAATCGGGAGCAGTACCCGTCGTGGCTCTACCCGGTCAAGCAGGGCGCGACCACCATCTGGGAGCGTTGGGACGGTGTGAAGCCTGACGGGTCGTTCCAGGACAAGGGGATGAACTCGTTCAATCACTACGCCTACGGCGCCATTGGCGAGTGGATGTATCGGGTGATGGCTGGCCTCGACATCGACCCTGCAGCACCCGGCTACAAGCACATCCTCATCCAGCCGCAGCCTGGCGGCGGATTCACCAGCGTCAAGGCCGCGCACATGACGATGTACGGGAGCGTAAGCGCTGCGTGGACGATCAGCGACGGCAGGTTCGAGCTGGCGGTCGAGGTCCCGCACAACACTCGCGCCACCGTGCGCCTGCCGGGAGCGCAACTTGCCGACGTCAGGGAAGCCGGCCAGGCCCTCTCAATCGGCAACGGGATTGCGGCGGCGCGCCAGGATGGCACTGCCGTCGTCGTGGACGTGGGCTCTGGCCAGTACCGGTTCACCTGCACCATGGCGAGGTAGAGCCTACAGGGGTCGCGACTGATTACGGTGATTGGTGGCTGCTAACCCCAATGCCGTTCAGTTAACACCCTGCCGTCATTCCGGGGCCGCGCAGCGGAACCCGGAATCCAGTCAGCGTGACCACACTGGACCCCCGGCCTTCGCCGGGGCAGGCCCGGCTTTCACCGGGGTGACGATATGTAGACAGTATTGCTGCTAACCATCCTCCGGCCCGCGCGTAGTAGTTGTGTGAGGAGACACGTCTCTATGACTCACGCAGCCCGTTCCGGTTTCATGGCGACTCTCGCGGTTGCAGTAGTGCTCTCAGTGGCGTCGCCGGGTTTGGCCGCCCAGGGCGCGGCCAGGCCGTCACCAGGCCAGCAGGTTCAGGCTGCGCCGGTGCTGCCGGGACCGGCGTCCGGACCTGGCGCAGTCGACGTCGATGCGCGGCAGACGCGCGAGCAGTTATACACACTCCTGGAAAAGTACCCGCCTTCTCTCGGACGCGTCTTGAAGCTGGACCCGTCGCTGATGCTGAGCGATACGTACCTCGCCCCGTACCCGGTGCTCGGCGCTTTCCTGGCCAAGCATCCCGAGGTGGCGCACAATCCGTCCTTCTTCCTGGAACGGGTCAGTATCTCGACGAGCTCCGAGTACGAGTACGACCAGGGGGCTATGCGGCGGCGTGAGACCGGCCAGATGTTCGCGGCCTTCGCCGCGTTCCTCGTTTTCCTCGTTGTCACTGGTGTCATCGTCTGGGTGGTTCGGACGATCATCGGCCACCGGCGGTGGAACCGGGTGTCGAAGACCCAGTTTGACGTGCACAGCAAGCTGCTCGAGCGGTTTTCGACGAACCAAGAACTGCTGACCTACATTCAGACGCCCGTCGGACGCCGGTTTCTGGAATCGGGACCGACTCCGTTGCCCTACGAGTCGCGCCCCGTTGGCGGGACGTTTTCGCGTATCCTGTGGTCTGTGCAAACGGGTATCGTGCTGACGATCGCCGCGGTTGGCCTGCTCTTCCTGAGCTGGCGGCTGGACGCCGACCCGTCGCTGTTCTTCATGGTCATCGGCGTCGTCACGCTCGCGCTGGGCGGCGGCTTCATGGCGTCGGGCGCGGCGGCCTACGTGTTGTCTCGCCGCCTCGGCCTGCTGGATTCACCCGATTCCAGCCATGCGTGATGTGACCGTCTCCGAACTCGAACGACTCGAGTCGAACGCCGGCGAGCGAGACGTCGTGTTCGAGCTTGACGACGACACGTTCCGCGCGTTTTACGATCGCACGGCGCGAGCGCTGTGGGCATACCTGTCTCGCATGACCGGCGATCCCGCCTTGGCGGACGACTTGCTGCAGGAGGCGTACTACCGCCTCCTGCGTGCCCGCGTGGCGCTGGACAATGATGCCCACCGCCGCAACTACCTGTTTCGGATCGCGACCAACCTGGTTCGGGACGGACGGCGCCGGCGATCGGCCAGGCCTGAATTCCCAATCCACGGGGACGCCGGAGAACTGCTGGGAGACGTGTCCCTCGCCGCGCGAACCGAGAGCCGGGCGGACGTGCAGGGCGCGATGGCCCGGCTGAAACCCCGCGATCGCGAGTTGCTGTGGCTTGCCTACGCTCAGGGCTCGTCGCATCAGGAGATTGGCGAGGCGCTCGGCCTCAGGACGGGCAGCATCAAGCCGCTGCTGTTCAGGGCGCGGCAGCGGATGTCGGCGCTGCTGCGCAAATCGGGTTACTCGGGAGGACGCCGTGCGCCGAAGTGAGTGCGTGCGAGAAGCGGATGTGCTGGACGCGCTGCAGGCCTCAGCCTGGCCGGACTGCTGCGGCGAGGACTTGCGCGCACATGTCCGGAGGTGCCAGTCGTGCGGCGAACTCGTCGAGATCGTGCTGCCACTGCTTGACGAACACCGCGCCGCGACGACCGAGGCCCGCGTGCCGTCTTCCGCGATCGTCTGGTGGCGGCTGCAGATGCGAGCGCGTCAGGAAGCGTCCAGAACCGCGATGCGCCCGATTGCCGTGATCCAGGGACTGGCGCTGGCATGTGTGTCGGGGCTCCTCATCGCTGCCGTGGGGTTCGTCTCGCCAGAGTTCCGGGAGTTCGCCGCGTGGCTGGTCGGGTTGGGCGCTGCGGCCGCACAGGCTGAACTTCCCGCGATCCCGTGGCCCACACTCCAGCTCTTCAGCCCGCTCGGCGTGGCCGCGGCCCTTGCCGTCACGTTGTTCATCGTCGTGACGCCGGTGGCGCTCTACTTCGTCGTCAGTGACGAATAGAGGACCGCTCGTTCACTCCCTCAAGTCGGGCGTCAGCGACAACGGGACCATCCACAGTCCACCGCGATCCCGAGCGGGTGCGATCAGCCGCCTGTCGCACTGTCGTCACGGATCTTTCATCGTTTCGAGCGAGGGTTGTCATGCCTCGATCAGTCTAACCCAGCAGAAGGCACCGGGATGCCAGGCCTCCCGTCGCGAACATCGAGCGACGGACGTTCCGGGCCGGCGGGCCCCGTGACAGACGGGGCGGGAGGGTGCGGCCATGACACGCAAACGGACGGTGATGTGGATGTTCGCGTCGATCGGGCTCGTCGCGACGGCGGGCGCCGGCGTGGCGACGCGCGCGACGCAACAGTCGAAGCCCCAGGTAACGACTGTCGCGGTGACGAGAGGGGACCTGGTCCAGAGCATCAGCGCAACCGGTTCGCTCGAGGCCGTCACGACGGTCAACGTGGGCAGCCAGGTCTCGGGCACCGTCCAGACGCTGTTCGCGGACTTCAACGACATCGTGCGGAAGGGACAGACGCTGGCTCAGCTCGATCCGTCGCTGTTCCAGACGCAGGTCGAGCAAGCCGAGGCGAACCTGGTCCGGGCCGAGGCGGAGGTCGAGCGCCTGGCGGTGACTCGCGATGCTGCGCGGCTGGCGCTGGACAGGACGACGCGGCTGGCGGAGAAACGACTCGTGTCGGACACGGAACTCGAGGCCGCCCAGGTTTCGCTGAGTTCAACCGAAGCCCAGGTGCGGTCGGCCGAGGCGTCCGTCGCACAATCCAGGGCCAGCCTGAACCAGGCGAAGGTGAATTTCGCCCACACCGTGATCACCTCGCCGATTGACGGCATCGTCATCTCGCGGGCGGTCGACACCGGCCAGACCGTTGCCGCGAGCATGCAGGCGCCCACGCTGTTCGTTCTGGCGGCCGACTTGACGCGGATGCGCGTGAACGCCAACATCGATGAATCGGACGTGGGACAGGTCGAAGCGGGGCAGCCGGTGTCGTTTCGAGTCGAGGCGTATCCGGACGAGACGTTCAAGGGGAAGGTGGCCCAGGTTCGTCTCCAGGCGGTGGTGTCGCAGAACGTGGTCACCTACGCCACGGTCATCGACGTCGGAAATGCGGAACTGACGCTGAAGCCGGGCATGACGGCGACGGTCACGATCGAGGTGGCCCGGCGGGCCGACGCACTGTTCGTGCCGAATGCGGCGTTGCGTGTGCGTCCGTCAGCGGCGGCGCTCGCCAGCCTCGGCGCACAGGCCGTTGCAGCGGGCGCCAAACCAGGCGGGGAGGCGCTGGCGTGCGCCGGGTCGCCCGACTGTGCGACCCTCTGGCTCTTCGATGGCTCGACGCTCAAGAGCGTGGCCGTCCGCACAGGGATTTCGAACGGCACGCAGACCGAGATCGTTGGGGCCTCGCTGGTGGAGGGCGACCCGGTCGTGAGCGCGATTACCGTGTCGACGACGTCGTCGAAGACCGTCACGGCCGCCATCACCTCGACGAGTTCCACTCGCAGCCCGCTCCTCGACGCGTCGCCTCCGCCGCCCCCTCCGGGCGGGATGGGCGGCCCGCGCTAGGCCGCCCCCTTCTCACTTCTTCACCACCGTAATCGTGATCTGCGACGGGTACTGCTTCGAATGGTGCACGACGTTGTGCGCCACGACGCCGCTCACTTCGTCGTAGTTGTTGCCGCCGGTGTTCAGGTTCCGGTCGAAGCGCGGGAAATTGCTGCTCGACACCTCGATGCGCAGCCGGTGCCCGGCCTCGAAGTAGTTGCTCGTCGTCAGCGGTTGCAGCGTCACCGTGTACACCTTGCCGCGTTCCATCCACACCGGCGGCTTGTCGTAGCCATCGCGATACCGCATGCGCTGGATGGACTCGTCAAGGTTGTAGGCCCGTCCGTCCGGATAGACGTCGATCACCTTGACGGTGAAGTCGGTATCCCTGGCGTCAGACGAGACGTACAGGGTTGGCACGATCGGACCGCTCACCTCGATCCCTTCCTTGAAGGGCTCCGACGTATAGACCAGGATGTCGGGCCGCGTTTCCATCTTGCGCTGGTCGAAGGACCCCGCCGTGATGGCCGTACCGGTGCAGCACACATTCCCGCCGTACGATGTCACCGGATTCATCGGGTCGTACGTGAAGGCATCGGGCTTGTCGACGGCAGCGGGCGCGAGCGTGAGCGCGCCATCACCATCCATCGTGTTGGCCCGCCCCGCGCTGGAGAGGTGGAACGTCATCGGTCGCGCGCCTTCGGGTGGCCAGGTGCTGGATGTCTGCCACGTGTTTGATCCCATGGTGAAGTAGGTCACCTTGGGCATGGCATCGAGCGCACCCCCGCTTTCGCCCTTGAGGAAGCGGTCGAAGAAGCCGTCGACCACGTCCTGATAGTTCAGCCGGGCATCGCCCATGCTGCGCTCGCCGACGATGGTGTTGTCCGTGGCACGGGTGTAGCCGCAGTGGCCCACCGGGGCGATCACGGCCCACTGCTGGTCCGCGATGCCCGACGCGGCGGTCTTGCGGACGTGATTGTAGAGGGCGAGGTTGGGGCCCACCGACACGTCGTACCACGACATGAACCACAGGCCGGGCACGTTCAACGGCATGTCGTCGTGATAGAGACCGCCCTTGAACCACGCAGGATCGTTCGGGCTGCGCTGGATCATGCGCCCGCCGGTGTCGACGGGCATGGCGTCGGCAAAGATGCCGCGCGGGCCGTCCGCGGCCTTCATGATGTCCTGGACGGGGAGATGCCAGAGCGCTTTCGACCAGTCGACGGGCGGCAACTGCGCGGCCAGGTCGAAGAACCGCGCCGACCGCACCAGTTCCTCCTGCGTCGCGTTGGGCGGAAACATCGGCCGGACCTGGTTCTGTTCGCCGTAGAGCCAGGTGATGAACAGCATCTGGACCGCACCGCCGCGGTACCAGTTCCCCTGCTCGTAGTACGGCCCGACGCGCCCGACACCGGCTCCGAATCCCTGGACGTTCATCGCCGCGAACGCCGGGTGACCCATGGCGGCCACGCCCATCTGATACTCAGCCGTCGAGGAACAGCCCGTGGTGCCCACCTTGCCGTTCGACCACGGTTGTGCCGACAGCCACGCGAGGGCGTCGACGCCGTCCGTGCGCGGCGCGCCGAGGATGTCGTAGTTCCCCTCCGAGAAGAAGTGGCCGCGCTCGTTCTGCACCACGTAGGCGTACCCGCGCTTCACCGCCGCCAGGGCCGCGGTCATGTTCCCCGGCACGCCGTTGCGCACGTCCCAGTAGTTGAAGTTGTAGGGCGTGCGGACCCAGATCGTGGGAACCTTCGTC
>Ga0315275_10007592_pt1 | contig 10487 bp, 8 predicted proteins | sample YL17G03_0_MG_FD_205557 | JGI IMG/M metagenome (GOLD analysis project Ga0315275, IMG submission 205557) | Sediment microbial communities from Yellowstone Lake, YNP, Wyoming, USA - YL17G03_0 | ecosystem: Environmental > Aquatic > Freshwater > Lake > Sediment | place: USA: Wyoming | collected...
CGGGCCAGCGGCGGGGATCTCGGCGACAGCGGCCAGATTCAGCGGGGCGACCTGACGATCGATTTCGACCGGCGCCGCGTGCTTCGCGGCGAGACCGAAATCAAGCTGACGCCGAAAGAGCTCGAATTGCTCACGCTCATGGCCCGCCACGCGGGCCAGGTGCTCACGCACCGCGTGATCCTGAAGGCCATCTGGGGGCCGCACGCCGTCGACCAACCCGAACACCTGCGGGTCCTGATGGGCCAGGTGAGGAAGAAGATCGAACCCGATCCCGCCAGGCCGCGCTACCTGCTGACCGAACCGTGGGTCGGCTACCGCTTCGCCGGCGAGGCGGAGTAGCCGACGGGAAAGCGCTCGTCGAGCGCGAGATTCAGCAGCAGCACATTGACGCGGGGTTCGCCGAACAGCCCGAGATCCCGCGGCGCGGTCAAGGCCGCCACGAGCTGCCCGACTGTGGCCTCGGACAGTCCCCGCTCGCGCGCGACGCGCGGCACCTGAAACGCTGCCGCCGCCGGAGAAATGTGCGGATCGAGACCCGACGCGGACGAGGTCACGAGGTCGATCGGTACGGGGACGCCAGGGTTCTCGCGCCGCGCGGCCTCGGTCCTGACCCGCACAATGTCAACGAGCAACGCGTTCGTGGGTCCGAGGTTCGTTCCACCCGACGCGCTCGCGTCGTACCCGGCCGAACCAGCGGCCGAGGGCCGTGATCGGAAGTAACCCGGCGAAGCGAATGGCTGGCCGAGGAGGCGCGAGCCGACGAGCCGGCCGGCCTTCCGGATGAGCTGACCGTTCGCCTGGTTCGGAAACAGCGCCTGCGCCAGCCCGGTCACCGCGAGCGGGTAAACGACGCCAAGCAGCACGGTCGTGACGACCGTCATCAAGACCGCCACCAGGAGATTCGCCCGCAGGTTCATGCGATGACTTCTGCGCGCCGGGCGTGCAGCACGCCCCTTACGCCAGCCCCAGCGACGTAATGATCACGTCGATGAGCTTGATGCCGGCGAACGGGATCAGCAGCCCGCCCGCGCCGTAGATGACCAGATTCCGCCGCAGGAGCGCCGCGGCGCTCATCGGCCGGTACCGGACGCCCTTCAACGCCAGCGGCACGAGCACGACGATGATCAGCGCGTTGAAGATGACGGCGGACAGGATCGCCGACTCCGGCGTGCGCAGCCGCATGATGTTGAGCGCGGCCAGCACGGGAAAGGCCGCCGCGAACATCGCCGGGATGATGGCGAAGTACTTCGCGACGTCGTTCGCGATAGAGAACGTCGTCAGCGCGCCGCGGGTCATGAGCAGCTGTTTGCCGATTTCCACGATCTCGATGAGCTTGGTGGGGTTCGAGTCGAGATCCACCATGTTCCCGGCCTCCTTTGCGGCCTGGGTGCCGGTGTTCATCGCGACGGCCACGTCAGCCTGCGCGAGCGCGGGCGCGTCGTTGGTCCCGTCGCCAGTCATGGCCACGAGCCTGCCGTCGGCCTGTTCGCTCCGGATCAGGCGCAGCTTGTCCTCGGGGGTGGCTTGTGCCAGGTAGTCGTCGACGCCGGCCTCGGCGGCGATGGCCGCGGCCGTGAGCGGGTTGTCGCCGGTGATCATCACGGTCCTGATGCCCATGGCCCGCAGTTCTGCGAACCGTTCGCGAATGCCGCCCTTCACGATGTCCTTCAGGTGAATCACGCCGAGGGGACGGTGGCGATCGGCCACGACGAGGGGGGTGCCGCCGGAACGGGCCACCTGCGCCACGAGCGGGTCGAGTTCCGGAGGGATGCTGCCGCGGTGATCGAGGACAAACCGGCAGATCGCATCGGTGGCGCCCTTGCGCACCGAACGCCCGTTGATGTCGACGCCCGACATCCGGGTCTGGGCGCTGAACGGGACGAAGGTCATGTGCGACCCGACGTCGCGCCCGCGCAGGCCGTAGCGCGTCTTCGCCAGCACCACGATCGACCGGCCCTCCGGTGTCTCATCGGGCAGGGATGCCAATTGCGCCGCATCCGCCAGCTCCCGCTCCGGGACTCCGGGCAGGGGCAGAAACGCGCTCGCCTGGCGGTTGCCGAGGGTAATCGTGCCCGTCTTGTCGAGCAGGAGCGTATGCACGTCGCCCGCCGCCTCGACCGCCCGACCGGACATGGCCAGGACGTTCCGCTGCACCAGGCGATCCATGCCGGCGATGCCGATCGCCGAGAGCAGGCCGCCGATCGTCGTGGGTATGAGGCACACGAGCAGCGAGACCAGCACGAACACCGGCTGTGGCGCACCGGAGTAGATCGCCAGCGGCTGCAGCGTGACGACCGCAAGCAGGAAGATGATCGTGAGGCCCGCGAGCAGGATGTTCAGCGCGATTTCGTTCGGGGTCTTGCGGCGCTCGGCACCTTCCACAAGCGCGATCATCCGATCCAGAAACGTCTCGCCCGGATTCGAGGTCACTCTGACCCTGATCCAGTCGGAAAGCACCCTCGTGCCGCCCGTCACGGCCGATCGATCGCCGCCGGACTCGCGGATGACCGGCGCCGACTCCCCGGTGATCGCCGACTCGTCAACCGACGCCACCCCCTCAATCACCTCGCCATCCCCGGGAATGAACTCGCCGGCCTCGATCGTCACGACGTCCCCTGCGCGCAATGCGGCTGCGGGCACGTCCTCGATCGTTCCATCGGGGCGCTGCCGGCGGGCCATCGTGTCGGTCTTCGCGCGACGCAGCGTGTCGGCCTGGGCCTTGCCGCGGCCCTCGGCCATCGCCTCGGCGAAGTTCGCGAAGAGCACCGTGGCCCACAGCCAGAGCGTGATATGCACTTCGAAGCCGAGATGCCCCGCCCCGAGTCCGGTGTCCCTGATGAGCTGGATCGTGGTCAGCGCGCTGCCCGCCTCGACGACGAACATCACGGGGTTGCGCATCATCCGGCGCGGGTTCAGCTTGCGAACGGCGTCGACGAGCGCGCCCCGGACGATGTGGCGATCCCAGATCGAGGACGAATGACTTGCAGCCACGCTTTGATTCCCTCGAACCTAGAACCTGCGACCCTGGCCCATCTGCAGATGTTCGAGGATCGGGCCCAGGCTGAGCGCCGGGAAGAACGTCAGGGCCCCGACAATCAGGATCACGCTGACGAGGAGCACGGCGAACAGCGGCGTCGTCACGGGAAACGTGCCGGGTGAAGGCGGCACGCGCTTCTTACCGGCCAGGTTTCCCGCCACGGCCAGCATGGGGATGATGAACAAAAACCGGCCCGCCAGCATGGCGAGCCCGAGCGCCGCGTTGTACCAGGGCGTGTTCGCGCCCAGGCCGCCGAAGGCCGACCCGTTGTTGCCGGCGGCCGAGACGAACGCGTAGAGAACCTGACCGAGCCCGTGCGGGCCGAGGTTCGAGATGCTCGACGTGCCGAATCGTGGCGACACGACCGAGATGCCGGCGAAGACCAGCACGGTCAGCGGGAAGATCAGCACCGCCAGCATCGACATCTGGACGTCATACGCCTCGATTCTCTTGCCAAGGTACTCAGGCGTCCGTCCGACCATCAGCCCGGCGATGAACACGGCGAGGATGACGAAGATCAGCATGCCGTAAAGGCCCGCGCCCACGCCGCCGAAGATCACTTCGCCCAGCATGATGTTGACGAGCGGCACCATCCCGCCGAGCGGCGTGAAGGAGTCATGCATGGCGTTGACGGCGCCGCAACTGGCGTCGGTCGTGACGGTCGCGAAGAGCACGGTGGCAGGGATGCCGAAGCGCACCTCTTTGCCTTCCATGTTGCCGCCAGGTGCCAACGCCGTGGCGCGCTGGTCGGCCGCGAGCAGCGGATTGCCGCGTGCCTCCGCCCAGTAGGCCGTCGTGACGCCGGCGAGGAACAGGAACGCCATGGCCGCCCACACGGTCCACCCGTGCTTCCGCGACCCGGTCATCTCGCCGAGCATGTAGACCAGGCCGGCGGGTATGGCGAAGATGGCGATCATCTCCAGGAGGTTGGTCAGCGGCGTCGGGTTTTCGAACGGGTGCGCGCTGTTCGCGTTGAAGAAGCCGCCGCCGTTGGTGCCGAGCTCCTTGATGATCTCCTGCGAGGCCACCGGGCCCTGCGCAATCAGCTGCTCTGCCACCATCGCGGTCTTCGCCCTGCCGGCGCTATCCGTGGTGGTCACGGCCTGGGGATCGACCAACCGGGCCCGGTCGTAGGGACGCAGGTTCTGCACGACGCCCTGCGACACCAGCACGAGCGCACCGACGAGACACAGCGGCAGCAGCACCCATAGCCACGCCCGCGTGAGATCCACCCAGAAGTTGCCCAGGGTGGGGCTCTCGCGGCGCGCGATCCCCCGGACGAAGGCGACCGCGAGCGCGATACCGACAGCGGCCGACATGAAGTTGTGGTACGCGAGGCCGGCCATCTGCGTGAGATAGCTCACCGTGCTCTCGCCGCCATAGGCCTGCCAGTTGGTGTTCGTCGTGAAGGACACAGCCGTGTTGAACGCCAGGTACGGCGAAACCGCGCCGAGCGCCTGGGGGTTTCCCCACGGCTGCCAGGCCTGGAGCCGCAGGATGGCGTACAGGACGACGAGCGACACGAGGCTGAAGAGGAGCATCGCGGCGCCGTACTCGGTCCACCGCATCTCGTGCGTCTCGTCGACGCGGGTGAGGCGGTACAGGACACGCTCGACCGGGCGCGCCAGAGAGTCGAGGAACGTGCGCCGGCGGTCGAACACCCGTGTCAGGTACTGGCCGAGTGGCTTCGTCACGAGCAGCACCGCGCCCAGGAAGACCACTATCTGCGCCCAGCCGTTGGCGGTCACGTCAGAACTTCTCCGGCTTCAGCAGCGCGATGACGAGGTACAAGAGCAGCCCAACCGAGACGACGAGCGGCAGCACCTGTTCGACAATCATCGTCGTGTCCTACCTCAGGCGATCGCAGCCGGCCAGGTAGCCCAGGGCCGTGGCGAAGAACAGCAGCGTAATGCCGAGCATGATCACGTCCAGCATGGCATTCCCGATTGCTGTCGCCTCCGTCAGAGTTTCACCAGGAGAGCCATGGTCATCCGGTTCTCCGATTTCCGGAGGTCCGGCGCGAAACCCGGCACCACCGACCCGAGCGGCGCCGCGTTGCCCCCGGGCGGCGTCACGCCTCCTGGACCCGTGAAGTACGGCACGCTCGCGGCTCGGTGATTCCCCTCGAACCGGAACGTGATGAACTGGCTCGGCATGTAGTCGAAGGTGACGGAGCCATCCCACGCGCGGTACCGGTCGCCGGGATTCGCCGTGAAATACGGCGTGCCGGAACTGGCGGCGGCGCCATTGATGGGTGGCATCAGCACGAGGTAGCGCCCCGGGTTGGAGATCGCGCCGCCGCCCAGCGTGATCGCGAGACGATCCCGGTTGAACCAGAGGCGGTGGTAGACCATGAAGCCCAGGAAGGTCTGCGACGGCGCCGCCGCCGAGCCACCGCCACAGCTCACGCCCCCGCCGTACTCGCAGCCGGCATCGAAGGTGAACGTGAAGGCCCCCTTCGTCAGCCGTGCGTCGGGTCTGTCGAGGTACTTCACCTGGATGCTGTTGTCGGTGTGCAGGCGCTTGCGATCGGCATTGCCGAGGGTGTCCGTGCCCCAATAGTTGTTCGTCGTGATCGACACCGAGCCATTCGGCCGCCACAGCACCTGCCCGCCAATGCCAGGCGCCTTGTTGAACCGGCCGTACGACTGCCAACCATTGACGATCCAGGGTTCGATCTTCAGCGTGTCGCTCGGGAAGATCTGAATCCGCAGGCCTGAGAAGAACCAAGGTGTGTTCGACGACACGTACGAGGGTTGATAGGACCAGTTGTCGAACTGGTAGTAGCTGTACAGGCCTACGTAGGACATGAAGATGCCGGCGTCCACGTTGATGCCGCGCAGACGGTCCCAGTGGTAGCCGCCGTAAGCCTCGGAGACGTAGCGGTAGGCTCCGTCGAGGTTCCACTGTCCGCGCGCGGGACTGGCGTCGTTGCGAGGCGTGGCCTGCGAGTACATCCCGAACTGCGTCATCAGCCGCCCGCGGACGTTGTCGAAGTGGAAGTCGCCGCCGATTCCCAACTGGGTGACCTGGAGCTCTCCGGATCGGAAGACTTCGCTGGAGCCGGTGATGGTGTCGTCCCTGGGATGGTTGAAGCTGTAGGTGAAGCTCGTGTCGACACGGAACTCCCCGGTGAAGGCCTTCGTGTCGAGCGGGAGGTCCTTCGTGCGGGGGTTACCGGTCAGCCAGGAGAAATCGGCAAACGCAAACGGCTCTGTCCTCTTCGCGTCGGCTGGCGCCGGCGCCAGCCGGTCTGGCGTCGGACCGCCCTGCGCCCGCGCACATGGAGGGGCAGCAAGGGAAACCGTCAACGTGAGGAAGAGCCCGCAGGCCCGTCTGCCCTGCGTGGTCACGTGCTACCTCGCGAGTCTCAATGGACGCAGCGTCGTGAACAGCCGCGGCCAGCGGAAGCGGCGCAGAACGGGACGCCGGCCGCCCCCCAGAGCGAGAGATTCGGGTACCGGAGCCCCGCCGTCGATCAGGTGGCGCAGGGCCAGCAGCCCGACAATCGCCTGGTCGATGTCCTCGACCATGTCCTGCTTCGATCCGTGCAGGGTGCGGGCAGGAATGACGAAGGAATCGGACCCGTCTACTGTGTTATTGACCATGATCGCGTCCTCTACAGGACACGATAGGGAGTCCGGCGTGAGAAGGGGCTAAAAGGTCCATAAAAAATCCATAAAGAACCGGACTGGTCAGACCTCTACCCCTAGAATGGGATGATGTCAGCCGAGTCGCCGGCCACGGCAGCGGACCGATTGCTGGCCCGCCTCCAGGACCGGAAGCACGCCCGACTGCGCGTGTACATCGGGGCGGCGCCCGGCGTGGGGAAGACCTACCTGATGCTGCGCGACGCCCACCTGCTTTGCGAGCGAGGCCTCGACGTGGCGGTGGCGTTTGTCGAGACGTACGGCCGGGCCGAAACCGAGGCGCAGATCGGCCAACTGGAGGTCATTCCCCGCCGGCGCGTGCCGTACCGCGGCGTCGAGGTGGAGGAGATGGACCTCGACGCGGTGCTGGCGCGCCGGCCCGCCGTGGCCCTGGTCGACGAACTCGCGCACACAAACGTGCCGGGGTGCCGGCACACCAAGCGCTTCGAAGATGTGCTCGAACTGCTGGACGACGGCATTCACGTGATGACGGCCGTGAACATCCAGCATGTCGAGACGCTCAACGATGCCATCGCCCGCATCACCGGCGTTCGCGTACGCGAAACGGTACCCGACACGTTCCTCGATCGCGCGGACGAGGTCATCAACGTCGATGTGACGACGGAGGAACTGCGGAATCGCCTGCGCCAGGGCAAGGTGTACCGGCCCGACAAGGTCGAGCAGGCGCTTTCCAGTTTCTTCCGCAAGGGCAACCTGACGGCACTGCGCGAGCTCGCGCTGCGGCTGGTGGCCGACGAGGTGGGAGACCAGGCGGCCTCGTACCGCGCTCGCGAGGGGCTCGAACCCGCAATGATCCCCGAGCGCGTCATGGTATGCATGAGTTCGAACACCGAGGCCGCGCGGGTGATTCGGACCGGGGTGAGGATTGCCGGGCGCTTGGGTTCTCGCTGGTACGCGGTGTATGTCGAAACGCCCCGGGAGCGCGTCGACCGGATCAACCCCAGGGACCGCGACGCCCTGACCCGAAACGTCGCGCTCGCCGAAGTGCTGGGCGCCACGGTCGTCCGGGTGAAGGCCGACAAACTGGCTGAAGGCCTCATCGCCTTCGCCCGCCGGGAAGGCATCACCCACGTGGTGTTCGGGCAGAGCCAGCGGTCGCGATGGCAGATGCTCCTGCACGGGTCCGTGATCGATCGGTTTCTGACGGAGGTGCCGGACGCGACGGTGCAGGTCGTCCCGGTCCACGCCTAGGCGGCGCGCGGTATGCCCCCAGGCAGGCCCAGGTGAAAGACACGGTTATGGCATCTGACAGACAGTCCCCCGCTATTCACCCCACACGGGTCGTCGTGGCGACCACGGTCCTCCTGTCATTCATCTCCTTCTGGCGGGCGGCGGCCATCGTCCTCGCCGATCTCGGCTCGTCGGCGTTCTATGCCGGCGGCATCGCGGAGCAGGCCGTCGGCAAGGCCGCTCCGTGGTTCATCCTCGGCGTGATGCTCTTCTCGTGGGCGGTCCGGGCGATCTACATCGAGAGCTCGGTGATGTTCGTCCGCGGCGGCGTGTACCGCGTCGTCAAGGAAGCGATGGGCGGCACGATGGCCAAGCTGTCGGTGTCGGCGCTGCTCTTCGACTACGTGCTGACCGGCCCGATCAGCGCCGTGTCGGCCGGTCTTTACATCGCCGCATTGCTCACCGACATCCTGGCACATTTCAGCTTCGGGCTCCCCGTGCCCAGGGACCAGTTCGCGGCCGTGCTGGCGATGGGCATCATCGTGTACTTCTGGCGGCGCAACACACGCGGCCTTCACGAATCGAGCGGTGACGCACTCCACATCATGCAGATCACCACCGTGATGGTCGTGATCCTGTTCGTGTGGTCGATCTTCACCCTGCTGACGAAGGGCGGCACCCTTCCGCCGACTCCGACCCTCGAGCATCTCCGGTTCTCGGACGATGCCGTCGGATGGCTTAACGGCACGCGGTTCCCAGCCATCACCGCCATCGCGCTGCTCATCGGGTTCGGCCATTCGTTCCTGGCGATGAGCGGCTACGAGTCGCTGGCCCAGGTGTATCGGGAGATCGAGTCGCCGAAACCGCTGAACCTCAGGCGGACGGGTCTGGTGGTCTTCATCTACAGCCTCTTGTTCACCGTATCGGTCAGCTTCCTGGCAACCTCGCTGATCCCGGACGGCGTCCGGCCGCACTTCTATGACAACCTGATCTCCGGCATCGCCATGAACCTGGCCGGGCCGCAACTGCTGCGGCTGCTGTTCCAGGCGTTTGTCGTCGTGGTCGGGTTCCTGATCCTCGCCGGCGCCGTCAACACCGCCATCGTCGGGTCGAATGCCGTGCTGAGCCGGGTGTCTGAGGATGGCGTCCTGCCCGAGTGGTTCCGCCATCCGCACAGGAAGTTCGGCACGACCCACCGGTTCCTCAACCTGATCGTCGGTCTCCAGCTGCTGACCGTCCTGCTGAGCCGCGGCCACATCTACATCCTCGGCGAGGCGTATGCGTTCGGTGTCATCTGGAGCTTTGCGCTGAAGTCACTGTCGGTGCTCGTGCTCCGGTTCAAGGACCCCAGCCCTCGGGAGTGGCGCGTGCCCGTCAATCTGAAACTGGGCTCAGTTGAGCTACCGATCGGGCTGGCCGCGATCACCCTGGCGCTCCTGTCGGTCGCGGTGGTCAACCTGTTCACCAAGGAAGTGGCGACCATCGCAGGCGCCAGTTTCACGCTGGTGGTCTACATCACCTTCGTCCTCTCCGAGCGGGCGACGGCGCGGCGGCGGGCAACGGACCATACGTTGGATCAGTTCCAGTTGCTGCCCGCGCCGAACGTCGGTCTTGAAGAGCTGGCGGTCCGGCCCGGCGGAGTCCTCGTTCCCGTGCGCGACCCAAATACGCTCGCCCACCTGAAGTGGGTGCTGAACAACACCGACACAGAGAAACGCGACATCGTTGTCATGACCGTTCGGGTCTTGCGGGGACCGGACACCGGGTTCCGCGACATGGACAGCGCCCGCGTGTTCCGGGACTACGAACAGGGCCTGTTCACGCGGGTCGTGGCGGTCGCCGAGCGCGAGGGACGGCCCGTGAAGCTGCTGGTGGTGCCCTCGAGCAATGTCGGAGACGCGATTGCCCAGACGGCCGTGCGCCTGCAGGCGACGGAACTCGTGGTCGGCGAGTCAGCCAAGTTCACCGGGGCTCAGCAGGCGCAGATGCTCGGCGAGGCCTGGGAGCGTATCGAGAAGAGCGAGGAGGTGCGGGCGCGCCTCGTGGCCTACAAGCGGTCCGGCGAACTGGAAACCTTCCAACTCGGCCCGCACGCGCCGCCGCTGACCGCGGAGGATCTCGACCTGATCCACCGCCTGTGGCTTGAATCTGTGCAGCGGTTCGGCCTCGGGGTCCATCATCGCGACGTGGTGCGGGTGGCCCTGGAACGACTCGAACAAGACATGTCAGGCAAGGAACGAGAACGGGCGATCAGCCATATCGGCGCCCAGGTGCGCAGAGTGAGGGCGACGCCCGCGTCCCGTCCGAGACACCGTCCGGGATCCGACGATCATTAGCGAGGCGTTGCCCCGGACGGCCAGCATTTCTATACGAGCCGCACCCCCAAGCCGCGGCCCCCGCCGGTGGTGACGCACATCAACATCGTCCCGAACTGGTTCGAAGAACTGAAGGTGAAAGTGCCGACGGCGTCCTACTCGTCGGCCCAGAGCGATCCCAGGTCGAGATCGATCTCGATGAAGGGTTCGGCGCGAACCACCGCCGAGCCGAAGTGGGCGGCCAGGATGGTCCAGCGATCGTCGGCGCGGCCCAGGACCTCGAGCGTGCCAGCC
>Ga0315275_10007594_pt1 | contig 10486 bp, 10 predicted proteins | sample YL17G03_0_MG_FD_205557 | JGI IMG/M metagenome (GOLD analysis project Ga0315275, IMG submission 205557) | Sediment microbial communities from Yellowstone Lake, YNP, Wyoming, USA - YL17G03_0 | ecosystem: Environmental > Aquatic > Freshwater > Lake > Sediment | place: USA: Wyoming | collected...
AAGGAATTTACCGACCAAGTTGAAGCACAACTGATGCAAAGTACATATATCTCCAGCGGACAGGTTTATTACGAATTTATGCAATGGCCTTTCATAGACTCAGGATCAATTACGAAAGAGTCTCATCAGGCAGCCAATGCCAGCATGTGTGCCTTGGAACAAGAACGATTCTGGGATTATCACGCTATTCTGTTCGCAAATCAAGGAGCTGAAAATGGGGGATCCTTTGCTGATAAGCGCTTGCAGGCATTTGCTGAATCGCTTGGTTTGGATATGACTGCTTTTAATAAATGCTTCAGGTCCAATAAATATTCCGCGGATATCGAAGCAGATTACCAAAGTGGAATTTCTCTAGGGATTAACAGCACTCCCAGTGTATTTCTGAACGGCACACTCGTTTCACCTGGATATATACCCACATACGATGATTTAAAAACCGCCATTGATGCTGCTCTAGCTGGCGGCGGTTAAAACATCCATAGGTTATATAAAAAGAGCGTGTATGCCCACGCTCTTTTTATAAATTATAAAAATAAAGACATTAGATCATTCTTTGGCTAATGTAGTATACAAGCTTCCTGCGGATTGATTTTCCAGCAATTCGAGCACAAAGCATAACGAAGATAATCGATTCATATAACGCAGCAACTCACGATTTTCGAGTCTCTTCGAGTGCAATAAACGGGCAATGTGACGCTCAGCGCGCCGCACGATCGTACGGGCAAGATCGATGGCAGCACCCGCCTTTGAATCACCAGGTACAATAAATTCTTCAGGTATGTTCACCCGTGAACTGATGTCAGCGATTTGGGTTTCCAACCAGCTAACCCTTTCAGCAGTAATTTTTCGGAAACGGGGAGAATTTTCAGGCGTCGCTGCCACTTCTGCCATGATGTGATACAAATCTCTTTGCGCATCCAAGAGGATGGTTGAGGTTTGTGGGGCTAAGCTCAACGTGCGCGCCAGGGCAATAGCTGCATTTGCTTCGTCGATGGCTCCGATCGTCTCAATCCGTCGATCATACTTTGGAGCCCTTCCTTCACCGAGCAGGCCGGTATAACCATCATCTCCGGTTTTGGTGTAGAATCTTGTCATGGTATATCCTTACCAGAAAGGAATGGTTGTATGCAAATTCGATGTCAACATTGTCACCGTCCGTTTGGCCTAGATAAGGCTGTTGTTCATGCTGCATTAGATCAACTGGAAAGCGAGCATCAAGGGCATTATAACGTCCATTGCCCACATTGCGGAAAGTCAAATCAAGTTTCGCGGATTGAGCTTCAGCGTGCAGCACCTGATTGGAAAGCTACCGAGACAAAAAGTGCCTAGTTATCGTGCTTGTAAAAGGTGTATTGATAATTCAATACACCTTAACATATTTTGGGGTTAGAACAACACCATGGCAAGTTCTCGCCGGTACTGCTGAGTAAGAGGGTGGTTATCTCCTAACACCTCAAACAAGCCAAGTAGCACTTTTCTTGCTTCATCATAGCGATAATGTTTATTTTGTCGAAGGATATCCATCAAACCATCCATTGTAGCTGGTAAATTTCCCCGCATCATTAAGCGCAAAGCATTACGGTACGCTGCATCAAGAATGTCATCATCGATAGGTTGATTGATTTCTTCACGCGATAAAGCGTCGAATAGCGGATGGAGCAGCTCCATATGAGCAAACTCCTGACTGGGAGGAAACTCATTCATAATCTGCTTCGCTTCTGGAAAGAGCCCTTGCATCAGGCTTGATTTTAATAAACCCAACAATCCCGCAGGTTGATTGGGCGATTTAGCCAGGAATTGGTCAAATGAGTTGGCTGCGTCAAGCCAGTTCATAGATTCTAGTTGACTTTGACCTTTTTCAAGTAATAAGTCAATTTGACTTGGAGCCAGGTTTCGAATGAACTCTTTCACTCGGGGTTCAGGTTGCAAACCCAGGAATTCGGAGACAAGATGACCATCACGAAACGCTTTTACATTCGGGATGCTACGTACACCAAAGCGCAGAGAAAGATTCGGATTATCATCGACATTTACCTTTGCCAGGCGGAACGTACCTTGTGAGTCTTCCGCCAATTTCTCCAGCATTGGGGTGAGAGTTTTACATGGGCGACACCATTCTGCCCAGAAGTCTACGATCACTGGAATCTGGTTGGAATAAGCAATCACCTCATATTCAAAATCTGATTCAGTTACTGTCTTTATATATTCAGACGCCATATATATTCTACTTTATTCGTCCTCCGGGGCAATCGTCCCTGGCTGGGTTACTTCAAGTACTTCACCATGCACATTGATCCTGATGCGAAACCCCATCATACCCATATAAGCGCGACCTTCTTCCGGAATCCCTGTTTTAAGCACTGCTTCAAATTGCTGCTCCAGGTTTTTGAGCTGATTTTCAATTAATGCTTTTGAAAAGATGTCATCCTGACCAAGCATTTTTGCTGTTTGATTTGCAAGTTCATCTTCATGCCCTTCAATCATATTTCCCATCATCATTAGTACCTGGCGATCTACCGATTCTGATGATATATGACGATGAAATCCGGAATCATCTACCACATAGCAGGGCTCATCCCCAACAGTGGTTACATCAACTGGTTGATCATTCTCATCAAAAATCAAACCTTGAAAGAGTGGTTTATATGCCATAATTTTCACAACTGACTATTATTATATTTAATATTTACCGGCTTTTAGATTCATCCGTATATATTTGGATTTATACATTGAGTCATTGAATATATTTTTATGGATTAGTACCCAATTTTCTTTCGGAGAATATACATAGGATTCCGATTAGTGTAAATATCCGTTTGTTATAATTGATACCGATCGTATTGAAAAACAGTATCCATAGAAATTTGGTCTAATTTCTGTTTCATCCAATAATATCCACAGTAGTTCCCGTATGTTCGTATATTCCTTCCTGCTCTGGTGGAACATCAGGCTTCGTCCATAAATATACCCATTTAGATGCTTGAGGCGTCAGATTGATGCAACCATGACTGCGCGGCCTACCAAAATTATTATGCCAGTAAGTTCCATGGAATGCAACCCCATCTTCGGTGATATATGAGTTCCAGGGGACACCAGGTAAATCGTAACCATTAGCAGCAAGGTTACCACGTGCCATATGACGGGAAGCACGCTTATGAAACGTCATATGTCTGCCGGTGGGGGTGGAATAATCTCCGTTACTGAATACTGCTCCGGATGCAACCCTTGCCATGAACACCGGTTGGTCGAATTCATAGGCAATCATTACTTGCTCAGGAATATGGACCTCAATTCGTTTATTATGTGGAGGAACATCACCAGATATGGGTTTTAATTCATCCGCTGGGATAAAGCGCAGATGTTGTGCAGGAACATAAAACATATATTCCCATTTATCATCCCGAACACCGTACCACGGATTACCATCAGTATCCTGAACGATTTCCAACACCCAATAGGTTGTCGCATAATAAAAACGATAGGCAACCGGTTCATCCATACCTGGATCCCAATGAGCGTCAGTAAATGGAACTGTCACTTCAGCCAGTGCGCCTTCCCGAGGTATTTGAGATATGACAGGATTGGTCATGGTGAAAACCGGCTGGATTGCACCAGAGTGGACATAGCCTTCACCACCCACTTTATACCAAACCAAATTAAACGAATCTTCAGACTTCCCTATCGTAACACCAGATATTGAGAGGATTCCATCACGCCAATAATTGTTCACTCGGGTACCATTGAATGATGGTATGTCATAAACGTTTATGGATGCATCTAAAACGCGTCCTTGTTGATTTGGTGGCAATACTTCAACTTTATTAATATCATCAAAAATACTATCTGGAATGTTTAAAAAAATATTATGACCAAGAAGACGAGATAAATTCCTCGAGGAAGGGATAACAAACCCAAGCGCTGCTGCAATCCCCATTCCTCCTAATTTAATGAATTCCCGTCGAGTAATCGATTGAGAAGCAATGAGATGATTCCGCATCCTCATCACTCGTGGATATTCACCAAAGTACCGACATCTGCCCAATAGAAAAGCCATTCAGCATCTGGAATGGTTAAATTGATGCATCCATGGCTCATTGGAGTACCGAAATTACTATGCCAATAGGTACCGTGCAATCCATACCCGTCATAAAAGTACATAACATATGGGACATCAGGTAGATAATAACCTGGTCCAGCCATATCCGCATAAACGTATTTCACATAAATGTGAAACTGACCTGTGACAGTAGGATACTGCCATGTACCTGTAGAAACAAGAAATGAAGCTACAATTTCATCTCCTTCATAAGCGTAAGTTATCTGGTTGGATAAGTCCACGTCAATCCACCGTTCACCGCCTCCCGGTGGGGGGGGCTCCTCATAAACGGGTTCGTCGGTCGGATATGGTGTATCGGTTGGATAAGGTGTAAAGGTTGGTGTTGATGTATCAGTTGGCGTTGGGGTTGGAGTATCAGTAGGTGTTGGAGTAGGGGTTTCGGTTGGGGTTGGTGATGGGGTAATGGTCGGTGTATTGCTCGGAGTAGGCGTATTTGATGCTTTTATTAGACCGTTTCGGTCAGCCATTAATATTTCTGGACCAGAAAATATCGAATTAAAATAAAAACCCATCGCAGGTGAGACTAAAGCGCTGGTAATAACTACCAGTAATATCAAGGTTAATACCCACAAATGAAAACTGATATGTTTTTTGGCTGGTGATTTTGTTTCAGAGATTGTTTGGGAAGAAATTATAGGGGGTTTTGCAGGGGTCGTGGTACGTAGTTGTGGAGTTGATAGTAGCCTAACACGTTTAATCGCCCAATGCATTCCCTGTTTGGCACGTTGGCTATGAGGATTAATCGATAATGCATTTTCAAGGTATGCCACGCTGGCACGAGGTGAAGACACAGCTGCAAGCCATAACCACGGCTCTTCTACATTTGGATCAATACTCGCAGCTAATCTTGCCCAATATCTAGTTTTAGAATGATCACCCTGACGGTAAGAAATCCGGGCATTCTCAAGTGCCTTATGAAGGGAATCTGCATTGTCAATCATGGTACCTGGGTTGAGCTAACATCTTCATTACGGACAAAGCAAAGGATCCCAGAAGCTATTCCATCGGCTATGACATCTGGATGTTGGGTTAAGATTTCACGATCTAAATTCATAAAGCCGGTTTCAATGATTGCAGCAGGAGTATCAGTGCTTATCTCACTAAAAGCATGGTAGTTTGTCATGTCTCCAGTTACACTGCCTGAATGGAATTCTAAACCTGTTATTGATGTATACCTGGTGCGCAAGCATGTAGTTAATCTTTTCGCCTGTTCGGGGTATTTGGTCGATAAGGATTCAGTTACCTTGAAACCGGTAGCTTGATCATTTATATATTCACAAGAATCGGCGTGAATGGAAACTAAGGCGAGGGCATGATATCCGGTTAATCTTGGGTCAAATTCAGCCAATAGATCGACATCATAACCCTGAGCAACGAGTTTTTCTTTAACCAAACTTGCCACATTAAGGTTAATATCGACCTCGCGATAACCACCCAAAGCATCTGAGCACACGGCACCAGAATCATTACCGGAATGACCCGCGACAATCCCAATGCGTGGGTTTACACGGGGAGTTGTAGTTGGCCATTCAGATTGCGGTGTTGCTCTTTGAATGGAGAGCGCATTGGATATCTTTTCTGACAATCCCCCTGGCAGTAATCCTGGCTCAGTCCAAGCAGTGAATAGGGTCGCGATGACGAACGCTACGGCTATTACAATTTGCAGTTGACGGAACATTCCACCCGAGCTACTTTTTGGAGTGGAAGTTGTGTTTTGAACAGAATCGCCTGAGGAAGAGGTGGTTTCTTTATTCATTAGCCTGATACTACCTTAATTATTAAGAGATGACAAGTGTTTTGTATGTCAAAAGTACTTGACGATGTATGAATCGAATTGTATATTGTAGGTAGTTGTAAACACATTATGTGGAGAGTGCATTTATGGTGCCAGAACAACAGCTCACTGATACAGATCGATCGTTTTTATTGTTATTAGCGCGACAATCCATCGAGAATTCCATTAATGGCATCTCAGTTCCATCACTGGATTCGAGTCCATTATCACCATTATTAAGAGAAGAAGGGGCATGCTTTGTAACACTTACATATCATGGATATTTAAGGGGGTGCGTCGGTGCGCTGGAGCCCTATCAAAGTTTAGTTGACGATGTAAGAGAACATGCAATTGCTGCAGCGTTTCAAGATTACCGATTTCCACCGGTTCAAGCCAAGGAAATTAAGGAAATCGAGATAGAAATATCGTATCTCACTCGTCCTAAGATATTAAAATATGAAAACCCTGCTGAATTGTTGAAAATATTACGGCCGAATATTGATGGAGTTGTATTGCGAGATGGAATGCGACGAGCCACTTTCTTACCACAGGTATGGGAGAAAATAACAGAACCTGAAGAATTCCTCAAAGAATTATGTATGAAAATGGGCGCGCCTGCTGATTTATGGCGGAGAAAGAAGCTAGATGTAATGACTTATCAGGTCGAGGAATTCCATGAGTAGTTTTGTATATTTCTTTCAATTAATAATTTCAGTCTTCATCTCCAAAATCGAATAGGGGACCAATTGATTGTCGAGTGTAATTTCGAAAGATGGCATCTGCAATAAGGGGCGCCACTGATAATACGGTCAAAATTTTCGGTCGTTTGGCAATTGGTATTGGCACAGTGTCGGTGGTAATGATATGGGTGATTTGCGGGATGGATATTAATTGTGGTAATGCATCCCTGAAGAAAAGACCGTGTGTGCATACGGTATAAATTTCTTTAATTCCACTACGCACCAAATAACGACTTAAAGTAATGACTGATCCACCGGTGGCAATTTCATCATCATAAATAATCGCGCGTTCGAAGCCAGCAACCTGCTTATTGATTAAATCACCAATTAGTACTGTTGTGTCTGAAATGCGTGTTTTTTCAGCAGATATGGAGGGTAAATTAAAATGATGTGCCAGCCGGGCTGCAGATCCAGCCCGACCATAGTCCGGGGCAACTACGATAGTATTGGTACCATCAAACTTCTCGGTCCGCTGGAGCTCGTGCAAGTGATTTACAAATATACCTCGGGCAGTCAAAGGATCAGTAGGTATCCTGAAGAAGCCGTGAACCTGTGGTGAGTGGAGGGTCATGGTCATGACATGAGTTGCTCCAGCTGTTTCCAGGAGGTCAGCAATCAAGCGTGCAGTAATGGAAATTCGGGGAGCATTTTTTTTATCAGAACGAGCGTAGGAGAAATAAGGGATGATTGCATGGATCTCTCTTGCGCCTGCTCCTCGTGCAATATCCAACATCATTAGTAACTCGAGAAGATGATCACTGACAGGAGGGATCATCGATTGCACGATATAAACTGAACGTGAGCGAACGCTTGCGCCAAGTTGAATATATAAATTGTCGTTACTGAAGCGAGAAAAATGTGTCGATTCCAAGGGAATGTTTAGATGAAAGGCGATAGATGCTGCTAATTCTGGATGAGAACGTCCGCTGAAAATACGTACATCATCGGGATTAAGTTTACACTCCATTTGTTTTCCTCTCTACACTTTGGTATTTGAAGTAATCGATTGGAGTAAACACGCTTACATAAATTATATCTTTAATACCATGGAAGTCAAAATGGCTGCCTGAAGGATATATTTAAATCTAATAGAAATATCCTGCAATATCAATTTACCACGCGTGAGCGACTGACTATGCAATGAGATTTTGCTGGATTATCCTAATTCCCATTCAACTCGGTATTAAACAATCGATGGAGGATGCAAGTAAACCTATGGGATAAAAAGCTTATGATACGAAGATAGACAATCTGATTGATGGAACTTAAAACTACATAAATTCTATGGTGTAAAATGGATCTACTCCTTCAATAAATATTAACGCTACTCTATTCCGGCTTTCCGATGTTGATTATTTGAGCATGCGAATTATCGACCGTAATATTTTGCCCATCTGAAAAAATGACCAATGCTTTCTTCTCTTGCTGTACTACAGTTAAACCACGGAATTTTATGGTGACTGGCCATGGGAATGGATTACTGCCGGTTATCTCAACTTTGGAAGAATTGATGATTTTTACCCCAAGGATGTTTAAAAATATTCCCACTGGAATCAAACCGGATAATGAATTTATCGCTCCCAGAGGCTTACCTGTCTCGCTGTGATAAAACTGATGAAAAGTCATATCTGTTTTGAGAGAGTGAACAACTGCTTTCATAAGACGTGTGAATATTTCTGCAGCTTTCTTCCGCTCTCCGTATTGGACCAACCCATCCAAAATCAGGCTAATCCAAGGAAGGTGAATTTTATAAAAATCTTCCGGCACATTGCTCAAACCTGGGAATTCAATGCATGATCTTAATCCAAAAGGGCTAAGAAACCTTTTCTTGTTCATGATGGTCAAATTTATGAGAATTTTTGCTTTATCATCGGAAGGTATGCCTGCCCAAAGGGGCAATAATAAAGTTTGATCGATGCATGTCAAGCTGGAAGATTGCACGATAACCTCATCTTCGTTCAATATCCCAGTGACTTCGATTTGTTCGATGGATTTGTAGATATTTTCACTGGTAAAGTATCCAGAACCTAGGTGCCAACGAATTTGATTGGTTGGAATATGATCCACACGGTGAGCACCAGTTATAGTATTGCCATGGATAAAAATCTGAATTGGGTGAGTGCCTTCTTTTTTTGATTTGATATATATAACCGGACGAATGGGCTGCTGAAACTCCTGATGAATTTCTATAACTCCTGCTCCCTTCAGCTTTCCCAATAATTCAGTCGGGGTGGTAATATGGGAATCTCGGTCTCGATATAGAAAACATGCATGTTTGTCACTCCATGCCTGCTCTATCATAGTTTTCAGCTTATCAGCAACGCTTTCCAATTGATCAATTGCTTCAAGATTAGATGTTTGCTTAGCTATTAATAATAATGATTGGCATTCCTGATATAGATAGGAGCATAAATCAGGGCTTTCTACAGTTGAGATATCTATTCCCAGTGACCAAGTATCCATATAAGAAAATAGTGGATGTTCTTCAAATCCAGTTTGAATGCTTTGATCCCACTCTGGAACAAAATCATGATCCCGATCATGTATAATAGTGAACCAAGAAAAGAAGAATGAAAGTAATTTCGGGAACACACTTATTAAGTACTTAATATCACCTGTGTATTCATAAAGCTTCCAGGTTATGTACGATAAAAGTGGAGTGGCGAGAAGTTGACTACGCTGTCCACCTAAACCTGGCTTCCAATCGATTCCTCCATCTGATGTCTGAGTGGCAAAGAAATTATCCAGCAAGCCTTTTAGCAAATCTGGTGACGCTGGAAGGAGAAAATTCATTAAAAAATTAGTATCCAACGTAGTTTGACCATTCCACAAATGATTGTAATCAGTGCCATCCTTGATCGATGAAAAACCTTGGTCAGGATTTCTCGAATCTACGAATGATGCTGACTTGCACAAAGGTGTTGGTTGAAGAAAAAGTTGACCAACCATTGTTTGGACAAGATACAAAGCCATGTTCCAATCCTGATTACCGGTGGTGATCTCCAATCGTTGAGAATTCATTCTTGAGATACGTGCGAATTCTGCATCCCAGTTTTTGTTGATCACATCTTTTGCAAGCTCGTAAGAAGCATTTATTTCCGAAAGTGAAGCGTGAGCCCAATGTGTTTCTTGTTCACCATTGGGAGGTAATGCATAGGACAGATTAAGAGAAGGATAAGAGCTTTTACCTGCTTGCGTACCTCCTGTGAGGAATAATACAGGGGTAAGGTTTGCGGATTGACCAGCAAGTATCGTGGTTAGTCCTATCTCATTCGTCGCCATTCGATTCCCATCTGGGGTGGGTCCAAGCAGCTCAGCCCATTCGATTTGAATTTGACATATTTCATGGCTGGTGTTGATAATTCTAGCTCTCCCCGCAATCGATTGAGAGCCGGGAACCCAATACTCAAGTTTGACGTTAATACATGAGAAAGGTTTGAATGATAAGTTGATATAGTTTGGATAATATTGATGAATTGTGATCGGAAGATAAAACTGTGCTGGGTTATTTACCACCTGACCATTGAAGATAAACCTTGGAAATATGCGGCAAAAACGTGCCCTTAAGCCGAAGGTTGTTTGTAATGATATGGCAGGGGGCTCGGAATTGCCCAAATTGAGCTCCCATATTTGGTCATTGACGTAATTAGTCGGACCTAATCTTGCATCAGATGAGAGGGTCAGAGTAATCGGGTGGTCAGGAGTAAAATTCCAGTCATACATTAGGTTATTTTCCGTGTGATTAATGAGTCCACTGCAAAAACGACTGGACAAAACTTATCCTAATTATACCCTCCTCAAACGGCGAAAAGTTTAATATAATCAAGGGAAATCGCTGATCGAGGGCAAAAACAT
>Ga0315275_10007597_pt1 | contig 10484 bp, 1 predicted proteins | sample YL17G03_0_MG_FD_205557 | JGI IMG/M metagenome (GOLD analysis project Ga0315275, IMG submission 205557) | Sediment microbial communities from Yellowstone Lake, YNP, Wyoming, USA - YL17G03_0 | ecosystem: Environmental > Aquatic > Freshwater > Lake > Sediment | place: USA: Wyoming | collected...
GGCCTTTGCGCAGCGCCCGCAGGTCGTCCATCACGGCGCCGGAATACCAACCGATCAGCAACCGGTCGCCGGAGTCAATCAGGTTCCTGTTGTTGTTGGCGTCGGTGTCGGAGCCGGCCGACGCGCCGTCGAAGTAGAAGGTCACCGTGGTCCCCTTGCGCGCGATGGCGTAGTGATGCCAGACGTTCGTGCCGTGCGAGCCGAAGATGCCGAGCGCGAGGTGGTAGCCGCCCTGCCCGTTCGGCACCACAAAATAACACCGCAGCGTGCCGTTGTAAGTGAAAATCTCCAACCTGGTGTTGTTGGCGCTCACGGGATACAGATCGAGGTAGTGCCAGTAGTTGGAGGGGGCGGACGGGAACTTGAGCCAGAAGGCGAGGGTGAAGTCCTGGTTGGCGGCGAACAACGGGGTCAGGTGCGGCTCATAGAGGTCCATGCGGCCGTAGCCGCCGGTGGCGAGGGCGTTGCCGACCTTGCCGGTGACGGACATCGCGCTGGTGTTGGCGCCGACGGTCTTGACGCCGGGCGCGCCGACCCCGTTGGCCACGTTGATGTTGGCGGCGTTGTCGTCCATCTTCAGGTGGAGGTAAGTGGCGTTCAGGTTGAGCCGCTCGCCGCCGGTCCCGATCAGGTTGCCGTTCGGGTCGTGGACCTGGGTGGCGGTGGCGGTGACCGGCCCCGCCTGGCCCGCGCCGGAGTTGTAGAGCGCGGCGATGCCGGCGGGGTCCAGCCCCTTGCGCAGCGCGCGGAAGTCGTCCTGCACCCCGTTTGCGGACCATCCCATCGCGAGCCGGTCGCCGGAGTCAATCAGCGTGCGGCTGTTGTTCACGTTGGTGTCGGATAGGACGGGCGCGCCATCGCAGTAGAACGTCACCGTGTCCCCCTTGCGCGTCACGGCGTAGTGGTGCCATACGCCGACGTCGCCCGCGCAAAGGACCGCCGTGACCTGGTGGTTTCCCCCGGCGCCGTCGGGAACGGCAAAAAGCCAGCGGCTCTGGCTATAAGCATAATAGAACTCCAGAATCGTGTTGTTGCTTGAGAAGGGATACAAGTCCATGTAGTGGTACCAGCCGCCCGGAGTGGTGGTGTACTTGAGCCAGAAGGCGAGGGTGAAGTCCTGGTTGGCGGCGAAGAGGGGAGTCAGGCTGGGCTCATAGGCGTCAATGCGGCCGGTGCCGCCGGTGGTGAACCCCTGGCCGAGCTTGCCCGCCACCGAGATCGCGCTGGTGTTGGCGCCGGTGGTGTGGAGATGATCCCCCACTTCGTTCTTCACCTCGGTGCTGGCGGCGTTGTCGTCCATCTTCAGGTGGATGAAGGCGGCGTTCGACGTGGCGTTGGGGCCGGTGATGGCAGCGCAGGCGTTGAAGGTGTCGTCGGTGCGGGTTTCGGCGAGGGTCACGCCGTTCTGCCGCGCGTCGAAGGCGCTCCAGTTCCCTGGGCCGTCGAGGGTCCACTTCTGGGCCTGGGACAGGTTGGCCCACGCGGCGTTGGGCGCGTCGCAGTAGGCGGCGCTGTCGCGGGTGACGGCGCCGGGATCGAAGTCCCCGCGCGAAAACGCCGTGAGCCGCCCCGAGGAGTCGTAGGCGTAGCGCTGAGAGTCGAGGGCGTCGTGCGCGGGGCGCTGGAACAGCTTGTTGCCGGCGGAGTCGTAGTTGTACCGGAAATCGAGCGAGGTGGGCGACGAGCCGGGGTTGGTTCCGGTGTGAATCCAGCGCGTGGGTTGGCCCGACGTGTCGTATTGGGTCAGGGTGCCGGTCGTCAGGTCGAGGTTGACGCCATTCTGCATCGTCCGCTTGAGCGTGCGGCCGCCGATGTAGTGGTAGGACGCGATGGCCGTTCCCGCGCCCTGGTCGGTGAGCGACAGGAGCGCCCCGCCGGCGTGGTAGGCGTAGTTGACCTGGCGGTCGTTGGGATAGACGAGGTTGGCGCGCCGCAGCGAGGTCTGGCTGGCCGTGACGATGCGCTTGGTTCCCGAGCCGATCTGGAGGGTCTCGGCCACGGCGCGGCCCAGCGAGTCGTAGGCCCAGGTGCAGGCCGCGTCGTCGGACGCGGTGGAGGGGTCGTTCTTGTCCACGGCTTTCATGCGGCGGCCCAGCCCGTCGTAGCTGAAGGTCTGCTCAGTGGTGCCGATGACCGCGGCCGGCGCGTCGGTGACGTAAATGCGTTCGAGACGTTTCGTGACGGTGTTGTACTGGTAATGCAGGACCGCGCCGTCCTCCTTGGTCATGGTTCCGAGCGTTCCGTCGGCGTTGTAGGTCCAGTAGATGGACGTGGGGGTCGGTTTCACGTCGGCAAGGGCCGGATCGGTGTAGTCGCCCTTGGTTTCCTGGAGCTTGCGGCCCAGATTGTCGTATTCCCAGGTGGTCTTGTTGCCGTTGTCGTCCAGGAGGGCGGCAAGCTGGCCGCTGTCGTTGTACTCGTAGCGGACCTCGATCAGGCCGTCGCCGCCGCCTTGGGCGGGATCGGGCGTGGGGATGCCGCTGATCGAGTCGAAGCCGAGCGACTGGCCATCGCCCAAACCGGTGGGGGTGAGGACGGAGACCTCTCGCTTCTTGCGTCCCAGGGCGTCGTACTCGAAGAACTGCACGTTGCCCAGGTCGTTGGCTTGGATGGTGTCGTTGGTGCCGTCGCGGCGATGGAACGCGCGGGCGGTGGGGTGGGGCCCGTTGGCGTCGGCGGCGGCCAGCATCTGCCCCAGGGAGTTGTAGCGGAAGTCGGTGGCGTGGCCGGCGTTGTCCACCTGGGTCACGAGCCGCCCGAGGGAATCATAAAGCATGGTGGCGCGGAAAACCTGGTCCGCGGTGCCGGTGGCGGTGGACTTCTCGGTCCGCTTGCTCTCGATGAGGTTGCCGGCGGGGTCATACCAGCTCTCGGACGTGTTGCCGAGGGGGTCCATGGTTTTGACGCCGCGGCTCAGGCCGTCATAGAACTGCTGGGTGACGGCGCCGTCGTTTTCCACGCTCTTGAGGGTTCTGCCCAGAGGATCGAGGATGCCGCGCGCGGAGATCCAGGTGCAGGAGGTGGCATCGTCGGGCTTGAACCCCGTCAGGACGTTGCCGGAGGTGAGCGTCACGGTCCGGGGCGAGATGCGCGAAGCCGCCCCCGCCGGGAGGAAGAGGGCGCGGTTGGTTTGAATGGGCCGGCCCACGTTGTCGTAGGTATGGTGGGTGTGGGAAAGGACGCTGTTGGTGGTCGTGGCGGTATCGGAGGCGGGACCATAGGTGATCTCGTTTATCACCCGGTCGGCGTTGTCATAGGACCAGGTGGTAAGGGTCTCCGAGGAGGTGCCGTCGAAGCGCGTCTCGCCGATCTTGCGGTTGTACGCGTCGTAGGTGTAGGAGGCGAGGGTGGTGGTGGTGCCGCTCACCACCTCGGCCACGGATGCCAGGCGCGCGCGGCTGTCGTAGTTGTAGACGGTGCGCACCGGATCGCCCGTGAGGGAGCATTCAAGAGAGTCCGGGGGCTGGACGATCTTGTCCCGCTGGGACTGGGTCAGCTGGTTCAGGTTTGTCAGGCCGCAGATGGCGATCCTCGCCTGGCCGCCCGCGTCGTAGTCCGTGTAGTCGGCGGTTTGGTTCGGGTGAACGGTGAGAACGTTCCGGCCCGAACCGTCGTAGTAGTACGTGGTCGTCGTGGGAACCTCGGAATCGGGGAATTCGCGCCCGTCCGCGATCCGATTGCCCAGGATGTCGTAGGTGGTGTAGGACTCGACGAACTCCCCGCACCCGGCGGTCTGGCCGCGGTCCTCGATTTCGGTGCGGATCGCCTGGCCGTTCGCGTCGTAGATGGTCCGGGAGACGTAGGCGAAAGGCTCAAAACCCGGGGCGGCTGGAGTAGGCTCGGCGGGGGTCTGACCGTAGAGGGGATCGATCGCGGCGGCGCGGGTGACCTGGGTAAGCTCGTCCCAATTGTTGTAGGTGTAATCGGTGCGCACGCCGCGCGGGTCGGTCTCGGTGAGCCGGTTGCCGCGGCTGTCGTAAGTGTACGTCCACTTCGCCGCTACCGGGGTAGGCAGCTCGGTGGGGCGGCCCGTGTACCAGTTGTCCTCGGTTCTCTCGGTCAGGCGTCCGTCTTCGTCGTACGAATACGAGGTCTTCACGCCGATTTCGTTGATCTCATACTTCACCAGGCCGTCGGGGACGTTGTAGGTGCCGTAGTAGTAGGCGGTCTTGCGGATCCGCTGCTGGTTCTCGGTCGCATAGCCCGAACCGGTGTCGTTTGGAACCTTGGCAACGGGCAATTCCACCTTGACGATATTGCCATAGCACTGGTTCGTGACGCCGTCGCCGTTCAGGTCCCCCAAGTTGCATTGCACGCCTAGGAAGGTCATGAGATTCGCCACCGCGGTTTTCTGGTCGGTTGTCGGCGAGGAAACGCCGAAGAGGCGCTTGGCCAGTTCCGTCTTGGCCGTTTCCAGAGTCGCCTCCTGATAATCGAAGTAGTACTTGGTGACGTTGTTCTCCGCATCCGTCATGGTGCGGACGGCGCCGGTGAGCGCTTCATAGGCGCACTGCACGGGATGCCCTGGTTTGCAGCCCCCGCCGCAGCCTTCGAGCGTCGAGGACACCACCTTGCCCACAAAAAGCCGGCCCAGGCCCATGTAGTCCCATTCGTTGACGTTCAGATAGGTGGATTCGCCGCTGAGCAGGCCCGAGTCCTCGGCCCAGAGAGTCCGGCCTTCCGTATCGAACTGCTTCGCGGACTCGTAGGACTGCTCCGCGCCCCGCTTCTGGATGGTTTTGACAGTCTGCCCGTAGAAGTTGAAGTAATACTCCGTGATTTCACCCGTGGCCTTGATGTGCCGAGTCATCAGAATGGGCTCGTTTATCTTCCAGCCTGGGTGCGGGCTTTCAGCCGGGTAGGAGCCGAAGTTGAACTCCGTACTGGCCGGGTTGAAATACTCAAAGGTTTCCGTCCCGCCGGAGATGATATTCCCTTGTGCGTCTTTCTCTCCGACAAATTCCGAGACCACACGGTCCAGGACCATCCCGCCAGTGCCGTACGTGACCACCTTGTAGGGCTTTGGATTGGTTGGATTGGCGGCCACTTCGCGCGGCCTGAAGACTTTTGTCAGGTTATGCCAAAGGGCCGGTTTGTCGGGATAATCGGCACGGCTGATGTATTCATACCGGGTCTCACGCCCGAATATGTTGACCTTCACCAAGTTGCCCTCTGTATCGTAGTCATAGGTGACATCTCCGCGCCCTAGCGGGTCGGTGATCTTTTTGAGCAAGCCGATCTTTTCCGTGTTGCCGCCCGCCTCGCTTTCCAGCCAATAGTAAAGCGAGATGACGCGATCTGATGACCCCGCGCCGGAACGGTACAACAGGAAAGTGGAGACTCTACCATCCTCATAATACCATAGCACAACCCGGTTGCCGTTCGCGTCTTCGGTGGACTTGAGCAGACCATCCGTTGATTGCGCGGGATCGTTGAGGCCGTAGTACACCTCCTTATTCCCGGAGCCATCCTGGTACGTGATGTCCCCGCAGCTGTTGTTGGTCCAGGTTGTCCTCACGGAATCATAATGGCCCTGGGGAGATACATAGGTTTCGACGCTGTTGGCGATAACGCACGGATAGCGCGTCCCGGAACCGCCAGTCCGGTAGAGATAGAGATCCTTGCTGGGCACCTCCGTCTTGTTGGTCCAGCGTGCGGGGTTCAGTGGTGTGAGTGTGATTTCATAACCGTCATCCGCTTTCTGAGTGAGAAAGGTGTCGTCGCCGCGGCACACCCGCCGGGACCAGTTCCACTCCCAGTTGTAGCCGAGAATCGTCTTGCGATTCTCCTTGCTGTTGTACTGCCGGTGCAGCGACCACTCCATCGCTTTACCCGGCACTGTCAGATCGGTCGCCGATTCCTGCTTGGCGCCGGAGAACACCTCTACAGGATCGTAGGTAACTGTGATCCCTGTGCGACAAGTATCTGGATCGTACTTAACGATGATGTGAACCACACAGCGACCCTTCACCTCTTTGCTGTGATAGGTGGCGGTCTTGGTCAGGGTGATCGTAGTGACCTTATCTATCAATGAAAAGCTTGTCAGACTGTAGTCGTCCCACTCCGGAGGGATCTCCACCTTTATCCAGTCGGAATCCCAGGAAGTATCGGCGTAAACGTCTTTGGGTGAATTGGTCTCAAGGGAGCCTTCGGCGGGAGCAACTCCTGACCACTCCCACTTGCGTGTCCCGCTTCCCGAGGGAAAATCCGGACCGCTGTCATGGATCCCCTCAAGCTGCACCAGATAGTAGGGGGGTTGTCCGTCTTCCGTGGGCTCGATGTACTGAATCTGGTGGCTGTCAATCCCAATCTTGACGCCGGCGTAAGATGCGTACTGATCGTCTGTAAATGTATAACCCGTCGAGTCTTCCTCCGAGTGGAGCCAACATGAAACATAGGCGAAATTCGACTGAGGAACAATCGTGACCGTCCTTGTGTTTTCGCTGAGAATCTGACTGACATCGCCGCCCTGAGTCCGAAACAAGACACCGGACCCGCCCCAGTTGCACTCCTGAAGATCTATGTCCGGGTTCAGGGAAAGGGTGATTGTCTGTGTCTCACCAACCACCACCGGCGCAAGATCCGAGAGTTTGGGCTCAATGATCCAGACCTCCCCTGACACTGTCCAGGATCCTGGGTCAACTGCGTCAGGAACATCGTCCGGAGGGTCCTCAAGATAGTCACTGGCGGTACCCTCGACCGTGTAGACGCCTGGTCCGGTAACCGGCATATACTCTGGGTCGTGAGAATAAACAATGTTCCAGGTCAAGTCGGGAGGATACCAAATCCCTCCCCCCACTTCATACCTTGTGTCGTGATCATCGACACCTATATCGCAAGGCATATAGTCGTACACAGTCTGCAGAAATGGATCGCCCGGGTCATATAGCACAAACGCTCTGTCATCCGTGAAGAGCCCCCAGTACCCGTGGTACATATCCGCAGCCCAGTAAACGAATGGTCCAGGTGGAGGCTCGGTCCTTGGGAGAGTCTGCGCAGCAACCTGGTTAGAAAGAGGAAGACCAAGTACGTCAAGAAGAAACAGTACTCCCAGAGCGCAAATCCATGCGGGACCTCCCAAAAGGACTTTCAAGGAATTCATCGGTATTCCTTTCTCTTCCAGACTGTTCACACGCGGAGCGTTTGTCTTCGAGGCCGTTTTCCGCCCGTATCGCGCGAATGATTGTTTCGCCATTGACATGATTCCCCCCGGCCCTTCCTGATTTCTAGGATACCTCAAGCGTCCGAGTTCCCAGTCCACCTTGAACGCGACCGCACCTGCGATCTCCCCAATGCAACTCTTTAGAACCACCCCGCGGGCCAGGGTTGCTCGCAGGCGGTGCCGGCCGCGGCGCCCGCCACGTTGCTGTACCCCTTGGCCTGGCTGTTCACAATCCCGACATAGTAGTAGTAGGCTGTCCCCACTTGAACGTTCGTATCCTTGAGATACACGTATTCCCCGGAACCGGGGGCCGTGACAGTCTGCAGGAACGTGAATCCCTGGTCCGGGCTGGTCGAACGGTAGATGTTGTAGCCCGTGGTCGTGCCCTGGGGCTGGTAGGGTTCCCACGCCAGTTGGACCGCCTGCGCCGCCGTCGCGGCCTGAAGCCCGAACGACCACGATCTCCCCAACTCGAGCACCTGGATGTTGAAAACCTCGTCCAGTATGGCGCCATAACAATCCGTCGCCCGAATCGTGATGGAGCGTTGCGAGGCCAGTTCGTATTCCAGGCACGTATTGTTGGCCACGCGCAGTTTCCACGTGCCACTGACGTTCACCACCTCGAAAATGCCGTCCGAGTTGCTCTGAAGCGAGAAGGTCAGCGGATTGCTCTCCGGATCCGTGCCCGTGATCGTGGCGACCACCGTCCCATTCGCGCTGTGCTCGAACACCGCCGGGTTCAGGGTACGCACGAAAGCGGACCCCGAATCCGCGCCCTTGTCGTCGTCACCCGGCGCCCCGATCGCCAGAAGCGCCTGCGAAATCCCGACCGACTTGCCGAAATCGTCGCCGCCCGCGCCGCCGGTGTCCTCCAGTGTGCCGGTCTGTGTCGAAGTCCAAGGGGTCGCCGTGTCGTTCAGTTGATAGGAGTAGACTTTCCCCTTTCCGCTGGCGGAGTATGCCCCCGCCACCACGGTCCTATTCCAGATCCCTGCCGAACAGCCGAAGCGATTGCTTGAGCTGCCCGAAATGGAGCCTCCGCCGAGGGCGTCCGTCCACGGCAGCGAACCCTGCTTGAGGACGTTCACCTTTCCGACGTAGTTTTGCCACGAGGAACCTACAACCGCCGCGTCTCCCATGATCCCCACCGACTCGATGAACGCACCCGCAGGAGGAGCCGATGTGCCGGTCCAATAGTTCATGCTCCCCGCCGATTCCCAGATTCCGGTGTCCGGGTTCCTGCGGTACACGTACACCATGCCATTGATCGGGTTCCCCGAAGAGGCGGGAAGTGAACCCACAATGATGGAGTTCCCCGACACCGCCACCGACGAGCCGAAGAGTGTTCCGGCGGGAGCGCCGACGGGTTCCAGAAGGGTCACATCCCAGTACCAAACATCCCCTTGCCGGCTGTAAACATGCGCACGGCCGGAATCGGAGCTCGTTTCCCTCTGCCCGAAAACCGCCGTGTCCCCCTGAATGGCCACGGAAGTCGTGGGATTCCCTGAGGACTCTGTCAGCTTGGCAGTCTGGCTCCATGAGCCGTCTATGCGCTCAAAGATATAGGCGCACCTTGCGCCGGTGGTGCCTCCATACACAGGAGACACCCCAACAATCACGGAATCGCCCGAGATCCCCACCGATGACCCGAACCTCAGGTAATCCACAAGGACCGAGGGGTCGAGTTTCGCCTCCTGGACCCATCCGGAACCGTTCCAGCGGAAAATGTAAGCGGAACCACGGCCATATTTCCCCTGGACGGTATCCCCCGAGGCCCCCATTACGGCCGTTTCTCCTGACACTGCCACTGCGGACCCAAAGGAATCCCCCGCGGCGCCGTCGGACGCGGTGAGCTTCGCGTCCAGGGCGGTCGCCAGCTGGATATCCGAAGGACTCTGATTGTCGGTCTGGGGATTGGCGTCCGAGGTGAAGAGGTAGCCTTTCAACCACAGGTTGCCGGAGTTGTCAATTGCCGCCACGGGGGACGCCCCGTCGTAGAACACGAAGCGGGAGCCGGACGGAGGGGAGAACGAGCCCTGGGCATAGTGAAGAATGCCTTTGATCTGCATGTTGCCCTGGATCGTGCTCGAGCCGGGGTCGTCTATCCGGATCACGGCGATAACAGTGACTCCGGTGCTATCATAGACGATCCATTCGTCCAGACTGGAGCTCGGGGTGATGGTTGTGACCTCTTGCTGCAAGGTCCCGGCGAGCTTCAGGTTCCCCGTCGGGTGGAAAGCAGCCACCACGCGCACCTCCGCGTCCTGAAGGAAGAACCTGTCCCCGGCCCAGGCCGCACCCCCCGTCGCGAACAAGAGCGCAAGAGCCAGCACCGCCAGAAGATACGATGAGGAACTCCGCGCCGCCATCCCGCGCACCAGCATGGATGTTGCTGTTCTAGTCATGTCGAGATCATCCCCCTGGATCTGATGACGTTTTTTAGAGACCCGTCATGCTCTGGCTACTGGTCACGACGCGGCTCCGTCTAAACCTGCCTGACTCCACCCACTCTTTACCGTAAGGCCCGTCGCTAGGATCGCGCACGCTCTCTACTCAACGGACGGATTCGGAGATTCTTGTGCCGCCGGCGGGAATCCTGGCAGACGCTCCCGCGGCCAGAGAAGCCGCCAGCCGCCTGCCCAGCGTGGCCCACGCCGCATCCGGCGCCCCGGGACCCGGCAATATCTTGCTCAATGCCGCCGCCGTCTCCTTAGGCGTCGAGCCGCCCAGACCGCACCAGCGGTAGAACTTGCCCGTCTTCTCGTCGAACCGCGCGTCCGGCTTGAGCTGCCTCACCTTCCGCCCCGTCGGCTGCTGCTGGGTCACCGTCTCCTCCACCGTGTAGGGCTCCACCTGCAACGTCTCCAGGTTCGCCCGGTAGCGCGTCACCGTCTGCTTCGCGGAGACCGGCGTCGTCTCGTCCACCTCCGCCCACGCTTCCGCGAGAGGAATCTCGATCCACGGCTCCACGCCGATCTTCTTCAGGACGGCCTCCGTCAGGCGCTGGATCGTCTCGTCGCTGAGCGTGCCGGACGACTCGAAGTCCATGCCCAGGCCGGCTGCGCCGCCGGCGCCTCCCCCGGCGCCGGTCTTGAGCGCCCCAATCGCTGTTTCCAATTCCAGGATCCGCCGCTTGGCCTCCTTGAGGGCCGCCGTGTTGTTGGCCGCGATATCAATCGCCGCAACGCCGTCGCCCTGGGACAGCGGGGCCGGAATCTCCTCCGCGATGAACCCCCGATGCTTCTCGCCGCTGCCCTGGTCCGTCCACACCGTGACCTCTTCCGCCAGTTGGTCAGGATCCGCGGGTTTCTCGCGGACAAGG
>Ga0315275_10007598_pt1 | contig 10482 bp, 7 predicted proteins | sample YL17G03_0_MG_FD_205557 | JGI IMG/M metagenome (GOLD analysis project Ga0315275, IMG submission 205557) | Sediment microbial communities from Yellowstone Lake, YNP, Wyoming, USA - YL17G03_0 | ecosystem: Environmental > Aquatic > Freshwater > Lake > Sediment | place: USA: Wyoming | collected...
TCATCGACGCCGATAAGAAGGTCATCGGCGTCCACGAGTCCGACGAGTCCCATCCCCTGTACGCCAAGCTGGCCGAGGCGAAAACCGTGTATTGGGACATTTACAGGGAAAAGGTCCCGCCGCTGGCCGGGATGAACCTGTTCAAATACGAAATCTGATCCATCGGCAAAAGGAGAATCGCCATGGCTCTGCCGTTCACGGTCTCCGGCGAGGAAACCCGCGTGTTCTTTGGCGAGGACGGCCAGATCAAGATCAAATCCGAACAGGTCAAGCGGGAGAAGATCGCCGCCGGGTTCCTGAGCAAAACCGAAAAGCTCCATTTGATCCAGCGGATCACCGTCCAGAACCTGCGCAAGACGGCCGTCTCGATCGATGTATCCGACCGTCTGCCCGTCAGCCAGAATTCCAAGATCGAAGTCACGAACGTCTCCCTCCTGCCGGCTCCGGCCAAGAAGGAGACCAATGGGCTCCTGTCCTGGACCCTAAGCCTGGCCCCGCAGGAAAAGAAGGAGATCACCCTCGAATACACGATCGAGTACCCCAAGGACGCTCGGATTACGGGGTTGTAACAGCCGGCCGACCGGATTTTTTTTGATTTGCCCCCCCGGCGCCATGACTTGAGAAGGTGTTCCTCTTTTAATCTTTTTGCCCGTAATCTTTAGCGTCGGTTTCCGGCCGCATCATGCCGTTGACCTCGCCCGATTCCTCTGATATACAAAAGAACAACTCGACGAACGTGGGTATTACGCGCAACGATCATTCGGATTATCCCTTCCAATCCAGGGAGGCTTCCATGCATTTTCGCCGCAGGTCGTGGTCCGTCTTATTCCTCGCCGCCGGCTGCGCTCTCTTGTTCGGAGCGGCTCTCGCCGCCCAGCAGAAAGCGCCCGCCCCGGCCCCCGTGCCGTTTGACGCGGCGGCGATCCTCCAACAGCTCAAGATCCGCAATATCGGCCCGGCCGCCATGGGCGGTCGGACGGTCGATTTCGCCGGCCCGGAGAACGATTCCTCCGTCCTCTACGCTGCGGTTGGACCGAGCGGCCTGTGGAAGACCGAGGACGCCGGCCATAATTGGACGCCCTCGTTCCACAAGGAAGCCACGGTCGCCGTCGGGGCGGTGGCCGTCTCCATGAGCCACCCCGACATCGTCTGGGTCGGCACCGGCGAGGCCACGGCCCGCAATTCCGTCGCCCCCGGTGACGGCGTCTACAAGTCCGAGGACGCGGGCAGGACTTGGAAGAACATGGGATTGAGTGATTCCCATTTCATCAGCCGGATCTGCATCGACCCCCTCAATCCGGATATCGTCCATGCCGCCGCCCAGGGCGACCTGTGGGGCCCCAACGCGGGCCGCGGCGTCTTCCGGACCAGGGACGGCGGCAAGACCTGGGCCAAGGTTCTCTATGTCGATCCCGACACCGGCGCCTGCGACCTGGCTATGGATCCTTCGAACTCCAGGATTCTTTATGCCGGGATGTGGGAATACCGCCGCATCCCGTATTTCTTCAACAGCGGCGGCAAGGGTTCGGCCGTCTACAAGACGACCGACGGCGGCGACACCTGGTTCAAGATCCACGAAGGACTGCCCGCCGGCCCTTACGGCCGCATCGGCCTGGGCGTCGTCCGCAGCAATCCCAACGTCGTCTACGTCCTGGTCGAGGCCAAGGACGGCGGCCTGTTCCGTTCCGAGGACAAGGGCGCGACCTGGCGCCGGGCCTGCGCCAAGGCCACCTACGACCGGGTCAATTTTCGGCCCTTCTATTACAGCCGGCTGACCATCGATCCCAACAACGATCTCGTCGTCTATGTCTATTCCGGATCGGCTTTCGTCAGCCGCGACTCCGGCCGGACCTTCGAGAACGTCTTCCGCACCGCCCATTCCGACCACCACGCCATTTGGGTCGACCCGCGCAATTCCAATCACGTCGTCGACGGCAATGACGGCGGCATCGACATCTCCTGGGACGGCGGGAAGCGGGCCTTCGGCGTCGTCTCCCAGGCCTGGGCCGAGGTTTACAACGTCGGTTACGACATGCGCGATCCCTATTGGATAAACGTCGGCCTGCAGGACAACGGCAACTGGCACGGCCCGTCCAACACCCGGGACAGCGGCGGCATCCTTAACGCCTCCTGGTTCCCGACCGGGGGCGGCGACGGCTATTACGGGCAGATCGATCCGGTCGAGTGGTGGGTCCTCTACCGCAACCTGCAGATGGGCGGCATCGAGCGCCATAACCTCAAGACGGGCGAATCCCAGCGCATCCGGCCCGAGGCGCCCCTCAAAGAACCGCCTTATCGTTTCAACTGGAACTCTCCCATCCACCTGTCGCCCCACGACCGCAACGTCCTCTTTTTCGGGGGCAATTACCTGTTCAAGTCCACCAACCGCGGCATGTCCTGGATCAAGGCCTCGCCCGACCTGACCACCAACAATCCCAAGAAGATCCTCGATTCCGGCGGGCTGACCATGGATAACACAGGGGCCGAGAACCACTGCACCATCCTGACCATCAGTGAATCGCCGCTCAAGCAAGGCATCCTCTGGATCGGGACGGACGACGGTCAGGTCCAAGTGACGCGAGACGGCGGCAAAACCTGGGACAACGTCACCAAGAACGTCAAGGGCTGGGGGGCCGACGACAACTGGATCACCCGGATCGAGGCTTCCCACTTCATCGAGGGCGGCGTCTTCATGACCGTCTCCCGCCACCAGGTCGCCGATTACAAGCCTTATGTCTTCCGCAGCGAAGATTTCGGCAAAACCTGGGTCTCGATCAAAGGCGACCTGCCCGCCTACGGCTATCTGCACACGATTCGCGAGGACCCGGAGGCTCGCGGCCTGCTGTTCGCCGGGTCCGAATTCGGGCTGTTCGTCAGCTTCAACGGCGGGGCGAACTGGCTCCCCTACAAGGGCAATTTCCCGACCGTGGCCGTCCGCGACATCCAGATCCATCCGCGCGACCGCGACCTGATCGTCGGCACGCACGGGCGGGGCGTTTGGATCATCGACGACATCCGGCCTTGGGAGAAGCTGGCGGCCGAATCGGTCAAGCCGGAGGCCGAAATATATCCGGTCAAACCGGCGGTCCTCTTTTCCTTCCGCTCCACCGTCGATAACTACAACGACGTCGGATACGCGGGCCAGAATTCGCCCTTCGGCGCGGCCCTGAGCTATTGGATCCATCCGGCCGCGGCCAAGGACGTCAAGGTCCGGCTGTCGATCGTGGACGCCTCGGGACGGGAGATCGCGACGCCTTACGCGGCGCGCGAAGCGGGCCTCAACCGGGTGTATTGGAGCCTGCGCGAGGGGCCCGGCGCGCCTCCGGCGCCGGCCTCGCCCGGCCCGGGGGGATTCAGCGGGGGACGCAGGGGCGGTCCGGGCGGCGGCGCGGCCTGGGCTCTCCCAGGCGAATACAAGGCTGTCCTGGACGTCAACGGCAAGACCTACGAAGCGAAGGTCGTCATCCGCGAAGACGAGCTGCAGGGCATCAGCATGGAAGACCGGAAGCTGGCCCAGAATTATCTCCGCGAAGCGCAGGCCCTGGCCCAGAAAGGCCGTGGGCTGCTGCAGTCGCTCGATTCGCTGGGCAAACAGCTCGATGATCTGGCCGGGCGGCTCGGCGGGAACGCCCAAGTCGGCCCGATGGTTAAGGAGATCAAGGGCAAAATCGAGGCCCTTAAGTCGGTCTTTTTCCTCAGTCCCCCGGACCAGGGCATGTACCGCAAACCGATCCTGGTCGCCTTCCGCGGCGGCACGGCGGCCGAGCTCGTCCAGGGCATCGCCGGCTCGTTCAGCGGAATGGGCGCCCCGACACGGACGGCCATCGATCAATTAAACGATTTGAAGGCTTTCGCCGAGCCGCTGCTGGCCAAGATGAAGGCCATTCAGGAGAACGACGTCCCGGCGCTCAACAAAGCCCTGGCGGAGGCCGGGATCCCGTATATACGCTAGAGCTCGGTCTGTGATAAATTGCTGAGGGATCGAGCGGCTTTCGGCGTCCGGACCCGGAATAGGAAATGATCAATCCCGATGATTGGGTGAAGACCCGCAGCATCGAATCTTTTCGCCAGAAAGCGGAGGATTATTTTGCCCAATTGCCCCTGCCGGATGCCCAGCTCAGCAAACCTTTCAATGATCTGACGGAAGCGCCTGGAAATATTCACCACCTCGGCCTGCTTTTAGCCGGATTAAAACTCGGACGAGCGCTGAGGATCTTGGATTTCGGGGCGGGGACATGCTGGCTTTCGCGATATCTCAATCAATTGGGCTGCACGACGGTTTCCGTCGACGTTTCCCCAAGCGCCTTGGACTTGGGACGGAGGCTGTTCCGCGAATATCCCATTGTCGGCAAACTTTTGGATGAGCCGCAATTCGTTTTAAGCGACGGACGGACGATCCCCTTGGAAGACGAGTCCGTCGACCGCATCGTCTGTTTTGACGCTCTGCACCATGTGCCCAACCCGGAGACGATTCTTAAGGAATTATTCCGGATTCTCAAAACCGGAGGCCTCGCGGGTTTTGCCGAACCTGGAAAAAATCATTCCCAATCGGCGGGAGCTCAAAGTGAGATGGCGAATTACGGTCTCTTGGAAAGTGACATCATTCTGGAAAACATCTGGGTCATTGCCCGGGATGCGGGTTTTACGGATATGTCGGTCGTTCCCGTCCTGCCGACGGAGCTCGTGTTGGGAGTGAACGAATATCGCGATTTGATCGAAAAGCGCAATCGGCCGGAACAAATGCTCGAGTCGCTGATCGTCGCCGGCGGCAGGGCCAGCGTCTTCTTTCTCATGAAAGGACCGACCCTCTACGACAGTCGCATCCCTTTCGGACTTCGATGTGACTTAAAGATCGACCCGATCCAATATACCTTCAAAATCAACCGGCCCCGGAAAATTTTATGCCGGATCCAAAATACGGGCGTTGCCGTCTGGATTCACAAAACCCCCTGGGGCATCGGCAACGTTAAAATCGCGGCCCATCTGTATGACGCGCAGAAAAAACTGATCGACCTTGATTTTTTGAGGGTCCGTTTCGACCACGATATCAAGCCCGGTGAAATTGTAACTCAAAGCATTGATGTAGCCATCGACAAAGGCGAGGTTTTTTACCTGGGGATTGACCTTGTTTCTGAAGGCGTGGCCTGGTTCGAACAGCTTGGAAATCAAGTCCATTTGATCAAAATGATACCCGAGTGAAAAAAATCTGATCAACGCCCTGAGCATCGGCAGTCGGGCGTAATCATTTATAGTTCGCCCCAATTCGATACCTCCGGGTCGTTTTTCTCGGCGAGGTCCGCATTTCGATGGGGGCGGGGCCGGACACCGACCGGCCCCGTCCTCCCGTTCCTTCATCGGGCTTTTTTCAGGACGTCCAGCTCCAGCGCGGCGAGCTTCTGTTCATCGAGGGCCGAATCCAGGGCGATTTTGAGCGTCCGGGTTTCCCCTGGGGAAATCATTCCCAAGGCTTCCAGGGATTCCAGCCGCTTCATCCGCTCTCGAAGGAACTCGACCTTGGCCGCGGCCGAGCCCAGATTCTCCTCGGCGGCGATCAGCCGGTCTTCGATCTCGGCCTCTTGGGCCGTGAGGCGGCCGGCGACGAAGCGCTTCCGCAAATCCAGCCGTTTTTCGATCTTCAGGATCGCGGCTTTCTGCACGGCCGCTTCCGCCGCGAGCGCATTCATCTCTTCCCCCGAAATCAGGCCTATCTCGACCAATTGCCGCATCCGGTCCTGGCGGTTTTCCAGGGCGGACATGTCCAAGGCAGCCTCTTTTTTCTCGATCGCCAGCCTTTCACTGACGAAGTCGCGGCCTCCCGCCGGCGGAGCGGAAATCTCGTCTCTCGGAAATTCCCCGGACGCCCTCACCTCGTCGCGATTCAGGAGGGATTTGTCCAAGGCCAGCCCGGCTTTCTCCACCGCCTGTTTCATCGCTTGGGCTTCGGTTTCGTGAACCGCTCCAACGGCGGCCAACCGGGATATCCGGGCGGCCGCCTGGCGGGCGGATTCCCGCAGGGCTTCCTTCAGGCGGACCTCCGTTTCCACCCGGGCGATTTCGATCTTCTTCCGCCAGGAATCCTTGAAATATTCGGCCGCCTTGATCGCGGTTACGCCGGTCATGAAGATTCCGGCGACGAGGAACGCCGCGGCCGTCCGGCGGGACACGGCGATATTTCGTCGGGCCGGCCGCAGGAGCTTTTTCCTCCGGTATTCGGAGGCCAGCTGCCATTCCAGCCGCTCCACGAAGCGGTCGTCGGGAACGAAATTTTCACTCATTTTTTCCTCCGTTCGATTGGAGATCGGGAAGCAGAATTTTCAGGGACCGGCGGGCCCGCCTGAGATGTCCTTCCACCGCCCGTTCCGAAATTTCCATGTCCTTGGCGATTTCGCGAACGCTCTTCCCGTCGTAATAAAATGCCTCGAGAATCGCGGCCTTTTTTCGGCCTAGGGAAGAAATGGCCGAATAGATCTCCAGCGACTTGTGTGGATCGGCGGCCGGGGGATCGGCGGCTCCGGCCTCCGGCCGCGTTTCGGTCCGTACGATCCGTCTGGAGCGCCGCAGATAATCGATGAGGATGTTCTGGGCCACCCGCTTCAGCCAAGCGGCCGGGGAATCCGGCATTCCCTTCTGGTTCCAGCTTTGGAGCGCCCTCAGGTAGGACTCCTGAACGATATCCTCGCCTAATTCCCGGTTCCCGCCGGTGCGCCGGGCCAGATACCCGTAGAGGCCGCAAACCGTCTCCCTGTATGTCGTCAGCCACTCTTGTTCGGTCACGGTTTCGTGCTCCTTATCGAGGCTTTCACTCTATTAGACGCGGGAGCCCCGAAAAACCCACACCCGGACAGCGGAAAGCCGCACAGAGGCCGGTCGGAAAAAGCCCTGCCGGCTGAAGGGATCCAACGGGGGAGGGACGGCCCTCCCCGGCTTTTTTAATATCTCCAGCTCTTGAGATCCGCGCCGAGGGGAGCGGTCTTGAGCATCCTCTCGACGGCCTTGGGGATATAAATCTGGTGGTAGCGCAGACGGGAAAGGTAATTCGGCTTGGAGGGGTCGCCGTTCCAGCAGTGTTCGGCCCGGTCGCCGTATTTCACCTCGCCCTCATAATAAGGGTTCTTGGTGCTCTCCAGGATGGATTCCACGAGGTAGACGGCGTTGTTCAGATAGTAGTTGTCCATGTCTCCAACATAGATGTGGATCTTGCCCTGGAGCTTGGGGCCGATCTTGCCCCAGTCACGCTGGAGGATATAGCCCAGATCGAAGTTCTCCTTCCAGTATTGGGCCACGAGAGGATCGATGCGCCCGGTGAGCTTATCCCAGATCGGCTTGGGGTAGCCTTCTTCGCCCGCGGGGCCGAAAACAGCCTGCCAGATGTCCCATTGCTCGCCTGACCGGCCCTTGGTGGCGATGGCCAGCTCGCGATGGTTTGTTTGTTCGAGCGTCGAAGCCACTTCGCCCAGGTAATTGCGCAAGCCGGGCCGCGGCGTTTTTTTCCAAGGCGCGTCGGCGACATAGGCGTTCAGATGCTCGTAGATGTTGACGATGGTGAAGGCGCGGAAATCGATCGGGTCGGGGCAGGCGGCATAACAGCCGTTGAATTCGTCGGGGTAGAAAATCTGGGCGGCCAGGGCCTCCCAGCCGCCGGTCGAACCGCCGTAGAGGAACCGAGCCCAGCCTTGGCCGATGCCCCGGAACTTTTGCTCGACGCAGGGGATGAGCTCGCGGACGATGGCGTCGCCGTAGGGGCCGAGATTGGCCGAATTGACGGCGTAGGAATCGTCATAATAGGGATTGGCGTGCTGGATCTCTATGAGGATGACGCGCGGAAAATTCCGGCCCGTCCATTCTTTGTAGAATTGGTGAGCGTATTCCTCTTGGATGCGATTGTATCCGACGACTTTGAACCGTTCGCTGTAATCGGGCTTGAGGTCGCGGTCGGGCGGCTCCGGACGGAAGCCGTCAAAGGTATAGGGGAAATGGCCGTGGTAAATGATCAGGGGATAGCGGGCGTTGGGATGTTCGTCGAATCCTTCGGGCAGGAGGACACAGGCGCCCACATACATCGGCGTGCCCCAGAATTTCGTTAGGAGATCGCTCTGGATGCTGATGTGCTTGATGTATTTGGTGTCCTGGGGCGGCGTGATCGGCGGGATTTCTTTTTCGAGGGCGATGCGAATTGTTTCGCCCGAAGACGGATCGATCTTCACTTTGACGGGGGTGCTGTAGAAATTGCCGGGTTTGGTGTTCCAGCGCTGGCCCTCGCCCTTGTCGGGCGGCAGCTTGACGGTGTGGCCGTCGGCCCGATGGTATGTTTCGTAGCGGTTGAGGAGGGCTTGGACGAAATACTCTCCGGCCGGAAGATCGGCGATGCTTCGCAAGGGATAGCCGAAGGCCGAAGCGTCGACCAGGGCGTCCTGCCCCGGGGCCAGGCCATTGACGTCGACGCCGAAAATAAGCTGCGTCGTCGCGGCGTCGCTGATCTGAAAACGCGGCTCGGCCGTGCCGTCGTTGGAGACGAGAAGCAGAATGCGTCCGTCGAGCGGAGTTTTTGATTTTTCCGCGGAGAACGAGACGGCGAATTTGAGTTTCGTTCCCGAGCCGGATTTGGCGCAGCCCGCCGTCGTGAACCCTATAGCGAGACCGATGCAGACGGCGATGGCGGCACGGAGCAGGCGGGAATGGCGGAGATCGTTCATGGGCGTTCCTCCTCGATGAAGAGATTGCCCCGAATTTAATCAGCGAACTCGTCGAATGTCAAACCGTAGATTGGGATATGGGGTCGCAGGGGATCACTTCGCCACTCGTCAAGGAAACCTTCATTCTAAGAAGATGTTCAGCTGCGAATGGCGAAGTGTAGACTCGACACTCGTCCGCGATCCAACCACGGACGAGTGCGGCTGAACTGGATCCCCAAGCAAAGCTCGCGGCCCCTGCCGCCGCCCGAAGATTGTAGACGCAACCCCTTGCAAAATATTAAAATCACTCAATACCGACAAGGAGGCTTGCGATGATAAAAACAACCAGCGTTCTGCTGGCCATGCTCTTGACGGCGGTGCCCGTTTTTTCCACCGTGCCGCCAAAGGTCCTGATCAAGACCGAGATCGGCGACATCACTGTAGAGGTCGATTCGGCCAAGGCTCCGATCACTTCGGCCAATTTCCTCAAATACGTCGACGCCAAACTTTACGACGGGACGATTTTTCACCGGACGGTGACTTTGGCCAGTCCCCGCAACAAGCCCGTCCCGATCGAGGTCATCCAGGGCGGCGAAATGCCACTGGGCGTGAAGGGTTTCAGCGCGATTCTTTTGGAGCGAACTTCGGTCACCGGTCTCCGTCACTTGGACGGGACGATCTCCATGGCCCGCGGCGGCCCGGACACGGCGACATCGAGCTTCTTTTTCTGCGTCGGCCCGCAACCGGAACTGGATTTCGACGGCCGACGCAACAAGGACGGCCAGGGCTTCGCGGCATTCGGCCGTGTCGTCTTCGGCATGGACGTTGTCCGCAAGATCCACCGATCGTCGGCCAATGATCAGGAATTGCTGACGCCGCCTATAAAAATCCTCTCGATCCACCGCTTGGAGAAATGATATGAGAGCTAAGAATTCCCGCCGTCGAAGCACGATACTTATTCTGGCTTTCCTATCCGCGGTCCTGCCCGCCCTGGCCCAGCGGACCGGCTATTCCCGCGAAGAATTCCAGCGCCGCCGCCAGGCGCTCCGTGAAAAAGCCAAAGACGGCCTGATCGTCCTCTTCGGCGAGGACCATGCTCCGGCCGCCGCGCCGTCCCGTCAGGACAATGATTTCTTTTACTTTTGCGGCGTTGAGGACCTCGGCGCCATCCTGACCATGAACACCCGGACGGGAGAGACGAACCTGTTTCTTCCCCGCCAATCACAGCGGGAGGAGATGATCAGCGGCGCCAATCTTCTCAAGGACGAGAAGGCCGGGGAGCGGCTAGGTCTGTCCCATCTCTACGATCTGGGTTATTTCGACGAATACCTGGCCCGCAACGCGCGCGGGGCGATGACCTTGTGGCTCCGCCTTCAGCCGGGCGACACCGTGGACAACGCCCGCAGCGAGGTCCTCATCTTCGAGGCCCGCAAGAACCGCACCCATTACAACGCCCAGATCACCCGGGACGAATTCCGCATCCAGCGTCTGCGCGAACGCTATCCGGCCTTCGAATTCCGCGACATCACGCCGTTCATCGACACGATGCGCACGATCAAGAGCGCCGAGGAGATCGCCGTCCTCCGTCGGAACGGAAAGCTGTCGGGCGAAGCGGTCAAGCAGGCCATGCTGGCCTCGCGCCCCGGCGTCTTCGAATACGAGATCGAGGCGGCCGCCCGCTATGTCACGATCAAGGGCGGGTCGCCGGGTATGGCCTTCGCTCCCATCGTCGGCTCCGGCCCCAACACCTGCATCTGGCATTACGACGCCAACAGCCGGCAAACACGGTCTGGCGATCTCGTCCTGATGG
>Ga0315275_10007600_pt1 | contig 10481 bp, 19 predicted proteins | sample YL17G03_0_MG_FD_205557 | JGI IMG/M metagenome (GOLD analysis project Ga0315275, IMG submission 205557) | Sediment microbial communities from Yellowstone Lake, YNP, Wyoming, USA - YL17G03_0 | ecosystem: Environmental > Aquatic > Freshwater > Lake > Sediment | place: USA: Wyoming | collected...
CGGTTTCTCAACGTTGCCTTCGAGTCTTTTTACCATCCCTACATTCAGTATTCCTGGAAGGTTCTTTACCTTCGCGTGTATCTCATCTAGTTCTTTTTCACTCATTCTTCATCACCAAACCACTTCTCGAACCATTCATCTAAATCGGCGTCATGCCAATCTGCATTATCTTCATAATTAGGATTAATCTGTTCAAACTCCTTCTTGGCCTCATCAAGAAGTTTGAGGTTTGTGGTGTGATTCGTATAGGATATGAAATCGCCCTCATTGGTATTTCCAATCCCTAGTCTAGCAGGCTCGGGAATGTTATCATAGAGTTTACCCTTGGTCATTCTTCATCACTCGAATTTTAAACGTCTCTAACCATTCGTAGGTTACTTTCATTGACAATAGTGATTCTAATTCATTGATTAGATCATGTCTCTCGAGGATCTCCTCTAAGGGAACATTAGTAACCATCAGAGATCGTATTCGTTCCAAGACTTTAGCCAATGAGGTGTCCTTTTCTGCGTTAACCAACGCTGAGCTCAAATTGATCTGTTCAGCTAGTAACATCTCAAGTCTCGCGGATAGTCCTTGGGTCTCCAACGAGCGCAATGATAATTCATTGTTCACTCGAGCTATATCTTGTTCCACAAGCATCAAATCGGTCCTAATAGGTTGCAACGAAGATCCCTCGAGGAGATATTTCAATGTTACATTCATAACATTGCTCATATTAATCCCTAAGAGCTTCGCTTGCTCAACGAGACTAACATCGAGGTTTAACATTGTTCCTTTTTTCTCATTCAAATTCTATTCCCACTTCCCTTTCAATGTTACATTTGATTCTCCCAGAACGAGAATCTTCATTTTTGATAGTTCAGCAATTAACTCCGATGATTTCTTCCAATCAATGCCAAAATCCATTAGCTCATCTCGGAGTTCGACGATGCTCATTTGATTCCCATTATGTCTTAATAGAGCTACTACCTCGGCAATCTCTGGTCCTCGACGAATAGCCTTTCTCCATATAGCTTCTTGCTTGCACAACGCGGCAATCCGTGGATCAAGATCTAACGTTAACTCCGAGCCAAAGTCCTGTGTGATCACCTTGTAGCCGATTATCAGTCTAATATAGAGCTGCTCTTCGTACGGTGGCATCCTCAGCTCATCGAGAAGATTGTTAACCGCAGGGGTTCGACGAACACTTTTAATTTTGTACAGCTCCTCTTGAACTTCATCTATCTTGGCTCGGATCTTATTCGTTCTATCGAGATTCATTCTGACCCCCCAGCCTTCTCTAATCTTTCCCCTAATTAGTTCCTTATCATCCGCAGTGGGTATCAGTAATAGATAATAGAATCGTCTACCAAGACCAGAGGTAAGATCAAACCGAGCAGGCTGTGTTCCAGCGAACACCGTTACATTTGTTTTATACCCTATTCTTCCCGCGCGGAGACGTTTCACAACATAGCCTCTATCCAACGCTAAGAGCATCGCTGCGTCCAATTGTTGAGAATGACTTGACTTCATCATTGCTGTCAACGCGGAGAATTCTTCAAACCCCACGATGCCTTTCTCGTAGATCTTAGCTAAACCTGGAGTCACTACAGGATCGCCTCCTTCGGACATCGATGCTGAGCCGACAAATCCCGCTTCGGTCGTTGATCCCTCGAACCCATGTTGGACAGTCGTGCCTTCCAACACACACCATTTGCCTCTTAGGAACATCTCCAACCAGAAGGTCTTACTATAACCGGGAGGAGCAACAAACATCGTGTGAAGCCTCGTATCGACAGGAATTGCATTTGCCACAAGGACTTCAGCCTCTTGGTTCATCAAGTTAAACATGTGAGCACCAAGGCTGCAAGCATAATGTCCCGGGTAGATCTCGGAATGAGCGCACTTCCTATGAACGAACTCTTCTATAAGCTCATCATAGATTGACATTGCCTACACCGAGTCCTTGTATTGACAGATCTTCCTCGCAGTGATGAATCCGATTCCATCAACTATCGATAATTGATCCTCCGTTGCTAGAAGCACACTTCTGATTGATCCAAAATGCTTCATGAGCGAATTCGCCTGTCGACCGCTGACGTGACACACGTTCATCAATATCGCAGCACGTTTATCCATCACGACTTTCGAGAAAGGTAACTGTTTGGGTTGGCCAAGTTCCCTATCCGCCTTCTCACATATTGTTGCAACGGTGTTAAGTAAATTATCGAGTGAGTCTCCTTCATCGTTCTTTCCCTCACAGACGAATACTGCGATTCCGTATCTAACAGATGCACTTGCAATTGCACCTCTGACTTCTGCGACATGAACTTTTCCGTGTGTTCGCCGTATAGAGTCATCCATGGTTCCCTCAACAACCAACCACGGCATGATTCCTCGTTCATAGCAATAATCGGACAACCTTGACATTTGATCGTCCCAGCCGTTGGACTTGTTAAGAACCCTTCCCCAGATGTCTTCTGGTCGTTTGTTTTCAATGATGACCGTTTCTTTCTCATTTTGAAAATCTCCAGCTTCAAGGGTCTTTATCAAATGCGGTATTTTTCTCTCCCAAATTCTATTTCTAACTCTCTCAGATTCTCTCGAATCCACTGTCAGAATCAAGCGATCACCATCAAATGATTCATTCTCTATTTACTCCCCCTTAGATATAGATAAAGTCTACGAACAGGATTAGTTCGGTCCTTTGTTGTTCAGCTCTTCGTTCATCATGTTTTCTTCGTACTCTTTTTGGATCATCTCTTCCTGGAGTTTCGGAAATAGTAACGCCCCGACGTTCTGAACATCGGCTATGTACTCCATCATTTCAGAATAGTTCAGATCTTCCATCGAGACGATAAACTCCCCAATATGTCGGAGATATCTCATCATCATTGCTCCGGTAGTGTAATTGTCAGGATTCTGGTACTTCTCTGCGCCCTTGTCCATCTTATGCTCAGCGAGTTCCTCTAGAGTTATCGTGGTATAGTCGACACTGAATATGGACGCTCGCCCACTCGGGTCTCCGGTGTTATTATTCATTATGCTAACCTTCCCAAATGAGATAACACTTCGTTCTTTAGTGCCTCGTTAGCAACAAAGAGTCCTCGAATCTCCGGCGTGATATACGGCTTATCCCGATGGAACCCCTCGTGGATCCCCTCAATCATTTCACAAGTATGATAACCGGATCCGATGACCATTACTCCAATAGCTTCACAACGGTTCATCAGCTCATCTGCTATCTGAGACACCATCCGTTCCTGTAACTGTGGTCTCCTGGCGTACTTTTGAACTAACTGAGGTAACTTTGATAACCCAGTCACTTTCCCATTCCCGGGAACGTAAGCTATGTCCACAGTGCCGTAGAACGGAGCGAAGTGATGCTCACAATTTTTCTGCATTACCCCATTCGCGATATACGTCGGGTAAGGGAAGCACTCAAACGAGATCATCCTAAATGGTCGTCGGGATGTGTCGATTCTCTCTACATCTTTTACTTCAGTAGGATTGAATCCAAATCCCTCTAAGCTAAGTTCATGTGCTTCAGGGACAAATTTCGTCAATGGATGTTTTCCTATATACAACGTATGTTCACCTTCGTTCATCATATGTGATTGCTTGCCTATCAGCTTGCCTATTTCCTTCATTCTGTCTTCGTCTGCACTATAGATACTAGGATAAGTTTTGTTATGATCTCCATCTCCGTCTACATATCCATCCAAATATCCCTGCATGATGTCATTTGATGATTTTACTATCGATGGTACTGCCTCATCGAACATTTGTTGTAGTTTGTCAATAATATCTATATCACAACACTGTGCACGATACATGTCTAATTCATGCCACTCTCCATAAGTATGTACTGGATCTATATCTAAATGTTTGTTAAATACCTTATCGAAGTGAAACACATATTTCTCTACGAACGACTTAGATTTGGCTTGTAATCTCACTACGCGTTGATGGATCTTATCTGATAGTCTTCCATCGCTTTGGATAGCCCCCAGGATATATCCTAACGAATACCCAGTATCATGGATCTCATAAGTGTTTCTGCATAATGTTCTAGTATTAACCTCTGCTAATGTATCTCCAGGAACGATCAACTCAGCTGGCTTATATCCATCCTGGGTCATCAATGGGTGCAATGGATGATATTCGGACTTTCTGTCGGTGTGTATCCTGATCTTTGTACCAGTATCTACAGGGAGAATTGATTTAACCATTGTAGGAGTTTTCTTTCCATCTATTATAGTTACTAATTGCTCCCCTAGTTGGATCTCATGAGCTGGCTTAGATCCATTAATTGTGACAATAGGTGATCGTCTGTCCACACACATAGAGACAAAATGAATCCCTGGGCAGATTCTCACACCAGGAAGGTCCCCAAGAGCGTAATCTCTATACATTCTATCAAGAGTGGGGTCTATAACGTACCCTTCTGTCATAGTTCGAAGCACCTCCCATTGTCTCTCCGGAGTGCGTTTCATCGGATTACTCATGGCATTGAACCCACTTAACCGGAGTATCTTAGCGAAACACTCCACGATTTCTTTCTTGTTCTCCGTGACCATCTCAAACGGAGACATCTTGTCACTAAGTTCGATTACATCTTCAGGTGCGTATTGTTTAACCATAGTTCTATACTCCTGTTTTGTTCCCATAAAGAAGATAATGCAATTGAGGAAGGACTCTCCAATTGACTCCAGTTAAATGCAAGTTCGACCAGTCGATGAGTTTGATGAGCTGCTTCAAGTACTCCGATTGGGCTGTGTTGTTCCAGGCTGTGTCCGATGTGGCGGCGTAACGTTCTGGTTGGAGGATGACGTCTTTGACTCTAGTTAGGTCGAACAATTCATTAATATAAGTGACATCCTCTTCATCGGAGATCACAAACTTTAGGGACATCTTCTTGACATTCTTAATCCACCACGAGACTTGCTCTTGCATTTCTCTGTCCTCCCATTCTTTTGGCGAAACAACGAAATGGGTGACATGTTTTCTCATTTCCGGAGTTGGGATTACCGTTCCGTTTGTTTCAACGTGTGAAACCATCGGAAGTCGTTTAATCACATTCACCAGTTGGTCCTGCCAGAGCATGGGCTCGCCTCCTGTGAACACCACGATGTCTCGTTTCTGTCGAATGTCATTGATTTCGTTCCACAGTTGGTTGTCATCGACTTCTCTGTAGCCTTCTCCGAGGTTCGTGAACCAGGAGTATTTTGTGTCACAAAAGGGGCACTGGAGATTGCATCCATGAGTGCGAACGAATACAGCTGGGGAGCCGATGAAGAGGCCCTCTCCTTGAATGCTTCTAAAAATCTCCACCAGCCTGATCATCCATTCACCACCTTATACGGACATTTCGAGATTCCCATTAAAACAATCACATCTTGAGGATCCAATGCTCTGATTATGTTCTGGATCATGACAACATGTCTTTGAGTATTACAATGGTCGTTCTTCAAACAGGTTGTATTATCCTTTGGACAACCTGCACAGATGCACGCAGTATCATCAACGATCATTGATGATCCCTCGATTTCTTCACCGGACAAGTCTCACAATCCGGACCAAACGTCGTACACCACAACGACCATGTCGCATGTGGGCACGAAACTAATATCGGCGTGGGATACCACACAAAGGGTGTCACTAAACCGCAATGAACAAACTTGGTTAATGTTATGTAGTTTATTCCAAGAGGATCAATGTTTGTCTGCTGCTGATACTGCCAGCTAGCGTATGGACATACTAAATTGTCTCCTTCTGAGCACCTCCCAGGGCATTTAGGTTGGTTATAAGTTGATGATGTCGCTGTGATTGCGATCATACTGACACCCCATGATTTGGTCCTTCATATAACGTGAACGACACCATATTAGGGATCTTCATAACCCCAATCATATCCCTAAGCTTCGGATAGCGATCGTAAACTATCTTCTCTAGAGCTTCCTTGATGATTATTATCATCGCTTCTGCAGTTGATGCCCATACGATCTTTCTATTATCCATAACAGGAATATAACCTGTCTCCTTATAGATGTGGTTCCAGTATTCCTCATCTTCTCTGAGGATCAGAAACTTATGATCCCATTCGGTCTTGAAGTAATTCGAAACCTCAGCAAAGTCCACAGACAGACCATTTTCAGTCAACCCAAACCCCTCCCCTGTAGGGATAGTCATCCGTAGATCCTTAATGGTGTACGTATGACCATGAATCCCACTACACTTCCCGCATCTGGGAATATAATGGGCCGCTTCGAACGTCAATTGATCAAACACCAACTGCATTATCTTGCACCTCGTTTCTTTTCAAACCAATCAATTTCCTTGTGATCTCTCCCGTAGTTGGATTTATCAATACGAGGATCTCAGCTACTAGTTCATCATGGCTTTCAATTGTCACAGTACCAGGGGCAAAGAGATCCTCTATACGATCATCCATAGAACGCACCCCGGGTAGTAATATTAATCATAGTAGTAATCTCCTAGTTTTTCTCTCCTTTACTTTTCACGTAGGAAGTAGGATCCCTGACTCTCGCTTTCTCGAATGCTTCGATCCGCTCCCTGCATGTGCCACATTGTCCACAATGAACGTAGACATCTGACTCGGTTGATGTAGCTCCAGGTCCTGACCAAGTGCTAATCATTATCACCCTTACGGGATCATAACAAGACCAGGTGTCCTTGAACGGCACTCCCAACGAGTGTCCTATCTGTACTATCTCGGATTTACTCTTATACAAGTACGGTGCGTGGATACTGATTCCCTCATACGTGGCCATAACCAACGCCGTGGATACAGCATGGACGAATGGCGGTCTGCAATCAGGGTATATCGCATGATCCCCTCCATGAGCTGCGTACCACACTTCGCCACAATGTTCTCTGACAGCGAACCCTCCAGCGATAGATAACATGATCATATTTCGATTCGGAGACACCGTCGCTTTCTGTGTTTCATCGTCATAAGATGCCTTGGGTACTGATCTGTCCCCAGACAACGCATCACCCCCGATATGAGGAAACTCCGACAAGATCCACTTCACATTGAGCTTGTTCGCCGTCGCTTCAATATACGCCAGTTCTATTCTATGTCTCTGGCCGTAATTAAATGACAACACCACCGGCTCGATCCCCCTATTGATCATGTCATACAACATCACCGTGGAATCTAACCCACCACTACACACAGCGATCGCTTTCATTCCTCAAACACATCCTCCTCTTCGGGGATTGTTATCACTGTGGAGTTCTTCTTGAACCCCTCTGGGATGTTCTCATCTGATGTTGCTAACCATAGAACAGCAAACGAATTAAACAGCATCCTGCCGTTGATAGTGTCTACTTCTATCATACCAGACTCCATTGCTGCTCCGATGGATAAGAGCCCCGGATGCTTCCCAATCTCCTCCACCTGAGAGAGTATTATCATATCCGTCCTCATTAACTCCGGCAGATCGGTTATATTCTTGACTTCTATCATCGCAAGAGGTTTGATAAGTGTCCGGAGTTTGGACATGCTTAGTCTCTTCCCTCTTGGGATCTTCATGACTACATGCCGGGTGGTTCCTACGACCCCTGGCACGGTTATTGATAAAAAATCGGGATCCGCTGACCCCTTCAGAACCTCTTTCCATGTCATTTCATCAACTCTTATCAATGACAAGAGAGTATCGAGAGATACTCTCCGGTCTGTTGACCATAAATGTCACCAGTGTTCCAGTAGCAAAGAGCACCTTCATCCATTCTCTTCCTTGGGATACTGTGACGATCATTGGGCTACGATCTGTAGTCCACTCCAAGAGAACTTCTTGAACTCCAGGAAGTTCCCTCTGAATGATAAGAACACTTCTGTTTCGATAACTCAGAGCTTCTAGGACTTTATCTTTGTCCGACGACTCCCCAATTAATCTTTTGCCCATTACTTGTGCAACTCCCTTAGAACTTTTAATGTGTTCGTTTGATTATAACTGGATAACTTGGGAACTGATAACATGTTCCCCTCAGGGTTGTTATAACTTACTATTAGATCATTCCATTTGACCCCTCCGATGAATGTATCTAAGTTACCATATCTATAACCGAATACATCATTGAACACCCTCGCTGTGTTACTGTTTGTAGTTGCGTTCCATCCGATGGTCATATATGGAACTGTAATTATGACACAAGTTCCGTTATCATAGAACCCCCAATACGCTGTTGCTTCAGTGTATGCAGCAACAGAGCTATTACGTATGATAGGGCCTGTGGGGGTGAGTTCTACGCGGCAGAAGATTAACACAGCTTGGGTCACATTTCCATAGATGTTCATTAATAGCTTAGTCTGATTTATCGGAGGGACTATTGATGGTCTACGGGTACTATATATTATAGATCCTGCAGATATAATCATGATTACGACTCCCAACACTACCCACAGGTTATTCTTCATTGATCTCCTCTCTTTTAGTAGCCATCACTTCATCTATGTACTCTGGATCGTTCCAACAGAGCGTCAAGAACATACAGTAATCGCAATGTTCCCCTGACTTGATCGGGAAGATGTTCCGATCACCCGACAATTTATACTCTTGGATCTTCTCCCAGAGATTATTCGTATTCTTCTTCAGAGCTGTGAATGTGACCTTCTTAAATTCTTCGGAGTGATAAACCCCCTCATCGTAGGCGATGACTCCCCAATGATTGACTGGTTTATCAAGTTTCAATTGATCGTTGATCAAGACCCAGTAGATCGCCTGTTCCTGTCTAAGCATTGATATATTATATATCCTCGGTTTATAATCAATCACGATGTAAGAGTCCTCATCATAATAGTCCAACCTATCAAACGTTCCCGCATAGTTAAACTCCGGGGATTCTAAATATCTTTCCATCTGTACAGGTTTGAACATCCCCTGAGGTAATGTCCAATCTAAAGATCGTCTGGCTTCGAAATCCACTAGGTTTTGCATCCATCCGTAGATTGTGTTGGAGATTCCTTTGGGAATACAACTCGATAAGTATTTCAATCGATCGATATAAGTTCCACTACCAAACAACACATCAGTGTCATAGATGTACTCAAACTGGCGAGCAACATGATGGAACGTAGCTCCATGTTCCATCGCGATGCTCTCGTCTGAGACCTCTGGGCCTTGTTGTTTGATATACATCCAGTAAAATTTTCTCGGACATTGTCTCCACGAGCTCAGACCGCTTTTATGTATGAAGAGTCTTTCTGAGCTTCGTTCGTTCATTTCTTCACCTGCTTCTGTCGTTCGATTTCCTCTTTCATAAGAACGCCTGCAAACCTGAGGTAATTGATAGCATCTAAGATGTCATCGTATGCTTTATTTAAATCCTTGGTCGCCCGAGCACGGCTACCCCTATAGACTACCCCTGAGAGGATAGCGTCAATAGACATTTGTCTCCAGACAGGGGTTGCGGTTAAGTTCTCATAGGGGACCGCTCGTTCGAGGATCTTATCCATAGCCTCCCGATCGATCTCTTTGATCTTAGTTATGTTTGATTTCATCCCATTCCTTCGTCTCCCACGATGTTGGTTTCTCTACTGTAATTCGACGACCATTTTGGAGCTACCCAGTTCATCCAACTAAGCCGCTGACTGATGAAACTACCATGACTTTCCTCGACCGATCCCATTCTCCGTCGATCTCTAGTGCCACGTGATATGCTTTCATGTTCTCTATCTCGTTCTGAATCCGATCCCTCATCTCGAGGGGTTCGAACGCTCCTTGATGAACCGTGTACCATATCTTGTTTTTTGTTCCTACTGGTTTCCATTGTAACCATCCTCCCCAGTCGAATTGCACTCTGTTCTTGTGAATCCTAACCAAGATTATCAATAGCTCTTCTAGCCTCTCCTTTATCATTAACTGTGAATATTGCTCCTTCTGGGATGCCTTCCATCGCGAACACCGGCATACCGAAGAGAACTAGTTGATCCGGTAATGCAGGTTTCGGAGCTCTCTCGATCACTACAGGGGAGCGAAGTTTAATGATCCATTTACCTATTTCCAATATTAATCACCAGGTATGTCGAACTCCTTTTTTGTCTCTATCACTTTCTTATATAATGCCTTCGTTATAGCCCCATCGTGTTCTATAAGCTCCATCCAAATCATGTCATTAGGCACCAGATGTAGAGCGATATTGATCATGAATGTGTCCCCATTTTTCAAACATTGTATTGCATCATCGTATTCCTTATTATCAAAGTTCTTATCTATTGTCATATGACATACTACGCGGATAACCTCTCTTAGTTTATCTATCTCACCCAAAGTAATCACTCATCTTTGTCTTCCTAACCTTGAACTCTATCTCAGACCAGTCACGACCAATGGCTTCCAAAAGTTCGAAGAACTTATTCTTAAGAACCTTCTCTCTCTGAAGGGACCAATTGATCCTTACACTGTTTGGTACTTTGGTCTGATCGGAGTTCAAACAGAGAGTCTTATATGGGAACATCGCAGTGGGGATCG
>Ga0315275_10007601_pt1 | contig 10480 bp, 12 predicted proteins | sample YL17G03_0_MG_FD_205557 | JGI IMG/M metagenome (GOLD analysis project Ga0315275, IMG submission 205557) | Sediment microbial communities from Yellowstone Lake, YNP, Wyoming, USA - YL17G03_0 | ecosystem: Environmental > Aquatic > Freshwater > Lake > Sediment | place: USA: Wyoming | collected...
TGGCCACCAACGCCGATACGGTGTTCACCCGCGAGACGCTGCTGAACAAGGTGTGGGGCTACGATTTCTACGGCGGCGCCCGCACCGTGGACGTCCACGTCCGCCGCCTACGCAGCAAGATCGAGGACCGCTACCACTCCTTCATCGAAACGGTGCGCAACGTGGGCTACCGTTTCCGCTCCAGCCCCCCATAGACGTTCTTAATCCCTTCCGCCGCGTAACATAGCGTTAACCCCCGCGTAACGCGCCGGTAATATCCCCTCGCTAAGCTTAAGCAGACTACTTGCCTCGTTCTTCCAACCGGAAGATTGAATGGAGGGATAAGCATGTCTGCCATCGATTCTGGCGATACGGCTTGGATGCTGATCTCGTCGGCCCTGGTCATGCTCATGACCCCGGGGCTGGCCTTCTTCTACGGCGGACTGGTGCGGCACAAGAACGTGCTCAGCACCATCATGCACAGCTTCATCGCCGTAGCCGTGGTCAGCATCATCTGGGTGCTCTGGGGCTACAGCCTGGCTTTCGGACCGGACCATTGGGGCCTCATCGGCGGGCTCGACTGGCTGGGCCTGCGCCATGTAGGACAGGAGCCGGGGCCCTACTCCGCTACGGTCCCCCACCAGGCGTTCATGCTCTTCCAGCTCATGTTCGCCATCATCACCCCAGCGCTCATCACCGGCGCCTTCGCCGAGCGGGCCAAGTTCAGCACTTTCCTGGTGTTCATAGTCCTCTGGTCGACGCTTGTGTACGCGCCCATAGCCCACTGGGTGTGGGCGAACGACGGCTGGCTGCGCGAGCTGGGTGCACTCGACTTCGCCGGCGGGTCGGTGGTGCACATCAACGCCGGAGTGGCGGCCCTGGTGGCGGCCCTCCTCTTCGGCCGGCGCATCGGCTTCGGCCGCGAGCCAATGGAGCCCCACGACATCACCTACGTCGTTCTGGGCACCGCCCTTCTCTGGTTCGGCTGGTTCGGTTTCAACGCCGGCAGCGCCATCACTGCGGGCGGCCTGGCGACCAATGCCTTTGTGGTGACCAACACGGCGGCCGCCGCTGCCGCCCTCACCTGGATGGGCCTGAGCTGGTGGCTGACGGGGAAGCCCAGCATAGTCGGCGCCGCCTCGGGCGCCGTGGCCGGCCTGGCGGCCATCACGCCGGCCTCGGGCTTTGTCGATGCCATGCCCGCCGTGCTCATCGGCATCGGCGCCGGCTCCTTCTGCTACCTGGCGGTGCGAATGCGGGGCGTGCTGAAGTTCGATGACGCCCTAGACGTCGTCGGCGTCCACGGCGTGAGCGGCACCTTGGGGATGCTGGCGACCGGCATCTTCGCTGTCGCCACGGTCGGCGGCGCGAGCGGTCTCATCGACGGCAACGCCGACCAGATCGGCCGCCAGCTGGCGGCCATCGGAGCCACCGCGGCGTACTCTTTGGTCGTGACCTTCGTCATCCTGAAGGTGCTGGGCTGGGTGATGGGCCTCCGCGTCAGCGAGGAGGAGGAACTCGTCGGCGTGGACGTTTCGCAACACGGCGAGCGGGCCTACACCGAGGCTCTCCTGTCGTCTCTGGAGCCGCTCACGACGCCTAAGCAGTCCCCGGCGCCGGTGTCGGACCCCTTCGTCCGGAAGTCGCTCCGCGAGGAGGGAACACGCTATAATCCGCCGCGACGGGTGGTGCCCGAAGAGGGCGGCGGCTCCTAGGGGGGCCTTTTCCAGCAGCAAGAAGGAGCGAGACATCCCATGGCGATTGGTGAGCTGAACAAGTTAGAGGCCATCATCAGGCCCGAGAAACTGGACGAAGTGAAGGAGGCCTTGGCCCAGGCCGGCGTCATCGGCCTCAGCGTGACCCACGTGACCGGCCGCGGCGTCCAGAAGGGCGTCATCCACGCCGGCCGCGGCGGCGAGCCCTACACGATCGACATGCTGCCCAAGGTGAAGCTAGAGACGGTCGTGCGCAGCGCCGACACCGAGAGGGTGGTACAGGTCATTGTGGAAGCGGCCCGCACCGGCAACATCGGCGACGGCAAGATCTTCGTCCTACCGGTTGCCGACGCCATCCGGGTCCGCACCGGCGAGCGCGGCGACATAGCGGTATAGGGGGAATCGCATTTAACAAGAATGTAACACGCGCTGGCAGCCTGTAGGTTCGGCGCGAGCCTAGAATGAATGTTGGCGATGTTCCGCCAGAAGAGGAGGATATCCGTACCCATGACACCCGAGGAGGCACAGAAGGTCTTCAACTTAGTGAAGGCCAACGATATCAAGATCGTCGACCTCAAGTTCAACGATCTGCCCGGGCTCTGGCAGCACTTCTCTATGCCCGTCTCTGAGCTCACGGAGATGGACGACCTGACCCAGAGCATCTGGGTGGAGGGCGTGGGCTTCGACGGCTCCAGCATCCGCGGCTTTCAGAAGATCCAGGAGAGCGACATGATCCTCATCCCGGATCCGACCACCGCCCGCGTCGACCCCGCCTGCGAGATCCCTACTCTCAGCGTGATCTGCGACATCTTCGACCCCCTGACCCGCAAGCCCTACAGCCGCGACCCCCGCTACATCGCCAAGAAGGCCGAGGAGTACCTCCGGTCTGATGGCATTGCGGACACCAGCTACTGGGGGCCGGAGCTGGAGTTCTTCGTCTTCGACGACGTGCGATTCGACCAGAACGAGCAGTGCGGGTTCTACTACATCGACTCCATCGAGGGGGAGTGGAACAGCGGGCGCGACGAGAAGCCGAACCTGGGCTACAAGCCGCGCTTCAAGGAGGGATACTTCCCGGTACCGCCTCACGATTCCATGCAGGACCTCCGCTCGGAGATGATCCTGACGATGATGAACGTGGGCATCCCCATCGAGGTCCACCACCACGAGGTCGCCACCGCCGGCCAGGCCGAGATCGACATGAAGTTCGACAGCCTGGTGAGCATGGCCGACAAGGTCATGTGGTACAAGTACATCGTCAAGAACGTCGCCCGCAAGCACGGCAAGGTGGCCACGTTCATGCCCAAGCCCCTCTTCGGCGACAACGGATCAGGCATGCACTGCCACGTGAGCCTGTGGAAGAACGGCACCAACGTCTTCTACGACCCCGAGGGCTATGCCCTCATCAGCGACACCGCCCGCTACTTCATCGGCGGCCTGCTGAAGCACGCGCGGGCGCTCATGGCCTTTTGCGCTCCCACCACCAACTCCTATAAGCGGCTGGTGCCCGGCTACGAGGCGCCGGTGAACCTAGTCTACTCTGCGCGCAACCGCAGCGCGGCCGTACGCATCCCGGTCTACACATCGAACCCCAAGACCAAGCGCCTGGAGTTCCGCCCGCCCGACGCCACAGCCAACCCGTACCTTGCCTTCCCCGCCATGCTGATGGCCGGCCTGGACGGAGTGGAGAACCAGATCGATCCGGGCCCGCCGCTGGACAAGAACACCTACGAGCTGAGCCCCGAGGAGGAGCGGGCCATTCCCACCGTTCCCGGCTCGCTGGACGAGGCGCTGCAGGCGCTGGAAGACGACCACGACTTCCTGACCAACAAGGGCGTGTTCACCAGCGACGTGCTGGAGGTGTGGCTGGAGTACAAGCGCGAGAGCGAGGTTGACCCCGTGCGGCTGCGCCCGCACCCGTGGGAGTTCTACCTCTACTTCGACGTGTAGCGCCTGACCTCAGCGACGGTTCATCATCCGGGGCCCGGGAGGGTAAGTCCCTCCCGGGCCTTTCCGTGCGGATCAGCAGCCGCCAGCCGAGGCCTGGCTTGTGCGGGGCATCTTGCGCTAAGATGGTGCCACTTGATGCGGAGGTAGGGAACATGAACGAGGCCAAGGAATACGTCCTCCGGGCGGCCAAAGAGCAAGACGTCAAGTTCATTCGCGCCTGGTTCACCGACATCCTGGGCAATCTGAAGAGCGTCGCCATCACCGTCGAGGAGCTGGAGACGGCCCTGGAGGAAGGGATCGGCTTCGACGGCTCCTCCATCGAGGGCTTCGCCCGTATCGACGAGAGCGATATGATCGCCATGCCCGACCCCAATACCTTCGTCGTGCTCCCCTGGCGTCCGCGCGACAGGAAGCGGGTGGCGCGCATCTTCTGCGACATCCTCCAGCCGAACGGCGATCCATTCGAGGGCGACCCCCGCTACATCCTGAAGCGGAACCTCAAGCGGGCGGCCGACCTGGGCTTCACTTTCTACGTGGGGCCCGAGCTGGAGTACTTCTATTTCGCCGACTCCGAGGGCACGACACCCCTGGACCGCGGCGGCTACTTCGACCTGAGCCCCCTGGACGCTGCGACCGACCTCCGTCGCGAGACTGTCCTAGCCTTGGACGAGATGGGCATCGCGGTGGAGGCCAGCCACCACGAGGGGGCGCCCAGCCAGCATGAGATCGACCTGCGTTACACCGACGCCCTCACCATGGCCGACAACTGCATGACCTACCGGCTGGTGGTGAAGGAGGTGGCAATGGCCCAGGGAGTCCACGCCACTTTCATGCCCAAGCCCCTGGCCAACGAGAACGGCTCCGGCATGCACGTCCATCAGTCACTGTTCCGGGGTGAGCGCAATGCCTTCTTCGACCCGAACGACAAGAATCACCTTTCGGCGTTGTGCAAGAACTACATCGCCGGCCTGTTGCGCCACGCCCGTGAGATAACGATTGTCACCAACCAGTGGGTCAACTCCTACAAGCGGCTGGTGCCGGGCTACGAGGCGCCCGTCTATCTCTCCTGGGCCCTGCGCAACCGCTCCGACCTCATCCGGATACCGGAGTACAAGCCGGGCAAGGAGCACGCAACGCGCATGGAGTACCGAGCCCCCGATCCCGCCTGCAACCCCTACCTGGCCTTCGCCGTGATGCTGGCGGCCGGCCTGGAAGGCATCGAAAAGGAGTACCCCTGCCCCGAGCCGCTGGAGGAGAACGTCTTCCTCATGACGGAGGAAGAGAAGAGCCGGCGGGGCATCGAACACCTGCCGGGGAGCCTGTTCGAGGCGATCCAGGAGGCTCAGAAGAGCGACCTGCTGCGTCGCTGCCTGGGCGACCACCTATTCGAGAGCCTGCTCACGAACAAGCTGATCGAATGGAACGACTACCGTCGCCACGTGACGGACTACGAGATCAAGCGCTACCTGCCGTTGCTCTAGCCGTTCTTCCGAGCCAGCCATGGGCGACACGTCGACCCAGCCCGACCTGAGTGTCGTCCGTCGTTCGTTCGAGGGGTTTCGCGCTCGCCTCTACGACGTCATCGTCCGGCCCGTCTCTGCGAGCTATCGTGCCCTGGCGGTGGAGCGCCTCGCCCTGTGTCCGGGTGAGACCGTCATCGACCTGGGCTGCGGCACGGGCCTGAGCCTCCCCCTGCTGACGCCCGGCGTGGGCGACCAAGGACGGGTCATCGGCCTGGACGCCAGCCCCGACATGCTGGCGTATTCGCGCCGGCGGGTCGAGGCCGGCGGCTGGCGGAACGTGGAGCTGGTGGAGGGATTCGCTCACCAGTTCCGCCCCGAGAAACCCGTCGATGCGGTGCTGGCCTGCAACGTCAACCAGCTCATCGCCTCGCGGGAGGTGATGGAGCAGGCGCTATCGTGGCTGCGGCCGGGCGGCCGCATCGTCGCCGCCGGCGGAAAGGGGGGCCACGGCCCGGGCGGCCTGGCGGTGGCCGTGTTCGTCTACGCCACCGTCTGCCTGTTCCAGCGCGAGCGCAGCGCCGCCAGGTGGATCCTCCACCCGCGACCCTGGTTCGCGCTGGAAGAACTGCTGCCGTCGCTGGAGGTGCGGACGCTGCGCGGCGGCACCACCTTCATCGCCCGCGGGGTAAAGGATTGATCCCTGCGGGTTTCAACCCGCAGCTTCCGCCAAGCACGCGAACCGTTTCGCGGGGAAGATCAAGACGTAGGGGCAGGGCTCGCCCCTGCCCCGCCAGGAGGGCGCCCGCGAGGGGCGCCCCTACGACACGTCATAACCTCCTCTTCACCCTTAGATGCGCCTTGGATCGAGCAGCGCACGTCGACACGCTGCCTGATGGGCTATCCCTCTGGCGCGCGGGCAAACGCCGGTCGCCGCTTGGCTGCGCCGTCGGGGGCGAAGAAGAAGCGGCGGGCCCCCAGAGAGACGTAGACCAGGCTGACCAGCACCGGCACCTCGACGAGCGGCCCCACGACCGCCGCCAGCGCCTGGCCCGACTCGATGCCGAAGACGCCGATCGCCACCGCTATCGCCAGCTCGAAGTTGTTGCTTGCCGCCGTGAAGGAGAGTGTCGCCGTCTCCGGGTAGCGGAAGCCCAGCCGCCAGGACATGAGGAACGAGACAGAGAACATGATGACGAAGTACAGCAGCAGCGGTATCGCTATCCGCAGAACGTCCAGGGGCACGTCCACGATGTACTCGCCCTTAAGGGCGAACATCACCACAATCGTGAACAGCAGACCGATGATCGCCGTCGGGCCCAGGCGCGGCATGAGGACGCCCTCGTACCACTCGCGGCCCTTCCTCCGTATCCCCACGTAGCGGGTGATCATGCCGGCGACGAGGGGAATGCCCAGGAAGATGAGGACGCTCCTTGCCACCTCCCAGAAGCTTATGTGAATCTCTTCGCCGCCGCCAAACCAGGAGCTGGCGACGCTCACGAAGAAGTAGGCGTAGAGGGAGTAGAAGAGCACCTGGAAGACAGAGTTGAGGGCCACCAGGATAGCGGCATACTCGTTGTCGCCCTTCGCCAGCATGTTCCAGATGAGCACCATGGCGATGCAGCGCGCCAGCCCGACGATGATCAGCCCTGTCCGGTACTCCGGCTGGTCGGGCAGGAGCAGCCAGGCCAGGGCAAACATGATCACGGGACCCACCAGCCAGTTCTGTACCAGGGAGACGCTGAATATTTTCCAGGCCGTCGACACCTTGCCCAGCTCCTCGTAGCGCACCTTCGCCAGCACCGGGTACATCATCCAGAGGAGGCCGACGGCGATGGGGATGGAGGTAGTGCCGATACTGGCGGAGTTGATGCTGTCGGCGACGCTGGGAAAGAGCTTGCCCAGGCCGACGCCGAAGGCCATGGTGAGGATGATCCAGAGGGCGAGGAAGCGGTCCAGCAGGCCAAGCTGACCAACGACCGCGGTCCGCTGCGGCAAGCCTATTTCTTCTACCGCCATCGATCGCCTCCGCTCACGCTTCCGCCACCAACCCTCACTTGTCCCTGTTCACGAACCCACCCGCCGGGTCGCTCGCACCGTCCAGATGTGAATGGAGACGGTTCCGCTGGGCGGAGCGGATTCTCTTATAGACGCGCTCCTTCAAGAACTCGTAGGCACCATCCCGGTCTTGGTCCGTAATTATTTGCTCCAGTTCCACGAGTTCATCCGGCTCAAGGGCCACCGCTTCCCGCTTCGCTTGCAGCATTTCCTCCGTTGGCCTCCCTTCTCCACGAAAGGAATTCGCCTGGTCTCGCCTAGCCAGCGAGTCTCCGCTGCTCGAGTTCCATCCGGGCTGTCGCTAGCACCTCTCGCTTCTCCATGAGTTCTCGCAGACTATCGAGCGATGGAAATGAGACCGCTCCCTGCGGGCAGACATTGGAGCAGGTCACGCAGCCCACCATGCAGTGCAGCGGCTCTACCACCACGGCCTTCTCCCTCTCGTAGTCGTAGCCGAAAACGCCCCTCCCGCAGCCGGTAACGCAGACGCCGCACCCGTTGCAGAGGTCCTCATCAACGATGGGGTGCCAGTCTATCTCGCCGCGAGGCACCCCGTGCCAGGGCTGCGTGAACTTCGGATCAGGCATGGCGACACGTCCCTTGGCCACCCAGTTGCGCACTCACGATGCGGGGCTCTCCTCCGCCAAGACGTTGGCAATGAGGGTCATCACCTCGGAGGCCGACGGCACGCGCCCCGTGCTCACCAGCCTATCGTTGACGGCGAGGCCCGGCGTGGCCATCACTCCGCGAGCCATGATCTCTCGCATGTCGGTGACCTTGTCGACTTCCGCTTCCACGCCCAGCCCGGCCACCGCCTGGCGCGCCAGCGCCTCCAGCTTCTGGCAGTTGGCGCAGCCCGGTCCCAGAACCTGAATTCTAAGCATCGCGTCCTCCTTAAGAGACGAGGTTGAACACATATCCCACGAAGACGATGCCGCTGGCCACGACCCCGATGAAGGCGGCGATAAGCGGCCACTTGAGCACGCGCCGCAGGATGATCATCTCCGGCAGGGAGAGGGCGATGACGCTCATCATGAAGGCCAGCGCCGTCCCCATCGCGGCGCCCTTGTCCATCAGCGCCTCCACCACCGGAATGATCCCCGCTGCGTTGGAGTACATCGGCACTCCCAGGACCACCGCCGCGGGGACGGTCCACCAGGCGCCCTTGCCCATAACGTCGGCCAGCAAGTCCTCCGGCACATAGCCGTGGATCCCCGCGCCTACAGCGATGGCAGCGACCACAAAGGGCCATACCCTTCCCACGATCTCCCGCACCGCCTGGCGGGCGCGATCGACGCGGTCAGCCCAGGAGAGCCTCTCCTCGCTGTCCAGTTGACCCACCGCCATCTCGTAGACGAAGCCCTCCACGTGGCGCTCCATCTTGAGCCGGCCGATGACCCAGCCACTAGCGATGGCTATGCCGAGCCCCAGGGCGACGTACAGCACCGCGATACGCCACCCAACCAGGCCAAACAGCAGGACGATGGCCACCTCGTTGACCATAGGGGCGGCGATAAGGAAGGAGAAGGTCACGCCCAGGGGCACGCCTGCCTCCACAAAGCCGATGAAGAGGGGAACCGCCGAGCAGGAACAGAACGGGGTCACTACCCCCAGTCCCGCCGCCGCAACGTTGCCGACACCTTCTCTGCGGCCGCCGAGCAGTCTCCGCGTGCTCTCGGGCGAGAAGAACGTCCGGACGATGCCCATGAGGAAGACGATACCCGTAAGGAGCAGCAGGACCTTCGGCGTGTCGTAGAGAAAGAAGTTGACGGAGTCGCCAAGGTGGCTATCACGGGAGAGACGAAGCAGGTCGTAGGTCAAGGCGTCGGCCAGCGGCCGGAGGGCGGCATAGGCTCCCACCCAGGCGAGGGCCAGCAGGGCCAGACCCGCCACAAGCCTAAGCGTCGTCTGCCGCTCAGCCGCCATCGAAGCCGCCCTCGGCCTCGTGGCGGCTGCAACGCCTGCCGCCAGAGGGCCGAGTGGCTGTCCCGGAGGCCCTACATCATCCTCTGCTGATGTGATCGGCCGAAAAAACATCTCTAGCGCCCTCGCAGCCGGCACACCTCTCCGGCCCGCCGGCGGTCGCCCGCAGCCGGCCGGACGTCCAGGAGAGCCAGGCACTTCTGGCGCACGGCCGCTGCCGTCTCTGGATCGGCGCGGTAGAAGACCCAGCGGCTGTCCTCATCGTCGCGGCGGGCCTTGACCAGGCCAGCGCGCCGCAGCACGGCGAGATGGTTGGAGACCAGACTCTGGGAGAGCCCCAGGATGTCTTCGACCTCGCAGACACAGAGCTCGGCCCTGGTCAGCAGAGCGAAGATGCGGAGACGGGTATCGTCCCCCAGCACACGCAACAGCGCCGCCAGGTCGCCGGTCGGCGGCGGCGAGAGCCGGCGAGGGGCGAGGGGAAGTGCGTCGGCGTCCGGGTGTGCCATATCAGTCACCGTTGATATAATCGCCCGGACGGGCGCGTGTGTCAAGGCCCGTGCGCGATCCTTCGCTTTGCTCAGGATGACAGGAGGCTCGCGCCGCTAGGGGGTGGAGCTTTGCGGCGCCGCGAAGTTCATCGTGAAGCCCAGGAAGCGCCGCTGGTGCTCCTCGGGAGCGAAGCCGCTGGCCCGGCAGAGGTCACGCACGGTGTCCTCGAACTGGTAGTCAGGGTCCGTGAGGTGCTCTGTGATGGAGAGGATTCCGCCGGGCTTGAGCACCCGCCGCAGCTCCGCCAGCCCCTGCGGCCGGTCGGGGATCTCCCCCAGCACCGTCACCAGGAAGGCCACGTCCACCGAGGCGGCGGCCAGGGGCAGATGGTGGGCGTCGCCGACGATGGGATGGGCGTTGGTCACGCCGGCGGCCGTCAGGCGCCCGTGCAGGTCGTGCAGCATGGGCGGCTGAATGTCGAGGCAGACGAGCCGCCCGCCGCTGCCCAACAGGCAAGCAGCCTCGATGCTGAAGTAGCCGTTGCCGGGCCCCAGCTCCAGGACCGTCGTTCCCGGCCTGAGCCCGAATTTCGCCAGCATCGGCTGCACGGGGTGGACGAGGCGTCGCAGGGGCTGGTGCAGGATCCAGCGCATCGTATGGGGCATGGGCCCGCGGACCTGAAAGTAGCGCTCCGCAAACCACCAGAAGACGTAGAAGGACAGGAGCCCGCAGGCAGCGAGGAGAACAGTAAAGAGAACCTTCAGGGCGCGCATGGCCACTATCTTAGGCGAGGGCCAGGGGCGTGTCTACGGCCCGGCGCCGGCCGCTGAGGCGGCCTGACTGGCCTGGAAGACGGCGTTCGTGGCGTTTTCTACGCCGTCGAAGAGGGGCTGCGGGTAGAGG
>Ga0315275_10007602_pt1 | contig 10480 bp, 6 predicted proteins | sample YL17G03_0_MG_FD_205557 | JGI IMG/M metagenome (GOLD analysis project Ga0315275, IMG submission 205557) | Sediment microbial communities from Yellowstone Lake, YNP, Wyoming, USA - YL17G03_0 | ecosystem: Environmental > Aquatic > Freshwater > Lake > Sediment | place: USA: Wyoming | collected...
ACGGAGACCAGGGTGAAAGATGGGGCGGCCGATCGAGGCTTGGCAGGCATATTCAACTCCTGATTGAAATGGCGACTATTATACCAAAATAGGGGTCAGGTCTTAACTCTTGACGTTTTTGACGAGACCTGGCACTGCGGGGTCAGGCCGGGGCAAATTTGTCAAATGTTAGACCTGACCCCCAAGAGTTTCTCGGCTTCAAGTAAAATCCTTTGAGTAGCCGGATCGGCGGATCTGCGGCGTTCCATCCTACGCGCGATCTGGGCCACTGCGGCATAATCAAGCCTCCAAGGCCGGGCGATCTCGGTCAGGGTCAAAGCGCAATATTTCTTTGCCAGATAAATCAACAGGTTACGCTCGCCGAGGGAAAAGTCCTCGCCCACTTCTCCCATGTCACTTTGTTCTTCCGTATCATTCGTCTTTTCCATCATCCGAGCGGCATCAGGATTCTCCCCTCTCTCTTGTTGCCACGCATCCTTCCCTACCCCGCCGGCGCTCTTGCCTAAAACCGTGAAAAGCGCTCGTGATATTGTCTCCATCGTCTTCGGCAGGACGTCGGTTCTCAGAGCGGCCGCGTGCTCTCTCCGATTTCCGGTCAAATTGTATTCGGCCTTGACTCGACCGATGAACTCCTCATCCCCGAGGGCGATTCCCCGAGTGATAAATCCCCTATGGTTGGTCACCTTCATCAGATCGAGGACGTATTTTTCATAGAGTGGAAGAGCTTTTTCGATATCTGGGTGAAGGAGATGGAGAATCGTCTCTCGGTCGAGTTCGGGAAGCAGCGGCTTACGGCGGTCGAAATAATCGTTGTAGCTGCTCCAGCAATAGTCCTCGGGAAGAGCGCAGATCTTGGCCCGGACAGGATTGAGGTGGATGTAGCCGGAGAGAAAAAGAGCGTACGCGGCATCATCGATAATGATCGAACCGAACCGGCCTTGAAAAACGTGCCCTATGATTTTGTGCTTGGCCTTGAGCCAGTTGGAAAAGCTCGAGTTGAGGCAATGAATACCCGCGGAGAGATTAGCCTGACGCATCGTCAAGTAGAGATGGTAGTGATTGGGCATCAGACAGAAGGCCTTGCAAATGAAGCCGTATTTGATTAGGGTCTCTCGTAATTTGGAAAGAAAAACGAAGCGGTCCCTATCCGAAAAGAAGATAGGCTCTTTACGATTCCCGCGACAATAGACGTGGACCGACAGTCCTGGTAAGCAGAATCTCAACGGCCTGGCCATAGCGTCTTACCTTCCGCTCTCTATAGACGCTCGGCATAACGATTTTTTCTCTTCCAAAAGGGGTCAGGTCTTAACTCTTGACGTTTTTAACGCGACCTGGCACCGAGGGGTCAGGCCGGGTCAAAATTGTCAAAAGACCTGACCCCTATATTTCATAGCCGATGTTTTTATATCCCGCCAGCCTGCGCTTGAACATTTTTTCCAACATTGGACAGGAGAGATCGGCATAATCATATATCCGAACTTCTCGTTTATCGGCATGGAGACGATGCAATCGGCCCGCGTATTGGGCCAAAGTACCGCGCCACGAAATCGGCATGGTCAGAAAGAGAGTGTCCAGCCTCGCATCGTCGAATCCCTCTCCAAGATAGCGACCCGTAGCCAATATGAGCCTTTCCTCGGAATCAGGAACGGCCAGAAGGCCTCTCATCGACTCCCGCCGCTCCCGAACTCCCAGCCCTCCATGCAACACGATGACGTTCTTGATGAAGCCGCGAAACCGGGGGGCCAACAACTCGAGATGCTCGCGTCGTTCGGTCAGAACAAGCGGAGAACGCTTTTCTTTGGAAACGCAGGCCATGACGTCCTCGAAGATCTGATCGTTGCGCGCCGCGTCCGCTATGATCCCGTCATAAAGGGAATGGATATCCGTATTCTTATCTGCTTGCAGCAAGAAAGGGACGAATTCCGTCGTCCGGATGACGACTCGATGACGGAAAGGATGGTCTTGAACCCCTTGTTTGGCCGTCCAACGGAAGCGGATGGGCCCGCATTGCATGAAGATGATGGCTTGATGCCCGTCGCGCCGGGCGGTCGTCGCCGAAAGACCTAAGACATATTTCGCGGGACATCTCCTCGCCACTCGATCAAAGCTTTCGGCGGGCAGGTGATGGCATTCATCAACGATCAACTGGCCATAGCCGGAGATCAAATCGTCCGCTTCGCCGCCCCGGTTCAAGCTTTGGATCAGCGCCACGTCGATGGTCCCCGTCAACTTTCTCTTTCCGCCCCCCAAGGCTCCTACCGCCGTTTCGGGAAGGCTGAGGAACTCGGCCAACCGGGTTCTCCATTGGTCGAGGAGCTGCTTTCGATGAACAAGGACGAGGGTGTTGACTTTCCGTTCGGCGACGACCATGGCCGCGACGACGGTTTTCCCGAATGCGGTCGCCGCCGCTAAAACCCCCGTTTCATGCGACAGGAGCGCTTCGACAGCTCTTTGCTGCTCCGGGCGGAGAATTCCAGAGAATTTCACATCCAAAGGGGTGCCGGAGAAGCGCTGGTCATCGAGGCAAGTCCGGATTCCGGCCTCGCTCAATAGAGCCGTCGCTTCCTCCAGAGTCCCTCGGGGAAGCGCCAGATGCCGAGGATGATCCTCGGCACAAGATACGATACGCGGCTTTCCGAACGTCGAAAGACGGAGGGCCTGGGCTTTATAGAATTCCGGATTTTGAAAGGCCGCCAGGCGAACGAGCCGGCTTCTGAGGAGAGCAGGCAACTCCTGTTTCGGTATATAGAGTTGATCCTTCAGGATGATTTCGATTTCGGCCGGAACCGGCCCCCAATCTACTTCTTGTACTTGCCGCAAACGCCTCGAAGGCGGTCGCTTCCACGGCTCGTCAGCATCCTCATCCGTGACCGGAAGGCGGACGCCCATGATTTTTCCCCTGCGGGCTGCGTTCTCGACGAGTTCCTCGACTTCGGTCAATGAAAGCCGGCGAATCTCGCGCAGGTAATCCCAATGATTGGGGATGGGAAACATATTCTCGTCGAGAAACAACGTATTTCCTCGCTGAACGGCCCAGTATTGTAATGGAAGCGCGATCAGGTTCCCGAATCCCCCGCTTGGCAAATAGTCCTGATTGGGAAAGAGCCGATCATAAGAATCGAACCCGATTTCAGGGCGCGATTCATGCGTTTCGGTCAAGAGCGACGAACCGAGGCGACGAGCCAGCATGGCGGGCACAGATTCGGAGAAAAATACCCAAGCATGGGCGCCGTTCCCCGACCTAGAACGCTCGACGGCGACGGGAATTCTGAGACGTCGGCATGTCTCGCGGAACGCATTGATATCGGCCGCCCAATCCTTTTTGTCGAAATCCGCGGCGAGGAAGCGGCAAGTTTCATCTCTATGGAGGGGATAGATGCCGACCGCGAAATCCCGCATGGGCCTTGACGATAAGCCGGCGCCGCGAACAGCGTCCTCATCGGGCTTGGAATGTGAATCGCTTGAATCGACAAAGCCGAAAATGTGGCGTTCGATCACTTCGCATTGAAGCGGGAGGAGCTCTCGCGCGGGGCATTCGCCACATTTGATCTGCGGCTTCCGACAAATGCCGCGAATCCATTCGTGCCGGCATGCGGGCGAATAGCCGGATTTTCCGGTCTGGGTGCTCTCCCACCGAACGGCGTAGACGTCGGGCCGCCCGGCAAAGAGATCAAAGAAAAGAGCGATCTGCCCGGAACGGGTGTTCTGGGTTTCGCCCGCGGCAAGAATCAGAGAACGATCGCGTTCGGGGGGAGCTGACGAAATGGCCTGAATCGGCAAGGAACCGGATCGGCTAAAAAGGGATGGACTGGTTTCATCGACATGGGGGCTTTTACGAGCCGCGGTCGAGGACGGGAGTTGCGAAAATTCCAGTTCTCTGAGCTGACGGATATTCTTCTGAAGCTCTAATCGACGGTTTTCGAGATCCTCGAGTTCGGCCTCGAGCTCTACTAAACGTCGCTTAATATCTTCGTTTCTCATTTTTCCAAAAGGGGTCAGGTCTTAACTCTTGACGTTTTTGACGAGACCTGGCACTGCGGGGTCAGGCCGGGTCAAAATTGTCAAAAGTTAAGACCTGACCCCCAAATTCAGCTTTATGGCATGGCCTCCTCCCGGCAGAAGACGGAAAAAGGCAGAACGCGAACACCCGCCTTTTCGAAATCCCGAGTTCCCGTGTGGACCTGATAAAGCCGCGAGATCGGGATCCGCTCCCGGAAATAGTACAAGGCGGGATTGACGGCTTTTTCGCCCGTCTTGCATTCGACCGCGAATTCGGGTCGGCCGTCCTTGAGGACGAGGAAATCGACTTCCCGCTTGTCGGTATCCCGGAGGAAACGCAGCTCCATCCGAAAACCCTCGGTGTCCTCGAGAAAATGACAGTACTTGAGCAGCTGACAAGCCACCAGGTTTTCGAACCGGGGACCAACTTCCGGAGTCGACGACCAGTCCCAAAGATACAGCTTCTGCTCTTTCTTGACGGCCCTCACTCGCGGCGTGCCGTAGGGAGGGATGCGGAAGCAGACATAGAGCCGTTCGAAAACCGAAACCCAGCGGTCCGCCGTCTCGTGGGCGACGCCCAGGTCCTCTTTTAGGCTCTTCACGGAGAGGGGGGAGCCCACGCGCCGGGGCAATTCCTCGGCCAGCAGCTCCAGCAGGCTGAGCTCCTTGACCCGCTCCAGGTCGCGGATGTCGTCATAGACGATCCGATGAGTCCTCTCCCTCTGCCAGCGGCGCCAGAAACGCACCTCACCCCGCAGACAGGGCTCGGGAAAGCCGCCGAATCTCAGCAGATGGTCCAGATCCCGGGCGGTCGAGCCGCCCAATTCGGGCAGGGAGAAGGGATGCAGCCTATAGTCGTGGTATCGGCCCTGGAGGGAATCCCCGCCCCGGCTGTAGTGATCCAGACGGGCCGAACCCGTGATGATGAAAGACTGCTCGGATTTCCGCGTGTCGTAGAAACCCTTGACCAGATTCCGCCATCGGGCAAACTTATGGATCTCGTCCAGGATGACCACGGGCTGGCCGGAAGGCAGTTCGCCACGCATGAGCCCCGGACGGACGCGGATGTCGTCCCAGTTGAGATACGCGGGATGCTTCTCGCTCGGATCGGACAAAAACGACAGCGCGAAAGTCGTCTTGCCGACCTGGCGCGGGCCGCCCACGAAGATCATTCGTGTTTTCAGGTCGGCTACAGCGCTTTTTTTTATGTAGCGATCGCGCAAAACGGCCATAGTAAAATCAGCTTAACACGATTTTACTCATCCGTAAAGTCGGATGTGCGAGGGTGTGCGAGGGTTCAGGGCTTAACTTTTGACCCCTATTTATAGAATTCGGCGACCGCGCCCACCACGTAGGCCTTCATCTCGTCCGTCAGCTCGGGATAGATAGGCAGGGAGAGGACCTCGGCCGCCGCCTTCTCCGCCGCGGGGAACGTCCCCGCCGGGCAGCCCAAGGGGGCAAAACACTCCTGGAGGTGGAGCGGGAGCGGATAGTAGACGGCGCAGCCGATCGATTTGGCCTTCAGGTGGGCCTGGAGCTTGTCGCGGTCCTTGGCCCGCAAGGTATATTGATTGTAGATGTGGTCGTGGCGATCGCCGCCCTTTCTGTAGACGGCGGGAGGAGTCTGGACGAGGCCGCGACCCGTCAAACCGGACGCGGCGAACGCCTGATCGTAATACGCGGCGTTCTTCTTGCGTCCGTCCGACCAGCCGGCGAGGTATTTCAGCTTGACGTTGAGGATGGCCGCCTGGAGGGCGTCCAGGCGGAAATTGCCGCCGACTAATTTATGGAAGTAGGTCGAAGGCGCGCCGTGGACGCGCAGGAGCTTGAGCTTATCGTAGAGGGCTTGGTCATTGGTCAGGACCATGCCGGCGTCGCCGAAGGCGCCCAGGTTTTTCGAGGGGAAGAAGGAGAAACACCCCATATCGCCGATCGAGCCGCAGCGGCGGCCCTTGTACTCGGCGCCGATACTCTGGGCGCCGTCCTCGATGACCGGGATATGGCGGCGGCGGGCCAAGGTCATAATCGGGTCCATGTCGGCCATCTGGCCGTAAAGATGGACGGGCAGGATGGCCTTGGTCCGGGGGGTGATGGCGGCCTCGATTTGGGCGGGGTCGATGTTGAAGGTCAGGGGATCGATATCGACGAAGACGGGCTTGGCGTGGAGGCGGTGGACGACCCCGGCCGTGGCGAAGAAGGTGAAGGGCGAGGTGATGACTTCGTCGCCGGGGCGGATGTCGAGGGCCATCAGGGCGATGAGCAGGGCGTCCGTGCCGGACGACACGCCGACGGCGCGGGAGGCGCCGGAGTAGGCGGCCACGGCCGTCTCGAATTCTTCGACTTTGGGGCCCATAATGAAGTACTGCGCGTCGCAGACCTCGTCCATCACGGCGCGGACCTCGTCGCGGATGGTCCGGTATTGGGCTTTGAGATCGAGCAGAGGGATATTCATGAGAACGGATCCTCCTCGGATGATGGGTTCGGACGATTATAACGGATTATTATGGCACAAGGCGCGGCCAGGCGCAAAATCCAAGGGGTCAGGTCTTAATTTTTGACAAATTTGCCCCGGCCTGACCCCTTAGTGCCAAGTCTCGTTAAAAATGTCAAAAGTTAAGACCTGACCCCTTTGCTTTGAAAATTGATGTCCGAAAGGGGGTGTGATAGAGTTTTAAATGTATGACTGAACGTGCGCAAGGCCGGAGAAGAAAATGCGGCGGAGTCTTGATTTTTTTTGTTCTGGCGGCGGGATTTTTAGCCGGCTCGGCCCTCGCCGGACAAGCCGCGGCGCAAGCTCCGGCCCCGCCGGCCAAATCCAAGCAAGGGGCCGTCCAATACGGCGAAATCTACATCCGCTATGAGCGCATGGAGCAGGACGGCGACCGCATCATAGCGGACGGCAACGTCGAAGTCCACTATAAGAACATCATCCTCTTCGCCGATCACATGGAGATCAACTCCAAGTCGAAAGACGTCCTGGCCGTCGGCAAGGTGACCCTGCACATCGGCGAGGAACCCAAGAAGCCGAAGGCCGGACCGGGGCAGGCCGCTCAACCCGCGGCCGTCCCGGCGTCTCCCGCCGTCAATAAAGACGGCACGCTCGCCCCTCCCCCTCCGCCCGCGCCCGCCCACGAGGTTGTCTCCACGGAGCGGCTGGAATTCAACCTGGACACGGCCCAGGGCAAGATGGAGAAGGCCTTCGGGATGATCGAGCCGTCCTTCTTATACCAGGCCGATTCGCTCGAGCGCGAAGGCGACATTTATAAAATGAACAAGATGTCCTTCACGGCCTGCACCCAGCCCAACCCGCGTTGGGGATTCACCAGCGCCCGGGCCAACTTGAAGAAGGACGACTATATTGATATGTGGGGGGCCACTCTGCGCATCAAGAGCGTGCCCGTCCTCTACTGGCCCTACCTGCGCTATCCGCTTACCCGGGACGCGGCTACCGGCTTCCTGACACCCGAGATCGGCTACACGGGGGTCAAGGGCTTCTATCTCTCCGAGAGCTTTTACTGGGCCATCGCCCGGAACATGGATTTCACGGCCGGGGCTGACTATTACGCCAAGAAGGGCGTCGGGGCGGGCGCCGAATTCAACTACATGTTCGGCAAGTCATTCGGCGGGTCGCTCAACGTGATTTATTTTAAATTCAACGAGACCGCCCGGGCCAGCGCGGGGACGCTGGCCGACGCCTACATCATCCGCTGGAACCACAACCAGCCCCTGCCGGGGGGGTTCAGCCTGGCGGCGGCTGTCGACTACCAGAGCAGCTTCGACTTCCTGCGGGAGTTCGACGTCAATTTCCAACGGGCTATGGTCGCCAACCGCAGCTCGCAGATCTATATGACCAAGAGCTGGTCGATCCTCAGCCTGAGCGTACGGGCCTCGCAGTCTGAGACCTATTTTCCCGGATACGGCGGGGCGAATTCCATCGTTTTCCGCTACCTGCCCCAGATCAGCTTCGATTCCTACAAGATCAAGCTCCTCGGGCCGCTCTATCTCTCGTTCGGCGGCGGGTTCACCAGCTGGCAGTACGGTTGGAAGACGGACTACGATACGGGAACGGAGCTGCGGACGCAAACCGCCTCATTCGCCCCCGTCCTCAGCCTGCCCTGGTCGGTCTTCCCCTGGCTGAGCACCAACGTGGCCCTGAGCGGAGCCTTCAGCTACTATTGGCAATCCTATAAAACCGACGCCGCGGGAAATACCAAAATCGCCGATGTGCCGCTGGGCGTCGCCCGCTACAGCATTGGCATCGACCTCATCGGGCCGCGTTTCTTCAAGATCTTCGAGCTGAAGGACAGCCGCATCAAGCACCTGATCGAGCCTGTCGCATCTTACCATTACGACAGCCCGGTCGCGAATAGCGACCGGATCATCACTTCGAGCGGCTATTTCCTGTATCATCAATTGACCTACGGGTTGACCAGCCACCTGTACATCAAAGAGCGAAGCAAGGGGCCGAACACGCAGCCGCGCGAGATCCTGACCTTTGGGCTGAGCCAGACTTTCTACCTGGCGCCGGAGACGGGGCCGCTGAGCTACTACCAGGTCAACGGCCTGCCGCCCCGGTTCAGCGAGATCTCGAGCTATCTGCGGTTTTTTCTGGGCCGGTTGATGAGCGTCGACTTCTCGGCCGGCTACAATCCTTATTATAAAAACATCGCCAGCCTCCGGCTGGGGGCGGGGATCGGCCAGCCGACGGACGATTTCTTTCTCAGCGTGAGCTGGTTCAAGAGCATCAACGCCTGGCTCAAGGGTGCGGCCGAGGCCGCGCAAAACGGCTTGCCCTTGGAGTACTCCTCCATCTGGGACCGTCACCAGATCAGCGTCTCCGCCGGGCTGAAGATCCCGGCCCTCGACCTGGAAGGCAAGGGCGAGTTCGACTACAATATCATGGAAAAGAAGCTCCTCTACGTGATGGGAGATCTGATTTTTCACTATCAATGCCTCGACCTGAAGGCCAACGCCCGGCTGTTCTTCTTCCGGGACACGCCCGAGTTCCAGATCGGATTCTCGGTGGGCATCGGCAATATCGGCCGCTCCAGCAGCATGCTGGGAGGCGAGAAATATTGAGGGTATAGTTACTAAGCCGGGCGATAAAGACATCCGACGTCAACTATATTTCGCCCGGCTTTGTATATTCCGCCCGGCTTAGTAAGACCCGCCCCCTCCATCGGCGAGGCGCAGGAGATACTGCCCATACTCGTTTTTATCCAATCCGTTGGCCAGCTTCCGCAGCTGATCGATTTCGATATAGCCGAGCCGGAAGGCAATTTCCTCGATACAGGCGATTTTCAAGCCCTGCCGCTCCTCGATTGTCTGAACGAAATTGGAGGCCTGGAGGAGCGAAGCGTGCGTGCCCGTATCCAGCCAGGCGAAGCCGCGTCCGAGAGGCTCAACCCGGAGCCGGCCGCGCCTCAGATATTCGCGGTTCAAGTCCGTGATTTCAAGCTCGCCGCGGGCCGAGGGTTTGAGCGCACGGGCGATGGCGGCTGCGTCTTCGTCGTAGAAGTACAGCCCGGGCACGGCGTAGTTCGACTTGGGGCAGGCCGGCTTCTCCTCGATGCTCAGGACGCGGCCGGCGGCGTCGAACTCGACCACCCCATAACGCTGGGGGTCGCGGACGAGATAACCGAAGACCAGCCCGCCCTCCGTGAGTTTCCCGGCTCTCTGCAGAAACTCCGACAGCCCATGGCCGAAGAAGATATTGTCGCCGAGGACGAGCGCGCTCGGCCCGCCGGCGATGAACTCCTCTCCGATGAGAAAAGCTTGGGCCAGCCCTTCCGGCCGCGGCTGCTCGCGATAGGAGAAACGCAGGCCGAATTGCGTCCCGTCGCCGAGAAGATCCTTGAAACGGGATAGATCTGCGGGCGTGCTGATGATCAGGATATCGCGAATGCCGGCCATCATCAGAACGGACAGCGGATAATAGATCATCGGCTTGTCATAGACGGGAAGAAGTTGCTTGCTGACCACCCGGGTGATGGGAAAGAGACGGGTCCCGGCGCCCCCCGCGAGAATGATGCCTTTCATGGGGCTAGGATAATGGCGGCGTGCGGCCAAGTCAAGGGAACCCGACGGAGGTCGGGCCTAAATATTTGGGGTTTTGTGCAAAAATGATACGATGTTACTAAGCCGGGCGGAATATAGTTGACCCCGGATGTCTTTGTCGCCCGGCTAGTACTCGGGGAGCAGTAAGGATTATGTAACATATTTACTGCTCCCCGTAGTAAGCCCTGACCCCTTTAAGAGGTGAAATATGCGGACAGAAAAAATGAAAAAAGCGGCGGTCCTCAAGGACAAGCGCGCGCTGGCCGGGAAAACCATCCTGGTCACGGGCGGGGCGGGCTTCATCGGCAGCAATTTCATCCATTTTATTCTCGATCAATATCAGGATGTGCGGATCGTCAACCTGGACAAGCTGACCTATGCCGGCAATCTCGACAACCTGGCCGATATCGCCTGCGACGTCCGC
>Ga0315275_10007604_pt1 | contig 10480 bp, 9 predicted proteins | sample YL17G03_0_MG_FD_205557 | JGI IMG/M metagenome (GOLD analysis project Ga0315275, IMG submission 205557) | Sediment microbial communities from Yellowstone Lake, YNP, Wyoming, USA - YL17G03_0 | ecosystem: Environmental > Aquatic > Freshwater > Lake > Sediment | place: USA: Wyoming | collected...
CCCCTATATCGGCAATCTCGCTAACCTAAAGGCCTTCGCCATCGTGATCATCGGGGGTCTCGGCAGTTTTGCGGGGGCCGTGACCGCAGGGCTCCTCCTGGGGGTATTCGAAAGCCTGGGGGCCGCCTATGTCTCTTCCGGATATCAGGATGCTGTGGGTTTCATCCTCCTGATTCTTATTTTGATTAAGAGACCGACCGGCCTTTTTGGAAAAGTGGGGCAGATGCGATGAAAAAGAATCAAGTTACCGCCCTTCTCTGCCTAAGCGGCGCCCTGCTCTTCCCGATCCTTTTCAAGGATCCCTACTTTCTGCACATGGCGATTTTGATCGGAATTTATGGGCTGCTGTCGATCAGTCTCAACCTGCTCCTGGGCTACACGGGCCAGCTTTCCCTCGGGCATGCCGCCTTTTTCGGGGTGGGCGCTTACCTCTCCTCCCTAACCTACCTGAATCTGGGAATCCCGCTGTGGGGAGGGGTGGTGGTGGCGCTCGGCGGGTCGGGTCTCCTCGGGTTTTTCGTGGCCAGGCTGGCCTTCAAGCTGCGGGGGGCGTATTTTGTCATCATGACGATCGGGATCGCCGAGGTCCTGAAACTCGTGGCGCTCAACTGGGTCGATCTCACCAAGGGGCCCATGGGGCTTACCGACATCGCCGCCCCGGAAATCCACCTCGGGTTCATGACCATCGATTTCAGTCAGAAGATGCCCTACTTCTATTTGGTCCTCTTCTTTGTCGCCCTGGCCTTCGTTCTGCAGAACCGGCTGGTGAATTCGACCTTTGGCCGGTCTTTCATCGCCATCCGGGAAAATGAGGACCTGGCCGAATCGATCGGCATCGACGCCTTCAAGTACCTTGTGATCGTGGTGATCGTTAGCTCCTCGATCGCCGGGGTTGCCGGCTCGCTTTACGCCCACTACGTGAGCTTTATCGACCCCGGGGTTTTCGCCTTCTTTATCAGCGTCAATGCGGTCATGATGGCGATTGGCGGGGGCCAGGGGACCCAGGCCGGACCCCTGCTCGGGGCGATCCTCTTTACCCTGATCCCCGAATGGCTGAGGGTTTTCGGAGACGCCCGGATGGCGGTCTACGCCCTCATGGTGATTTTCATTGTGATCTTCATGCCTAAAGGCATGCTGTTTTACGTGGTCCAAATGCTGAACCTGGGGAAAAAGAACGATGGCCGCTGAACTGCTGCGAGTGGATCATCTGACCGTGAAGTTTGGGGGGTTGACGGCGGTCAACGAGGTCGATTTTTCGATTTTCCCCGGCGAGATCGTCAGCCTGATCGGGCCGAACGGGGCGGGGAAAACCACGACCTTCAACGCCGTCACCGGCTTTTTGAGCCCGACCGGGGGATCGATTCAATTCGGGGGAGAGGAGCTGATCTGTCTGAAACCGCACCGGATCGCGGAAAAGGGGATTACCCGCACCTTTCAGATCACCTCCCTTTTCCCCGGTCTGTCTGTCCAGGAAAACATCCGGACCGGCCATCACCTCCAGGAGCGGGAGACGCTTTGGGACGCCTTCCTCAACACCCGGCGGAAGCGCCGGGTGGAAGAGGAAACCCTCGCGAAAACCGCGGAAATTCTGAAGTTCATCGGCCTGGAGGAAAAGAAGGAGGCGATCGCCGGCAGCCTGCCCTACGGCGACCAGCGGATCCTCGAAATCGGGATCGCCCTCGCGGCCAACCCCAAACTGCTTCTCCTCGATGAACCCTCGGCGGGTCTGAACGATTCGGAAACCCGGAGCATGAAGGATCTGATCCAGAAGATGCGGGAGAAATCCATCACGATCTTTCTCGTCGAACACGACATGAAATTAGTCATGGGCATATCGGACCGGATCGTCGTCCTCAATTTCGGAAAGAAGATCGCCACCGGAACCCCGGAGGAGATCAAGAACAATCCGGAGGTCATCAGGGCCTACTTAGGGGAACGGAAAAGAGATGTTAAGCGTTAAAAAGATCTCGGCCAGCTACGGGCATGTTCAGGCCCTGTCGGGGGTTTCGCTGGAGGTGCCCGAGAAGGAAACGGTCACCCTGATTGGGTCGAACGGGGCCGGGAAATCGACCCTCCTCAAGGTGATCTCCGGGTTGCTGAAGCCCGGCCAGGGCTCGATAGAATTCATGGGGGAACGGATTGAAGGGCTGCCTCCGGACAAAATCGTCTCCTTAGGGATCGCCCACTGCCCCGAAGGCCGCCGCCTCTTCCCCGAGCTGACGGTCTTCGAGAATCTGGAAATGGGGGCTTATCTGTCCAATTCGAAAAAGTTCGTCCAGGATCGGATCGAGCAGCTCTTCGAGTCGTTCCCCATCCTGAGGGAGCGGAGAAGTCAGCTGGCGGGAACCCTGAGCGGCGGCGAACAGCAGCAGGTGGCGATCGCGCGCGCCTTGGCCTTGAATCCTAAAATGGTTTTATTCGACGAGCCTTCCCTCGGACTCGCTCCCATCCTCGTGGACCAGGTTGAAAAGATCCTTCTGAGTTTGAAGGAGCAGAAAATCACGATCCTCCTGGTGGAGCAGAACGCCAACATGGCCCTGGACATCGCGGAATACGCCTACGTCATGGAAACGGGCGGGATCATCCTGGAGGGTCCGAGCGCCGAACTGCGGCAGGACGAAAAGGTTGCCAAGGCCTATCTGGGAGGGTAAACAAATTTCGTATCAGATTAGAGTTTTGAAAAAATGGTGGGACTGCCTCTGTTGGGGCCCGGGGGCTAGAGCGGAATGCGCCTTATGATTCCAATCCCGCCTTTGGCGGGACCCCGGGCCCTGGAAGCGCTTGGCCCTTACGGCGCTCCTTCTTTCAAAGTGTCACCTAAATTCCGGATGGGAAAGGCTCACATGGCGGATTTCTGCAGGTAGACCAACTTGGGATCGTCGAACTCCCCTTTCAGAAGGACCGCGGCAATCACCGTTACCTCTGCTCCGGCGTATCGGATCAGGTCGCAGGCGGCCAGGACCGATCCTCCGGTCGCGATGACGTCTTCGATCAGGCAGACCCGATGTCCCCGGATTCGGTCCGCGTCGCGTCCGTCCAGAACCAGGGTCTGCTCGCCGGCGCTCGTGATGCTGCTGACCGGAACCATCAGGGGCCTGACCATGTATTTTTTCACGTTCTTCCGCACTACCACGAAAAAAGGATGGCCGAGTTTGCGGGCGGTCTCGTGAACTAAGGCAATGCCTTTCGCTTCCAGCGCCACCAGCATGTCGAATTTTTCCAGGAGCCCGTCCGTCCGGAATCGATCCACCAGAATCTGGGCGCATTTCTCGTTCAGTTCCACATCGCCGAGCATGACGAAAGAGGCGATGCGCTTGTTCGTCCCCGCCAGGGTGACAACTGGCAGCTCGCGCTCCAACCCAGGATAGAGCCTAAGGAGAAAAGTCTCTTCTTTTTTATCCATGGTTCTCTTCTTTGTGAAAATAGAATCATCAAAACGAAAATTCAAAAGCCTTGGCCACCGAGGACACAGAGCCCTCAGAGGTTTCAGGCTCAAGAAATGAAGGACAACTTCGAGGGTCTGGAAAAGCGTATTTGAGCGTTGGGACGCTATCGAATTTTGCAGCTCTTATTTCTCTGTGCTCTCTGTAATACTAATGTTCAGAATCTTTAAATTTTGATAACTTTTTTTCCTCTGGGAACGCCCCCTCACCCTCCCCTCTCCCCCGGGGACGGGGGAGAGGGATAAATGAGGATTCTATTTGTGGCTCTGTGATCTCTGTGCCCTCTGTGGCTAAACAATTCCCATTTCTTTGATCTTATCCCAACTCATTTCCTCATGTCAATTGTCCCAGCCGAATCCAATTCCATCCGAAAACTCCCTCTCCCCTTGGGGAGAGGGCTGGGGTGAGGGTTGCCAGTAGGGATTTTCCTCGCCGGGCCGGGATTCGCGGGCGGCAAGGCCGAAATGGGGGGATGACACGGCAATTGAAAATGAGATAAGATCATTATTTCCCTGGCTCCAAACATGATCACAAGACGATTTTTGAAGAGGTGAAAGGATGCTCGGATCTCCGAAGGCGATCTCTTGATTTGAAGGATAAATTCCGGGAACTTGGTTTCGATCTTCCTCAATCTCCGGCCCCCATCTTCTCCATTACCTTCTATGACGAGGGCAAGAACAGAAGGTTTTACCGAATTCTGTTGGAAAACGGCATTTATCCGCCCTTCCTCAATTATCCGGGAGCGCCCCCGGGAGGCCACTTCCGATTCATTATAACGAGCCTTACGACCGACGAGCAGATCGGCTTGCTCCTTGATACCATCAAATCCTCCCTTTAGGCTCTCAGAAATGGATTTGCGCGCAAATTGGCAACAAATTTTAGAAATCCCCCCCAACCCCCCTTTGACAAAAGGGGGTTGGGGGGACTTCCGGAGAATTCAGCCATACCGCAACCCAGCCTCATTGGTTCCGGCCCCGCCGGGTTTGGAATAGGGGGCAATAATTTGTTTCTGAAACCGTATCATTTTAGATTTTTTGAAAAAATGGGGTGACCGCCTCGGTTGGCGCCCGGGGGCCAGAGCGGAACGCGCGGGAAGCATCGGTCGGGTTTCCTCCTGGCCACGAGGACAAAAGCTTGTCTCCTCCGGAGGAGGCGGGGGGGTATCTTCCCCGCCCTATCGACGGAGAAATCAGCGCCTTATGATTCCAAGCGGGCCGGTCTGGCCCCCGGGCCCTGGAAGCCCCTGGCCCCCGCATCCCAACTTTCTTGAAAGAGCTAAAATGTTACCTGAAACCATATTTCCAAAAGCTCAAGACGGAGTTAATTTTTTGTTGACATATAGATGTATCATATGATACATCTATATGTATGAAAACAACCATAGAGATTCCAGATTCAATTCTTAAGGAAGCTCGAAAGCTCGCCTCGCGGGAAGAGACGACCGTTAAGGCTCTGGTTGTGGAGAGCCTGCAGAAGGTCATCTCCGAGCGAAAACGCCCCGGGACCTTCAAACTGCGCAAGGCAACTTTCAAAGGAAAGGGACTTCAGCCGCACTTGGATGGCGCCTCTTGGGAGCGGATTCGCGACCTGACTTATGAGGGGCGAGGCGCATGACCTCGCTCGATACGAACCTTCTCGTCTATTCGCATCGCGAGGATTCCCCGTGGCATGACGCGGCTTATAAGCTGATTGAGGAACTGGCCGAAGGCCGAGCGCCCTGGGTAATCCCCTGGCCTTGTATTCATGAATTCTTGGCCATTGTTACCCATCCTAAAATTTTTAATCCTCCTACCCCTCTCGAAGCGGCGTTGGACCAAGTGGAAGCTTGGCTGCAATCCCCCAGTCTGCTTCTCTTATCCGAAGCCGAGGGATATTGGGATATTCTGCGACCTGCGCTTCAATCCGGGCGAATTGTCGGCCCTCAAGTTCATGATGCCCGCATCGCAGCTCTCTGCCAGGTTCATGGCATCGAGGAATTATGGAGTGCCGACCGAGACTTCAGCCGATTCCCCGGATTAATTGTTCGAAATCCTCTCATTCGCTAAAACCGCTTCATGCCGTTGGGCCTTACTTTTTGGCGTAGTCAATCATCCCCTGAAAATCAACCACCACGACCGGTTCATTTCCCACAACCCAGGCATCGTGTCCCGTCGGCAGCAAGGCGACATCCCCCGGGGTTAGATCTTTTTCAGTTCCATCGTCCATTCGCACCCGCAAAGTTCCGGAAACGTGGTATTGAAAATGCGGAGCTTCGCAGCTCTTGGTTTTCACCAGGGGTTTTACGGAGTCGGACCATTTCCATCCCGGTTGGAATGTGGCCCTCCCGATCATTCTTCCGCCGATTTTGACAAGTTCCACTTTCCCCTTGTCAAAAGTCCTCGTTTCCTCTGGAGAACCCAGATTTTTGACTTCCATTTTTTCCATTTTTATCCCCCCCTTTTTACGCTTTTCCTACTCTATAAGATGCCGATAAGGACATCCAAGGTTCCCTTTGACGCTTCTTGTAACGAGATCTTTTTATCTTTCGTCCGGAAACCCCATTTTCCCCTCCCCCTCAATGGGGTGAGGGTGGAGGTGAGGAGGGTCTGAAATTTGAGATATTTAAAGTTTTGAGAAATTCGGGGTAATTCGGGGGACACCATACATAATTCTTGATAGGTTTCAAAGATAAGAATCATCTGACTCAGATGCTTAAAAGGATCCCTCTTCCCGTATCCAAATTATCTGACCTTTGTCATTTTTATTCAGTATCAGGTTTTTTTAACTGCGAAATAAGTATTTCACCCCATTCATAAATCGCAATAAATTCGGGGCTCTTGCAAAACTCTTGAAAGCAGTAGAAAATCGTCATTCCGGGCAAGCGAAGCGCGACCCGGAATCCAGGATTTTCAAGCTATTCAGGAAACCGGCTTTCGCCGGAATGACGGAGTGACCGACTTTTGCAAGAGGCTCATTCCTTAAAATAGGATCATCTCCCATTTAGTTGGTGGTTCGGACCCGCTTTGACGTTGCCCGGGCAAGAGGGCAGGCGGCGAAGACAAAAACGGCCGGGATTTCACCTTCCCTTCTCCATCTTCCTCTCTTTCCGCAAAGAGACGCGGGGGGAAAGGGATCGCTTGGCTGAAAACGGCGGAAGCCCGCATCCGGCAAAAGAGGAACCACCGCCTTTTTTGGCGAGGCGGATGCCCTTTTGTCCGGGCAGGGGACTTATCTGCCCTGCGGGAAATCCTCTGTCTTTCGAACCCACCGAAAATAGGGCCTTTTCTGAAATAATACTGCTTTTCTTTTCAACTAAATTGCAGATGATCCAAGCCCTTTAAGAAGTCACCCAAAGGAGGGTTTCATGATCTGCCGCTAAGACATTAACTCCTGGGGTCTCGGCCTCCTTCTCAACAAAGGCAGCAAGAGAATTATAATCACGGCCACCAAAACAATCAAACAAATCGGCCGGGCAAAGAAAATCATTCCGCTTCCTCCAGACAGGAGGAGGGATTGCCGCAGGGAATTATCCATCAGGGGTCCCAGGACCATGGCCAGGACAAGGGGGGCCCCGTCGTATTTAAATTTCCGCAGCAAGTATCCAAAGATGCCAAAGAAGATCATCAGCCCGACTTCCCCGGCATTCGCATTCAGGCTATAGGCCCCGATCAAGCAGAAAAGAAGGATGAGGGGGAATAAAATCGGATAGGGGATCTTCAATATTTTAACCCAGAGGCCGATCAACGGCAGGTTGAGCAGCAAGAGCATGGCGTTCCCGAGGTACATGCTGGCGATCGTTCCCCAGAATAACTGCGGATGGGAGGTAATGAGCTTCGGCCCGGGAGGCATGCCATAGATCATGAGGGCCCCGAGTAAAATTGCCATGACGGCATTGGAAGGCAGACCCAGGGTTAGGAGAGGAATAAACGCGCCCGCCGTGGCGGAATTATTTGCCGCCTCCGGCCCGGCCACCCCGGCAATGGCCCCTTTCCCAAACTGCTCCGGGGTCCGGGAGAGCTTCTTTTCGACTCCATAGCTGACAAAGGAGGAGATTACGGCCCCCCCGCCGGGCAGGATCCCGAGAAAAAAACCGATGAGGGACCCTCGGATCATCGGCCAGAAGGAATCTTGCCAGTCTTTGCGGTTTGGCAGAAGCCCCCTGACTTTGGTCTCGAAAACCTCCCGGCGATCCAGTTTTTGTTCTATATTCAGAAGGACTTCCGAGACCCCGAAAAGGCCCATGATCAGTGGGACCAGCCCCACGCCGTCCAGAAGGATATCCAAACCAAAAGTGAACCGCGGCTGGGCGGTGACTAAATCGAGCCCGATATTGCCGATGATAACTCCCGCGCAGGCCATCATCAGGGATTTCAACATCGAACCGCCTGCAAGAAACGTGAGAACGGTGAGGCCGAGGATCATCAGGGAGAAATATTCCGGGGGCCCGAATTTGAGGGCGATGCCGGCAAGCGGGGGCGCCAAAAAAGCCAGCCCTATGACGCCTAAGGTTCCGGCGATGAAGGAGCCGAAAGCGGCGATCCCCAAGGCCGCCCCGGCCCGGCCGTTCCTCGCCATCTGATAGCCATCTAAGGCGGTTACAACCGAAGCGGCCTCCCCCGGAATGTTCACTAAAATGGAAGTCGTGGATCCTCCATACATCGCTCCGTAGTAGATCCCCGACAGCATAATAATGGAACCGACCGGCGGGGCATGAAAAGTCGCTGGCAGGAGGAGCGAAATCGCGGCTACGGGCCCGAGTCCGGGGAGGACCCCCACCAGGGTTCCGATCAAGACCCCGATAAAGCAGAAAAAAAGGTTGACCGGCTGAAGGGCGACCTGAAATCCAAAGAAGAGGTGTTGAAAAATCTCCATAAATTTGCCTGAACCCGAGCTGTCTTCAACTCAGCCCCATATTCCCCGAGGCAGTTGAACTTGAAGCCATACTTGAAATACCAAATAAGAGCTGGCCGTGACCAGAAAGGAAATGAACAGAACGGTCCAAAGGGTATAACCCCCTTTTACCCGGAAAAGGAGAAAAAGAAGGATGAAGGTGCAAAGGAGAAAACCTAAAGGCCGCAGAAGGATGGGATAGGCTACTAAAAGGAGAAGGACGTAAATGACTTTCTTTATTTCCAACCCGCTCCAGAGGCCTCTGAGGGGATCGGGAATTTTCCGCTCGCGGAAGGAAGACAGAAAGAGGATAGCCGCCAAGAGGGCCAAGATCGAACCGGCAAAAAAAGTGATAAATCCAATGCCGGGTTCCGACAGAGAGCCCAAACCATACTTCAAGGACCAAAGGGCGATGATGATCCCTACCCAGAACCAAACGACGCTGGAAAACTGATCCTGATTTCGCATCCCTGTATTCAATACCGGATGCAGAGCAACGCAGAAAAAGCGGATAGAAATCAAACCAAAAACAATTTTTATCGTAAATCCGGCGAATCTGCGGGTCTCCGCGTCCTATCCGTAGCGCTCTATTTTTTGTAAATCCCGAGGCCGAGTTCCCTGAGAATTTTGCCGTTTACCTCATAATCCTTTTTCATGATGGCCATCAGCTCGGCGGCCTCTTTGATTTCAAAGGGGTAACCGAGGGTTTCCAGGAGCTTCTTTACCTCTTCGGTCTCCGCCCCCTGGCGAAAGGCCTTGCTCAGCTTTTCCGTCACCTCTTTGGGTGTATGGGCAGGGGCGTAGATCACGATGATCGCCTGCACGGCAAAATCATATCCCTTTTCTTTCATGGTAGGGACATTCGGATAGAAAGGCATGCGCTTGTCGTTCCAGCAGGCGAGCAGCCTCAGATTTCCAGCATCCACCTGTTCCTTCCACTCCGGAGTCTGGGAGACGGCTTCGACGTGCCCTCCCAGGCAGGCTGCCACCGCCTGGGGGCTTGTGGCGAAGGGAACATGGGTCCATTTGATTTTTTCCTTCATGGCGATGTACTCCATCGCCAAATGGTGGCCCGTTCCCACCCCGGAGGTGCTGTAGCGGATCTTTCCGGGGTTGTTCTTGGCATAGACGACAAATTCTTCGAGAGTCTTCCAGGGGGAGTCGCTCTTCACGGCCAACCCATAAAGATAGTAAGAGTAGCTCATGATGGGAATGAATTCTTTCAGAGGATCTTGGGTGTCGTAGGGGACGGGCTGGAGATGAGGGATCCGGCTCAGGGTGGCCGAGCTGGTATTGGCCAATACATACCCGTCTGGTTTTTCAGCCTTGAGCCGCCCGAGGACCAGCGTTCCGCCGCCGCCGGTGACATTGGAGACTACGACAGGCTGCTTCAGGACCTTGGACGCAAGGTTGGCGACCACCCTCTGGCTCACATCCGTTCCTGAGCCGGCGCCCCAACCCACCCAGAGATTGACGGGTTTGGAAGGAAAGACCTCTGCCGGGAAAGCAGAAAAGATCGGAAGGACCAAACCAAGAAAGAGACAGAAGACGAGAAAAGAATACCTTTTCATGACGTTTTCTCCTTTTTTGATAGGGATCCCAAGATACCCGATTTGCTTCTGTTAAATACCAAAATGAGGAATTTGTCAAGGCGGTTTTCAAATTGGCGGGGTTCAATCTTCGTCCTTCAATTTTTCACGAATATAAAAGGATCAGTCATTGCGGCGCCCCGGGAAGGGTCCGGGGACGGTGCCGTGCCCCAATCCTAGCTCTCATCCAAAAACCAAAGGTTAAATCTTGAATGAGAGCAAAAACAATTGTCAGGGTTCCGAACCATAGAATAAGTGACAACGTTCAGGACATCGTTCATAGGAATAATGGTCACGACATCGTTCAGTCACGACTCTGAAACTGTCTGATAATGCGATGATGAGTATCCTCGTTCTGACAGGTGATACTTATATTCTTCGACCTGGATTGTATTCAGAAAGGGTTTTAGCTCTTGGTCCGAACACCTCAATTCGATGTCCATGATATAAAGGGCTATGGCTACTCGATTGCCAAAAAGCGCTTGTGAACGATGTCCTGAATGCTAATTTAGTGAACGATGTCCTGAACGTTGTCAAATAAGGGCTACGCTGGCGGCGGGCAAAAATAAGCCCTTTTCA
>Ga0315275_10007607_pt1 | contig 10478 bp, 8 predicted proteins | sample YL17G03_0_MG_FD_205557 | JGI IMG/M metagenome (GOLD analysis project Ga0315275, IMG submission 205557) | Sediment microbial communities from Yellowstone Lake, YNP, Wyoming, USA - YL17G03_0 | ecosystem: Environmental > Aquatic > Freshwater > Lake > Sediment | place: USA: Wyoming | collected...
GCTCCCCTGGCAGATGTTTTCTAATGCTGTGACAGAGAGCAGCAACTCCCTGGTAGCGAACGCGTCCATGCTTTCGAAGGTGTATTTCCCTCGGTTGATTGTGCCGACTAGCGCGGTCATTGTCAGTCTCATCGATTTTGTTATCTCTTTAGGAATTCTCGGTGCGCTTATGGTTTGGTACGGCTTTGTTCCTGAGTTCCGGATAATCGCTTTCCCCCTTTTCCTCCTTTTGGTGATCGTTGCAGCCCTCGGACTTGGAATCTGGACTGCCGCCTTGAATGTGAAATACCGGGACTTTCGATACATCGTGCCCTTTCTTGTTCAGTTCGGTATGTATGTCTCTCCCGTCGGATTCAGCAGCAGTGTGATTCCCGATAATTGGAGGCTCATCTATTCCTTGAACCCGATGGTCGGGGCCATCGATGGTTTTCGGTGGGCTATTCTGGGAGGACACACTCCGCTCTATCTGCCAGGTCTTGGCCTTTCTGCAATACTCGTGACAATAATCTTCTGGTTTGCGCTCAGCTACTTCAGGAAAACGGAACGTATATTCGCTGATGTGATATGAGGTTGCCGTGACTGCGGTGATCAAGGCCGAGAATCTTTCAAAAAAATATGTTATTGGCCACGCCCATCAGGGACAATATCTCACCTTTCGGGAGTTGCTCATCCATAGCTTCAGAAGTGGGAGTCGTAGGCTTTTCCATCCTTTCCTCGCCTCCTCCGGCCAGCCCCTAACCGGATTGGCCACTACAGAGGAACTGTGGGCCCTAAAGGATGTTTCTTTCGAGATCAAACAGGGAGACCGAGTTGGTATTATTGGGCGAAACGGTGCTGGAAAAACCACTCTGCTCAAAATCCTGAGCCGAATCACAGAGCCGACAGAGGGGAAAGTATCCATCAAGGGTAGGGTGGCCAGCCTGCTGGAGGTGGGCACCGGTTTTCACCCGGAACTGACGGGCCGAGAGAACATTTTTCTTAATGGAGCTGTGCTCGGCATGAGCAGAGCGGAGATCAAGAGCAAGTTCGACCAGATTGTCGCTTTTGCTGAGGTCGAAAGGTTTCTTGATACTCCAGTAAAACGTTACTCGTCAGGCATGTATGTGCGGTTAGCCTTTGCTGTTGCAGCCCACCTTGAGCCGGAGATTTTGGTCGTGGATGAGGTGCTTGCGGTCGGGGATCTTCAGTTTCAAAAGAAGTGCATTGATAAAATGGAGAATGCCGCTACGGAAGGTAAAACAATTCTTCTCGTGAGCCATAATATGGCTTCGATTCTGAGCATTAGCACCAAGAGTATGCTGATGGCGGACGGAAGACTGATAGAGGAGGGGCCGAGCCAAGAAATCGTGAGAAGGTACCAAACAAGTTTTCTGAGTAAAGCCCTTGGACAAACTGACTTGTCGAATGTGGAACGTTACGGCAACGGGAAAGCGCAGTTTTGCTCGATCGTCATGAAGACTCTGAACCATCATGGTGAATCCCTGCCATTTCCAGAAACAGGCTGTGACATCGCGTTTGAAATGCATATCAAGGCCCGTGAGGAAATTCATCATGTGGCCGTTGCGGTTATTGTCTACGATGAACTTGGCAATCGGCTCACTGATGTAAACACGCTGATCAAGGGAGAAGCCTTGAGCCTTAAAGCGGGGCAGCAAGCGGCAGTAAAATTTCTTTTGCGGAATGTTCGACTCAAACCTGATGTCTACACAGTCGGTCTATGGCTGGGTGTAATCAATTTGGAGGACATTGACGGCATTCGTTATGCAACCTCTTTTAAGATGGAGGCAAAAAAGGAAGATATCCTTTATACGAGGCCATTTCCAGGAGTGTACGCTTGCGAATTTGATTACACGGTCGAGGATATCCGCTAGAAGAATGAAGGAGGACTCCAAGGGGGACCAATTGAAAAGGCTGCTGAGAATACTCCGAAATCCGATAAGGGAGTTGTGCTTGAAGGACGTGTACGACAAATTGGCGCAGCTTGAGTATCGGTCATTTAATCGACGGTTCTATGCCATCGAACAAGTGACGGAATACTTGATCGGCGCTCAAATACCGGGCGATTACCTTGAATTCGGCGTCTATCGGGGGACTACGTTCATCCACGCCTACCGGTGGATGTCAACCCATTTCAAGAAGATGAGATTCTTCGCTTTCGATTCCTTTGAAGGGTTGCCTTCTCCATCAAGCATCGATGCGCCGGACGGATACAGCAGCAACTTTATTCAAGGCCAATTCGCATGTTCTGAAGAAGAATTCACGAAGAACCTCATGAACAGGGATGTAGATATCAACAGGGTAAGAACAATCAAAGGGTGGTTTAAGGAAACATTAACGCAGTCGAAGGCTGAAAATTATGGAATCGCCAAAGTCGCAGTTGCATGGGTCGACTGTGATCTGTATGAATCGACGGTACCTGTTCTCGAATTCATCACACCTTATCTAACAACCGGCTCGGTTATTGCTTTTGACGATTGGAGATGTTTTAGAAATAGCCCCGATTTCGGTGAAAAGAAAGCCTGTAAAGAGTGGCTTTCAAGAAATAAGCATATCGATCTGCATGAGCTCATATCCTTTGGCTGGAATGGGATGGTATTCACGGCGGAGATCAGAAAGAGTTGAGAGCCAATTCGAGCCATACCCTATTCGGGCAAGGCAGGGTTTTGCTGGAAACAATAAAAAAGGTATGCCCGATATGTTCTGCGACTCTGCAATACGGAAGCAGGCAGTACTCACTGCAAGAGCTTCTTGAGCTTTGGAAACCCATACAGATCTCTGAGAACGTTGCTGGCAAATTAGCTCAGCAGGCCAATATCACACAACTCTTTGGCTGCCCTAAATGCGGGCTCGAAATCTTCTTGCCCCAAATCATTGGGACTCCAGAATTCTACTCAGAGCTGTCTAGACACGAGACCTTACATTACTATGAGGAGGACAAGTGGGAATTTGGGGAAGCCCTAAAGGATTTGAACAAAGAGGCTTCCGTTGTAGAAATCGGCTGCGGCTCCGGGAGTTTCCTTAGAAAGATCAGGCCATTTGTTTCTGAGGTATGGGGAATAGAGTCAAATGATCATGCCCTGTTAGCGGCTCGTGACGCAGGCTTGAACGTTCTTCATTCGGAAGGGGACCTATCCAGGCTCAAGACGCGATTTGACTATGCCTTCTGTTTCCACGTATTGGAGCATGTTTCAAATCCTGTTGAGTTCCTGAAAGGACTGTCTTTGCTGGTCAAGCCGGGCGGTAGGATAGGAATTTCTGTACCCAATCAAGATGGCCCGGTTAAATATATCAATCCGTGTATACAAAATATGCCGCCCCATCACGCTACCCGATGGCGCGTAAAAACTTTCAGGTTTCTCGCAAGAAAGTTGGATTTCAAAATCAAGAAAGTTGTATGCGAGCCACTCACCTACAACAGTCACTATTACTATTCGACCTATTGGGTTGACCACCTGCTATCCAAGGAGCGATGGAAGTCTCCTTGGGTTCACTCAATGCTACGCAGATCGATGGCAAGATTATTCGAAGGTTTTTTCAAAGGACTTCGAGCTTTAGGGGTCCGATCGTTCCCTGTGTTAAAAGGCCAAGCTCTTTACATTCTCATGCGTATCCCAGGGGAAGAATAAGGGTCATGTGCGGGATTTGCGGCATTCTCGGTGGAAGCGAGATTGGAGCGATTAAGCGAATGGTGTCGGCTATGCACCATAGGGGTCCGGATGATTCAGGAGTCTATGGTGAAGAAGGAATGGCCTTGGGGATGTCAAGGTTGGCGATCATCGATCTCTCGCCCAATGCCCACCAACCCATGAGCAATCCTGAAGGCACCCTCTGGATTGTGTATAATGGGGAAATCTATAATTTCCGAGAAGAACGTGAAGTATTGGTCAAGAAAGGGCATCGCTTCAAATCAAGTTCCGACACAGAAGTTGTGCTGAGGATGTACGAAGTCTATGGGGATGACTTCTTGACCCGAATGCGAGGGATGTTTGCTCTGGCGATTTATGACAAGCGTCGTGGCCTGGACAGGAAGCGTTTGCTGCTGGCTAGAGATCCTTTAGGCATCAAGCCCCTTTTGTACGGACGCCGGGGGTCGACCTTCTTTTTCGCGTCCGAAATGAAGGCTGTGCTGGCGAGCGGCCTTGTTGAGCGGCGATTCGATCCTGAAGCCCTGCGACTCCTTGTATCCTACGGGTCCATCACTCAACCTGAGACTGCGGTTTCGGGAGTGCGAATGCTCCTCCCCGGGCATCGTCTAGTCATCGAGTCAGGCAAAGAACGCATCGACAGGTTTTGGAAGCTTGATATTGATAGAGTTCAGGATTTGCGTAGGAGGTCGTACGACGAACAGGTGAATAGAGTCAAAGACGCTCTGCAAGAGTCCGTGAAGATGCAGATGGTGAGTGATGTGCCCATCGGTGCCTTCCTTAGCGGAGGAGTTGATTCCACATTGTTGGTTGCCCTTATGGCACAGGAAAGCAACACGAGCATCAGGACGTTTTCCGTCGGTTTTGGGGAAGAAGGGCGCGGAATTGATGAAACGGATGACGCTGAGCGCGTTGCAAAACTCCTTGGCACAGAGCACCAGCGTGTTTTGGTCACAGGCCAGGATTTTCGGGATAGAGTCTCTCATATTGCTTCAGCATTAGATCAACCGTCCGTTGATGGTGTGAACTCCTATTTCATTTCCATGGCCGCCAGGCAAGGGGTAACCGTGGCGATTTCGGGTACTGGGGGTGATGAGCTTTTTGCTGGGTATCCTTGGTTCGGGAATATGTTAATCGCGCGGAATAACAGCGAGGGACGTCCAATCAGGTCCTATCTTTTGAAGGTATTTTCCCATTTAGCGCGACAAGGGCTTTTCGATCCGGCGATGGGTTCACGGTTTGGTCCCTTTGTTGAGCGAATGCGAAGGCTCTCGAGCTTCGTAGCCCAGTATTCAAGACAGTATCAGATATTTGGTCCACTGGGTGCGGGGAGAATTCTTGCCCCGGAAGTCAGGGAATCGGTATCTGTGGGGCGAGAGCCGTCCCGGGATATGGCATCCGCCGACGAATTGTCCTACGGCTCTACCATAGAGCGGGTTTCTGGGCTTTGCTTGCGCACCTACACCCAGAATCAGCTCCTCCGAGACATAGATGCTGTGTCTATGGCCCATTCTCTTGAGGTACGAGTACCGTATTTAGACACCCTGGTTGCAGATACTGCGCTCTCCCTTCCCGACAACGCGAAGGTGGGGGATATGAGAGGAATTTTAGATTCGAGTGAAGCGACCTATCAGGAAACAGGAGTTAAGAGAATTCTCATTGACGCAGGGCGTAACTTGCTTCCCGATGGAATGGATTTGCAAAAAAAGCGAGGATTTGGAATGCCCTTCGACTCTTGGCTCAAGAATTCGCTGCGTGACGTTTTGGAAGATACGCTTTCGCCTGAAGTCGTGAAGAAGAGGGGCTATTTTTGTGTCAACGAAGTTGAAACGATAGGTAAAAGGTTTATTGCGGGTGAGATAAGCTGGGTTTTCCCTTGGTTAATCACAATCACAGAATTGTGGTGCAGAGAAGTACTGGATTTGTGATGCGCGTGAGAATCACCCATTAGCGTATGGGCTCGAAGATTGGAGTCCATGGTCGGGCGGGTAGGCAGATGATCGAATTGAAGAAGGAAATAGAGTGGCCGTTTCCCGAAAGAAGAAACCCTAAGAGGGATGATCCGGACTACCTAGGATCAAGGGGATTGGCACTTGGGTTGCGTAAAGCAATTGATATGGAATTAACCGGGAAGCAGGAGTTGAACATATTGGATGTCGGTTGTGGGAAGAAGCCTTTTTATCCTTTTCTTAAACCTTTTGCGAAAGCATATATTGGGACGGATATTATTCGGGACAGTCCACTGGTCGATGTCGTCTGTCCAGCGGAGGCCCTAGAAATCGAAGATGAATGGGCTGATGTTGTTTTGTGCCTCTCCGTTCTGGAACATGTGAACGATCCAATCAAAGCGGTCAAAGAGCTGTATCGAGTTGTGAAGCGGACGGGAACTGTGTTGGCATCGACGCATGGCTTCTTTCCATGGCATCCTTACCCTCAAGATCATTGGCGATGGACCCAGACGGGTCTTCCTATCCTTTTTAAATCACAGGGTGGTTTCTCATCCGTTCAGCTCTTCGCCACACGCGGCACTCTCTCAGGATGTTTTTTCCTCTTAGCCCATTATGTATATACTTGGGCTAGCCAAAATAGGCTGAAACAGGTTTTGCGGCGACCTCTAACGGTAATCGTCAACAAGGCAGGTGAATTTCTAGACAAAAAGTACGCAAGCCTGAGCGACCTTAATCGACACGTAACCGCTATCCCCGAGTTTTTTGTGATTGCGAAGAAATCGTAGGACCTTGAGATTGGAAGCAAAGCCCCGCACCCGGTTACGCATACTTTTCATCAGCCTAGCTCAAAGCTCTCACACCCATTCATGGATCAACCTCCTTAGGGATCCGAGGTTAGAGGTGCGCGTGTTTGGGGTCGGTGACACGTATGCTCCGAGTGATTTCGACTTTCCTGTATACTCTTTTGGCCGAGATTTCCCGGGTTTTCGCCCTCATACCCCTGGGCGTAAGCCTGCCAGAACTAGATCCAGGATACTGAGTGTGGTTCTGCGCCTACTGCGGAAGGATAAGAGGATCATGGAGGAGGAATGGCTAGCGAAAATTATACATCGCTGGCAGCCCACGATCGTCCATACTCTGGGATTGGATCCTTCGGCGCTCACCTATTACGACGTCTTTCGAAAGTTCAATCTTAAGGGACGGAGCATTTGGCTCCTCACAGCAAGAGGGGGGCCGGAATTTGCTTTAAAACGGCTACTTAAGGAGGAGAAAGGGCGGATTAGGAGTGTTTTGGAAAATTGTGATCGATTCATTGCTGACAATCAACAGAACTATGATTACGCATTGGAATTGGGTCTGGAACCTGAAAAGATAGCCTCCATTGGTGTTGTGCCCGGTACGGGGGGCGTCGAGGTTGATCAGCTCTCTCATATGGGAAGAGTGCCACCCTCTGAGAGGAAGCGGATGATTCTCTGGCCTAAAGCTTATGAATGTCCGGCTTCGAAGGCATTGCCGGTCCTTGAGGCGATTCGTTTGTGCTGGAAAGCCATTCGGCCATGTGAAATCTATATGACGGCCATGATACCCGAGACGAGGATGTGGTTGCAGACTCTCCCACAGGATATCAGGGATTCATGTCATCAGAGGGAGCGGATTCCGCGAAAGGATCTCTTAGAATTGATGGCACAAGCACGTGTCATGTTGAGTCCATCTTTGAGTGATGGAATTCCAAATACGCTATATGAGGCGATGGCTGCTGGATCCTTTCCAATCCTCTCTCCCCTTGAGACCATCGAGGCCGTCGTTGCCAACGAAAAGAACGTGCTGTTCGCGAGAAATCTCTACCCCCAGGAAATAGCGGATGCCCTCACAAAAGCGATGAATGATGACGAGCTTGTCGATCGTGCTTATGCTGAAAACCTCAAGCTCGTTGCACGCCTTGCCGACAGAAAGCGAATACAGGAAGAAGTGGTAAACTTCTACTTGGAGGTTGCAGAATTTACTGAGTCGCATCGTGCACCATCTAACAGAAAATAGGTCATCTCAAAAGATTGCGCTCGTCTCACATGTCCTGCCGCCTTCCGCGTCCGGGCAAGCCGTGGTGCTGTATAGGCTTTTAAAAGGATTGCCTCCGGAAAGCTATTGCCTGATTTCTAGCGGCGATGGTTATGGGATCGTTGCCCATTCAGTCATGCACTTCCTGCGCGGACGAGTGGATTTTGGATGGGGAGACCGGGCTCCTGGTCCCGCCTGAAGATCCTGAGGTGGTGGAAGGTGCCATCCGGCGAGCGCTCACGGACGACACTCTGGTGAATAGTGCAGCGGAGAAAAATCTCCGAGTGGCGCAAGAGAGGCTTGATCGGAGGAAACTGAAAGAGATGACCATAGGTCTATACAATCGGGTGCTGCAGGAGACAAGGAGAAGCGAGAAGCCTTCCGGTGACAGCGAAGCAGATCGGAGACGCAGGAGGGCTTTAGGGATTCAGGATGCTTTTTGACCCGAAAATATCCATAGTCATCCCTGTCTACAATGGAGCTAATTATCTGGAGGAAGCGCTGGACAGTGCGCTGGGGCAGACGTACAGAAACATTGAAGTCATTGTCGTTAACGATGGGTCCAATGACGGGAATGAGACGGAGAAAATTGCGAAATCATACGGAAGCAGTATCCGCTATTTCTACAAGAAGAACGGGGGTGTGGCTTCTGCTCTCAATTTTGGAATTGAGCAAATGACCGGCGAATACTTCTCCTGGTTGAGCCATGATGATGTTTATTATCCGCACAAAATCCAAGCACAAATCTCGTATCTTCAGGGACTGGAGAACAAGAGCGTTGTCCTCTATAGTGATTATGATATGATAGACCGGAATTCGGTTGTGATTGACCGCTACACCTACCCGAGCTACCCACCTGAACAATTCCTGTACGAAGTGCTTTCCCACTCGTTTCTACACGGGTGTTCCTCTCTTGTCCCGCGCCGATGTTTTGATGCAGTGGGCGTTTTTGACACGTCTCTGAAGACGACCCAGGATTACCACCTGTGGGTTAGGATGGCCAAGCGTTTTGACTTTATTCACATGTGCGAAGTTCTGATAAAGTCCCGTCAGCACCCCGAACAAGGTTCTCTAAAACTGGATCACCTGACGGATATCGATGATTTCTATGTGTGGTGCCTTAGTGAAGCGCCCTCAGCGAACATCAGGAAAATCTATGGAATCAATCCTTCTCGATTTTATTCGAATATCGCCTTGGGCTATAGGAGGAGAAAACTCGGCAAGGCTTATCAAAAGGCTGTCGCACTTGCAAATAAGCATGCACGCATGGAGGGTGGTTTTTCCTTTGTTCTGTATAAAGTGCAGACGTCTGCTGGTTTTTGCCTACTATCATCTGGCATTGGGTTTGTTAAGAAGCTCGTGACAGGTAGTTTTCGCGCCCGTAACTCGGCGAAGTGGTTGCAGAACAGGTTCACCCGCATATATGACAAAAACATCTGGGACAATGACGAATCGCGCTCAGGGGTTGGATCGAGCTTGGAGCAGACGGCGGTTATACGAAAGGAGGTACAAAGGCTGGTAAGAGAGCTGGAGGTGAAAACGCTCATCGATGCCCCCTGCGGCGACTTCAACTGGATGAAGGAAGTGGATCTGGGGGTTGAAAATTACATAGGGGTAGATATTGTTGAAAAGCTGATCAGGGTGAACAATGCGCGCTACGGGAATTCCATCCGTCACTTTCTGTGTCACGATTTAACCATGGATGAACTGCCGCGCGCGGATCTTATTTTATGCCGGGATTGTCTTGTACATCTTACTTTCGAGGAGGCCCTAAAAGGCCTGGGCAATTTTAAACGAAGCGGGGCGAGATACTTACTGACGACTACTTTTCCAGCGTGTCGTATGAATGAAGAACGCTCTGAAGCCGGAAACGACGTTTTTTGGAGGCCTTTGAATCTTCAGTTGTCTCCATTTAACTTTCCCCAGCCGCTGAGGCTAATAAATGAGGAATGCACGGAGTGCGGTGGCCAATTTGCAGACAAGTGTTTGGGTCTCTGGCGTATGGCCGATTTGAAGTTCTAATGCAGAAAGAAGGTAGAGGGTGCCGGCGGTAAGCGTTATCATGCCTACTTACAACAGGGCTGATCTCATCGCCCAAACGATAGAGAGCGTCCTTACGCAGACGTATCAAGACCTGGAGCTTCTAGTCGTCGATGATGGTTCCACAGATTCTACGGCTGAGAGAGTAGCATTTTTCAAGTCAGATAAGATCAGATACTACCGGCTTAGCAGAGGAGGCAGATCCAGAGCCCGGAATTTCGGGATGAAGGAGAGCACGGGGCGCTACCTCTGCTTTATCGATTCTGACGATCTTTTCCTGCCGTTCAAAGTTACAACACAAGTTCAGATGCTTGACAAGAATCCCGGGTACGGAATGATCTATACAGCCGCGTACTGCATCAATCAACGCGGAGAAAGGTTCCCCTGCGCGTACAACAGGGAAGACATCCTGAAAGCTTTTGCCCGGAATGGAGAGAGATTTGCGTATTACGCGCTCAAGTCAGGGGATATTTACTATGATGTCGCCTTCCATGTCCCATTGACGGTCCTTCTGCCAACAGTCATGATTCGAAGAGAGGTCTATGGAGAGGTGGGGGATTTTGATGTCAGCCTCGACCGCTTCGAGGACACCGATTATTGGAGGCGCGTGAGCAAGAAATTCAGAATTCTGGGATGGGATGAGCCGACGTGTGAAGTGAGAGTACATGCGGGAAACGATCTTCGTAATGCTGACAAGAAGGTGATTTTCAGAAATTTGTCCCGATACGCCGAAAAGGTTAGGCGCGAGGACGCTGATAAGGGGCGGCTCCGTGTACGACTGGGGTTGGAG
>Ga0315275_10007608_pt1 | contig 10477 bp, 9 predicted proteins | sample YL17G03_0_MG_FD_205557 | JGI IMG/M metagenome (GOLD analysis project Ga0315275, IMG submission 205557) | Sediment microbial communities from Yellowstone Lake, YNP, Wyoming, USA - YL17G03_0 | ecosystem: Environmental > Aquatic > Freshwater > Lake > Sediment | place: USA: Wyoming | collected...
GGACGGACATCATCAAGATCGGTCGCACGCATCTGCAGGACGCCACCCCGCTGACCCTCGGACAGGAATTCTCAGGCTATGCTGCCCAGATCAGGTTGGGCATGGAGCGGGTGAAGGATAGTTTTAAAAGGCTGTACCCCCTGGCGCAGGGCGGAACCGCCGTGGGGACGGGCTTGAACTCCAAGCCCGGGTTCGGGGACAGGTTCGCCCAGGATGTGGCGCGTTTCACCGGTCTGCCGTTCACCTCCGCCGCCAACAAGTTCGAGGCGCTGGCAGGACAAGATGCCATGCTGGAGATCTCCGGGACGTTGAATGTGCTGGCAGCCAGCCTGAACAAGATCGCCAGCGACATGCGCCTGCTGGGTTCTGGACCGCGCGCGGGTCTCGGTGAACTGGCACTGCCGGAGAACGAGCCGGGATCCTCGATCATGCCAGGCAAGGTCAACCCGACCCAGGTGGAAGCCATGACGATGGTATGCGCCCAAGTGATGGGTAACCACACCACGGTCACGTTCAGCGCGGCGCAGGGTCAGCTCGAACTCAACACCTATAAACCCGTTATTGCTTTCAACGTTCTGCAGTCCATCCGCCTGCTGGGAGATGCATGCCTGAGTTTCACAGACAATTGCATAATCGGGATCGAGCCAAACCTGGGACGCATTACAGAACTTATGGAACAGTCACTCATGCTGGTGACCGCCCTGATCCCTTACATCGGCTACGACAAAGCCGCCCGGATCTCGCAGGCAGCATTGAAGGAACACATCACCCTGAGAGAGGCAGCCATTGCCAGCGGGTACCTGAGCGGGGAGGATTTTGACCGCTGGGTTCGCCCGCAGGACATGCTCGCCCCCAAATAGAAGATCAAGTTCAACTGACGGTTGTTTTTTGGGGGATTAGATCCTATACTAATGTTAGATCAAAGCATAGATTGCACTTGGCTCATTATCTTCCCAGGAAAACGAAAGTCGTTTATTTAAGCAGGAGGTGTTTATGTCCTGGCAGGATCAACTTAAGGCTGATTCGCTCACCTGGTTGCTCGAAAAGAAGGATCCCGCCGTCCATTACCTGGCACTGCGCCAGCTGGCAGACCTTTCCCCGACCGACCTGGAATTGACCAGCGCCTGCACGGAAGCCCATCAGAGCGGACCCATCGCCACGATCCTGAATAAGATGGATGGCAGTGGATACTGGGTGGAACCGGGTTCTGGTTACCTGCCCAAGTACCGTTCAACCGTTTGGTCACTTATCATGCTGGCGCAGTTGGGAGCCAGGCTGGAGCAGGACGCCCGCATCGCCACTGCCTGCAAATATTACCTGGAACAGTCCCTGGCAGAAGGAGGACAGATCGCCACCAGCGGAGCTCCCTCCGGGACAGCAGATTGCCTGCAGGGGAACATGTGCTGGAGCCTGCTGGAGTTGGGTTTTGATGACCCGCGCCTAGACAAAGCTTTTGAGTGGATGGCGCGCAGTGTTACCGGTGAAGGTCTGGCTCCCAACAGCGAGCGGGATGCTCCGCTGCGCTATTATGCCGGCAAGTGCGGACCAAACTTTGCCTGCGGTGCCAATGACAAAAAGCCATGCGCCTGGGGAGGCGTCAAGGTGCTGCTGGCTTTTGCCAGGCTGCCTGCAGCACAGCGCACCCCGCTGATCCAACATGCCATCGACCAGGGGGTGGATTTCTTTTTCAGCTCAGACCCCGCCCTGGCAGACTACCCGTGCGGGTACAGCACCAAACCCAGCTCGAACTGGTGGAAATTCGGATTCCCGGTCTTCTACGTGACCGACCTGCTGCAGCTGGCTGAAGCGCTGGTCAACCAGGGATATGGCCGGGATGCGCGCCTGGCGCACACCCTGGAGCTCATCCGTGACAGGCAGGACGGTAACGGTCGCTGGGCACTGGAATATGATTACACAGGCAAGACCTGGGTGGATCTTAGGGCGAAGAAACAGCCCAACAAATGGGTGACTTTGCGCGCACTGCGGGTGTTAAAAGCTGCCGAAACTGATTAATAACCTCCCCGACAAGGATGGGGACATTGTTGCGAAGGTTTTAAACCTTCCCCGAAAAAACCGGGAACTCTGTCGCAAGGTTCATTTGCCAAACGTGTTAAAATCAACCGCATGAGCCAAAAATTCACATTTCGCGCCATCATCGAGGATCCCGGCGGGGGTGGAGCTTTCGTGCGCATCCCTTTCGATGTGGAAAAAGCCTTCGGCAAGAAACGCGTGCCGGTCATTGCCAGCATCGAGGGTCAGCCCTACCGCGGCACGCTGGTGCGCATGGGTGAACCCTGGCATGTTCTGATCATCCTCAAGGAGATCCGCACCCAGGTCGGGAAGACCTTCGGTGACACGCTGGAGATCGTCTTGGAAGAGGACACACAGCCGCGCCGGGTGGAGATCCCTTCAGACCTGCAGGAGGCACTCAACCGGGATGAGGCTGCCAGAGCCGCTTTTGAGAAGTTAGCTTATACTCATCAAAAGGAGCATGTGCGCGCACTCCTGGACGCCAAACGGGAGGAGACCCGCCGCAGCCGCCTGGAAAAAACCCTGCAAATGCTGAAACATCCCCGAAAGCAGGAAAAATGAGCGAACCGATTCCTGACCTGCTGCGCTGGGCACGCCAGATCTTCTCGCTAAGCCAGGCTGGGATGGCTTACAGCCACAATGAATATGACCTGGAACGCTATCATCAGTTGCAGGAGATGGCGGCGGAAATGCTTGCCAGCCGGACCGAGCTCAGCCTGGAATCCATCCGGGACAGCTTCACCCTGCAAGCTGGCTACCCCACCCCCAAGATCGATGTGCGCGGGGCGGTCATCCGTGACGGGAAAGTCTTGCTGATCCAGGAAAAAGCCGACGGACGCTGGGCGATGCCAGGCGGGTGGGCAGATATCGGAGACCTGCCGGCAGAGACGGTACAGCGCGAGGTATGGGAGGAGAGCGGGTTCCGCGTGCGGGTGGAGAAGGTGATCGCAGTCTATGATAACAACCACGTCGCCCTGCTCGAGTTCTACCATGCCTACAAGCTCATCTTCCAATGCCGCATCACGGACGGTCAACCAGCAACCAGCATCGAGACCCTGGCAGTCGATTTCTTCCCGCTGGATGACCTGCCGCCGCTCTCCGAAGGACGCACGAGCCGCCTCATGCTGGAGGAAGTGTTCGCCCACCAGCGCGATCCCGCCCGTCCGACCGCCTTTGATTGAGGCGAGGTTCAACCCTGGCTGTCCGGCACAGACAGCGAAAGAGCGGATAAATCGGGTTATAATTTCATTCAGAATGCCCCGGTAGCTCAAAAGGACAGAGCAGAGCACTCCTAAGGCTAAGGTTGTGAGTTCGATTCTCGCCCGGGGCACCACGATAAAAGAACCCAGTCAGGAATTCCTGACTGGGTTCTTTTTTAAGAAGAGGGGAAAACCTAAAGAGCTACCGATTAAAAAAATTGCTACTACCTATAATGCAATTAATGTACTATAATTAATTAACCTAATATTACCTTATTTATCAGTATTATCATTTTAATAATGGGGTTTCCGCTGGCAGTTATGTCATATAGTCCAAAAGGATCGATCTGGATGTACCTTGAATACTACTAATGTCGCATTGAACGCGATTGGCTGGGTTGCCGTCGCCACCGGCATCTCCGGACTGCTTGGGTTCATTTTCATTATTTTATTCTTCACCGTTGGCCAGCCTTTTGGCACCCTTAATGACATATTTATTGGGCTGACATCCATATTGAGCGCGGTCCTGGTTTGGATGATTTTCCCTGAGTATAAAGGGCAATTCCCACTCCTGAGCAAAGTTGCCCTTGTCATTGCAACATCCGGTGCAGTGCTTGTTTTGGTTGGCTCTGTGCTCGCTATAACTGGATCCACAGGCTGGTTTCTATCTGGACTATACATGGCAGCAGGAAATGCCATGATCGGCTTGTGGTTGCTATTACTGAGTTATTCCGCCTTACAAGGTAATTCATTGCCACAAGGTCTGGTCATTTTTGGACTTATTAGCGGTGTGATCCTGGCGCTTGGTTTGGTGACTATTCCTGGAATACTTCGAGGTATTGATTCGCAAGAGTACGAATTAACATTATTCAATTCTATTTGGTGGGTAAGCTCCCTGGGATATCTTGCGATTTACCCCACGTGGTGCACCTTGCTGGGACGAACTCTCCTGCTCAAATAGGGTCACCCGAAAGTTCAGGCCAATCAACCTGACCTTCCAGAGGAAAAATGAGTATCCGCAATGAGGAAACCGTATCAAGTGAAATCCAACCTGACAGGCTGGCATCAGCTTTGCTGATCATCGGGTTTATCCTGGTCAGCCTGTTTGGGTCTGTCGGGATCATTGGTCTTTTCGCTGCAGGCAGGATTCCATCTTTTATACTACCAATTATCTTGTTGGGTGGATCTGGCATTTTTTATGGATGGTTAAGAACGAGCAGGGGAAGTCTTGCAACGAAACAATTGTACAAAACCAATCAACTAAGAATTCGGATTGGGGCAATGGCGGGCAGTGCAACAGCTTTTTGCGTGGCACTGGTTTCACAAATTGATGAAGTCAACGGAAGTTGGGTGATTGCATTCCTTGTCCTTTCAATCACCTGGGGTTTGTTATTAGGCATCCCTTTTGGCGGAATGGGTGGGTTGATTCTAGCCTCCATCTGGAAAAACAAGAACTCAGCATATATCGGAGGAGCCAGCGCCGTGGCAATGGTGGCTTTATGGTGGTATATATTTGTCTTGCACCTTCTATAGCAAGTTTGCTGTTGTTTTTGAAAAAATGAAACTCGCTTTTTCAAGTACGTCCCTGGCTTTTCCTAAAGATCCACCATGGTTCAATTGAATTCACTACCAGGTCATCTTCTTGTATCCTGTTTTTTCTCTACCAGAGAAAAGCACCTCCTGAACTCTATTATCACATAAGGTGCGTTCTTTTTTGTCGTTTTTTAGGGGTTCATTACATGAAGACCTTTAGGGTCTTTTACAAATGAGAGGAATTTCTGGCAAGTTTTCTGTTTGAACAGAGGGAAAAACTGATGAGTTGCCAATTACATAGAACGATGCTGCTATAACATTGCTGATCCAAAATTAAATAATAACATACCAGTGACCCGGGGGGATGAACAAATTATAATAAGCCCATCCTTGATCGGGAATTCAAATACAGGTAAACCAATGGAAATGGGATCAGCCCAAAAGGATAAGACGATCCATTTTAACCCTTCTGAAATCGACCCCCTGAATGCCAACCCCGATCCGAACCACTTCAGCTACAAGATTTTAGGGTTGGCCTCCTGGGGTGTGCTTGCTTTTTGCCTCACAAGCCTTGTGGTGGCACAGCGCCTCCTGTTGAATGTTGCCCGCCTGGTCGCCATTTACATGATGGTTCGGTTCATCGCTTACATGGTTTTTTACCTGGCGGAACTGGTGAAGATCCGGCAGACTGAAAAGTGGGTTCGTGCGGGTTCATACCAGGAACAGGCAAAGCATGAAGGTGAAGGAATTAAACGAGTCCATCACCTGGTGGTCGTCCCAAATTACAATGAACCGCTGAGTGTTTTAATCCGAACGCTGCTGGCTTTAAGCATTCAGGCACGGGCGCGCGAAACCCTCACGGTGGTCCTGGGCATGGAAGAGCGGGAGCCAGGCGCCGGGGATAAAGCCGAGGCATTATTGGCGATGTATAAAGACAGTTTTTATGGCATGCTGGCGACTTTCCACCCAGGCAACCTGCCCGGCGAGGTGCCCGGCAAGGGGACCAATGAAACCTGGGCAGTCCGCAATGCCAGCCAGGAACTGGTTGAAAGAAAAGGGATCCCGCCCAATGAGATCGTGGTGACCGTGATCGATTCCGATTCGGTTTTACCTCCCCACTATTTTGCAGAACTCACCCGCCAATTCATGACCGACCCACTGCGTCATTCTGTGATCTGGCAAGCCCCAATCCTGCCGGATAATGACATCTGGCACACGAACCCCGCCATCCGGCTGGTCACTTATTTCTCCAATGCGGTCAGCACCGGTGATTACATCAACCCTTTTGAAGCAATGTTCCCCTACAGCAGTTACTCGCTCAGCCTGAAACTTTTGCAGGAGGTGAATTTCTGGGATCCAACCCTGTTGGCTGAAGATGTGAATATCTATATGCGGGCTTTCTTTTCAAAAGGAGGCAGGGTTTTCATACGCCCAATCCACCTTCCCGTCCGCAGTAATCCGATTTACGGGGTGAACCTGTGGCATGCCAGCGTCATCTTCTTTAACCAAAAAGTACGCACAGGTTGGGGAGGTGCAGAGATCGGTTATCTGATCCAGAAGTGGAATTATCCTCCGGGAGCACCGTTCGTATATAAGCTGGGGCGTCTCCTGAAGCTGATCCATGACCACCTTTTCTTCTCCATCGCGGGGGTTATTGTCGCTCTTGGAACCATGCTTTCGATCATGCTCGATCATACAGCAGTAATCACCCTGCCTCCTGCCAGCTTCTACCCTCCCATATTCATCATCCTCAACCTTCTGGGCGGTTCTGCCCTGATGGTGATCTGGCTTGTCGAACGGGTGCGGCTGTCCCGGGGTTGGCAGGATTGGAGTCTGAAAAGCCTGCTGGGTGAAGTCGTATCCTGGCTTATCTTCCCGGTACTATTTTTTCTTTTAATGAATGTGCCGGAGTTTCTGGCTCAGACTAGGATGCTGCTGGGACAGTCCCTTGCCTTCAAACGCACACCCAAAGCGCTCAACTCAAGAATGAATGAGTGAGCGACAATCCGAATCAAACACCCGCGCTCCCTTCCCGGGGGAGGTGCGGGTGTTAAGGTTTGGAATTATTCTTTATGCTCTAAAAAAGGTTGCAGGTGGAGTTGATTGAAATGGGATCCATTGGAGGATCAGCATCCCACCCACTTTTGAACGATCATGGTTCCGGAGTGACCAGGGAGGCATCCAGGCAAGCTTGTGGAAAGATAATGGTGACGGGCTGGTTGATTTGAGTCATTTCGATGGTAATTTCCTCATGGAATACTTCGGAATCCGCAGCCATGCTCGTTTCGACGATGAGGGTGTATTTGACGATATACTTTCCATCGACCGCCAGCCAGTAGTCACCCTGGTTGATGTTCACCACGGCACCTGAAGTTGCACCCAGACCGGAAACCTTGAAAGTGAAGTGGTTGGTGGGGATGCCATTGACAGTTTCAGCGCCGACAAAGACAGGATCATCGAACAGGGGGGTCAAACCGATCATTCCGGTGACCAGTCCCTGCATTTCAGCCTCAGCCGGGGTACTGCTGGTCCATGACCAGCCATCCGCATCCCCGCCGGAGCATTGATCATTACCGATCTGGTAAATGGAGGAATCACTGACATTTGGATCCCCGCCGTCTGCGCTGCTACCGGTCGTATGGATGGAAGTGAGGGAGGCGTTGGCGTCATTCGAGCGCTGTCTTTGAATGTTGGTCGTATTGGACTTGGTCGGATCCGGACCAAACGAATGGAATGTTACGGTCATAGCATAGCTGTTCAGGCTGGCAAGACCTTCATTGATACTGACCGGTACCGGATCGGGGGTGGCGGTCAGATCTCCTGCTGGTCCCCCGGTGGGTGGATTCCCGCCCGTGTCAGTTGGTGAATTTCCACCCGTGATCGCTGAAAGATTACACGCCAACATCAATGGTATCAGGAGAATGACAACGAAAATTGTTTTTGATCTCATTTTTTCCTTCCTATTTTGAATGTAATAGTTGAGCCAGATTTAAACGGCTCAACCACCAGGCTGGCAGAAGGCTGCCAGCAAACATGATCAGACCTACCCAGCCGAGATTTCCTAGCAGGGTCATAAGTCCAAGCCGGGGGACGATCGTGAAACTGGAGACGGTCAAACGGATGCCGGTGGTGAAAACCACTGTGAACAAGCCGCCCAGCAGGACGCCGAGCAGGGTTATCCCGCCTGCTTGCACAAGCAGGTATGCAACAGTGGAAATGGTGGGAAAACCGATCGTGCGCAGAATGGCGATCTCGCGCCTGCGCAACCATGCCAGCCGCCAGAGCACATTGGCAAGGGTCAGGGATACCCCCAGCCCCAGCGCCAGGGAGACGATCTGCCAAATATTCAGCATGGGTTGATATTGGGCGGCTATCAGGCGCAGGGTGCCACCCTTGCGCGTCACTGAAAGACCGCCCGGAAGAGCACCGCCATCATGCAGGATGCCTTCATCAGGAATGAAATATACCGAAACATCCTGCCCCCAAGCGAGCAATGCTTGGGCAGCGCTCAACGATATCCAGGCCTGGTTGTCCATATACGTGTCATTCTGGAAGATCCCGACTATGGTGAAATCCCTTCCTCGCAGGGAGATGCGGTCGCCTGCCTTGAGATCCTCCCTGTCCGCCAGGAGGACACCAACCATTGCCAGGCGGGGCGGGTCTTCGGGTTTTAGTCTGCGCCCGGATAGAATTTTGAAGCTTTCCAGGCGGGTATACTGAGCCAGGTCGATGCCGCGCAGAAGTGTGGCGTTCTGGATGGATGTACCCGTCACCGCACGGATCTCTGGGATGATCATGCTGATGCCCAGACCCGCAAGAGTTTCAGCAGCCTGGCTGGAGATGCGACTGCCAGTGATATCACCGACGTTCTGGTTATCATGTACGACGAGCAGGTTGGAGGTTTGTTCATTAAACTCAGAGGAGAGACCATTACGATAAGCCACCAGGAAAGTATACATGGCGGTCGCGATGGCGATCGAGAACGACATGATCAATAACAGGCGGCGATGCTCGAACAGATCGTGCACTCCAAGCCGCAGGATGACCAGGAATTCGGACATCATCGATCGCTCCCTGTCAGCGGGTTCAACACCATGAGCCGCCTGGATGAAAGCCAGACGCCAAGAAAAGCAAAGACCAATGCCAGCCCCAGGCCAAAAAGGCTTGAAGAAGGGGTTAATCTTAGGGCTTGAAAGATCAGATCGACTGAAGGTTGGAGCCGTTGATGGTTAATAAAAAGCAGTGAGACCAGCCACCCGAGACTGTAAGCCGCCAAAGTGAGCGCCATGGCACGTGCCATCAGGAAACCACGCAGTTTGTTCAGAGTGAAACCGATCACATACAACTGGCTGATCTCATGATTGCGTTCTGCCAGACTCAGGCTGATGGCATTATAGATGCCGAATGTGACAACCAGCAGGGAGACCAGGACCATAATTCCGCTCAGGGTCAGCAGGTTGGAATTGGACTGGTTATACCCATTTGTGAAGGCGTGTTCGAGAAAGACAGAGTAGCCAGAAGAGATGCGCGGGTCTGCCAGGAGCCGGGTACGCACGCTTTCGGGGTCCGCAGAAGGTACCAGGGACAGGTAACCGACCTGGAAGCCGCGCTTCGTCCCAAAAAGCTGCTGCCCTTCCGGATAGGTCATCCAGACAGAACCGAAGGCATTCTCGTCCACACGCACCAGACCGCTCACCTGGAAATCCGTGCCGTAGATATTCACAGTGGAATCAATCTTCCAGGAAGCCAGCGAAGCGGCTCCTTCGCTGACCACAACCTGCCGGTTGCCGCCCGGCCAATCCCCCTGGACCAGGGTCAGACCCACAGAGGTGGACATTTCTTCCAATGCCACGGCACGGACCTGCATGATCTGCCCAGCAATGGTCAAATGGCGGAAAAGGATCGGAAAGGCAAGCTGGATCTGTTCGGGTGCGATCTTCAAGGCGGTTTGCAACACCCCTTCATCAAGGGAGCTGTCCATCGGGTCGATGGTATTGGCGGACAGGATAAGCAGGTTGTTGGTGACATGCGCCTGCCTGGATAAGGTCACCAGAGCCTGTGCCAGCGAAGTCAGCAGAAGGTAGCTGACGACCACAACCGCCAGGCTAAGGATGGTCAGCAGACTGCGCAGGCGATCGTACAGAAGGTCCTTGAATGTAAAATAACCCAGGATCCACATGATCTAGCCCGCCTGCAGCATATTCAATCTGCCGTCCACCAATTGATAGGCGCGACCAGCCTGCTTGAGCAGATCTGGATTATGTGTGGCAACAATGAAAGTCACGCCGAGACGCTGGTTTAGATCGAGCATTAAGGAAATAATGCTTCCAGCGGAGGTGCTGTCCAGGTCGCCGGTCGGTTCATCTGCCAGGATCACACACGGCTCGACCACCATGGCACGTGCAATGGCAACTCGCTGTTGCTCCCCACCGGAGAGCTGACCCGGGGTATGTTTCTGGCGGTTCGTCAGACCAACCTGTTCCAGCATGGTTGAGCCGCGCTGACGGGAATCTTTCCAGCACAATCCACGGGCAAGCAGGGGCAGGATGACATTGTCGAGGGCATTGAGCGAAGGAAGGAGATTGTAGAACTGGAAGACAAATCCGATGTTATCACGGCGGAAGCGGGTCAGGTCAGCATCGCTCGCTGAGACCAGGTCAACGCCATTGACATGCAGCTGCCCGCGGGTGGGTCTATCGATCCCGCCTAAAAGA
>Ga0315275_10007611_pt1 | contig 10475 bp, 9 predicted proteins | sample YL17G03_0_MG_FD_205557 | JGI IMG/M metagenome (GOLD analysis project Ga0315275, IMG submission 205557) | Sediment microbial communities from Yellowstone Lake, YNP, Wyoming, USA - YL17G03_0 | ecosystem: Environmental > Aquatic > Freshwater > Lake > Sediment | place: USA: Wyoming | collected...
TACCGTCCGCCGTTACCAACAATCCCTCGATCCTTCGGCTTATTTCATGACTGCCTGGCTGCCGGATTACATGACCATGAGTCAACGCGGCATCGTGGCTGATTTTCTGCGCCATCCAAGCGGCGTGGACAATCGCCTGATCGAAGCGATGCTCGTCAATGCTGACCGCAGCCTGCGCGCTGGAGAATATGAACAAGCCGAGAGGGCGCTAAAGGGGGTGAATGTCTTGTTGGCTGTGCTTACAGCTGGAAAATAAAAAACTTCCCGCAGGGTTTATCAACCTGCGGGAAGCAGCTATTTTGATGTTGTTATGGTAGCTTTTGGCTACCATTATGGGCAAATGCCGCCGCCGATCAAGGGGGAGATGATATTCGTGATCCAGCTCAAGTACGGGCTGCACCACAATTGCAGGTAGTCAACCGCCGCGAAAGCGGCAACACAGGCGCAGATCAAGAGTACCAGGAGCACCACCAAGATCAGCCAGATTTTGGAACCCATCTTGGCTGGCTGCGAGGGTGCAGGCAGCGGCGCGACCGGCTGTTGAGCAGGATAAGCGGGTATGGGAGCTGGCGCGTATGCCGGAGGTAGTGGGGGCGGAACCGGCTGCGATGCGGCCAGGAATGTTTTCATCGCGCGAGCCGAGGACGAGATCACGGTCGCATTCGAATCGCCGGTCGCCTCGAAGGCCAGGGTGATGTTCTCACTCAGCGAAACCAAGTCGCCCGCTTTCAAGGCGTGCGGCGCGCTGATCCGTTGGTTGTTGACAAATGTTCCGTTGGTCGAGCCGGCATCCTCGATAAAATAGCCTGCGCCCTGCCAGGTCAGCTTGGCGTGCCTGCGGGATACCTCGGCGTCGCTGATGACGATGACATTGCCCATTTCGCGGCCGATGCTGATCTCGGTCGCCTCAAGCGGAAAAACCTTCCCCACGTTCGGGCCGGAGCGCATGACGAGTTGAAATTGAGCAGCCATGATTCCTCCTTAACGAAACACATGATCTGTCAAAAGTGTACCGAGTATCCTCGAAAAAGTCAAATCGAAAATCAGTAGATCACGAAAACGTAGTGACGACTTCAGTCGTGCCGCAAAAAGCGACTAAAGTTGCCACTAGGAATCCTTTCGTGAAGTACTGAAAATCATTCAAATACCCGCCGATACAAATCCGATTCCAGCAGATTATGCGGGTCGCAGCGTTTTTTCAGGGTGCGGAACTTTCTCACAGTCTCCTCGCCCAGGAAGCGGACGGCGGTCTCTGGCGTCGTCTCGCTGTTCTTGGCAAAGTAGAGGCGCCCGCCGGCCTCCAGCGTGATGCGGTCGAAATCTTGGAGCATCTGCGCCATTTCGGAGCGATTGCCCTCCACCACTTTGAAATCCAGCGCCAGCGAATAGCCATCCACCGCGTGAGTCAGCAGGAAGTTATCGGGCCGATGGCGCTTGGTCACGCCCAGGTAGGAGGGCAAGCCGCGCCGGTGAGATAGCTCCAGTATCTCGGTCCAGGCCTCGCGCGCGGTCTCTTTGGGGATAAACGATTGGTACTGGATTAGGCCGTTCCGTCCGTAAGCCAGCTCCCAGTCCGGGACGTAATCGAGCAGGAAGTGGAAAGCGGCATGCGGCTGGTTGAAATGTCCCTGGCGCAGTCCCATGATGTACTTGACCGTATTGACCGCCCACGCGCCCAAGTTGTTCATGCAGGGGGCCATGAAGTAATGAATGATTGATTTGGGGAAGACGCCAAATAGGGTGGCTGGCAGGGTTTGGTACTCCACCGTCATGGTCTTTTTTGCATTCGGATCTTCGCCCTCGTGGAGGTAGTCGGCGGCGTGGATTTGGCCGCGCCCCAGGCCTTTCCCTCGCGCAGTGGCGTCCAGCCAGCCGACGACGTAATCGTGCGCCGTCGCGCCGTCGAGCAGCGCTTCGAGTTGTTCGTCCAGGCTGCGCACCGGGAAGGCGTGGACTTCGAGCAGGCCCGAAGCCATCTTCTTCATCTGGAGCGTGATGGACGTGAAAACGCCCAGCATTCCCATCCCGCCGATGCAGGCGCGGAACAGGTCGCCGTTCTTCTTCGGCGAGCACGTCACTTCCGCGCCGGTGGGCAGCAGGATGGTGAACTCCAATACGTGTTCGCCGAGGGTGCCCATGCGGAAGTTGTTCTTGCCGTGGATGTTCATGCCCAGGCAGCCGCCCAGGGTGGTGAACATCGTGCCGGAGACGACCGGCGGCCACCAGCCATCCGGCAGGATAGATTGCCACAACTGCTGGAGCGTGACGCCCGGCTCGGCCTGAAGGCGGCCAGTCGCCGGGTCCCAAGCCAGGATGCGGTTGACCTGCCGCAGGTCCAGCACTATCCCTCCGCCGTTGAGGGCCGCGTCATTGTAGCTGCGTCCCGCGCCGCGCAGGGTAATGGTCATGCCGTGCTGCTTCGCCATTTTGAAAACCTGGCTGATCTCTTCCGCCTCGGTTGGCTGGAAAAGATAAGCCGGGCTGCGCAGCGAATGGCCGAAGTTTTCGAGCAGGGTCAGCTTTTCATAGGGAAGGGTGGTGTTCATAAGGTTAGAATATCAACCGCCGAAAGATTACCGAAGGGATGTTCCGCACGATGAGCATGACCAGCCGCCAGCGCGCTGGTGTGTAGACCTGCTGCCTGCGCTTGTGGATGGCGCGGCAAATGTCGGTTGCGGCCTGCTCGGCGGAGATGACCCAGAAGGTTCTTTTCGCGCTGACGATCATGTCGGTGTCAACGAAGCCAGGTTTGGCGGTCAGCACGTTCACGCCGTAACGGCTGAGCCGGTTGCGCAGGGCTTCCAGGTAGCAGGTCAGGGCCGCTTTGGAGGCATTATAGGATGGATTGCCAACGCGCCCGCGCTCACCGGCCGTCGAGGAAAGTCCGACGATTTGTCCGCTTTTCAGGTTCTGGAACATGGCTGCCACCGGGTTGAGCCAGGCCAGCGCGCCCAAATAATTGGCTTCCGTGGTGTGGCGGTCTTTCTCGAAATCGTACTTTTTCAGGCCAACAGGGAGGGAGATGCCTGTATTGTACACGAACAGGTCGAGGCCTCCCAGGTCAACGAGGATCCTTTGCAGCAGGTCGGGCACGGAATCGTAATTGGTCACATCGTGAGGGTAAGCCAGGGCGCGGGTTTCTCCTGCCGCGCTGTTGATCTCGTCACACAGGTTTGCCAGCAAATCGGCACGCCGGGCCAGCAGCGCCAACATGTACCCATCGCGTGCCAGATGGCGCGCCAATGCCGCCCCGATCCCGCTAGAGGCGCCGACGATGATCGCCCGTCGGCGCGGACGGAGGGGCGTGGCGCGCGGGGGAAGAGGCTTTGGATTTGTCGTCATTGTATCCTCCTCGAAGAATTGTCTTGATTATACCCTCAGCTATCCTGTGCTGTTGAATTGATCCTTTTTGCTCCTTTACGAAGGCCTCGCAGCATGAGCCCTCGTTTTGTTTTGGGGCTATAATTCGACCAAAATCAGCGAGAGGAGTTTCTCCTATGGCCCGTAAAGTCAAACTCATCCTCAACCCGATGGCGAACATGGGCAACGCCTGGAAGGTTGCCAAAGACCTGCGTCCTATCGTTGCCGAATATGGTCATGCGGATTGGAGCGGCACGGTCTACCCGACCCACGCAATCGAGCTGGCGCGCCAGGCCGGTGAACAAGGCTACGATATGGTCATTGCGGTCGGCGGCGATGGGACAGTGCACGAGGTGATCAATGGCTTGATGCAGATTCCAGCCAGGGATCGCCCGCTCCTGGGCATCGTCCCGACCGGGTCGGGCAACGACTTTGCCCATGCTGTCGGCGCCTTTGCCGAGCCTGAGGTGGCTCTCAAACACGCCTTGAGCGGCGAAGCGACGCCAATTGACCTGGGCCTGCTGACCGAAGAAGATGGGCGCAAGGAATACTTCGACAACACGCTCGGCCTCGGCTTCGACGCCATCGTGACAATCCGCTCACACAAGCTGCCCATCGTGCGCGGCTTCTTGATGTACCTTACGGCCGTCATCCAGACCATCATCCTGAACTTCGACCCGATGGGCCTGCACGTCGAAACCGAATCCGAGACCTGGGACATGCCTACCCTGATGCTAACCCTCTGCAATGGTCCGCGCGAGGGCGGCGGCTTCCTTGTCGCCCCGGAAGCGTGCCTTGACGACGGCATCCTTCACTACGCCACCATCCGCAAGGTCTCCCGCCCGATGATGTTCCGCCTGATCCCCGAAGTCATGAAAGGCACGCACGGGCGTTTCAAGCCAGTCCGGATGGGGACCTGCCGCAAAATGAGCATGACTTCCGACCGCTCGATTTACATCCATGCGGATGGGGAGATTTTCACCGGCTTCGGCTCCAATTTGCGGCAACTCTCTATAGAAGTCGTACCCAATGCGCTGAGAGTCGTCCGATAGGTGGGGCGCACCTCGGGGTGCACCCCCCTCAACATAAGATATGCCCGACCTCATCCAATCCCTCCAATCCCGTGACCTCGGCCACCTACGAATCGTGACCTCGTTATGGGGCGTGGAACTGGCCTCTATCGAGATGGATGCAGCTCTCACCGAACTGGCCGCCGCGCTCCTCGACCCGGCGCTTGTTAGAGAGATCGTGGACGCCCTCTCCGCTGAGGCTCTTTCCGCGCTCAATGTTCTGGCTGAGGGGGGTGGACGTATCCCCTGGGCAACCTTCGTCCGGCGCTTCGGCGAGATACGCGAGATCGGCTCAGGCCGCCGCGACCGGGAGCAGCCTTACTTGCATCCTATCTCTGTGGCGGAGACACTTTTCTACCGCGCCCTGCTTGCGCGTGCCTTTTTCGATACCCCCTCCGGCGTGCAGGAATTTGCTTATATCCCTGATGATTTGCTTCCCTTAATTCACCACGGAGAACACGGAGAGAACAGAGAAGAAAAACAGAAAATCTCTATGGCCTCTGTGCTCTCTATAGTGAGTGCTCCTCCGCTCGGACGCCTAGCCTCGCTGAAGGAACGCGCCCGTATCCTCCCTGCCGATGACCGGATTTTGGATGATGCCTGCACGTTGTTGGCTGCGTTGCGCATCGGATTGATGCCACCGGAGACGCCCATCCCCGTCCATGTGGTAACAGAGTTCCTTTCGACTGCCAAACTTATTCTCCCCTCCCTCCATGGCGGAGGGGCCAGGACTCGCACTGAGCAAAACCGAAGTGGTGGGGTCCAACTCGAGCCGGTGCGCGTTTTTCTTGAAGCCTCGCGCAAGGACGCGTTGGAGATGCTGGTCAGCGCCTGGCAGACGAGCAAGAGCTTCAACGAGTTGCATTTGCTCCCCGGCCTCCTTTGCGAAGGAGAATGGACCAACCAGCCGCTTGTCACACGTGAATTCCTGCTCGTTTTGCTGGATGCCATTCCGGAGAACCAATGGTGGAGCCTGCCCGCCTTCGTCCACGCCATCAAGGAGAAATATCCTGACTACCAGCGCCCGGCCGGAGATTACGACTCCTGGTTCATCCGTCGCGCCGATAGCGAAACTTACCTGAGCGGCTTCGATCACTGGGATGATGTTGACGGGGCGCTCATCCGCTATTTCATCACCGGACCGCTGTTCTGGCTGGGGATGGTAGAACTGGCGACCCCAGGCGATAGTGAGATCATCACTGCGTTCCGGGTAAATGAGAAACGAGTAACGAGTAACGACAACGGGAAGTTGATGGTTTCATCGAACGGTCGGATTGCCGTACCGAGGTCTGTGCCACGTGTTACTCGCTATCTTATTTCTCGTTTCTGCGAATGGGAAGAAGCAAAGCCAGACGAATACCGGTACCGCGTCAGCACCCGCTCGCTAGAGAAGGCCCAGGAGCAGGGACTGAAAGTCAGCCAATTGCTCAGCCTGCTGGCGAAGAACGCCGCCGCAGAAATCCCGCCTGCGTTCATCAAAGCGCTCAAACGCTGGGAGCTTAACGGTACTGAGGCGCGGGTCGAGAATCCGGTCGTTTTGAGGGTCAGCCGGCCGGATGTCCTGGAAGAGCTGCGTAAATCCAAAGCCGGGCGCTTCCTGGGCGAGATCCTCGGCCCGACGACGGTGATCGTCAAAAAGGGCGCGCAGTCCAAAGTACTGGCCGCGCTGGCAGAGTTGGGTTTGCTGGCGGAGGATACCACCAAAGGCGATATAATCACCGGTGAAACTAATCTCTAATCTCGGAGTTTCCCATGTCAAAAACCGATTGGATCAAGCAAGAAATCGAAAACCTGAAAACGCAAGGCTTCTACAACCGCATCCGCACCATCGGCTCACCGCAGGGCGCCTGGCTGGTGGTGGATGGCAAGAAGGTGCTCAACTTCTGTTCCAACAACTACCTCGGCCTGGCGAACCACCCCAAACTGGTGGCAGCAGCCAAGAAAGCCGTTGACGAGCTTGGCATCGGCCCGGCGGCGGTGCGCTCGATTGCCGGTACGATGTCCCTGCACGTCGAGCTGGAGCGGCGGCTGGCGGCGTTCAAAGGCGTCGAGGCGTCCATTACGTTCCAGAGCGGTTTCACCGCCAACCTGGCCACCATCCCGGCTCTGGTCGGCAAAGAAGACGTGATCTTCTCCGACCGGCTGAACCACGCCAGCATCATTGACGGCTGCCGCCTCTCAGGAGCCAAGATCATCGCTTATGAACATTGCGACCCGGCCTCGCTGGAAGCAGCCATCAAGGAAAATCTTTCGCAGTATCGCCGTGCGCTTGTGGTGACGGACGGCGTCTTTAGCATGGACGGCGACGTGGCTCCGCTGGACAAGGTTTACGAGGTGGCGAGCCGCTTCGATCTTTTGCTAATGGTGGACGACGCTCACGGCGAAGGTGTGCTTGGTAAGGGTGGGCGCGGCATCGTGGATCACTTTGGCCTGCACGGCAAAGTGGACGTGGAGGTTGGGACGCTCTCGAAAGCCTTTGGCGTGGTAGGCGGCGTGGTGGCGGGTTCGCCCGTCGTGGTGGAATGGCTGCGCCAGCGCGGCCGCCCGTTCCTGTTCTCGTCCGCCGTCACCGTGCCGGACGCCGCGGCCTGCATCGCCGCCCTCGACATCCTCGAAGCCTCGACCGAACTGGTGGACAAACTGTGGGATAACGCCAAATACTTCAAAGCCGAGATGAAGAAACTGGGCTTCGACACCGGTCTCAGCACCACACCCATCACACCGATCATGCTTGGCGAAGCACCGTTGGCCCAGCAGTTCAGCCGCGAACTCTTCGAGAATGGCGTCTTTGCGATGGCGATTGGCTATCCCACCGTGCCGCAGGGCAAGGCGCGTATCCGTGTCATGATCTCGGCGGCGCATGCAAAGGATGATCTGGATAAGGGGTTGGAGGTGTTCAAGAAGGTGGGGGAGAAGTTGGGTGTTATCCAGTAATCAGTTTTCAGTGAGCGGGCGCGCCAGGAGGCGCGTCCTCCTTTCTTGTCTTCCCAAACAGGGCAGTGTGTGCTATTCTTTTAGCGGAGGCAGAAATGACTCAGTTTAAAATTATTGTCGAGAAGCATCCCGACGGCTACGTGGCCTATCCGCTTGGATTGAAAGGTGTGATTGTCGGCGAAGGCGATACCTATGAAGAAGCCCTGAAAGATGTAAAATCAGCTATTAAATTCCATATCGAGACGTTCGGGGGTGAAGTGCTCGAATCGGATGCTCCTGTATTGGAAGCCTTTATCGCCGAAGCGGGAGTGGCAGTGTAATGCCCAAAAGATTTAGCGAAACATAGAAACAGGCGAACGCGCCGTGAGACATGTTCGTCCTTATGTTTCTGTATTATAGCGACGTACCCAATAGGGCGCGTCGCTTTTGTTATTCATAACCTGTCGTGCATCCATGCGAATTGTTACAACCATCACTTACCTTGTGACAATTATCACTTGAATCGTGATTATAATGTCGCAGAATATAGTTAGCCAATAACTTATTCGCCAAAGAGTGTAAGGTGTCCTTTTTTGATTTCCATTATGGTAGCTCTTTGAGCTACCATTACCGAAAGGAGAATCTCGGATGACGCCAGCCGAAAAGACGCCGACACGCGATACGCCTCGTGTAGGCGTTTATGTTTGTCACTGTGGCACCAATATTGCAGGGATGGTGGATGTGGAAGCGGTCACCGAATTTGCCTCCACGCTTGGGAATGTGGCCGTCGCCCGTCACTATGCCTACATGTGTTCGGACCCCGGTCAGGCCCTCATCAAGGATGATGTCCGCAACGCAGGCTTGAGCCGGGTGGTGGTGGCTTCCTGCTCGCCGTTGATGCACGAAACCACCTTCCGGCGGGCATGCTCGGAGGCTGGTCTGAACCCATTCCTGTTCCAGATGACCAACATCCGCGAGCACTGTTCCTGGGTCTCGGATGATCCCGTAAAGGCCACCGAAAAGGCCAAGACGCTGGTCTCGGCCGCTGTGCGCCGGGTTGCCTGGCACGAACCGCTGGAGATGCGGCGTGTACAGGTCAAATCATCGGCCATGGTAGTCGGCGCTGGCATTGCCGGCATCGAAGCCGCCCTGCGTCTGGCTGATTCAGGCAAGCATGTTTACCTGGTGGAGCGCGAGCCATCCATCGGTGGCCACATGTCCCGTCTCTACAAGACCTTTCCCACCTTAGACTGCGCGGCCTGAATACTTACACCCAAAATGGTGTCCGTTGGACGCCACGCAAACATCACCCTGCTGAGCTACAGCGAGGTAGAAAAAGTTTCCGGGTACGTCGGCAATTTCACCGTTACGGTGCGCCGCAAGCCCCGCTACGTGAAAGAGGAGCTTTGCACCGGCTGCGGGACGTGTGTCGAGAAATGTCCGTGGAAGAAGATCCCGTCCGAATTCGACCTGGGGTTGGGCAAGCGACCGGCGATCTATTTCCCCTTCGCCCAGGCCGTGCCGCGCGTGCCGGTCATTGACACTGTCAATTGCGCCTATTTCAAGAGTGGCAAGTGCCGCGCCTGTGAGAAATTCTGCCCGCGCGAGGCGATTGATTTCGAGCAGAAAGAGCAACTGGTGGATATCGAGGTCGGCACCATCGTCCTGGCGACCGGCTTCAAGGACTTCGAGCCGAAGCGCTCGCCCCAGTACGGATACGGCACGCTCGACAACGTCTTGACCGGCATGGAATTCGAGCGGCTGATCAACTCCGGCGGGCCGACCACCGGCCAGGTGCTGCTCAAGGACGGGCGCAAGCCGGAGCGGATCGCCATTCTGCACTGCGTGGGCAGCCGCGGCGACCAGCACGAGTACTGCTCGCGGGTGTGCTGCATGTATTCGCTCAAGCTTGCCACGCTTATCCGCGATTATGTGGATTCCGAGGTGTTCGAGTTCTATCGCGACATGCGCACCTTCGGCAAAGATTATGAGGCCTTTTACGAACGTGTACAGCGCCAGAGCGTAAACTTTTTCCGCTGCGGTAAAGATATCCGTGTGGAGCAACGCGATGGCAGACTGGCCGTCATTGCCGTTGACGTGTACACGGGTGAGGAACAAGAAACGCCGGTGGACATGGTGGTGCTGAGCACTGGCATCGAGCCACAAGCCGACCAGCATAAAGTTGGGACGATCTTTGGCGTCAGCCTGAGCGCGGACGGTTTCTTCCTCGAAAAACATCCCAAGCTGGCGCCGGTCGAGACGACCACCGACGGCGTCTTCCTGGCGGGGGCCTGCCAGGGACCGAAAGACATTCCCGATAGTGTGGCGTATGGCGCCGCCGCGGCCGCCGCAGCCCTGGCTTTGATGGACGCCGGATCGGTGTCGCTGGATCCTTTCACCACCTACGTTATCGCCGAAAAGTGCGGCGGGTGCCGCACCTGCGAAGGCCTGTGTCCATACACTGCGATTTCGATGGTAGACCACGATGGGAAACAGGTGGCCTACATCAACGAAGTGCTGTGCAAGGGCTGCGGCGCATGCGCAGCCGCTTGTCCTGCCGGTGCAGCGATACAGCATGGCTTCACTTTGGATGAAGTGCTCGCTGAACTGGAAGGCATTTTGGTCACAGTATAGCGAATCAACTCCGGCGGCCTGGGACGCCAACCCGCCGCCAGGGATTACACTATTCCATGGAAAACTATGAGCAGAGAGAATAAAAGCCAGGAGGTGTCTGCTTGAACCTTTCCAAAATACGCACGGGTGTCTACGTCTGTCATTGCGGCACGAACATCGCTGCCACCGTGGACGTGGCCGGCGTCGCTGAGTTTGCCAAAAGCCTGGATGGCGTGGCCGTCGCCCGTGACTACACCTACATGTGCTCTGACCCGGGCCAGGACCTCATCAAGAAAGACATCCAGGAGCTTGGCCTCAACCGGGTGGTGGTGGCTTCGTGCTCGCCCCTCATGCACGAGCCTACCTTCCGCCGCGCCTGCCAGGAAGGCGGTCTCAATCCGTTCTTCTTCCAGATGGCCAACATCCGCGAGCACTGCTCGTGGGTGGTGGACGACCGCGCCCAGGCGACTTCCAAGGCCAGGGCAATGGTGGCTGCGGCGGTGCAGCGAGTGCGCCATC
>Ga0315275_10007612_pt1 | contig 10474 bp, 11 predicted proteins | sample YL17G03_0_MG_FD_205557 | JGI IMG/M metagenome (GOLD analysis project Ga0315275, IMG submission 205557) | Sediment microbial communities from Yellowstone Lake, YNP, Wyoming, USA - YL17G03_0 | ecosystem: Environmental > Aquatic > Freshwater > Lake > Sediment | place: USA: Wyoming | collected...
CCTTGCTGACCGGAAAATAGGGCTTGTATATGGCGGTGCAAATGTCGGTTTAATGAATGCTGTAGCAAACGGATCATTAAGCAAAGGAGGAGAAGTTACCGGTGTTCTGCCTGTCTTTATTAAAGATAAGGGCATTGCTCACAAAAACCTGACAGAGTTGATTTTAGTAGAAACCATGCATGAAAGGAAAACTAAAATGAATGAGTTGTCCGATGGAGTTATTGCTTTACCGGGAGGCTTCGGAACACTGGAGGAATTTTTTGAGACTCTAACCTGGGGACAGCTGGGACTTCACAGGAAGCCTGTCGGATTATTGAATATCAACGGCTTTTACGATTCTCTGAAAATCCTCGCACAAACAATGGTTGACAAAGGTTTTCTAAGGGAAGCAAACCGTAAAATGCTTCTTATAAACGATGATATTGAGAAACTGCTTGACCAGATGGAAAATTATATAGCCCCCACTGTTGATAAATGGATAATCAGAGAGAATAATATTGCTTAATACATCATAATGTTTTAAATATCAGTAACTAATAATTTAACCTGTAAAAAATGAAAAGGAAAATTCTGTTTATTTCAGCTGTATTATGTTTTTCTCTTTTTGTAAATTCTTACGGACAGAATAAGGACAAGGCTGTCTTCAGGGAATCAAAACCGGGTTTTTACCAGAATTCCATTCTGAAGGACGACCGCGAAGTAAGGGAGAAAGCTGAACCTGCAAGGGCTTCAAAGACGTTTGCAGTTGACTTGTCAAACGCATCATTGCCCAATAAACTTGACCTTTATAAAAACCGTCAGTGGCACAATCTTCCTGTTTCACAGGGAAATACCAACACATGCTGGTGCTTCAGCACAACATCTTTCCTGGAAACCGAAGCTTACAGAATAAATAAGATTCAGGTAAAATTATCGGAGATATATACAGTTTACTGGGAATATGTCGAGAAGACAAAACGTTTTATTCAGCAGAGGGGCAATTCAGCTTTTGCAGAGGGATCCGAAGCAAATGCTGTTACCCGGATGTGGAAAAAGTATGGAGTTGTTCCTGAGGAGTTCTATACAGGACTCCTGGAAGGACGCAAATACCATAACCATGAAACAATGTTCAATGAATTAAATAAATACCTCGCTTCACTGAAGGCCAGTTCTTCGTGGGATGAAGAGTCGGCGATCGCAACTGTAAAGTCGATCATGAACCATTATATGGGAGTTCCACCTTCTGAAATTACCTTTAACGGAAAGAAGATCACCCCGCTGCAGTACCTGAATGAGGTCCTGAAAATTAATCCTGAGGATTATGTTGATATTCTTTCCTATACCCAGGAGCCATTTTTCAAGCAGGTTGAATACAAGGTGCCTGATAACTGGTGGAACAGCAGTGCATATTACAATGTTCCTCTGGATATATATATGTCTTCGCTGAAAAATGCTGTCAGGAAGGGATTTACAGTCAGTATCGGTGGTGATGTTTCCGAGCCCGGACTTGACCGTACGACCCAGTGTGCGGTAATCCCTGATTTTGATATTCCGTCGGCTTATATTAATGATGATGCCCGTCAGTTCAGGTTCTCAAACCAGACTACAACTGATGATCACGGAATGCACCTTGTAGGATATCTGGAAAAGGACGGCAAAGACTGGTATCTCATAAAGGATTCAGGTTCCGGATCAAAGAACAATGATCCGAATGCAAAAGAGTGGGGATATTATTTCTTTTCAGAAGATTACGTAAAGTTAAAGATGATGGATTTCATGGTTCATAAGGATGCAGTGAAAGAAGTGCTAGAGAAATTCTGAACGAATTTGTAAGGAATAATCTGGTTTATTTTTTCCGGTAGGAATAAGAATCCCTGTAGACTTTGTTAATACCGTTTGCCCTGTAAGAACCACTTTGAAAAAGTGATGATTTTACATTATTTGCTGAATCACTGTAAGCGGGACAAACTTCAGTGTTACATGAAGCAAGCAGGATTATTGCCAAAAAAAGAAACAATAGCTTTTTCACAGGCGTAAATTTATAAATTGGCTGACAATAATTTTATTAAATCATGATTTTTGAACAAAATAATTTATCTTGTGTTTGAACTACGTAAGGATTTCAAATCACAATTTGGCAGTTTGCATTTAATCTTAAATGGGAAATTATGAAGACACCGGCCAGTATTAAAACGAGAATCCTGAATACGGGGAATGACAGTAAATTAATCTTTATAAGAATAATAACAGGTTTGATCTTTATTTCTGAAGGCATTCAGAAATATCTAATTGTATCGATGCTTGGTCCGTCTTATTTTAAAGAAATCGGTTTTGGCCATTCAATGTTCTGGGCTTACTTTGCAGGGGCATTTGAAATATCATGCGGTATCCTGATTTTGATCGGATTGCTTACACGGCTGGCTTCTATTCCCCTTCTGGTTATAATGATAACTGCTTTTTTTACAACAAAATTACCTTTGTTGCTTGATAAAGGATTCCTGACTTTTGCCCATGAGTACAGGATAGATTTTTCATTGACTCTGCTTCTTATCCTGTTAATTATTTATGGCGGAGGGAAATGGTCAGTTGATTTAAAAATCCTGAAAGCAAAAAGTTAAAATCCATTAAAGAAGATTTTTTCAACGATCCCTATTCCCGACTTGTCGGCAGGGAGGTGGTTGGCTTTTCAACATTCCCTGTGAATTTAACCTGTCATAATAAAATTGATTTCAACCTGAACAAGATGTAACTTTGATTGCAAAATAATAAAACAAGAATACCCAATGCCTCTAAAATCCAATAAACTTGACAGGTTCTGGCAAGAGCTGAAAAGACGTAAAGTCTTCGGGATAGTCACCACTTATGTTGCCACCGCATATATTATAATTGAGGTTACCAATAATCTTGCTGTCCCGTTACACATGCCTGATTGGTTTGCCTCACTGGAACTGATAATACTTTTAATAGGATTACCGGTTGTCGTTATTCTGTCATGGATTTTTGATTTTACTCCCCAGGGGTTAAAGAAAACCGAATCATTTGAAGAATCAGAGAAGGAAGAACCTCCGGCAAAACCTGTTAAAAGAAGACTCAGACCCAGCTATGTTCTGAATGCGGTCCTGTTAATAGCTGTTGTAATACTTGCTTATCCCAGGATCTTCAAACGTAATTCCCTGGAAAATCTCAGAACCAAAGGAGGAATATCTGTAGCAGTGATGCCATTTCAAAACCTTACAAATGATACTATCTGGGATATCTGGCAAAGCGGGATACAGGATGAATTAATAACCTTGCTTACATTCTCTGATGAACTAAAAGTGAGGCAAAAAGAGACCACCAACACTCTTCTCAGAAGCAAAGGTCTTACCAATTATGCTTCTATTGTACCTTCTTCAGCCAGCCTGATCTCACAGAAGCTGGATGCTGATGTGTTTATCCATGGCAGCATAAAACAGGCTAATGAGACCGTGCGGTTAAATGCCCAGCTGATTAATTCGTCCAATGAAGAAATTTATAAATCTTTCCAAATCGAAGGGAAAAGTGACAATATTCTTCATTTAACCGACTCACTTTCAGATATGGTCAGGAACTGTTTAATAATAACCAAATTAATAAAGAACCTGCCTGCTAATGAACAGAGATTGCCCCCGACAAACTCTTCAGAGGCATTCAGGTGTTATCTTCTGGGTGAAAATGCCCGAAGCAAAAGAGATTATCCGGCAGCAAGAAAAATGTTCTTACAAGCTCTGGCTATTGATTCAAATTTTCATATTATTAATTTATTGCTTTCTGTGGCATGTATAAATGAGGGATTGTACGAGGAAGCAAAAGAATGGAGCATTAAGGCTTATGCTAAAAGAGATCAGATGTCTCCCAGAGCCAGGTTAGTTACCGAAAAAAATCATTCCGGCTTCTTTGGAACTCCATACGACGAGCTTAAATACCTGCGGCAATACCTGGAGATTGATGATCAGTTTCCGGGAACCTATTATGATATTGGACTTATCTACTATACTATGTATGAATATGATAAATCTATCCCTGAATTTGAGAAAGCACTGAAGCTTTATGACAAATTTGAAGCAAGACCATGGTGGATATTCAACTATTCCCTGCTTTCATATGCATATCATGCAACCGGCCAGTTTAAGAAAGAAAAGAAACTATTTAAACAAGCGGACCGGGATTTTCCTGATGATCCGGCAATTATCTGGCAGAAAACGATGCTTTCATTGACTGAAGGTGACACCATTACTGCAAATAACTATATTGAGAAATATAAAACTCTGCGCAGAGAAAGGTCATGGTCTGAAGCAGGTATTGCCTACAGCGTAGGTGAGATATACAAAGAAGCAGGTTATCTGGACAAAGCTGAAGAGTATCACAGAATGGAAATCACTTTAGAACCCAATAATCCGGACAGGCTCTGGGATCTCGGATGGTTCCTGATCGATAAGGATCGCAATATCGATGAAGGGCTGAGATTAGTTGATAAAGCCCTGGAATTAAAACCCGATTTTTATTGGTATCTGGATGCCAAAGGCTGGGGATTATATAAGCAGGGAAAATTTGATGAAGCCTTGAAATATATTGAAAAATGCCTGGATTTAAGTCCTTCCTACAGGCACAATGTCCATCTTCATCTCGAAGCAGTTAAAAAGGCTGTTGCCGGTCAGAAAAATAAATAAACTGTGAGCTCGTCCTTTACTTATTTATAAACGGGGGCTAAAAATTGATGAAGCCATCAATTAAATTGATTAAGCCATCATTTTATTTGACAAATCAGGTTGACTTTGGGATTATGATTGCTGAACTTTATAAAAAAATTCAGATAGACAGGAGAAAGTTTACTTCAGCATCTGAAGTTTATAACCAGGAACAGGAAAATGATTTATTATTTAACACTTAATGGTTATTAAATTAGACAAATATCACAGTGATTATCTTCTTTGGATTTTCCCCCTGATCATTCTTGGACTTATCTTTTTTGCAATTAAGCGGGATAATACAAACAGAGAGTCCGGCAAATCCTCCGGTGCCGGCTTTAATGCAGATTCCCTCATAACCATGAGTAAACAGGAAAGGATGGTTGACATTCATAAAATGACAAATTACAGCGATAGCTCTTTAATATTCTTTGCGTCTAAAAAAGATGATTATTGAGTCTCTTTGCGGATAGCTGAATTGAAACTTACTAAAAGCCCCCGAATCAGATCCGGGGGCTTTTTTGTAACAAAAGGTGAACGTATTAGAATCATTGATTATATTATCATTGACAATCGGTGTAGTTTCGGGGGTATGTATAGCTGCATTAATACGCAACCTTGCAATTGTAATCAGGACAAGAAGGCTGAAGAATGAAAAGTAGATAAAGAACAGGATATAGTGGATTGATAGGCCTGCTTCCTACTTTGATACATATTATTTTCACAGTCTCAAAATTGATCATCGATTATTCCGTTTTTGTTTTGAAACTTTCAGTAAATTATTGCTCTTAATCAAGCAAAAGGTTATTTACTTATGATCAACTTATTATAATTAAGGCATTAAACCTCAAAATAAAATGAGAACTTCAATAATGTGGCAATTTTTCATCACTTTTATTCCATCTGTATTAATACTTGCTTTAATCACAATTATTAGCAAAGTATCAAACGTTAATATTTATGAATTAACCCGTGATCCTGCTTCCACGGCTGATATTTCTCCAATTATCGGTGTTCTCTCAAGTTTAGGCATACTCTTATGGGGTGCAACCGGGTCGATTTGTTTCTTTTCAGCATTTATTCTCCGCAAAGTAATTTCAAAGAAAATAATTTGGTTTCTTCTTTCAAGTGCTTTTTTGACAACCTATCTTTTATTTGATGATTTATTTTTATTTCATGAATATTTATCAGAATCAAATTTCTGGCTGGGTGAAAAAAAGCTATATCTCATTTTAGCAATTATTACTTTTGCTTATCTATTTGTTTTTAAACGGATTATTCTGGAAACCAGATATATTTTTTTGTTATTAGCTTTCGGATTTTTCGGAGGCTCACTTTTTGTTGATGCGATTATTGCTGATTATTTAGAATCATTTTTGGGTACATGGATGTATTTTATTGAAGATGGATTAAAATGGTTAGGAATTGCCTGCTGGTTAAGTTATTTTGTTTACACCTCACATCAATTATTCGTAAGTCGTTTGAAAAAGGTCGATTAATTGCAATTTTTGATTCTTTCTTTTAAAAGTATTTATGTTCCGTAAGCATAAGGCGTGAGTCGAAACCCGGGAAGCAGGCTGGAAGACCGTTAAACTCTGACCTTTTTCCGGGGGAGCAGAACGGATTAAGATTCCCTCATAACCATGAGTAAACAGGAAAGGGTGGTTGACATTCATAATTTGACAAATTACAGCGATAGCTCTTTAATATTCTTTGCTTCTAAAAAAAGATGACTATTTAACCTACTCCCGGATAGCCGAATTGAAACATACTGCAAGCCCCCGGATCAGCTCCTGTTTTTTTGTGACAAAATGTGAGAGAATTTTAATTAGATCCAATCCCTTTTACAAAAATTAAATTGCCTTTAGTCATTTGCAGCGGTAAGGAGCTGCGAATTGTATTCCCATCCGGATTTTTAGTGTCAGTAGATGAGATAGTCCCTTTATATTAGAGACTCCTTGCAGTGTATTTACAGGGTGAAAAGAAGAAAGATATTATGCTTGTAAATTGTCAATTAAAAGTTTACCAGTCCAAATCTTACAAACCAAGAGTATATGAAATTAGATATGTAAATAATGCCATGTTGATTAATTAACTTCTGTTTTCTTACTTCATTATAAATAATAATGAATATTGAACAACAATAATCAATACCGTAATTCTATTACAGTTGTGTTAATGGTTCCAATACCAATTATCAGAACTTTCCCATACTTTACCTTTGCAATTGCAGTAACATTCATGGCTTCACTCTGAGGGTTATATATCTTTTGACAGAAAGCCGTCCATGAATCATTTGTCAGAAATATATCACCATAAGGTAAGAATCCAACTTCATAATGCTGGCCAATTCCGATACATCTATTGTCATTTAAGAAGAGAAAATTAAATGCACTATCAGGAACGGTGAAAGATTTATTTCCTGTCATTAAATCAATAAATACATTGGTACGACATTTAGCAAAAGATTTTGATTCTGCAAAATATATTTTTTTCAAATGGTTACTGGTATTTGACTGTATTGATTGCCATGTTTTACCTCCATCAACAGATTTGAAATACTTCCCATTATCAGATGTAGCATATCCATCATAAGCACTTTTAAAACCTACATCGTTTATATTTTCTGAAACGGGACCCATTACATCTGACCAGGTTTATCCTCCATCATTAGTTTTTCTGAATAGTTTTTCTCCCGAAATAAATCCGGTAGTATTATTTAAAAAGGACATGCCTGTTGGCCTCCCTCTATCCGGAGTATTCAAATTAATTAACTGCCATGTTCGTCCTGCATTAACTGTTTTTAAAAGATAGCCTCCTGTGTCATCGCCTCCAATGATGTAACCAGTCTGACTATCGGTGAACTGGATTTTATTTAGAAAGAAATCAACAGGAGATAATAATTGTTCCCAGCTATAGCCACCATTCAATGTTTTAATAATGGATCCAAAATTAGAAATTGCAAATCCCAAATCTTCATTAACGAAAGTAAGGTCTGTATATAAGCCTCCAGGTATATTTGTCTGTAATATTTCAAGACTGTCGATTGATAAGTTAGGAAAATCTATTGGTATCTCACCGTCCTTTTCACAAGAAACCAACAGGAAAAAAGAGTTAATAAATGCAATTATTATTTTTTGCACTTGCATATACAAACCATTAATTCTATCAAGTTTATGATATTATTATTAAATAAACTTGTTCTATTTTACCAATAATCGATGCGGATTGACAAATGACATTTTCCCTGTTCTGGTCAGCTTTCAGTAACAGGGAAAGGGAGGTTATGTACTCATTATCTGCCAGTCGTGGTTCACAAAGGGTGTGATTTTTTATCCAGGAGTAAAAGTGAGCACATATAGAAAAGAATGAGAGATTTTGCTCTCTTTCCACTCTTATCTTATGTACTGATGCAAACCTCCGAAAGGGTATAAAACAGTTTGCGGAATTTTATTTCAGATCTTAGCAGATAATCCCACGGTCAAACCTCACCTGTGAAATCCCTGTGAAATGAAGTCCAGTACTTCAGGCAGGGCTTCTCTCCAGTAGGTCCAGTTATGTGCACCGTTCCTTATTCTGAATTCATGAGGGATTCCCTTAGTCCGCATTGCTATATGTAACAAGGAGTTGCCTTCAGATAAAGCATCATCGTCCCCACAATCAATATACCATCTTACCTGGTTTTTCTGAGCATCGGGTATGTTTTCGACAAGGTAAAAAGCATCAAGCTGCTTTCTGAATGAATCGATCTGCTCAGGCCTAAGACCAACGGTGTCGGCCGACTGCCTGTTGCGAGTATCAGATTGTCGTCTTATGGATGCACTTAACGGACAGGCAGAAGAAAACTTTTCAGGATGATGCAATGCATATATTATCGTTCCTCCGCCGCCCATCGAAAGGCCGGCAACGGCCCGATATTGTTTTTCGGAACGGGTCCTGTAGGTTTTTTCGATAAATGGTAAAAGCTCCTTGAAGAAAAAATCCTCATACTGAAAATCTCCTCTTATTGTATTGAAATAACCTCTTCGTCCTGTGTTTGCATCCGGCATAACAATGATCACTGGTGTGGATTTTCCTTCTTTGATTGCTTTATCGGCAATGTATCCTACCTCACCGAACTGCACCCAGCCGGTCTGGTCATCGCCTGATCCGTGGAGCAGGTAAAGAACCGGATAGCTGCGGTTCGAAGTTTCATAGTCGGGAGGTAAATAGACTGAATACTTACGATCCATTTTAAGGATAGCACTTTCAAGTGTCAGATTGTCAAATACTTTTCCTGTTTGGGCCATTAATGAAAATGGGACAATTAAAATCACCTGACAAAAAATAAATATCCTTTTCATTTTACTATTATTTATGTTAAGAGAATTAAGAAGCCTGTCTGACTAGTTGGACAGGGAGCCTATACGCAGTTTACTATGATATCGTGTTTATTTATTCAAATATTTTATTTCTGCCCAATCCTGCATAAATACTTTTGTGTTCTCACAATAATTGAATTTCTTAAAACAGCAGGAGTCGCCCAAATGCCTGAATCCATTTGATTATTAGCGACAATCTCATATTTCCAGCCGGCTTTTATTGCCAGAACTTCACCTTTTACAGAGAAAAACCAGATATTACCATTTATAAAAATCGGGGAAGAGTCATAATTTGATGTTAAATGTGTTGACCATATTTCTTCTCCTGTGGTCGCATCGATGCACATCAGCGTGTTCATTGTATTTATTGTATATATCAATCCGTCTTTTATGGCAGGTGTCAGGCTATGGTTCCTTGACAATCCATCTCGTTTTTTCCAAATGACATTGGTAGTTGTAATATCGCCATTACCATCGGGATTAACAGCCAGTATATCAGCAAATTTGGTGCCGTCACCGGCGATCATGAATCCGGTGTACCAGAATACTACTCCATTTTCTGTAAAGGGCATAGCTATTGTTGATTCTGCTCCATCCACCACCCTCCATATTTCCTTGCCGGTATTGGGATCGTATGCAATGCAGGCAGCTGAACCGTTGGAGATCAGCATATCGCGGCCTTTTACATTTATTACGATAGGTGTAATATATGCTTTCCTTCCGATTTCAGTAATTTTTTCAAAGGGCTCTGCCGGTCTGTCACTTCTCCAGACAAGCTCCCCGTTCTTTTTATCGAGGGCAACTATATACCTGACATCAGTACCTTCGAAATGCAGAATAAGCATGTTTTTATAAATTATTGGTGATGATGCCGGACCCTGAACGTGCTTGCATTTCAGATCAGTACGTTTCCATACGATTGAGCCATTCGCAGTGTTAATACAGGCTGTTCCCATGCTTCCATAATGAACATACACAAAACCTTTTTCGATACAAGGTGTAGGTGAAGCATAGGTATTTAAAGAGTGCTTCCTTTCAACTACTTCAGGAGTAAAAACCAGGATATCATAAATTATCTTTCCTGTCTGGAAATCAATACAAACAGCATAAAGCTCTTTCCCGTCAGGTTTTGCTGTTGTCACCCATATTTGATTGTTATAAACAACAGGTGAAGAATAGCCATTGTCATGAATTTCAGTTTTCCATTTTATGACAGAATCATCCCATTTCAGTGGAATACTTTCAGTAACTGCCATACCGTTAAGATTGCTGCCCCTGAAGTGAGTCCAGTTCTTCTCCTGAGAACTGACCTGGCTAGTGCTAAAAAGGAAATACCCAATCAGGAGACAATTAAGGAGTGTGGGCTTATATACCATAATATACCGTTTTAACTATTTAGAAAACCAAGACTTAAAGAAAGTGATATTT
>Ga0315275_10007614_pt1 | contig 10473 bp, 5 predicted proteins | sample YL17G03_0_MG_FD_205557 | JGI IMG/M metagenome (GOLD analysis project Ga0315275, IMG submission 205557) | Sediment microbial communities from Yellowstone Lake, YNP, Wyoming, USA - YL17G03_0 | ecosystem: Environmental > Aquatic > Freshwater > Lake > Sediment | place: USA: Wyoming | collected...
GAACAGTTCACGCAAGCGTAGTTCATCTCCCAATACCACCGCCGGCGCGGTGGCTCTGAGCACGACCTTGATGTCCCGCTCCTGCCCCAGCAGCGAGGCTTGCCGGTGGACGTCCTCAATGAGCATGTCCAGTGGGACCGGCAGGTGCTCCATCTTTACCTCGCCCATGTCGGCCCGGGAGAGAAAGAGCAACTCATCCACAATGCGCGTCATCCGGTCGATTTCTTCGAGATTGCTCTCCAGGACGACTTTGTAGTCGTCGGTTTCGCGAGGGCGCCGAAGCGCAAGTTCGGTTTCCCCTTTCATGACCGTCAACGGCGTGCGCAGTTCGTGCGAGGCATCGCTGCTGAACTGGCGGATCTGCCGAAAGGAGGTTTCAAGCCGGTCGATCATGTCATTAAACGTTTTGGTCAGACGGCCGATTTCGTCGGCCGAGGCCGGGACAGTCAGTCGCTGGGTGAGATCGCCTCCGGCAATGCGTTGGGCCGCCAGCGTGATGGCATCGACCGGGCGAAGGGCTCGTCCGGCCATGAACCAGCCGCCGGCGAGCGACACGGCCAGCGCGACGGGCATGCTCACCAGAAGTACTAACAGGAGACGGTTCAGGGTCTGTTCGACGGAGTCCATCGAGGTGCCGACCTGGATGATATAGAGCAGACTGCCCCGATAGATGATGGGAACGGAAATGAGGCGTAACGGCGGTTCCTTGGGGTATTTTGCGGATTCGAAAATCGTGCGGCCTGAGTAGGCGACTTCCAAGGCCTGGCGACTCAGCGGCATCTCATGTTGTTTAACGTTGGGCGAACGAATGGTGATGGTGCCGGAGGGGCTGAAGATCTGGAAGAACTTATCGATGCGCGCCAGTTCGGGAAACTGGGACATGAGTTCGGTTTCGTCGATGAGCGGGAGGAACCCGCGTTCTTCCAGCGACCGAACGGCCGCGGCGGCCGTTTCCTCCAGCGATTGATCGACCGCATCGCGGAGGCTTCGAGCGGTAATCACGTACAGGATGGTTGAAAAGATGATGAGGATCAGCGCGAGGGCTGTGCCATACCAGAGCGTGAGCCGGACGCGAAGCGGCATGCCCCGGACAGGTTGAGGTTGAGGTTGAGCAGACCGGTCCGGATCAGAATTCATGTCTCAACCTTAACCTGAACCTCAGCCTTCTGCTTTTAGGACGTATCCGCTTCCGCGAATCGTATGAATCAGCTTCTTTGAGCGTCCCCGGTCGATCTTGTTGCGGAGATAATTCACGTAGACATCGATGACGTTGGTGAACGTGTCGAAGTCCTGATTCCACACATGTTCTGAAATCATGGGACGGGTCAACACACGTCCCGTATGGCGCATCAGATATTCGAGCAGGGCATATTCCTTCGAGGTGAGGTCGATCCGCTGGCCGCCTCTGGTCACTTCGCGCGTGGCCGGGTTCAACGCCAGATCATCGATCTGGAGCACGCCGGGACCCTCGGTGGAGCCGCGGCGGAGCAGCGCGCGAATGCGGGCGAGCAGTTCGTCGATGGCGAAGGGCTTGGTGAGGTAATCGTCCGCTCCTGCGTCAAGGCCCTTGACTCTCTGGTCTACTTGCGATTGAGCGGTCAGGATCAGGATGGGGGTTTGAATCCGTGCCTGGCGGACAGCCTTGAGAATCTCCAATCCTGGCAATGACGGCAGCATCAAGTCGACGATCAGTAAATCGTAGTTAGTGTTGAGGGCCATCTGAAGGCCCTTCGCGCCGTCTTCACACAGGTCGACGGCGTAGCTCTCCTCGTCAAGCGCGCGCTTGATGAAACAGCCGACCTTGGTTTCGTCTTCAATGACTAGAATACGCATAGTTGTCGATGGAAGATTATACCAAACCTGCGCGGAGCAATCTTGTGGGGAAATCCTACTGAGTTGACTCCGTGGGTGCCTGAGGTGATGACCTTGCTGGATGTTGGCATAGGGAGCGTAGATCCTTCCACTCTTCACGAGAAAAGAATTTCACGGGATGTGGTGGCGGTGTTCCGGCGAGCTTGGTCAACATGGCAATACGGTCGTCGGTTGCGCGATGGGTAGACAGATAGGAGAGCGCAGCTGAGTCATGAGGATGTTGCGCTTCCATGATACGGTAGAAGGCGATCATCTCTGCAGGGTCAATACCGATAGTCTGGAGCAATAGCAGCCCCTCACGGTCGGCTTCATCTTCGTGAAGGCGACTGTAGCGTAATTTCCCCAGCACGCGCGCGCCCTCGATTCCATAGGCCAATGCCCCGGTGAAGTCGCCAGATACAGCGGCGATCAGAAGGCTGGTCGAGGCCTGCTCGATAATTGCATGGGTCGAATGCTGTTTGTAGATATGTTGGAGTTCGTGAGCGAGCACACCCGCGAGTTGCTCCGGTGTCTCGGTGGCTTCGAGAAGGCCGCGGAACACCACCACTTGTCCTCCCGGCAATGCGAACGCATTCATGACAGGCCGGTCCACGACGGTGAGTCGAATGTGATAGGGAGAGTCGGGCATTGCACGAGACAATCTTGTAACAATGCTCTCAAGGGCAGGAAGACGGTTCTGGTCGACGCAGCGGTTGGCCAAAGGGGCAAGCTGTTCGAGCACGGAAATACCGAGTTGTTCTTCCCACGAGGCGGGAATGCGAGGTGCGAGGAATGTCGCTAACCCCGGGATCCCCCAGACGTAGAACCCGACTGTCACTCCCAGAAGTGCAATCCCAGCCAGGATCGTCAATCGGACCCGTAAGGGCCGCTGCCGAGGGTTATGAAAATGAGTAGCGCTTGCTGCTGCAGCTTCTTGTATTGCGGTAAGAAACGCGGAGTCCTCGACGATCACTGTCTGCGGCAGGGACGCTCCATATTCGAGGCGAACTTGTTCACCCTCGTAGGCCCCTTGCGTTTGCGCAATCTCACCGTAGGGCCAGCGGATGGTGTTTCCATCAGCCTTCAAGATGTGCAGGGCGGTCGTGGTGAGCTGGATCGTGATGGGGTGTCTGGTCGCGCTTCGACCGTCGAGGTAATACCCCTGCCAGAGTGGCGGCATGACGAATTAACCCAGATCGAATCCAGTGTCGAGGAAGCCGTCCAATCCTTCGCCGATCGGCGGGGCTCCGTCGTACGCCTGAATGACCTCGTCAAAGTTGTCGGCGCCAACGAGAGTCAGCTGATCGGTAATGAACCGAATGTTTCGAATCGTGGTCCAGGGCCAGGCGAGCCCAAGGGTACAAACCATTAAGAGCAGGTTGCCGAGTTTCAGCTTGAGATACGGCCACATAGTTATGGGCAGCCGAAATCGTGCGGAACCGATCGATGTCTGTTCCCAAAAGAAGCGCTGCTCCTTCACTGAATACGGTAGCCAGAGAAGACGAAAGACCAGCGCGCCGATAATCAGGCTGACTATCGCTCCGATCACGAGGGAGCCGGCCGTTTTGGGATCTGCGATATTTCGCAGCGGTAGTTCGATGAAGGAGTAGAGACCCAGGCCGGCGATAATCGCAACGGTAACCGCAGAAAGATACATCATCAAAAACGGACGGAACAGCGCCGCCCCGTCACCTGAAAACTTGAATGGCTCGCTTCCAAAGTAACTGTGCGCCGTGAGGAAGGCATGCTTCTTGGTCGAGAAGTACGGATAGTAGAGTCCGAGAGTTATACCGGTAAGAAAATAGCCGGAGAGCCATAATTTGATGAAGGCCAGCGTCTTGCCTTGGAATGAGAAACGGATGCCGCGCCAGGCGGTTCGACTCAGCCTGTAGCGTCGCGAACTGGCGATGGCAACAGGAATGAATAAGACCAACAACAGCGACGCGGCAGTTTGGAGCGCGATCTGAATGGCCATATTCACTTCGAGAAAATGGCCCGCGTTCTTCAATAGGAGATAGGGAACTCCAAAGATCAGGCCAGCCTTCAAGGATCCATTCAAGAGTTCGCGAGCGCTTCCATGATACGAGAATCGGTCGCCTGCGAATGCTGTTTGTCCGAACAAGTATGTCCGAACGCGGACTTTGGCCCAGTAGTAATAGAGACCGAGCGTGACAAGCGTGAGCAGCGTGTTGACCAGATGGATGCCGAATAATGTGCCGCCGGCCCCGTGAAAAACGGCCTTCCGTGACGTTGAGTCGAACCGCTGAGACTCCTTCGCCGGTACCATCTTCTGGTCGACCGATATCGGGTCTTGAGGAGAAGCCTCAGAGACGGCCTGGGATGTGGCTGCGTTGTCCATTGACGCAGTCGGCATCACGACGACTATGAACGGGGCTCCACAATTGGCGCATGAGGCCTTCATCCCTGACTTAAGGGCGTAGACATCTCGCACCCGATGGGACGTGGAGCAGCGCGCACAGGACAATCTAACCGATGCGTCCAAGGCTATTGCAGTATTCACAGCATGCTCCTTTTTTCCATTCCCGCGCATTTGTGCGGGAATGTTTCCGCATGACGGAGGACCACGTCGGCGTTTTTATTTTTCACTGCGCGATCGATGAGGCTCAGCACAATTTCTGCTCTCCCTATTTCGTCACGGACCCTTCGGCTGTTGATAGAGGAGGTTGAACGGCTGTCATCGATTGGCGCGGAAATTTGGAGGCGGCGTGGTGGATGGAGGTGCACTCGATTCAATCGGTAAATAGTTCTCGAAGAATCCCGCTTCCCAGGATAAATATCCGAGTACGCCGAGCGCGAGTGCCGTGGCGACGACAATCAAGAGCCGTAAGCGGACGATCCCCGCGCGCTGTCTTGCTCCGGGTAATGAAGGCATCAGCCGTATGGCCGATTTCAGCGGTCGCCGGGGAGTTTTTGACGATGACTCCCTCACCAGGACCAGATTGGCCTCGCAAGAGGAACAGGCAACCTGCTTCCAGCTGATCGAGGAAGGTTGGGAGAAAACTTCGTTTGGATTTGTACAGAGGGGACAAGCAATAGTCATTATGGACGAGAACTCCTCTCCATGAACCGCATTATCAGTCACCTGCCTGGGCAGATACGCTCGCACACGTGCAGGGGCCACTCAACCATAGCGCAAAATGCCAGGAGCGCAACTCGACCCAACCGGCTCAGAACTTAGAGCCGGATCGCAAGGAAATCAAAAGGTTGAGTGCCGATCCTATTTGGGTGGGAAACGAGTGACCGTAACTGGCTCGTAAGTCAGGACCGGCCCCTGGGAGGTTCGCCGGGCTACACTGTGCTTGAGCCACTGGGCATCGTCCCGCTTCGGGAAATCCGACCGGTAATGGGCCCCGCGGCTTTCCTTCCTGGCGAGGGCGCTGGTGACAATGGTCTCCGCGACATCGAGCAGGGACTGGAGCTCGAAGGCTTGCACGAGATCGGTATTAAACACCCGCCCTTTGTCCTGCACCGTGATGGACGTGGCGCGATGGGTCAGTGCCGTGATGGCCGAGATCGCAGCAGACATGGACTCGTGAGTCCTGACAAGGCCCAGATTGAGGCTCATTGTCTGGCCGAGTTCTTCCCGAATCTGCCAGGCCCGGAGCGATCCCTCCTGTGCCAGCAGTTGCTGGACGCGACGCTGCTCGGTTACAAGCTGGTCTGTTGTGAGTGCCCGTGGCGCGACGGTTCGAACGTACTCTCCGGCTCGAATTCCAGCGCGCCGACCGAACGCAATCGTTTCAAGGAGTGAATTGCCTCCGAGCCGATTGGCGCCGTGCACACTGACGCAGGCACATTCACCGGCCGCGTAGAGGCCGGTGATGCCTGTTTCGGTCCATTGATTGGTCCGGACGCCGCCCATCTGATAGTGCGCGCCGGGGCGGACAGGAATGGGAGTCTCGATCGGATCGAGGCCGGCAAATTCAATGGCGAGTGCTCTGATCTGAGGGAGCCGTTCGAGAATGCGCCGGCGGCCAAGGTGCCGCAAGTCCAACAACACGCACCCGTCGATCCCGCGACCTTCGAGGATTTCTTGCCCAATGGCCAATGAGACAGTGGAGCGGGTGGCCAGTTCCATCTGCTGCGGGGCATAGGTCTTCATAAACCGTTCGCCCAGCGTATTCAGGAGGTAGCCTCCTTCTCCGCGAGCGCCTTCGGTGATGAGGATACCCGTGCCCTTAAGTGTGGTGGGATGGAACTGGACAAATTCCATGTCCGCCAGTGGAGCACCGGCACGATACGCGAGCGCCATGCCGTCACCGGTGTTGATCACGGCGTTCGTGCTCGTCAGGAAGACGCGCCCGCTGCCTCCCGTGGCCAAGATGACGGCTTTGGCCCCGATCGCGTGCAACCCTCCATGAATCAGGTCCCACGCTACGACTCCCCGGCAGACGCCGTCTTCCATGATCAACGCCGTGACGTACCACTCTTCATACACGGCGATGCGCCGTTTGAGCAGCTGTTCGTACATGGCGTGGAGGATGGCATGGCCGGTACGATCGGCGGCGTAACAGGTGCGGGGAAAACCCGCTCCGCCGAACGGACGTTGGGCGATACGTCCCTGTTCGTCGCGGCTGAAGATGACCCCCAGACGTTCCAATTCGAGAATGTCGTCAGGGGCTTCGCGACACATGGCCTCGATGGCATCCTGATCGCCGAGATAGAGCCCGCCCTTCGTGGTGTCGAAGGCATGGGCTTCCCAGGAATCGTGCTCTCCCAGTGCCGCGTTGATGCCCCCTTGCGCAGCCACAGAGTGGCTGCGAACCGGATGGACCTTGGATATCACAGCGACGTCGAGATCCGGCGGTGCGGCAACCGCCGCCCTCATTCCTGCCAGACCGGCTCCGATGATAAGCATGTCGTGTAGTTTCATAGCCTGCTCGTCCGATCCGTGAGACGTGAAACGTCAAAGGTGAAAGGTTTCAGACAATCCTACGTTTCACGTTTCACGTTTCACGTTTCACGTCTTACCTTTTACGGTTTTGATGTCTGCACTCATACGTGACTCTTGGTCTGAAGGCAAGTCCAGCAGGTTGCGGAACAACTATTTTTGCACTCGAGAACTTCGATGGTTCGCACGAGTAGCACAACGGGAGAACAATCCTGCAGGATAATCGAGCAAGACTGGCTGAGGTCAAGGTCGAGATTGAGCGAAGATCTGACGTTCTTATCTTAGGCTCAACCTTAGCCTGAACCTCAACCTGCTCCGCGCTGGCAGGACTTTTTCAGCCTCCTGCTAGAAACTATCGCACAACCCTTGGAGAATAGGGAGTGAGCATGGTATTCTGCGGGCCGCGAGTGGGTCAGTCAGTACATCAGGGCTCTCGACCGACGAGGCATTTCCAAAGGACAAGACGAACGCCATGGCCACACCGGACTTTCTAAGCCCGATCGACACGTTTATCCATCGCCATCTTGGCCCCACCGATGCCGATGTACGCGAGATGCTTGTCACGCTCGGCTTGCAGTCGCTAGGGGAGCTGAGCGAGGCAACCGTGCCCGCCGACATTCGTCTGCGAAAGGAATTGGATCTGCCCCTTCACCGCGGCGAACAAGCCGTGTTGCAAGAGATTCGCTCCATCGCCGCAGAAAACCAGATCTACCGTTCATTGATCGGCATGGGCTATTACGACTGCATCACGCCCGGCGTGATCCAGCGCAACATTTTCGAAAACCCGGCCTGGTACACCCAGTACACGCCCTACCAGGCGGAGATTGCCCAGGGCCGGTTGGAAGCCCTGGTGAATTTTCAAACCGTGGTGGCCGACCTCACCGGCCTGCCCTTAGCCAATGCCTCGCTCTTGGATGAAGCCACGGCGGCAGCAGAGGCGATGGCCATGTGTCTCGCTATTTCCCGTTCGTCCGGCCTCGAACGGACAGAGTTCTTCACTTCGCAGGACTGTCATCCCCAGACCATTGCGGTGATGCAGACGCGGGCTGAACCGCTCGGCATGACGCTGCGCGTTGGACGGACGCAGACCATCGACTTTTCCAATCCTCAGCTGGCCGGCATTCTGCTCCAGTATCCGGCTACTGACGGCTATGTCGGGGATTACAGTGCACTCGTGGCGCAAGCCCATGCGGCCGGGGTTCTTGTGGTGGTCGCCACCGATCTGCTGGCCTTGACCCTCTTGCGCCCACCGGGAGAATTCGGAGCCGATATCGCCGTGGGTTCCAGCCAGCGATTTGGTGTCCCGCTCGGATTTGGCGGCCCCCATGCCGCGTTTCTTTCGACCGTTGAAGCATTTAAACGGCAGATGCCGGGACGCATCGTTGGCGTGTCCAAGGATATTACGGGGAAGCCTGCCTATCGCCTCTCCCTGCAAACCCGCGAACAACACATCCGGCGTGAGAAGGCAACGAGCAACATTTGTACGGCGCAGGTCCTCTTGGCCATCATGGCGAGCATGTATGCGGTCTACCATGGGCCGGAGGGTTTGCGGCGGATTGCCGAGCGTGTACACGGTCTGGCTGTGGTGCTGGCAGCGGGATTGCGGCAGCTCGGATTCGATGTCGCAGCGGAAGCGTACTTCGATACGATTCAGGTTCGCCTGACGAAGATGCAGTCCGAATCCATCCTGATCCGGGCCAACGAAGCCGGCATCAATCTTTGCCTGCATGAGGACCACTCCATCGGGATTGCGCTGGATGAGGTGAGCACGGAAGACGAAATTCGGCGCCTGATGGAAATCTTTGTCGGCCATGATCGGCTGCCTTTTCAGGTGCGGGACTTGAGCTCCAGCGTCACCACAAGTTTCCCGGCGAATCTCGCCCGCACCAGCACGTACCTGACCCACGAGGTGTTCAATCGCTATCACCCGGAGCATGAGATGCTGCGGTATATCCACCGCCTTGAGGTGAAGGATCTGTCGCTCGTCCATTCGATGATTCCCTTGGGTTCCTGCACCATGAAGCTGAACGCGACGGCCGAGATGCTGCCGGTCACCTGGCCGGAGTTCTCACGGCTGCATCCCTTTGCGCCGCACGAGCAAACCATGGGGTATCAAGAGTTGTTCCGTCAGCTGGAGGCCTGGCTGGCCGAGATCACGGGACTCTCCGCCGTGTCCTTGCAACCGAATGCAGGCTCTCAGGGGGAGTATACGGGACTGATGGTGATCCGGGCGTACCACCGGAGTCATGGTGAAGAGCATCGGGATGTCTGCTTGATTCCCCTGTCCGCGCACGGCACGAATCCAGCCAGTGCAGCCATGGTGGGGATGACGGTTGTGCCGGTCGCCTGTGATCGGCAGGGCAATGTGGATGTAGCCGATCTTGAAGCCAAGGCCGTTCAACATCGTGATCGGCTCTCGGCGCTCATGTTGACCTACCCCTCGACCCATGGCGTCTTCGAAGCGGACGTGCGGCGCATCTGTCAGATCGTCCATACGCATGGCGGGCAAGTCTATATGGATGGAGCCAACATGAATGCCCAGTTGGGACTCTGTCGGCCCGGCGACATCGGGGCGGATGTGTGCCATCTGAATCTACACAAGACATTCTGTATCCCCCATGGCGGGGGAGGGCCTGGGATGGGACCGATCGTTGCGGCGCGGCATCTGGCGCCGTTTCTTCCCGGCCATCCAGTGACACAATTGGGCGGACAAGATTCCATCGGGCCGGTGTCGGCGGCGCCCTATGGCAGTCCCAGCATCGTGACGATTTCCTGGGTCTACATCGCCCTGATGGGACGCGACGGCTTGACCAAGGCGACGCAGGTGGCGATCTTGACCGCCAACTACATGGCCAAACGGCTGGAGAAGTACTATCCCATCCTCTACAAGGGAACGTCCGGGTTCGTCGCGCACGAGTTCATTCTCGATCTTCGTCAGTTCAAAGAGACTGCGGGAATTGAAGCGATGGATGTGGCGAAGCGATTGATGGACTATGGGTTTCATGCCCCGACGGTCTCGTTCCCGGTTGCCGGAACGCTCATGATCGAACCGACGGAGAGCGAGTCGAAAGCCGAAATGGACCGGTTCTGCGAGGCGCTGATCTTGATTCATGCCGAGATGCAGGACATCGTCGAAGGCCGCCAGCCCCGCACGAATAATCTGCTGAAGAATGCGCCTCACACGGCACAGGCCGTGACGGCCAACGAATGGAACCGACCCTACAGCCGTGAACAGGCTGCCTTCCCCGCTCCCTGGGTACGCGACAATAAATTCTGGCCCAGCGTGAGCCGCATCGACGAAGCCTATGGAGATCGCCATTTCGTCTGTACGTGCCCACCGACAGACACCTACTAAGTCGGCGGCTGAAAAAGGCTCTCAACGTCGTTCTCGGCTCGCAAACATCCTCAACGTACCCCAGAGGGTACGCCTCCGGTGTTTACTACGCCTGCGGCCTAGTTGCGAAGCCTTTTTGAGCAGCCTCTGAAGAGAACACCCTCGAAAGGTCTCTGACTTCGTTCTCAGTCGCGTGCCTCCCTGCGACGTACCGCACATGGGAAAAGAGATGTTTCGACAGCTCAGGGTGGGAGGGTGAGAATGGTACGCCTCAGTCGTCCCGCTCCCTGCGGCCTCGCCAGAGAGCCTTTTTGAGCAGCCCTGAAGAGAACACCCCCCGACATAACCCCGCTTGCTCAGCCTGAGCTACCCCCGA
>Ga0315275_10007615_pt1 | contig 10473 bp, 7 predicted proteins | sample YL17G03_0_MG_FD_205557 | JGI IMG/M metagenome (GOLD analysis project Ga0315275, IMG submission 205557) | Sediment microbial communities from Yellowstone Lake, YNP, Wyoming, USA - YL17G03_0 | ecosystem: Environmental > Aquatic > Freshwater > Lake > Sediment | place: USA: Wyoming | collected...
GGAAATGCCCATGAGCCCAATGTTCCGCCTGATTTATCACCCGAAAAGAGATGCAGCCTTCGTTGACTCTTCTGGGACAAGTTGTTAAGCTTGACTCAGTCAAAAAGGCCGAAGGATATAGCCACATAAAAGACGCGAGCCGTCAGCATTCTGGAGAGGACGGCTCCGCGTCCCGGGAATTCGCCGGCCGCATCCTGGCGGCCCGAGAGGAGGATGACCGATGTTCGCCCGAATGACGTTCCTCCAGGTCAAACTGGATTGCATCGACGAGGCCATCGAGCTCTATGAAAAAAGCGTGATCCCGAGCGCCAAAAAGCAGCGAGGCTTTCGGGGATCCTGCCTTCTTTCCAATCGCGAGACAGGCAAGGGGATCTCCGTGACGTTCTGGAGGACGAAAGAAGACGCTCTGGCCAACGAGAAAAATCTCTATTACCAGGAGCAGCTCGTTAAATTCCTCGGATTTTTATCCGGACCGCCGATCCGCGAGGAATACGACGTCAGCGTCCACAAGCTCGGCGCGCCGGCAAAGCGGAGGGCGGCTAAAAAAGCCGGGGGGAAAAAACGCCCGAAAGCGGGCCCAAAGAAAAAATGAGATACCCCTCAAAACCGCGGCCAAGGCCGGCATCATGAAAAAGACGTATGTCAAACGCTACACGGTTCATTATTATGAAGTCGATTTCCGCGGGAAAACGCTCCCGCTCTCGATGATCAACTTTCTCCAGGACGCGGCCGGCGACCACGCCGCGCGCCTGGGATTTTCCGTTCTCGACTTGATGAAGAGAAATTTGACCTGGCTGCTCTCGAGATATCATGTCCGCGTCCTGCGCTATCCGGAGGTCGGGGAGACGGTCGCGGTGACCACCTGGCCTTCGGGGACGCAGGGAATTTTCGCCCTCCGGGATTTCAGGGCCGTGGATGGCAAAAACGAAACGCTGGCCGTGGCGACGAGCTCCTGGGTTCTCTGGAATATCGCGGATAAAAAGCCGGCGAGCCTGGAGGAAAATCTCCCGGACCGGATCGCCTTGTCTCGCCGCGCCCTGGAGGATGACTTCACTTCCCTTCCCCGGTGCGATGAACCGGCGGACGCGACCTCGTTCCGGGTCGGAATCCAGGATATCGATTTCAACAACCACGTCAATCACGCCTCCTATATTCTCTGGGCTCTGGAGTCTCCTCCGGAAGCCGTCCTTCGCTCCCATGCCCCCTTCGAGATCGAAGTCGCCTACCGCGCCGAAGCGTTTTACGGGGACGAGATCCTGGCGAAAATCCGGAAGGCGGAAAAAGACCCGGACACCGTTTTTCTCCATGGCCTTTATCAAAAATCCAGGGGAACCGAGCTCGCCCGCCTCCGGACGGCCTGGCGTCCGCTCTGAAAAACTAGGCTCGATTGACTTTCCTTCTCCCTTTTGATAAAAGCATAAGCAGAAGGATGCCCCAATCATGGTTATCCAAAAGCGCGAAAAAAACAACGTCGTGATCTTCGATGTCGAGGGGGAAATCAAACGCTCGGACACTATCGATGTCACCCTCCATCAGCTTGTCAAGGAGCAGCTCGACACAGGGAAAAAACAGATCCTCTTCAACTTCGACAAGGTCGAGTTCATCGACAGCTTCGGCGTCGGGGAGATCCTGGCCAGCTACATCTCCACCCATAACCTCGGGGGCAAGCTCAAGCTCGCCCGGATATCGAAAAAGCTCTTCCTCATCTTCCAGGTGACGATGCTGACCAAGGTTCTCGACATCTTCGATGAAGAAGACACCGCCCTCCAGAGCTTCTTCAAAGAATAGATACCGCCGCTGTTTTTTCGGAGTTGCCGATGGCGAAACGACGCCTGTTCAAGCTTCTTTCGGCCGTCGTCAAGATCAAGCCGGGCGAAGAGCGGATCGCCCTTTTCCTCTTCCTTTATTTTTTCCTCATCACCGCCCCGTTCGCCATCGTCAAATCGATCCGGGACGCGAGCTACCTCGAGGACTTGGGCGCCAAGTCCTTGCCCTACGCTTACGCCACGGCCATTCTCGTCGGGGTCGCCGTCTCGCTTCACGCCCGGCTTCAGGCCCGGCTGCCGCGGCGGACGCTGATTCTTTCCACCCTGGTTTTTTTTATTGCGGGCAGCCTGATCTTCGAGGAGCTCTTCGCGACCCTGGATTGGGAATGGCTGGCCCTCGTCTACTGGTTTTGGGCCAATCTCTTCGTCGTCGTCCTCACGACCCAGTTCTGGATCCTGGTCAACGACATCTTTAATCCCCGTGAAGCCAAGCGCCTGATCGGCTTCTTCGGCAGCGGCGGCATCCTTGGCGGGATCGGCGGTGGCCTTCTGACCGGTATCCTGGCCAAGAGCATGTCGCACCGCCTGCTTTTTTTGACGTCCGGCTTCCTCCTGGCCTGCGTGATCGTCGTCCAGGCGCTGTTCGCCTGGCTCAAGAAGAAAAACGAAATCCTCGAGGTCGGGACTTTGCCCCCGGACCAACGAAAAGCCGGAGACCGCGACGTTGGTTTCGCGGACTGCTTTCAGGCCGTCAAGCAAAGCCATTATCTCAAGCTTCTCGCGGCGTCGGTCCTGGTGATCGGGATCGTCTCGACGTTCATCGACTGGCAGTCGAAAACGGTCATCGTCGCCGCGGGCAAAGCGAATGCGTCCTTTTTCGGATTCTTTAACTCGGGACTCATGGTCGTTGCCTTTCTTTTTCAGCTGATCTTGACCAGCCGGTTTATTGAACGCTTCGGGCTCCGCGTCGGGCTCCTGGTTTACCCGCTCCTTCTCCTCCTCGGCTCCACGGGAATCGCCTTAGGGCCGTCTCTTTTGCTCCTGGCCATCAGCCTGAAAGGCATGGACAAAGCCCTCTCGTATTCCATCCAGCAATCGTCGCGCGAGCTGCTCTATATCCCGGTGATGCCCGACGTCAAATACAAGGCCAAGATCTTCATCGATATGTTCATCAACCGGCTGGCGAAATCCATCGGAGGAGGAATCCTGGCCGTCCTCCTGATCCTCCCCATTCGACAGATGCACAACGACATCGTCCTCGTCAGCATCGCCTCGGGGCTTTTCATCGGCGCCTGGATCATCATCAATTTGAGAGTCAGTCGGGCCTATATCAGCGAGGTTAAAGACAAGCTCGGGAAGAAATGGGAGAGGGCCGACGGCGTCGTCGCCGGGGCGATCGATCTGGACGAAGTCAAGAAGGTCCTCGACGCCCTGGAGAGCCGGAAGCAGAGTCCCGAGCTTTTCGCTCTTCATCTCTACGAACTGGCCAAGGACAACAAACTGACGTCCCAGATCCGGCAACTCCTGGAAATTTCGACGCAGGAAGCCTCGCCCTCCGCGGCCAACCCGCTTCTGGACGGCGACCAATCCCCGCGGGTTCCCGATTTTGAAGAATATCTCCCGCCGGCCGAAATGAATAAGGAAATCCAGGAGATCCTGGCCCTCGACAGCTACCAGCAGCTCATGAACGCCTATGCCGGAAAAGTTTTGGACGACGAGAACGCGAGTTCGGAAACGGCGAAGATGGAACTGGCCAAGGCCATCGGCTGGATGAACGGACGCTCCCCGCTCGCGGCCAAGCTCGATGAATTTCTATATGACCCTTCCCCGAAAGTGTTCCAATATGCGGCGGAATCCGCGGGGCGGCTCCGTAAGAGGGAATACGTCCCGATCCTCGCCCTGAAACTCGCCGATCCAAGGAGCCAGGAAGACGCCCGCGCCGCCTTGGAAAAATACGGAGAGGCGATCACGGGAACGCTCATCGATTATCTCACGGATCCGGAGGAAAGCCTGGATATCCGGAAAGGGGCGGTATCGCTCCTGGCCCGGATTGCGACTCCGGAGGCGGCCCAGGCGCTTCTCGACGGGTTGGCCAAAGGAACCAACGGCCTCGAGGAGGATCTTCTTGACGGGCTGGACCTCATCCGCTCGAAACATGCGGAGATGACTCTCGATCCCGATCTTATTTTCAGCCGGTTCGACCAGGATATCCAGCGGCTCAGGGAGCCCCGTTCACCGGCCGACCTTCTTCCTCTCTTCAAACTCCTGGGCCTGGCCTACAATCACGAGGATGTCTTCCGGGCTTATCGGAATTTTTCGAAAGGAACTAAGGACTCGATCGCCTATGCTGTTGAACTCCTGGACAACACCGTCAGCCAGGATATCAAGCAGAAGATCCTGCCTCTGCTTGAAGGTTTTGGGTCTCCTAAGGACCGGGCATGAAACGCCGGACGATCCTCAAGATTCTTCACCGCTTCGTCGAGGTCAAGCCCGAGGAAGCGACCATCACCGTCCTTCTCTTCTCCTATTTCGCCCTGATGATGGCCACGGCCTATCTCATCCTTCCCCTTAAGACATCCCTCTTCCTCAAACAGCTCAAACCGGCCTGGCTTCCCCTGGCCTATATCGTGACCGCGTTCCTGATGACCTTCGTCGCGGCCTTCAATTCCCGGCTTCTCCAGGCGATGAATCGGAAAAAATATATCTCGGCCAGCCTGGTTTTTTTCATCATCACCCTTTTTGCCTTCTGGGGGCTTTTCCGGACCCAGGAGAAATGGGTGGTCCTGGTCTTTTGGTTCTGGGCCGAAGTGTTTCTGGCCATTACCGTCATTCAATTCTGGATCCTGGTCGCCGACCTTTACAGCCCGCGGCAGGCCAAACGGTTTATCGGCTTTTTCGTCAGCGGCGGTCTTCTCGGCGGCGTCGTCGGCTCGCTCGCGGTCTCGCTTTTCTCCAAAGTGATCGGAACGGAAAACCTCATCCTCGCCTGTCCCGCCCTCCTCGTCGTCGGGTTGGCGATCATCCGTGCTTTGCCCCGAGGGCCTGCGGAAACAGTCCGGGAAAAGCCCAAGCCGGCAAAAGACGAGGCGAAACGCCGGGTCGGCTATCTTCAGAGCATGAAGACGCTGCTCCAAAGCCGCTATCTTCTGCTGCTCAGCGGCATGATGCTGATGGGGTTCGCCGTGTCCAAGCTCATCGACTTCCAATTCAACACCCAGGTTTTTTCCCATTTTCCCGAAAAGAACCAGCGCTCGGCTTTTCTCGGCACCTTCTTTACGATTCTCCTCCTGGGGTCGTATCTCCTCCATATTCTCCTGACGAACCGTGTTCTTAAAAAATACGGCTTGCGCGTCGCTCTCCTCATCTGTCCGGTCGTCCTGGCCGTGGGTGCGCTGGCGGGATTTTTCGTTCCCGCCGCGGGCTTAATCGTCTGGGCTTCGCTCCTCCGCGGAGCGGATAAGAGCTTGGCTCATTCCCTCAACCAATCCACCCGGGAAGTCATGTACATCCCTGTTCCGGTCGAAACCAAGGTCAAAGCCAAGGTCTTCATCGACCTGTTCGTCAATAAGTTCGCCGACGCGCTGGCCGCCCTTGTTATTTTTCTCTTCTTCAACCTCCTCCGGTTTTCGGCCGTCCAGATGAGCTTCCTGACCCTGGTTTTCATTCTCGTCTGGATCATCTTCAACTTCCGCATCATTCGCGAGTACATCGGGATCGTCAAAAAGAACCTGACCATCAAGTGGCCGGACGCGGACAAGCATGTCCTCGATTACATCGATGTCGACACGACCAAGCTCATTTTCGATACCTTGGAAAGCCGGCAGAGGAGTTCCGTCCTTTATGCCATGAACATGATGGACCTGGTCCGGAAGGACAAGCTGACTCCCGAGTTGAAGGCGATCATCGGCGCCAAGAGTTCCGAAGTCCGGGCGGGGTCCTTCGACGCCCTCCTGGAGATGAGCGGCCAGCCGCTCGCCCCGGAATGGGAGGATGCCATCGAGGACCAGGACATGAGCACCCAGGTCGAGGAAATCCTGTCACTCGACGTCTATCAGGAACTGATGCGAGGCCTGATCGACAAGGAAGCCAAAAAACAGGACAAGGACTCCGTCGTCTCCCAGATGGAAATCGCCAAAGCCCTGGGGATGATGAAGGCCGGTGCGCCCCTCGTCCAGAACCTCAGCCGGCTGCTGAAACATGAGTCCTCCGAAGTCGTCTGCTACGCCTTGGAGAGCGCCGGCCGGCAGAAACGCCGCGAATTCGTCCCCTTGATCGTCTCCCATCTGAGCCATCCGGGTACGGAGGAAGCGGCCGTGGCCGCCCTCCTCGACTACGGCGACAGGATCGCCGGAATGATGAAGGATTATCTCTTCGACCCCAAGGAAGAGGGTAAGCTCAGGAGGAATATCCCCATGATCCTGTCCCGGATGGGGACGCAGCGGACGGCGGATCTTCTGATCGTCGGGCTGAAGGCTCGGGACGTCCAAATTCAAAACGACATCATTGAAGCTCTCTTCAAACTCAGATCCAGGAACCCGGCGATCCGTTTTTCTGAAAAAGACATCGAGGAGGAGGTTGTGGTCCTCGTCAAGAAGACCTGCGCCCTCGTCCAGGAACTCCACCGGGCCGAAAAGGAGAGCGCGAAAACGCACCTAGCCGGAGACATGGAAGCGCTTCTGGCCCGGACGTTGAAGCAGATCTTCGACCTCCTCAGCCTCATCTATCCTCATGAGGACATCTTCCGGGCTTATCAAAATTATCACGAGGGGACGAAGAAATCCGTGGATTATTCCCTCGAATTGCTCGAGAATGTCCTGAAAAAGGACATCAAGGAGATTTTTCTCCCCATCCTCGAGGAGCGGCCTTTGGACGAGAAAGCCCAGATCTGCCGGAAAATTCTCAAGAATATCGATAATTAAGCTGATTGTGCTATAATCGGCCCAAGTCTCATGGCGACGCTGTATATCTACCCCAAGCAAGGCGAGCCGTTCACGGTTGTTCTCAAGGAGAACGATTCGAGCCTCGGCCGCTCGCAGGACAACGTCATTCCTCTTCCCGATCCTTTCTGCTCGGGCCGCCATGCCGCCGTTTTCAAGTCCGAGACCGGATATGGCGTCCGGGATATCGGCAGCAAGAACGGGACGTTCGTCAATGGCTCCAAGATTGCCGGATCGACCGAACTCAAGCCCGGCGATGAAATCCTCATCGGGTCGTGCCGGATCGTATTCGACAAGCCGATCCAGACAAGCGTCGAAGTGACCGAAATGATCACGCCCGGGACCAACGTCGATGCGGCCATTCCTTTCCGGGACATCCTCAACAAGCCGGCTCCCCGGACGACGATCCTGGCCACCGTCCGCGTGGACGAGGCGGCGAAGATCAAGGCCGAAAAAGACATGTATGCGGTCTTGAGCGAGGTCAGCCAGGCTCTCGTCCTCCACAAGCCGCTGGCCGAGCTCCTCGAGCACATCATGGACTTGCTTTCGGGCCATCTCAAAATGGACCGGGGGGTGTTGATGCTCAAAGAGGGGAGTCCGGTCCAGTTCAATCCGCGGGTTATCCGGGTCAACGCCAAGTCTCTCCAGGGTCAGAAAATCCAGGTCAGCCGGAGCATCATGAACATGGCTGTCGAGCAGCAGCTCGCCGTCCTGACTTCGGATGCCGCTTTGGACCCGCGCTTCCAAGGCCATGAGAGCATCATCAACTGTGGCATCCATTCGGCGATGTGCGTGCCCCTCTGGAACAACAAGGAGATCATCGGGATCATCTACGCCGACCGGATCACGCTCCTCCAGGAATTCAACCAGGAAGACCTCAGGTTGTTGACTCTTCTCTCGAACCTGGCCGCGGTGAAGATCGAGAACGCGATCCTTATCGAGAGAGCCATCGAGCAGGATCGCATGGAACGGGAGCTCCAGCTGGCCGCCCAGATTCAGAAGGACTTCCTTCCGCGGGCCAATCCGGCCTGCGAAAACTATGATATCGCCGGCAAGAATATCCCCTGCCACCAAGTCGGGGGCGACTACTATGATTTCCTCCCGATCGACCCCTCCCGGCTCGGGATTACCGTGGCCGACGTTTCGGGGAAAGGCGTCAGCGCCTCCCTCCTCATGGCCTCGCTTCGGGCCGCCCTCCATTCCGAAGTCCATCCCCATTTCAAGCCGGCGGCCATGGCCGTCAAGCTCAACGATTTTGTCCAGAAAAGCTCGTCGATCAATTCCTTCATCACCTTTTTCTTCTGCGAGCTGGACAGGAAAACAGGGGAATTGGTCTATGTCAACGCCGGGCACAATCCGCCTCTCCGGCTCAAGCCGGACGGTTCGAGCGAAGTCCTCGACAGCACCGGCCTCTGCCTGGGGATGCTTCCGAACATGACCTACGAGGAAAAAAGGATCAAGCTCCAGCTCGGAGAAATCCTCGTCCTCTACACGGATGGGATCACCGAAAGCCGGAGCAAGGCAAACGAGGAATACGGCAGCGACAAGTTGGCTGAGGTTTGCCGCAGGAATTCCGGCCTGCCCGTTATGGAAACCCTGAAGGCCGTCTTCCAGGACCTTGATGACTTCACGAGCAAGGCCCCCCCTCACGACGACCGGACCCTGGTCATAGTCAAGAGAATCGGCTGATTTCCCGGCCGCGCCCCGTTTTTTCATGATAAGGCCGCCGCGCGCTCGGGACGGTTGACCCTCCGTTTTGATATGTTGCGCGGCCCGGATTTCGATGGCATTTATTTTAAAAATTTCTTATGATGATGCTTTATGCGAGGAATCATGATTATGCGAAAAAACGCTTTCGGATCGCTCGGCCTGATCCTCCTCTGCTTTTTTACCGCCGGGATGGCGCCGGCCCAGACTCCTTCCGGAAAAACGCCGACGCCCGTCGCCGGCGACGCGCCCGCGCTCGAGGACATCGCCAAATTTCTGAGCGGCATTCCGTGTTCGGTCGAACCATGGAAGACTCTCCAGAATTCCCCCGAATGGACCGCCTTTGCCGCCGGCCTCGAAAAGAGCTGGGCGGAATTGGAGGAAAAACGGTTGGGACCGATGCGGACCTGGGCCCGGACCGAGCTGGCCGGGGCGAATGCCTCGACGAAAATTCTATTCTATCCCTTCGGCGGCCCGGATTTCGTTACGGCCCATGTTTTTTTCCCCGACGTCGAATCCTATGTCCTGCTCGGCCTGGAGTTTGTCGGACAGCTCCCGGAATTCGAAGCGTCCGAATCTTCGAGAGCGACAAGCTATCTTTCGAATCTGCAGGCCGCTTTCTCCGATTTTTTCCAAAAAAGCTATTTCATTACCCACAATATGGATGTCGCTCTGGCCGGAGACAAGGTCGACGGCGTTCTGCCCCTCCTCTGTTTCTTCCTGAAACGGACGGGGAACACCATCGTCGAGGTCAAGCGCTGCGCCCTCCTGGAGGGATTGGGACTCGTGGAATATGAGTATGGCCTGCAACGGAAGTTGAGACGGCCTTACGGCATCAAGATAGCGTTTACCTCGGGCGGATCGAGCAGACTCCGGAGCCTCTATTATTTCTCCTGCGACCTGGCCGATCTGAGCTTTGGGAAGGATGCCGCGTTCTACGCCTATCTCAACGGGCTGCCGTTCGAGGCCACCTTCCTCAAATCAGCCTCCTACCTTCCTCATTACAGGGAATTTTCGAACATCAGGTCCATCATCCTGGAGAAGAGCCGGTTCATTCTCGAAGACGACACCGGTATTCCGTTCCGCTATTTCCCGGGCAAGTCCTGGGATGTCCAGCTCTATGGCGAGTATATCAAGCCGGTAAACGACTTCGCCGGCGTCGAACAGCCCGACCTGAAGGCCGCCTACGCCGATCCTTCGCGGGTCAAAAAGTTGCCCTTCCATGTCGGATATCATTGGGGCACGAACAAGGACTCGATCCTCTCGATCAGGAAAAAATGAAGACCCGATTCAGCCTGACCACCGCCACCGCCCTCGTCATTGCCAACATGGTCGGAACCGGGGTTTTCACCAGCCTCGGCTTTCAGGTTCAAAGCCTGTCTTCGGGCCTCGCCCTGATTCTCCTCTGGGTCGTCGGCGGCCTCATCGCCCTCTTCGGCGCCCTGACGTATTCAGAGGCCGGCGTGCTTTTTCCCCGCTGCGGCGGAGAATATCATTATCTGTCCGAGATGTTTCATCCGGCCGTCGGCTTTTTGGCCGGCTGGGTTTCCTTTCTCGTCGGATTCGCCGCTCCCGTCGCGGCGGCCTCGATGGCCCTCGGCAGCTATTTCCGGAGCGCGACGGGACTGCCGGAGCGTCTCGGCGGCGGGCTGTCCTTCGTCCGGACCTCGTCGCTCGTCGCCGTCGTGATCATCATCCTCCTCAGCGCGATCCACGCCGCGGACAAGATCATCGGGGCCCGTTTTCAGAATGTTATCACCATCTTCAAGGTGTTGTTCGTCTTCGCCATGAGCGGGGTCGGCCTTCTCATTGCAAAATCGACCCACCTCTCCTTCGCCCTGAACCGCACGGCCGGTCACGATCTCCTCAGCCCGGCCTTCGCCGTCTCGATGTTCTTCGTCACCTTTTCCTATTCCGGATGGAATGCCGCGGCCTATGTCGCGGGCGAGATCGAAAAGCCGTCCAAAAACCTGCCGATCAGCTTGATCACCGGGACGATTTTCGTCATCGTGATGTATGTCCTCCTCAATTTCGTTTTTCTTTATACCGTGCCGCTGGCCGAG
>Ga0315275_10007617_pt1 | contig 10472 bp, 8 predicted proteins | sample YL17G03_0_MG_FD_205557 | JGI IMG/M metagenome (GOLD analysis project Ga0315275, IMG submission 205557) | Sediment microbial communities from Yellowstone Lake, YNP, Wyoming, USA - YL17G03_0 | ecosystem: Environmental > Aquatic > Freshwater > Lake > Sediment | place: USA: Wyoming | collected...
ACCGGCTGCTCGCTCGGATAGCCCGCCGTGCTGCCCATCGTGAAGTTGCCCGCGGGCACGAACACCATCTCTCCCGACAAGGCAACGGAAGCCAGCAGTGCGACGGCGAACAACGATCTAGCCATGAGCGCCAGGGCGACGAGCGAAACGAGGGAGCAATGCTTCATGAGCGACCTCCGAGAGATGAGCGCCGACCGCCTTGGCCGTGCCCGTCCCCTGAGCGTAGACCCATCCCGCCTGACCACCTAGCCTGAAGGCGTCCATCCGTGGTCACTATTCGACAGGTGGAGACGATACCGGGGACGGGAAGAAGGAGGTCAGCGCGACCGCAACCTAATGTTCCTCCACGCCGTCTACTTCAATTGCAGCCTACACCCCTGGGCGTGCGGCTCGCGCACCGGTGGCTCAATCGGCACGGGCTCGAACGGACCGGCCGCCTGGCGGGCGGCACAGGCGGCCGGAACGAAATGCTCGGAAGGGAAGGCTGGCCGCCAACCGCGCGGCCACGATGCGTTTCAGGGCATCGGCGTCAGGCCGGCAGCTTGGCCGCGAACAGGGCCAGGCGTGACTTCTGCCGGCTGGCAGTCTCCTTCTTGATGACGCCCTTGGCGGCGGTGCGGTCGAGGATCGAGATGACCGCCTTCAGCGCGGTCTCGGCCTCCGCCCTCTTGGTGGCGGAGCGCACGGCCTTGATGGCGGACCGCATGCGGCTCTTGACCGCGATGTTGCTCACGCGGGCCTTCTCGTTCGTCTTGACACGCTTGGCCGCGGACTTGTGATGCGGCATTCGTTCCTCCTTGGGGACGGCTCGCAACGGAAATGAGGCATGTACGTTACGGCCCGCGCTCGGGAGGTGTCAAGCGAGTCGGGGTGGCCGGGGCACGGAGGGTGAAGAAGCCGCTTTGAGGGCGACGCTGGCAGGTGTACCGTGTTTCCTTCGAGCGACCCTCCACGGTCCCTTCGGAGGCCTATTTGAGCGTTCTGGACGAGAAAGTCCTCAATCTGCCGGCCCTGCCGGGGGTTTACCTCTTCAAGGACCCCCGTGGCGGGGTGCTGTACGTCGGCAAGGCCAAGAGCCTGTCCGCCCGGGTCCGGTCCTACCTCAGCGGGGAGAACTCGCATCCGCGCCTGCGTGAACTGATGGCCGAGGCGGTGGACTTCGACAGCATCCTGACCGACACCGAGGCCGAGGCCCTGCTGCTGGAGGCGACGCTGGTGCGGCAGCACCGGCCGCGCTACAACGTGCTCCTGAAGGACGACAAGTCCTTCCCCTGCGTCCGGCTGAGCGTGCAGGAAGAGTACCCGCGCCTGTCGGTCACCCGGCAGGTGCGCAGCGACGGGGCGCGCTATCTCGGGCCCTACACCGACGTGAAGCACCTGCGCCGCACGCTGCGCGAGGTGCGGCGCATCTTCCCGGTGCGGACCTGCCGCAACTTCGAGGACTATCGCCGCGCGAACCGGCCCTGCCTCTACTATCACATCCGGCGCTGCGCGGGACCGTGCGCGACGCGCGCGGGGCTGACCCCGGAGTCCTACCGCGCCATCGTGGACGGCCTGCTGCTCTTCCTCACGGGCCGCGACGTCGAACTGCTTCACACCCTGCGCGAGCGCATGGGACAGGCCTCCGGCGACCGCCGCTACGAGGAGGCCGCAAGGCTGCGTGACCAGATCGCCATGCTCGAGAGGGCGCGGGTGCCGCAGCGGGTCGTGAGTCGGCCGGGCCGCGACACCGACGTGCTGGGGCTCGCGCGCCACGGTCGGCGCGCGGCGGTGGTGGCGCTGCTGCTGCGCGGCGGCCGCGTTGTGGCAAAGGAGACGCGCCTGCTCGACCGGGCGGACATCCTCGGCGACGAGGCGCTGCTGCAGCAGTTCCTGACGCAGCATTACCTCGCGGGCGCACCGGTGCCGGAAGAACTCGTCGTGGCCGCCCTGCCGGCCGATGCTGGGGTGACGCTCGAAGCGCTCCGCGCGCGCGCTGGCCGCCGCGTCGAGTTGCGGGTGCCTCGCCGCGGGCGGGCGCGCGCGCTGCTCCTCTCGGCCGAGCGGAACGCGGCGCATGCGCTCGAGGATCTCGCAGCGCGCTCGGCCGGCCGGCGCTCCCGTTTCTCGCCCGAGCTGCTGGAGTTGCAGAAGGCGCTGGCGCTCGCCGAGCCGCCCTGGCGGATGGTGTGCTTCGACATCTCGAACCTGGGAGACGAGGGTGCGGTGGCCGCGGTCGTGGCTTCGGAGAACGGCCGTGCGCGCACCGGGCTCTACCGGCGAATGCGCGTGCGCCGGCCGGGGCCGGACGATTTCGCCATGATCGGCGAGGCGGTCGAGCGCTACTGGACGCGGGTCGAGTCGGGGGAGGAGCCGCGGCCCGACCTGGTGGTGGTGGACGGCGGCGCAGGACAGGTCGGAGCGGCGCGCGCCGCGCTCGACCGCGTGGCGACCCGGCCGGTGCCGCTGATCGGGCTCGCCAAGCGCGAAGAGACGGTGATGCGCGAGTCGGGCGATCCGCTCGCCTTGCCGCGCCGCAGTCCCGCGCTGCGCGCGCTCCAGCGGCTGCGCGACGAGGCTCACCGCTTCGGCCTAACGTATCATCGCAAGCTGCGCCGGCGCGCCCGCCTCACGAGCGTTCTGGACCGGGTGCCGGGCGTGGGACCGGCCCGGCGCGCGGCCCTGCTCAAGGCCTTCGGCTCGGTCGCAGCGCTGGCCGGCGTGGCCCCGGGGGAGATCGCGCGGCGCGCGAACGTGTCGCCCGCGCTGGCCGGGCGCGTGGCCGCCCGGTTGCGTGGCGGTGCGGCGGGTGGGCCCGCGGGGCCGGAAGGCGTGACGGCCCCCGGGGCGGCGGACGAATCGGTGCGGGGGCCGGCATGAGCCCGAAGACCGCGACCGCGCCAGCCACCCGAAAGGCCGGAAGGCCCCCGCGGCTGCCGCGGCCCGCAGTGCTGCCGGCGCTGGACGGCCCGCTCGAGGGCTTTCTGGACGAGTTGCGCGGAGGTCGCAGGCTGAGCGACAACACGGTGAACGCCTACGCCCGCGATCTCGCCGACTACCGCGCCTTCGCGCTGCGCCACGGAATCGCCGGCTGGCCCGAAGTGACCTCGACGTTCGTGGACGGTTACTTCGCGCTGCTGCTGACGCGCGGCCTCTCGGGGGCGACGGTGGCCCGTCGGCGCTCGGCACTGCGCGGCTTCCACGCCTGGCTCGCGCGGGGCACGGGGGACGCGGGCGGCCCGTTGGATGAATTGCCGCCGGCCCGGCGCGAGCGCCGCCTGCCGCGAGCGCTGTCCGTCGAGGAGGTGGCGACGCTGCTCGCACAGCCCGCGGGGGAGGAGCCCCTGCGATTGCGCGACCGCGCCATGCTCGAGCTGGCCTACGGCAGCGGGTTGCGGGTCTCGGAGCTGTGCGGGCTCAAGCGCGCGGACCTCGACCTCGCGAACCACCTCGTCACGGTGATCGGCAAGCGGGACAAGCAGCGCTCGGTGCCCTTCGGCGGGGCAGCCGAGCGCGCGCTGCGTGCTTACCTCGATCGCGCCCGCCCGCTCATCGTGCGGCGCGAGCGCCACGACTTCGTCTTCGCCAACGTGCGCGGCCGGGGCCTCTCGCGCATGGGATTCTGGAAGATCCTCCGGGGCCACGCGCGGGCGGCGGGGATCGCCGGACACGTGCATCCGCACGTCCTGCGGCACTCCTTCGCCACACATCTGCTGCACGGTGGCGCGGACCTGCGTGTGGTGCAGGAGCTGCTGGGCCACGCTTCGGTGGCGACGACCGCGATCTACACTCATCTGGACCGGGCCTATCTCCGGGAGGTGCACCGCACCTTCCACCCTCGCGCCTGAGGGGAATCGATTCAGGAAGGAGTCTCGAATGCGCAGGACCCGTGGCAGCAGGCTGGTGGCTGCAGTGGTGCTTGTCGTCGGCGTGGCGCTCGGCGGGCTGGCGGCCCGCACGGCGCTGGCGAAGTCGATCGTCGTGCTGCCGCGGCCCGGACAGGTGGGCGTGAGTCTCAGCGGTCTCTACGGCACGCTGCTCGACGGCGGGAACGTGGGCGATCAGTTCGGCAGCGGCCCCGGGATGGCGCTGCGCATGCGGTACCGGATGCGCTACGAGCGCGGCTTCGGACTCACCTTTGAGAGTCACGGGTTCGATCCGCGCGCGGCGGACAGCCTGGTGGATTTCTACGACTCCGATGGGCCGCGGCTCGCCCCGAACGACCCTAACGCCTACAAGCGGCTCAGCCTGTTCCTCTACGGCATGGACTTCTACCAGATGTTCGGCACCCGCACGAAGACGACCAAGATGCTGAGCGTCGGCGCGGGGCTCGCGCATCCGGTCTTCGCGCTGAACGGCGGCGAGCAGCAGTACCCGTTCGGCGACGGCGTCTACCTCAGCGCCGGGGCCGGGATCGAGCGCTTCTTCTGGCAGAGCCTGGCCTTCGACCTTGGGGTGCGCTACCAGGCGGTCTTCCTCGACAGCAAGGCGAACCATGACATCCAGTTCTCCGCCGGTCTTGTCATGTACGCGAGTCTCTGATGACACTGCCGCTCTCGATCGCCTTCCAGGGCGCGGCCCGCACGGTGACCGGGTCGCGCCACCTGCTGCGCTTCGGCCCGCGTTCCTGGCTCTTCGATTGTGGCATCTACCAGGGCCACCGCGAGGAGGCGGACCGCGTGAACCGCGCATTCGCCTTCGCGCCCGTGGAGCTCGATGCGGTGGTGGTCTCTCACGCCCATCTCGACCACTCCGGGAACCTGCCGACGCTCGTCCATCAGGGCTTTCGCGGCGCGATCCACCTCACCCCGGCCACCGCCGACCTCGCGCGCCCGTTGCTGGCCGACAGCGCGTTCCTGATGGAGCGTGATCTCGAGCACGTGAACCGCCGCGCGCAGGCGAAGAGGCAGGCGCCTCGCAAGCCGCTCTACCGCCCGGCTGACGTGGTGCCCACGCTCGAGCGCTTCGAGACGCACGGCTACCGGGAGCCGTGGCCGCTGGCCGAGGGGGTCGAGGTCGAGTTCTGGGACGCCGGCCACATCCTGGGTTCGGCGCTCACGACCTTCGAATTCTGCAGCGGCGGGCGCACGCTGCGCCTGGGGATGACGGGGGATCTCGGGCGTTGCCGGCGGCCCATCCTGCGTGACCCGGACGTCCCGCCGGGCGTGGACGTGCTGGTGCTGGAGAGCACCTACGGCGACCGACGGCACCCGCCCGAGGAGGAGACGGTGCGGGCGCTGCAGGAGACGGTGGCGCGCACGCTCGCACGCGGCGGACGGCTCATCGTACCTTCCTTTGCGGTGGGGCGCACACAGGAACTGGTGGCGACCCTGCACGACCTGATCGAACGTCGCGCGGTCCGCGACGTTCCCATCTTCGTGGACAGCCCGCTGGCGCGCGTCGCCACCGGGGTCTACCGGCAACACCCCGAGTGCTTCGACGCCGAGACGCACGACGCCTTCGTGAACCACGGCGGCGCGCCCTTCGGCTTCGCGCGCCTGCGCTACGTGAGCAGCGCCGAGGAATCCAAGGCGCTCAACGAGCGCGACGAGCCGTGCATCATCATCGCGGGCTCGGGGATGTGCGAAGGCGGGCGCGTCCTGCACCATCTGCGCTACGGGATCGGCGATCCGAAGAACACCGTGCTGTTCGTGGGCTACCAGGCCGAGGGCACGCTGGGCCGCCGCCTGCGGGACGGCGCCGAGGTCGTGAACATCTTCGGCGAGCCCGCCCGCCGGCTCTGCGAGGTGGCGGCGCTGGAGGGCTTCAGCGCCCATGCGGACCAGGCCGAGATCATGGAGTGGGTCGGCCGGCTCGAGCCCGCGCCACGACGGATCTTCCTGGTGCACGGCGATGTCGGGCCCGCGGAGACCCTGGCCGGCCTGCTGCGCGAGCAGGTCGGGGCGGAGGTGACGGTCCCCGCGCCGGGGGAGGAGGCCGCGTTGTGGAGTTGACGAAGCCCCTCGCGTACCAGGTCGGCCAGCGGCTGCGCCACCCGCAGTTCGGCGAGGGCCTCGTGGTCGAGGTCCACACCGACCGCGGTCGGGAGGTGCTGGAGGTCGTCTTCGACGGCCGGCTCCGCCGGCTCTCGGCGCAGCGCGAGTGGGTCGTCGTGGAGGCCGGTGCGCCCACGCTGGCGCTGGGCGAGGCCGTTTCGCCCACGCGGGCGTGGCACGCCCAGGGCGACTGGCTGCTGGAGTCCTGGCAGCGTGGCCGGTCGGTGCCGGCCCCGCGCTTCGAACTGCACTCGCAGGCCGAGCGCTGGTCCGGCTGGGTCGGCACCGACCGGCTCATCTCGCTCGACTCCCTGCGCGGCGTCGAGCGCTTCCCCCACCAGATCGCGGCCTGCGTGAAGGTCATGCGCGACCTGAACGGGCGCGCCATCCTGGCCGACGAGGTGGGGCTGGGCAAGACCATCGAGGCCGGGATCGTCATCAAGGAGTACCTGCTTCGGGGCGCGACGCGGACGGTGCTGGTGCTGGTGCCGGCCTCGCTGTGCGAACAGTGGCGGGCCGAGCTGTGGGAGAAGTTCGAGCTCGACTTCGTGGTCTCCCGCGGCCCGGCGGGACAGTGGGGTCGCCACCCGCTGGTCATCTCCTCGCTCGAGACGGCGCGGCACGAGCGCCACCGCCGCCGCGTGCGCGGCGCCAACTACGAGATGGTGGTGGTGGACGAGGCGCACCGGCTGCGCAACCACCTCACGCTGGGCTGGCGGTTCGTGAACGACCTGAACCCGCGCTACCTCCTGCTCTGCACCGCCACGCCGGTGCAGAACGACATGCGCGAGCTCTACAACCTGGTGACGCTGACGCGGCCCGGGACGGTGGGCACCTTCTCGCAGTTCCGCCGCGACTTCCTCTCGGGACACGACAGGCGTACGCCGCGCAACACGCCCCGGCTGCGTAACCTGCTCAAGGTGGTGATGATCCGCACGCGGCGCGGCGACACCGACCTGGTCTTCGCCCCGCGCAAGGTGGAGACCCGCTGGGTGACGCAGACCGCGGCCGAGCGCGGTCTCTACCGGCAGGTGAGCGAGTTCGTGGCCGACGCCGTCCACGGTGAGCACGGCGGGCCCGGTCGCCCGCACTACTTCACCCTCATGGTGCTGCAGAAGGAGATGGGCTCGTCCTGGGCCGCGGCGCGAGCCACGCTCGAGCGCCTGACGGAACGCCCGGATGGGCTCGACCCGCAGCGCCTGAGACTGCTGGCCGCGCGCGCGGAGGCGGTCTCGGCGAGTCCCTCGAAGTTGCGCACGCTGCAGCGCGTGCTGGGCGGTCTCGCGGGGGAGAAGGCCATCATCTTCACCCAGTTCCGCGCCACCCAGGACGCCATCGTCGCCGACCTGGCGGCCACGGGCGTGGAGCCGGCGGTCTTCCACGGGGAACTGGGCTGGCGCGAGAAGGAGGAGGCGCTCGAGCACTTCCGCACCGTCGCGCCGGTGCTGGTGAGCACCGAGGCCGGCGGCGAGGGGCGAAACCTCCAGTTCGCGCGCATCGTCATCAACTACGACCTACCCTGGAACCCGATGCGCGTGGAGCAGCGCATCGGGCGGGTGCACCGGCTGGGGCAGCGCCACCCGGTGCGTGTCGTCAACCTGGTTGCGCGCGGCACCATCGAGGCCTACGTGCTCGAGATCCTCGAGCGCAAGATCCGCATGTTCGAGCTGGTGGTGGGCGAAATGGAGGAGATCCTCGGCGCCTGGCAGGTCTCGGGCTCGTTCGAGGACGAGGTCTTCCGGCGCTGGACCGAGTCCACCAACCCGCGGGTGCGCAAGCGCAAGTTCGCCGAACTGGCGCAGCATCTGGTGGTGGCGCACCGGCTCTACCAGCAGCAGAAGGACTCCGAGGACTGGCTGTTCCCCTCGGTGGCCGAGAAGGAGGAGGCGTGAGCCGCCCCCGGCGGACCGCGAAGAGCGCGGCGAGCCGGCGCGCCGACGCGCGACGGGGGCCGGGTGGCGACGGTGGGACCGGCATGTCGCCCGCGCCGCCTCCCAGCCTGCCGCCCGAGTGGCGCGAGTTCGTGGGCCACTGGCTCGAGGCCGAGGGCTGCACGGTCAAGCCCGCCGCCCGCGGCGACTGGGAGGTGGGCCTGGCGGCCGCCTTGCGCCGCCGCTGGCGCCGCCAGCGCGTGCGGCTGGTGTTCGACCCGCTGCGCGCGACTCTGCCGCGCGGCGCCTGGTTCACCGCCCCGGGCAGCAGCGCCGGGCGGCGCATCCTCGAGGCTGCGATGGAAGAGCCGGTGCTCACGCGGCGCACGGCGCTGGCGCAGGTGCCCGGGGTGAGCGAGGAGGGGCTCGCGACGGTCTGCAAGGTGCGCGGCCTGTCGTGGGGGCCGGCGCGCCTGGGGCCGGTGCGTTACGAGCGCCGCGTCTCGTTCCACGCGGTGGCAACGCGTTGGGGTGGCCTGCCCTGGCAGGAGCCCTGGGTGGTGCTGATCGGGCCCACGGGCGAGCTGCTGGAGTGGCACAGCACCCCCGAGGTGCCGGACGTGCGCTCGCGCGATGGGCTCTACCAGATGGAAGAGGAACTGGAGCCCGAGCAGCGCGCACGCTGGATGAAAGTCACGCGCGCCCACTTCGAGCGGCTGCTCGATGAACGCGAGCAGGAGTGGGAGCGGCAGATGGGCCGGCTGCGCGACGGCGAGCTCGAGCGCCTGGGCGCCTTCTTCACGGCCCGGCTCGAGGAGGAGCAGGAACGCCTGCGGCGCCGCACCTCGAACGCCGACGAGGTGGAACTCGAGCAGGGCGACAGCACATCGATCAAGCTGGAGTGGGACCGGCGCGCGGCCGAGGTGCGCGGACGCTGGGCGATCCGGACCGAGATGCGCGTCTGGGGGCTCTCGGAGTGGGCCTGGCCGGTCGCGGACCTGGAGCAGGAGCTGCGTTCGGGGGCGGTGCACGTGCGGCTGAAGAGCCTCGTGGACGTGGCGCGTGGGCGCCCCGACCTCCCGATGTGCCCCTCGTGCGGGACGGGGGCGGAGATGCTGGTGCGTGCGCACGGGGCGGTGGCGTGCGTGCACTGCGTGCCGTGATTCGCGGACGACCCGTGTCCGCGCCCCGCCGCGGGCCGGTCTGCCGCGCCGCTTGACGGTCGCCCGGGCACGGGATAAGGTTTGCCGTCCATTGCTCTTCACTCGACCTCGGACCGAGGTTGAGCCCGTCCTTCGAATCGGAGGAGTGTCTTGACGTTAGAGCGAGAGTCGGCTCGACTGGAGGATCCGGGAGCACAACTCCTGGACTCGATCTCTTCCCGCTGGGCGCGCTACGGGCGGACGCTGCTGATCGGTCTGGGCGTGGTCGCGGTGATCGCGATCGGCACGTTCTTCACCCTTCGAGCCCGCGCGGCCGATGAAGCGGCGGCGGCCGGGAAGCTCGCCGAGGCAAACCTCTTCTTCTGGCAGGGCGCCTACGACCGCTCGCTCCCGATGGCGCGGCAGGTTGCCGAGCAGTGGCCCAACAGCGCGAGCGGCATCGATGCGCTTCGACTGGCGGGCGACGACCAGTTCTGGCTCGGGAAGTTCAAGGAGTCGGCGGCGGAGTACCGGCTCTACCTCGCCGGGAAGAAGTCCGGGCTGATCGCCGACGCCGTGCGCCGCAGTCTCGCCTATGCGCTCGAGAGCGACCTCCAGTACAAGGATGCCGCACTGGTCTACGAAGGTCTGGTGGGCAAGTTCGACCGCGAATCGTCGGCCGAGTTCCTCTACGCAGCCGCGCGCTGCTACCGGCAACTGAACCAGCCAAAGGAGGCCGAGCAGGCGCTGAAGCGCGTGCTCGACGAGTACGGGGAGACGTCGTACGGGAATCGCGCTCGCGTCCTGCGGGCAGAGCTGGCTGCCGCGCCGCGCTGACTCGGGAAGGACGTCTTGAGCGAGCATTCCCCGGTCGATCTGCTCTTCCTCTGGCATCACCATCAGCCGGATTACCGCAGTCCCCGCGAGGGCCGCGCCCTGCTGCCGTGGGTGCGCCTGCACGCCACGAAGGACTATCTGGACATGGCGCTGCACCTCGAGGCCCACCCGGGTGTGCATGCGACGTTCAACTTCGTTCCCTCGCTGCTGGACCAACTGGACGAGGCCGTGGCCGGCGGCCGCGAGAGCCTGTTCGACCTGCTCGCGAAGTCCGTCGAGAACCTGGCCGACGGCGAGCGCGCCACGGTGCTGTCCCGCTGCGCCGCCGCCCCGCGGCACGCACTGGAGCGCTGGCCCCGCTATCGGGCACTCGGCCTGCGGGTCGCCCGTGCGCGCGGCTCCGGCGCGAACGAGCCCACCTTCGCCGAGATCCTTGCGCTCGAGTGCTGGTTCCTGCTCTCCTGGCTCGACCCGCTGCTGCTCGGGGAGCCCGAGGCGGCCGCGGCCATCGCTGCCGGCGGTGATTTCGTCGAGGAGCATCGCGACGGCCTGCTGGCGCTCTACCACCGCGTCGTCGCCCGGGTGATCCCGGCCTACCGGGCGCTGGCCGACCGCGGACAGGTCGAGCTGTCCCAGTCGGCCGACTA
>Ga0315275_10007620_pt1 | contig 10470 bp, 12 predicted proteins | sample YL17G03_0_MG_FD_205557 | JGI IMG/M metagenome (GOLD analysis project Ga0315275, IMG submission 205557) | Sediment microbial communities from Yellowstone Lake, YNP, Wyoming, USA - YL17G03_0 | ecosystem: Environmental > Aquatic > Freshwater > Lake > Sediment | place: USA: Wyoming | collected...
TGAGTCCCGGGTGGCAGGAACGCGCCGAGCAACAGCCTGCACTGACCATCGTCGACATCATGGACACAGCGCTGCGCACACATCGTGCGGAGGCTGCGACGTTTTCCGGAACCGACACGGCGGGGTTCGCGGCCAGGGCGGCAGCCGACATCAAGGACCTCTCCGGCCGTCAGCAGCGGTTACGTTCCGAGATCCTGGAGCGCCGCGGGCCTCGAGTCGTCGTCGAGGTTGAGGAGGGCGCCGAGCCCTTTCGCGTCCAGCGATTCGACCCGATCAACCTGATGGTGCTCGACGGGGGAGAGATCGCGCACGCCAACTTCCTCTCGCTGTCCGTGCCGCAGGGAACCGTCGAACTGACGAACCCCGGCTTCGTGCGCAACACGTTCGGCGGCACCGTGGGCCTCACGTCCGCCGCGGGCCGCCACCCGTTGAGTGACGGCGTCCGCCGGGTGACGATCGCGGGGATCGACGGCGTGCCGAAGGTCGGCCGCGACGCCGAATCCGTCACCGTGGAGGCGTCCGGCGTCCGGCTGGCACTCCGCGGCGCAGAGGTGCGCGTCGACGGCGAGCTCGTCCGCATCACCGTGAAGGGGCCGAAGTGATGAGCGTGGCGTACCGTTATCACCATGTGGGCATTCCGACCACCAGTCGCGTCGAGGGCATGACCCGTCTCGATCACCTCCGCATCGCCTGCACGGACCACGAGTCCAACCCTTACGGCGTCCAGTGGATGATGTACGACGCGGACTGCCCGGTTCCGCAGTTGGTGCGCGACGTGGCGCACGTGGCGTTCGAAGTGGACAACCTCGAGGAGGCGCTCGCCGGCAAGACGGTGATCATCGCGCCCAACTCGCCGTCGCCTGGTGTGCGCGTGGCCTTCATCGAGGAGGCGGGGGCGCCGATCGAACTGCTGCAGATCGCGCGCTCGTAACGCCCGCCAGACGCGCACTGCAGCCCGACGGCGACACGACAACGCTCACGTTCGATGGGATGTCCGCGAGGCGGAACTGCGGCTGAGCCGCAGTCCTTCCTCAGGGCGGGACCGGCAGGTCTTCGATCAGGAAGCCCTCCTTGGCGGCGGCTTCGCGAAGCCGATCGTCGAGCGTGACGAAGGCCAGCGTCGGCGGACGACGCTCCGCCGCAACGAGGGCCGCGGCCAGCTGCAGGGCATCGGCGGCGCGCAGGGGATGCACGCGGAGGAAGCGCCGCGCGGCTTCGCGTATCTCGTCGCTCGGATCGATCTGCATCCAGCTCGGTGCGAGGGCGTCGAGCCGGGCGAACGACTTGGCCGCGTCAGCGGGTACCAACGCGCCATCCCGCTCCAGCCTGGCGATGGCGGACGCGCATTCCACGAGCGTGCCCCACCACACGACAGCCTCGGGGTCGCGTGAGTAGGCGGACTGCATGGCGCGGGTGCTGGCCTCGGCAGCAAAGAGTGGGACAAGCGCGGAGCTGTCCCAGAAGGTCATCGCCCGTTCCGGCGTTCGGCGATGACCGCATCGCTGAGACGCGCGCCTCCCCGCGGCGTCGGCGGCGGGGTCGTGAGCACCCGCTTGGGCGTGGACGAGAGCGGCGGTCGCAGGACGCCCTGGCGCTGCAGGCGCGCGGCGCGTCCTTCGACGTCCCGCCGTCCCGGAGCGGCCACGGACTCCAGCCGGGCAACGGGCACACCCCGGTCCTCGATGATGATCGACTCGCCGTGGCGGACGCGATCGATCAGGGCGCTGAGCCCGTTCTTGGCGGCGGTGATGCTCGTCCGCTTCATAAGGCTATTCTAGCCCTATTGAAGCGGCTATTCAAGTCCGTCTGCCACCTTCCGGCCTCAGCCCGCGGCGTCGTACGCCTGCTTGACCCAGCCGATGAGCTCCTTGTCGACGCCCCTGGCGTCCGTGATGGCGACCTTGTACTGGCACATCCCGCCAGGAGCCAGTTCGACGAGCCGGTCGGTGGCCTTGACGCCCTTCATGGTGATGCCGACGTCGACGCGCGCCTTCGTGCCGGGCCCGACCATGGCGAACTGCTTCTTGCGCCGGAGGCTGACGTACCCCTTCTTCGGCGCGATCTCGAACTCGCCGAATTTCCCGATGGCCGCCATGAACGTGTCGTGAATGGCGCGCAGTTCAGCCTTCGGCCCTGCATAGATTTCGGCCAGCACGTCGTTGGCCGAGGCGCCCTTCGCGGCCGAGGCACTCGGGCCGTTGGACTTGAGGCAGGTATGGACCAGCGTATTGGCATCGCCGTGGCCCAGTCCCAGTTCGCGCTTCGCGAAGTCGCGCAGTTCGCCGTGCTTTGTCAGCCCGCTCTTGCGCAGGATCGCGCCGAGTTGCTCGAGCGTCTTCCCGGTCTTGGTCTGGATGTTCTTGATCTGTGTTTCGAAGGCTTTGTCGACGATGCTCATCCGTGCCTCCATGGCGTCATCAGGCGCGCCGACGCGTCGCCCGCCTGCAGCCGCACGATCACGCGCCGAATGTCTTCTGGATCATCCAAGCGTAACACGGCGGCGGGTGCCAACGAACCTGTTAACAGTCTGCACGTCTCCAACGTCTTCTTCACAGGTGGCGGTGCGCCCGGACCGGCATGCGGCGGCATCCGCCCGGCCGGCCACACCGGGTTGCCGGCGGGCGTCAAGAAGCGAGAGCGGACATGGACGGGATCGTTGACTCGAGCATGCGGATCGAACACCCTCCTATGGTGGGCCGAGTCGGGACGGCGTTCGGGGACGATAACGAGTTCGTCATTGCCGCCCAGGGGGGCGACCGCGAGGCGTTTGGGCGCCTCTACGAGCGGTACGGACCGATGGTGCACGGCGTGCTGCTGACCAGAGTCCCCTACGGCGAGGTGGACGATCTGGTGCAGGACGTCTTCCTCTCGGCGTATCGGCGACTGTCCACGCTGCGCGCGCCCGGCGCGTTCGGCGGGTGGCTGGCCGCGATCGCCCGTAACCGCGCGATCGACTATCACCGCCGCCCATCGGTTGAGCAGATGGCGGACGACCTCCCGGCGGTCGACTCGCGGCCACACGGCGAAGCGCTCTCCGTGCTCGCCGTGATTCAGTCGCTGCCCGTCGCCTACCAGGAGACCCTTATGCTCCGACTCGTCGAAGGCATGACGGGGCAGGAGATTGCCGATCGAACCGGCCTAACGCCGGCGTCGGTGCGCGTCAACCTCCATCGCGGGATGAAGCGGCTGCGCGAAGCGCTGCAGTGGCAGTGAGGCTCGAGATGAGCGACAAGTACCTCTGGAACCGCAGTGGCGACCCCGACCCTCATGTGACGCGCCTCGAGGGCCTCCTGGGGCCGCTTCGCTATCGGCCCGGGGCGCTCGACTACACGCCCTTGCCGGCGTCGATTCCATCCGGTGGGATGATCTGGCGATGGAGGAGAAGTCTCCTGGCGGCCGCCGCCTGCGCCGCGGTGGTGCTCGTCGCAGCTGGTCTGTGGTGGCGGTCCCCCCGGCCCGTGCCGCCGGCCGCGCCGCCGCCCGGTCCATGGCTCGTCCAGTCGCTCACGGGCATCCCGACTGTTGCCGGGACGCCGCTTCGAGGCGAGCTGCGCATCGGTGCCGAACGCTGGATCGAAACCGACACCTCGTCCAGCGTGCGCCTGAGCGCCGATAGCGTGGGTATGATCGATCTTGGTCCCGGAACACGGCTGCGGATCGTGCCGTCGAGCGAAGGCGACTACCGCCTGGCCCTGGCCCGCGGGACCCTGCACGCCCACATCTGGGCGACGCCCGGAAGCTTCGCGGTCGAAACCGCTTCCGCCACGGCGCTCGATCTCGGGTGCAGCTACAGACTCGATGTTGATCCGGACGGGAGAGGCCGGCTCCACGTCACACTGGGCTGGGTGGGCCTTGGACAGCACGAAGTCGAGTCGCTGGTGCCGCAGGGCGCCGTGTGCACCCTCAGGCCCGGGGCTGGTACGGGGACGCCACATTTCGATGACGCGCCCGGCGCCTTGGTCGAGGCCCTCTCGACGATTGACGACACGCCGGACCGAATGCCGGCCGGGGCGCTGGAAACGGCGTTGGCTGCTGCCAGACCCCGCGACGCGTTCACGCTATGGCATCTGCTTCGGCGCGCCGCGGGCGCGGATGCCGACCGGTTCTACGAGCGCCTGGCAGCGCTCTCGCCGCCGCCGGCGGGGGTGACACGGGAACTGGCCCTTGCGAAAGACCGTGCGGCGCTCGAGTCGTGGTGGAACACGTTCGGCTTGGGAGACGCCCGGCTTTTCAGCAGGTGGCGGGCCCGCGCGGGACTGTGACACGCGGGCGCGCCCCGGCGGAGGGCCGGGGCGCGCACAGCGTGCTGGGGGGACTGTCGTGCCGACCTACGAGAGGTGGTTGATGTTGCGGGCTAGCAGCGCGTCGCGGCCCGCGCCCGCCCGCGCCCGATCGGCGTGAACCCGGAAGGCTCCATCATCGTGGCGGCCTGTCATCAGGGCGGCCGCGAACTCCAGGGCGGGGTCGGTCGTTGGCTGCCCGAGCGTCTTCTTGATCAGGGCGTATCCGTCCGTGCTGCCGATCACCTTGCGCAGCGCGGGCGCCCGTCCCCGGAATTCGCTCACCCCGCGATCAAGCTCGGCAATCTGCCGGTAGGTTTCCGTCAGGTACCCGAAGTCGAAGAGCGCGAGTTCGTCGGGGCGGCCGCCGGGCTTCTGCGACGCCCGCAGCCGGTCGCCGAGCTTCCCGTAGAGACGGGCCGCGACCTCGCCATCGGCGCTGGCGTAGAGAGCGGCCCGCCGGAGCGTCTCCATGCGGACAATCACGGGCGTCGACCTCGTGAGGAGCGCGTCGGTATCCGCCACGAGGTTCTCGAGACGGTAGTCCGCGCGTCCCTGCCAGAACGCCCTCGAGCCGTCCCAGGGCAGCGACGCGGCGTCGCCGATGTCGAAGGGATGGCAGAGCAGGGGAGGACCGGCGATCGCCGGTACCGCAAGGGTGAGGACGCCGAGCGCGGCGGACAGGGCGACTGTAGTCGACCACGAACGAACGGTACGTTTCGGCATGGGGGCCTCCTGGGCGCGCGCATGGCGCGTCCTGACACGGTTGTGTTGACACGTGGCTTCAAGGCCCGTGCTCGTGCCGGGCGCGCCCTTCCTCACACAGGCCGTGAAACCAATTCGATCGATTCATCCAGGAGACGGGCGAAGGCCTCCGGTTGTTAACAGGCCGGAAGGTAAACCGCCCGGTGCTTCACCTCGTCTATGTGGAGTGCAACGAGCCCTTGAAGATCTACTTCACGCCGGGCGATCGCTTCAGCTACTCGGGCGAGGGCTTCGTCTATCTGGCAGCGGCCGTGGAGCGGATCACGGGAGAGACGCTCGAGGCGCTTGTGAGGCGCACGCTGTTCAAGCCGCTCGGCATGACGGGCAGCCGCTACGTCTGGCAGGACCGCTACGAGACGCTGAAGGTCTACAACCACAACCTGCTTGGCGACCTGGCGGGACGCCGCACCCCGTGGCGGCCGAACGCGGCTGCCAGCCTCCACACGACGGCCGGCGACTACGCCCGGTTCGTCCTGGCCGTGTTGGCCGGCGAGGGTCTGCGCGCGTCGACCGCGCAGGCGTGGCTGTCGCCGCAGAACCGGCCGGACGAGGCGGGCATCAACACCGCCACCGCTGCCGGACGCGACTAGATGAGAGACCACGATTCGAAGCCGATGGTGACCCCTCCGATCTTTCTGGAACTTCCGGGCGTCCAGAACTGAATACCTATCGAGCACGTCGTACTGGAAGGACATGCCTGCCGTACCGCCGACCGATCGGGTCCGAGACGACGAACTGCTGAAATACGCTGCGGCAGGCCACGCGCAGGCATTTGCCGAGCTCTTCCGCCGGCGCCTCCCGGACGTGTTCCGGTTCGCCCTGCACATGACGGGATCGGTCCCGACCGCCGAGGACGTGGTCCAGGATGTCTTCATGGTCGTCCTGCGCGACGGGTCGCGCTACGACGCGGGGCGCGCGACGGTGGCCGCGTGGCTATGCGGCATCGCCAGGAACTGCGTCAGACAGCGGCTCGAGCGGGATCGCCGGCTGACGCCCGTCGATTTCGCGGACGAGCGCGAACCCACGGCGGATGACAACGGGCCAGTCGATCCGCTCTCGGGCCTGCTTCGCGCCGAGCGCGTTGAGACCCTGCGCCGCGCGGTGCACGCACTGCCCCTGCCGTACCGGGAGGCCGTGGTGCTGTGCGACCTGCAGGAGATGTCGTACGGGGACGCAGCGGAGGCGCTGGGCTGCCCGGTGGGAACGGTGCGCTCGCGGCTCCACCGCGCCCGGGCGATGCTGGCGGCCAGGCTGGCGGTGTCCGGCCTCTCTCCGGCCGCATCAGCGGCCAGCGCCCGCGCCGGAACGCCGGCGCTGGAAGCCGGCTGGGGCGGGCAGGTCGGGGAAACGAGCCCGGGGCGTGGTTGATCACGCAAGGTGGTGCGCATGACTTGCGAGGAGTACGAGGCCGACATCGTGGATCTGGCCCGTGGGGCCAGGCCGAGCGTTGAGGTCGAGGCGCGCCTGCGCGGGCATCTCGACGCGTGTGCCGGATGCGCAGCCCGCTTTGCCCGCGAGCGACGGCTGACGGCGGCGCTCAGAAAGGTGGCCGACTCCGCGCCGGAGCCATCCCGGTCTGAGGCCATCGAGGCGCAGCTGCTCCGGGCGTTCGCCGGGCAGCACGCAGCCGGGTCCCGCCAGGCTTCGTCGCCGCGCCCGCCGGTCGCCACGCGGGCGGCGTGGGGATGGCTGGCCGCCGCCGCCGTGCTGGTCCTCGCCTCCGTGTTGTGGCGCGCGACCGACCCGTGGCGCTCGCCAGACGCGGCTGGGCCGGCGCCGGCTGAGATGGCGGCCGCCCCCGCTGAAGCGCCGCCGCTGGCACCCCCCGTGGCACAACCCGCTCCGCGACGCGCGGAGGCGTCGATCCCGGCGTCGCCCCGGGAGGTCTCGCCGCAGGCCCCGCCTGATCGGCCACGTGCGCCGTGGGGCCCCGCCCAGCCGGCAGCGCTGGCGGGCGATGACGGGGTCTTGCGCTTCGTGTCGCTGCCCACGGCGGTCGGCCTGCCCGAGTTCGAGAGCGGCCGCATCGTGCGGGTGGAGCTCGCTACTGCCATGCTGCCGGCCTACGGCTTCGACGTGGTGCCGGACTCGGAGTCGGGCGTGGTCGAAGCCGACGTGCTGGTCGGTCAGGACGGCCAGCCCAGGGCCATCAGATTCGTGAACCTCAAGACGGATTCTAGGAGAAGGCAATGAAGAAGACACTGACCGTCGTCGCACTACTGGCCTTTGCCGCGACCGCGCGTGCGCAGGTGATCGTGCACGAGCACGATGCGAAGGCCGCGAAAGACCAGCATCTGCAGGTGCTGATGGAGAAGACCGCCGGCACCGGCGTGTACGTGTCCGTCGAGACACGGCCGGTGACCGGCGCGCCCTACAGTGCAGAGAGCGTCAAAGAGTCCGTGCAGGTCCTCGCCGACGGCAACCGCATCGTCCGGCGCTCGGTATCACGGGTCTATCGAGACGGGAACGGCCGGACCCGACGGGAGGAGCTGAGCCCGGACGGACAGGTGTCGAGCATCACCATCAGCGATCCGGCCAACGGGACCAGCCTGATGCTCGATCCGGCGGTCAACATCGCGCACCGCACCGGTGTGGCGACATTCACGTCGTCGGCCGGCGTCTCGGGGGGCGTGACGCCGGGAACCGGCATCTCGGTCTCCTATTCGGCTGAACCCAAGCCGCACGCCGAACTCAAGGCCGCGCAGGAGGCCGAGATCAAGGCCAAGCAGCAGGCGCAGCAGAAGGCCGTGCAGCACGCGGATGCCACGGCACATGCCACGAGCGAGCACGTGACCATCTCCTCGGTGGGACCAGTCACATGGGTGGCCGCGGGCTCGGCCGGGACCTCCTCGACGGCCTCGACAGAGGATCTGGGCCAGCAGGTCATCGAGGGCGTGACGGTCAAGGGCACCCGGACGACCACCGTCATCCCCGCCGGCGCCATCGGCAACGAACAGCCCATCACCGTGACGTCGGAAGAGTGGTTCTCACCCGATCTCAAGGTGCTTGTTATGACGAAGCACGCCGATCCCCGCTCGGGTGAAACGACGTACCGACTCACCACCATCGCGCGCGGCGAGCCGATCCCGTCGCTCTTCGAACTGCCCGCCGGGGTGACGATCAAGTAGCGTCGCCGGGTTCGCGGGCTCAGGCGTCCAGCAGGTGGGCCAGGTCGCGCGCCCGGGTCCGCACGTCGAAGCCGAGCGCGCACCGCACGCGGCACTCGCCGCAGTGCGTGCAGTGAATGTCGGACGGCGCCCACGCCCGCAGCACATGGCGGGCGTGGCGGGGCTGCTGGTGGCCGGCCGCGTACATGTACGCGCGCATCAGCGCGGGCACCTGCACGTGCATCGGGCACTGGGGCACGCACGCTGCGCACTGCTGGCAGTAGAGGCCCGGCAGCGCGGCCTGCTCCCCGAGGCGCAGGTCGCGCTCCTCGTCCGGCCGCAGCGCCGGGTCGCGCGCGACGGCGAGGTCTTCCTCGAGCTCGTCGTAGTTCGAGAACGCGGGCACGGTCGAGTGGACGTGCTCGTCGCGAAGGACCCACTTGAGCGCCGCCGTCATGTTGATCTTCTGCTGACGCCTCGAGTCCCAGTAGACGCCCGCCTGCGTCTTCATCGCGATGATCCCAAGTCCGGCGCCCGCGGCCTTCCGGATCGCCGCGCGCACCTCCTCGCGATGGGACTGCCGGAAGTTGAACGCCGTCAGCACGACGTCCCAGACGCCGCTCTTCGCCGCGGCCCTGATGACCGCCGGCTCGTTGCGGTGCGTCGCGATTCCCGTGAAGCGCACCTTGCCCTTGCGCTTCATCGCCTCGAAGGCCTTTATGTACGGCTCGTGCAGGACCGTCGCGGGCTCGTTGATCGACGCCAGGTAGTAGATGTCGATGTGATCGAGGCCGAGGCGCTGCAGGCTGCCCTCGAGGAACGGGGCGATGGACGCCGGGTCGGCCTTGGTGCCCAGATCCTCGGACGGCCCGCTGCCGTAGAACCGGTACTCGGGCAGGTCCGGGCTGCTGCCAACGAGGAACGAGTCGCGCGGTCGGCCCCGGAACACGCGGCTCAGCATGCGCTCGTGGTTCTGGTCCGCGTAGGAACCGGACGTATGGATGTACGTGATGCCCGCATCGAGCGCCGCGCGCACGAGGCCTGGCTCGTAGGCGGAACCCATGCTGACGACCGGGAGCGTGAGACCCGTTCGCCCAAGCATGCGGACGGTCAGCGTGCCGCCCTGAGGCGGATTCGCGTCCGAGTGGCGCGAGCCGGGACAGGCGGCGACGAGCACGGCGCCGGCGATGCCTCCCGCGCCGGCCGTGAGGAACTCCCGTCGCGTCGCGCGTCGGCCTGTGCTCATGCTGCCGCCTCCCGCTCCACGCGAGCCCGGCCGCTATCGAGGTCACCACGACCAGTTGGCAGATCGAAAGCTGGCAGATCCTACCACGGCTATCTGAGCCCCACGGCGTGAGCCGCGTGTCCGACAAACCCGACGGGAAATGGGTTATCGTCCACATGCACTTCTCGTTCGCGTCTGACAGGGCCCCCGCCTGAAGGAGGAGTTTTGTGAGGGGGTTGCCATGAACACGATCGGCAAGATGGCCCTGGCAGCGGCAGTTCTCGGTTGGAGTTCCGTCTCCGGCTTCGCGCAGGCGCCGAAACCCATCACTCCGGACCTCGCGCGGCTGACCGACGGGAAGAGCGCCCAGGTGTTCAACCGCGCGCTCACCGTGGCCACCGAGGACGGCCGGCCGGTCGCCCGGCTGGACGCGAGGGCGGGCGATGGCGGCGTCCTGCTGGAAGGCGTCCAACTCGCTGACGGCATCATCGAGGTCGATCTGAAGGGCAAGGATGTCGCGCAACAGAGCTTCCTCGGCATCGCCTTCCACGTGGTCGACTGGACGACGCTCGACGCGGTCTACTTCCGGCCGTTCAATTTCCGCGGTGCCGATGCGGAGCGGCGATCCCACTCGGTCCAGTTCGTGTCGCATCCCGCGAACACGTGGCAGCGGCTGAGGACCGAGCGGCCGGGGCAGTTCGAGCAGGCGATCGACGCCCCGCCGGATCCGAACGGCTGGTTCCACGCCCGCATCGTCCTGGCGAACGGCAGGGTAGAGGTGCTCGTGAACGGCGCCGGGAAACCGAGTCTCGCGGTTGAAGACCTGGGCGCGGCGAAGAGCGGAGGCGTGGCGTTGTTCGTCGGCAACGGCTCTGACGGCGCGTTCGCGAATCTCACGATCACGGCGACGTCTCCCGCCGGTCCGACGCCGGTGAGCACGCAGAACATCTTCCAGGCCTCGTCGACAGGGAACCTTGCGCGAGTGCGGACGCTCGTGGAGGCGGACCCGCAGCTGATCCACGCTCGAAACCCGAACGGGTTCACGCCGCTCCATGCCGCGGCCCTTTACGGTCAGCGGGGTGCCGCGGAGTAC
>Ga0315275_10007624_pt1 | contig 10469 bp, 11 predicted proteins | sample YL17G03_0_MG_FD_205557 | JGI IMG/M metagenome (GOLD analysis project Ga0315275, IMG submission 205557) | Sediment microbial communities from Yellowstone Lake, YNP, Wyoming, USA - YL17G03_0 | ecosystem: Environmental > Aquatic > Freshwater > Lake > Sediment | place: USA: Wyoming | collected...
CGCCCTTTCCAAGTATGCATGGAAACCTCTTCTGAAGTCGCTGCAGGATCGCGAGGATACGATTCGTCAGGCGCTCGATCAGGCTGAGAAGGCTCGCGCAGAAGCGGCGGAGCTTCTCAAGCAAAACGAGCAAAACCTGGCCAAGGCTGAAGAAGAGTACCGGAAGATCATTCGGGAAGGCAAGACCTTTGCCGAAAAGCTGAAGGAAGAGGTTGTAGCCAAAGCGCATCAGCAGGCGCAGCGGGAAATTCAGCTGGCCAAGGAAGAGATCCGGCGCGATGTTGACGCAGCAAAACAACAGCTCAGGAATGAAGTCGCTGACCTCGCCATCCTTGCGGCAGGCAAGATCCTGGACGAAACGCTGGATGCCCAGAAGCACAAAAAGATTGTCGACGGTTTCTTAAACCAACTCCCTAACAGCTAAGATCGCTGACAATTGGAGAATGGTTAGATGGGTGTCTCCGCGTTCAGCGCGGAAAGATCTAGCCATCTTTCTCTACGGACAGAATTGAATCTATGAGTTCTTATCGTGTTGCGCGGCGGTACGCGGAAGCCGCCATCGAACTTGCAGCGGATCAAAAACAGGGCGAACGCCTCGCGGCCGATCTGCAGCTGATTCAGAATGCGATGAAAGAGTCGGCGGAACTGCAGGCGTTTCTGAAAAGCCCCGTGATCTCGGAGGAGAAGAAACGCGCTGTTTTGGCGGCTCTCTTCAAGGACAAGGTGGGCACGATTGCATTCGACTTTCTCAATCTCCTCGTTGAGAAAGGGCGGGAAGATGTGTTGGAGAACATTCTCGTCGAATACTTCAAGATGCGAGACAATCAGCTTGGTATCATGACGTTGGAGTTGCGGGCAGCGGTCGATTTGACGAACGACCAGCAGAAGACCATTGCGAAGCGGTTCGAGGAGATGACGAGGAAGAAAATTCGGGTTGTGTTCAGTGTGGACAAGCAGTTGAAAGGTGGCTTTGTCGCCAGAGTCGGCGACACAGTCTATGACGGAAGCGTGTTGCGACAGCTTGAATTGCTGCGCGATCGCTTTTCTGAAGGGGCCGGACGAAACTAGGACGGCCATTCCAATAGATCCGATTTGAATAGAAGGAAGACGTATGGCAGAAGTAAGACCTGATGAAGTCTCCGCTATACTGCGGAAGCAGCTCTCCGGCTTTGAACGAGATGTCGATATCTATGACGTCGGAACCGTGCTCCAGGTTGGAGATGGTATTGCACGCGTCTATGGGTTGTCGAAAGTCATGGCGAGCGAACTTGTCGAGTTCCCGCACGATGTCTTTGGCATGGTTCTCAACGTCGAAGAAGACAATGTTGGTTGCGTGCTCTTTGGCGAGAGCTCCTTCGTCAAGGAAGGGGATATTGTCAAGCGAACGAAGCGCGTGGCTTCAATGCCTGTCGGGGAACAGATGCTCGGACGAGTCATTACGCCGCTCGGGGAGCCGCTCGACGGAAAGGGACCGATCAAGACGGAAAAATACCTGCCGCTGGAACGAAAGGCGCTGGGTGTTCTTCAACGCCAGCCTGTGAAGGAACCTCTCCAAACAGGTCTGAAGGCAGTCGACGGTATGATCCCGATTGGGCGCGGCCAGCGTGAGTTGATCATTGGAGACCGCCAAACAGGTAAGACAGCCGTCGCGCTCGATGCAATCATTAACCAGAAATATACCCATACAGAGAAGGCAACGAACGAGGGGGTCAAGCCCGTCTTCTGCATTTATGTTGCGATCGGGCAAAAGGGTTCGACGATGGCACAAGTGGTTAACAAGCTTGAAGAATTTGGCGCCATGGAGTATACAACCGTTATCCAGGCAACGGCCAGCGATCCGGCACCACTGCAGTTCATTGCACCGTACGCAGGAGCGACACTGGGCGAGTTCTTCCGCGACAGCGGACGCCACGCGCTCGTCATCTACGACGATCTTTCGAAACACGCTCAAGCCTATCGTCAGATGTCCCTGCTGCTGCGTCGCCCACCCGGTCGTGAAGCATACCCCGGCGATGTGTTCTATTTGCACTCACGCTTGTTGGAGAGAGCTTCGAAGCTGAACGATGATCTTGGCGGCGGAAGCCTTACGGCTCTTCCGGTCATCGAGACTCAGGCCGGTGACGTCTCTGCCTACATTCCAACGAATGTCATCTCCATTACAGACGGTCAAATCTATCTCGAATCAAGTCTCTTCAATTCGGGCATCCGTCCCGCCATCAACGTCGGCATTTCGGTATCACGTGTTGGAGGCAATGCGCAGATCAAAGCTCTGAGGAAAGTCGCTGGTCGGTTGCGGCTTGAGCTTGCTCAATATCGTGAACTGGAAGCGTTCGCGAAATTCGGCTCTGATCTCGACAAAGCGACGCAGCAACAGTTGCGACGCGGTGCTCGCTTGGTGGAACTGCTCAAGCAGAATCAATATGTGCCGATGGCGATAGAAAAGCAGATCGTCGGCATGTTCGCCGGCACGAACGGCTATCTCGATCCCGTGCCTCTAGAAGATGTTCAGCGGTTTGAAAAGGAGCTCCACGAGTACATCGAAATGAAATATCCCGACATCTACACGACAATTTCGGGGACAAAAGATCTTTCCGATCAGACAACGGCGAAACTCCACGAGATTCTCAAGGAATTCAGCGGCAAGTTCAGGTCAACGGGCAAGGCGAGTTGATTGTCCATGTCGTTTTCTGAACTTGTTCATGAGCACTAATGTATGGCAACACTCCGTGAAATCCGGCGTCGCATCGCAGGCGTCAAGAACACACAGAAGATAACGAAAGCGATGAAAATGGTCGCCGCGGCCCGGTTGCGCCGTGCCCAGGAAGGGATCGTTTCCGCGCGGCCGTACGCTCGCAAGCTCGGAGAATTGCTGCGACATCTCGTGACGAAAGTGGATGTCAATCTCAATCCGTTGCTCGTCGGACGCAAACCACAAACGGTCTTGCTTGTCGTTGTGACCGCTGATCGTGGTCTTTGCGGTTCGTTCAACAGCAATATCGTCAAGTCTGCCGTTCTGCGCTTGAAAACACAAGGTGATGTCGTCACGAAAGTGATGACGATTGGCAGGAAAGGATCGGATTTCTTTGGAAGACGGAAATTTGATGTTGTCTCAAAGCACTCCGGTATCTTCTCGGACCTGGACTTCGACCATGCCCGATCCTTCGTACAGGAAATAGCTGAGGGGTATTTGGAAGGAAGATTTGACAAGGTCGAAGTAATCTACAACGAGTTCAAATCGGTCATCCAACAGAGAATTGTTGTTGAGCAGTTGTTGCCGATTCCACCTGAGGAAACCCAACCCTCGAAAGACCTGAAGGGACTGTCGCAGGTAGACTATATTTATGAGCCCTCAAGCATGGAAATTGTGAATGCGCTCGTCCCACGACATCTGAATTTCCAGATGTGGCGTATCCTTCTCGAATCGAATGCGGCGGAGCAAGGCGCTCGCATGACAGCAATGGACAACGCAACGGAAAATGCCAGAGAGCTTATTCGGGATCTCACGTTGAAATTCAACAACGCCCGCCAGGCTTCTATCACGAAAGAGCTTCTGGAAATTGTCAGCGGAGCGGAGGCGCTTAAGGCCAGCTAGCGCACATGGGGGTTGCCGGTCGAACTTCAAGAAGTGGTTGAAACCGCTGCCGGGGTTACCTGGTGGCGGTTTTTTGTTGCTTTCCTGACATCCCAAAGAAGCATAGCAGGCCCATAAATGGCTTGATTAGCTTGGTTTTTTTCGCTACTTTAATAGCCCGAAATTTTGAGACCTCCGGCTTCCGAAATTTCAATTGGCGGGGAGATTTTGGAAGTTTCGTTAAGGAGAGGGTCGGATTCAATGTTTGAAAGCCTGAGTCAAAAGCTCGAATCGGTCTTCAAGAAGCTTCGTGGTGAAGGCAGAATCACTGAAGCAAATGTCGCGGAAAGCCTCCGCGAAATCCGACGTGTTCTTTTAGATGCTGATGTCAACTACAAAGTCGCCAAGCAGTTCATCGAAGACGTTCAGAAAAGAGCTGTTGGTCAGGAAGTTCTGAACAGCATCACCCCCGGCCAGCTGATTATTAAGATCATCTACGATGAGATGGTCAAGCTGTTGGGTGAGTCGAAAGCGGAGATACATTCATCGCAAACCCCGCCGACAGTAGTTTTGATTGCCGGCCTGCAGGGATCTGGAAAAACGACGTTCTCTGCAAAGCTCGCGCGGTTCCTTCGGTCAAAAGGGAATAATCCTCTGCTGGTAGCGGCTGACGTTCATCGGCCTGCAGCCATCGACCAGCTGATCACACTTGGCAAGGAACTAGAAATACCGGTCTACACGGAGCGTGGCGCCAGTGCCGTGAAGATCGCAGGCGATTCGATAGACTTTGCACGGAAAAATGTCCGCGACACAGTCATTATCGACACAGCCGGGCGACTCCATCTCGATGAAGTAATGATGGAGGAGGTCGCTGCCATCAAGGACATCACAAAGCCTCATGAGATCCTGTTCGTCGTCGACGCAATGACGGGCCAGGATGCTGTGAACACCGCAAAGGCGTTTCACGACAAGCTCGATTTTGACGGCGTCGTGATGACGAAGCTCGATGGTGACAGCCGCGGCGGAGCAGCGCTCTCCATTCGCTCAGTGGTCCAGAAACCGATCAAGTTTATCGGAATCGGGGAGAAGCTTGATGCGCTCGAGCCATTTTATCCTGACAGGATCGCATCGCGAATTCTTGGGATGGGTGACATCGTCACCCTCGTGGAGAAGGCGCAGGAGCACTTCGACCAGGAAAAGGCTGGCAAGCTCGAGGAGAAGCTCCGAAAGTCTCTGTTCACACTGGATGACTTTCTCGATCAGCTGCGCGAAGTGAAGAAAATGGGACCCCTGAGTCAGGTCGTCGGAATGATCCCCGGCATGAACCGCCTTCCGAATGATGTCCAGGTAGATGATAACGCTCTCGTTCGCATCGAGGCAATGATCCAATCGATGACCATGGAAGAGCGCGCGAGGCCGGCCATTATCAACGGGAGCCGTCGACGCAGGATTGCATTGGGGAGCGGAACCACAGTACAGGAAGTCAACCGCTTGCTGAAGCAGTTCGATGAGATGCAACGGATGATGAAACGGTTCTCCAAAGGAGGCTTGAAGCGTGCAATGCAAGGAATGCGGATGCCGATGCGCTAAGGGTCTGAACAAGGAATAAATTTGAATTGCTAAATTATCTCTTAAACGATTCCTATCAAGAGGAGTAACACGGTGGTAAAGCTACGCTTGCGAAGAGCAGGAAAGAAAAAACACCCGATCTACAAGATCGTTGCTGCGGATATCCGTTCACCACGCGACGGCCGATTCATCGAAGCTGTGGGGCAATATGATCCGAACGTGAATCCGATTCTTCTCACGGTGAAGGAAGAGCGCGTTTTCTATTGGCTCAAAAAAGGTGCACAGCCGACGGATACCGTGCGGTCGCTCCTTCAGCGCACAGGTCTCTGGTTACGCTGGACGCTGGAAAAGCGCGGCGTCGACGAGGCAAAGGTGCAAAGCATTGTCGAGCGTTGGCAGATGCAGCAGGCCGAGCGCCCGCAGCGTGAGGCGGATAGCCGAGCTCGCCGGGCCGAGAAGAAGAAGAAAGCAGCGGAGAAGCCGGCAGAAGCAGCTCCGGCGGCGCCCGCAGCCGAAGCTGCGGCGCAGCCAGCAGCATAGTGACGGTGTGCAGGGGAGGATTGCTCCCTGGCAATTGATTCGAAGGAATTTCTTCACACGATGTACTTGGGGGTGGGTGTACTGAACCCGACGGTGCAAGGCTCGATCTCTAAACAGGAGGTGGACCATGAAGGAATTCGTTGAATACCTTGCAAAGCATCTCGTGGACAAATCCGAATCTGTTATCGTGGAGGTGGAAGAAAAGGACGACAAGACCATCTTCAAGCTCAGAGTTGATCAAGCAGATGTTGGAAAATTGATAGGAAAGAAGGGTCGAACGGCGTCTGCCCTCAGAGTGCTTCTCCGGGCAGTGGCGGCAAAGGAAGGAAAGAAAGCCGTTCTCGATATCATAGGTTGATGACAACAATCCGCAGCACGTACCACGACACGGTTCTGTGATGATTGCAGTTGGCAGAATCACCAAGAGCGTGGGAATCAAAGGTGAGGTCAGAGTGGCGATGCTCACCGAGAGTCCGGAACGCTTCGCGATGCTGAAAACAGTTTGGTGCGGCTCGGACGAAACAACGGCGGTTCGGTACTCGATACTCTCGTTGAGAATTGAACGGTCCGCCGTAGTTCTGAAGTTGAAGGAAATCGATTCACGATCTTTGGCAGACGAACAGCGGGGAAAATACTTGTTCGTCGAAGCAAAAGATACAGTTGCTCCGAAAAAAGGTTCCTACTTCATTCATGATATTATCGGGATGAAGGTGGTGACAGAGGCTGGCGAGGAGATTGGGAGCGTGCGGGATGTGATGGAATTGCCGGCAAACGACGTTTGGGTTGTGGCCTCGGGGAAGAAGGAGTTTCTCATTCCGGCGGTCAGAGAGGTTATTCGTTTGGTTGATCTGAAGGGTCGTACAGTCGTGATTCGGCCGCTGGAAGGGATGCTCGAGTAATGCGCATCGATATTGTGACAGGTCTGCCGAAGTTACTGGAAAGCCCTCTCCAGGAAAGCATTCTTCGGCGGGCGCAGGACAAAGGGAAAGTCGAACTCTTCGTCCACGATCTTCGGGAATACACGCACGACAAGCACAAGACGATTGACGACACGCCCTACGGGGGCGGCGCCGGTATGGTTCTGAAACCTGAGCCCGTGTTTGAGTGTGTAGAAAAGCTGCAGCAGGACCGACACTATGATGAGGTTATCCTTCTCGCAGCGGATGGCGAGAAGCTGACGCAGCTCCTGGCAAATGAACTGTCGCTGAAACAAGACATCATCCTCGTCTGTGGGCACTACAAGGGGGTGGATGAGCGTGTGCGAGAGGCGCTCGTGACAAGGACGATCTCAATCGGTGACTATGTTTTGACCGGAGGGGAATTAGCGGCAGCAGTTGTGGTTGATGCAGTTGTGCGACTGGTACCCGGAGTTTTGAATGACAGCGAGTCGGCGCTGAGTGATTCGTTTCAAGATGGTTTGCTGGGGGCTCCCCAGTACACACGACCGCCGGACTATCGAGGGATGAAGGTCCCGGATGTGCTCCTGTCCGGAAACCATACAGACATTGAACAGTGGCGACAGGACCAAAGGCTGCATCGAACCCAGGCTCGTCGTTTGGATCTCATGAAGTAGAACTTTTAGAACATTGACATGATACTAGCGTGGAGAGGTAACAATGGATAAGATGAAGCTCATCGAAGCAATGCAACTCAAAACGGACGTGCCGGAATTCAATCCGGGTGACACGATCAACGTGCACGTACGCGTGGTCGAAGGCGAAAAGGAACGCATCCAGCAGTTTCAGGGTGTCGTCATCGCCAGGCGTGGAGCCGGCTTGAATTCGACCTTCACCGTACGAAAGATCTCTGATGGCGTTGGCGTGGAGCGTATTTTTCCGCTGCACTCACCCCGCATTGCGAAGATCGAACGCGTGAAAGAAGGAAAAGTCCGCCGTTCGAAGTTGTACTACCTGCGAAAACTTGCCGCCAAACAAGTGACGCAGAAAACCAGTGCCTGAGGAACCAAAGAACGTCATTGGGGTCTCCGAAGCTTCATACCTTCGGCCTCTTTGGTACGGTCTCAGGAATTCGGAGGGTGATCTCGATCTTCGGGTCGACATCCCTGCTCAGCTTCCCATTTCACTTCAAAAGCGCACCGGAAATCTCCGGTGCGCTTTTCTATCCCCCATTGACTACGCGCGCCATGGAGGGGGTTATTGCATCGTCCCGGGCGTTGCCGTCTCTTCGGTTGACCGCTCCAATACCATCCAGTTGTTCATCAACCCTGACGTTCGGGATATTGAGAAGATTGCGGTCGATATCCGCGTGACCTCGGAGATCATACTGGCAAAAATCATTCTGGCGGAGAAATTTCCTAACCGAGAAGCTTCAAGCAAAACACCGCAATTTCTTCCGATGCTACCGAACCGCTCAGAAATGCTCCGCAAAGCCGATGCAGCCCTGATTGTGAATCTCCAGCCGGTTGAAACCGTGGAGGAAAAAGCGTTCGCTTTGGACCTGGTGGAAGAATGGAATGATATGACTGGGCTCCCATACGTGCACGGCTGCTGGGTTGGTCATGATGAAGAGGACCTGGAGGGTGTCGTCCGGGAACTCCTGCGCTCGAAGAATCAGGGCATAACGCATCTCGACCAAATCGCCGACTCGCTTGCCACCGAGAGGAACCTTTCCCGCCAATTCGCTTCCCAGTATCTCTCGACCTTTTCATATGAATTCGGAGATCTCGAGCATGAAAGCATGACCGAGTTCATGAAGTACGCCTACTTCCACGGTATCCTGCCGGATGTTCCCGATCTCAATTTCTATGAGGTCGGACCGCTCCCTACCCTGTCCATCAACTAGTCCCGGCACCAAACACCCTTCGGCAATCGGCTTGCCGATGCCCCGCTGCGAGACCGGTGAATCCATGGGAAATTCCCATTTTTTTCGGTACATTCGCGACAGGAAAAATCCACCTCTATGCTCAAGACGCTACTCATCAAGAACTACGCCCTCATCGAAGAGATTGAAGTCGAATTCGAGAGTGGACTGAACATCATTACTGGCGAGACAGGAGCCGGCAAGTCTATCCTGATTGATGCCGTGAGCCTGGTACTGGGGGAGCGCGCGAGCTCAGATATCATTCGCCGTGGAGCCGACAAGGCTATCGTTGAGGCGGTGTTTGGGATTTCCGGCAACAAACGGGTCTGCAGTTTTGTTGAATCTCAAGACCTCGAGCTCTCGAACGATCTGATCCTGCGGAGAGAGATATCGGCCAAAGGGCATAATCGTTGTTTCATCAATGACACTCCGGTAGCGCTCTCCGTTTTGCAGGCCGTCGGCGATCTCCTCGTTGATCTGCATGGTCAACACGATCATCAATCGCTCCTCAGGACCGAAACCCATATCGATATGCTGGACGACTTCGGCGGATTGGCCGGACTGAAAGAAGAATACGCCGCGTCCTACGACCGGCTCACCGAGTTGTTTTCTTTCCTGGAGGAACTGCAGGCAAAGGAGCGGCAGCTCCGTGAGCGAAAGGATCTCTATGAGTTTCAGATTCAGGAGATCGATGCCCTAGCCCCTCAACGCGGTGAGGAGGATGCCCTGGAAAGGGAACTCAGGATCCTCGAGAATTCTGAGAAACTCTTTGAGGCGACGTCGAGCCTCCACCAGATGCTGTATGAAGGGGAGCGGGCGGTGTATGACCAGCTGGTGCTTGCACGCAATCAACTCGAAGACCTGGCCCGTATTGATCCGGCTTTTGAAGAAATCAAGAACGAATGTGCGTCGGCGGTCGCAATCGTCAGTGAGGTGTCAAAGTTCATTCAGAGTTACAACTCCAAAGTTGAATTCAATCCGGAGCGATTGGAACAGATTCGCGATCGCCTCGGCAAACTTGCGTTGCTGAAAAAGAAGTATGGGGGCTCGGTGGACACGGTCATCGAACACCGGGACAAAATCGGTCAGGAGTTCGCCCTCGCCGAGAACTTTGAGGCGGAAATCAAGAAGTTGATGGAGAAGATCGAGGAAGAGCGCCGGGCATGTTCAGCGGCCGCTCAGCGGCTCTCGGCCAAACGTCGTGAACACGTCGGTAAGATCAATAACTCAGTCATAGCTGAGCTCGCAAAGCTCGGAATTTCCAGTGCTCGCTTTGACGTCAAGGTGGAAAATCATCCGATAGGGAAGTCCAACGGCTCTCCTCAACCGCTACGCGCGTACGTCAAGCTCGGTCGGGAATTCTTCCAGGCGACGCTCAAAGGGATTGATACTGTCGAGTTTCATATTTCCACAAACCTCGGAGAAGAGCTCAAACCTCTGGTGAAGGTTGCGTCGGGAGGGGAGATTTCGCGGATCATGTTGGCCTTGAAATCAATTCTTGCCAAATCTGAGCGTCTGCCGCTGCTCATCTTCGACGAGATTGATGTCGGCGTCAGCGGCCGCATCGCCGTCAGCGTTGGCAAAAGTCTCAAAAGTCTCTCGCAGTTTCATCAAGTTGTCGCAATCACTCACCTTCCCCAGATTGCCGGACTTGCCGACACGCATTTTGTGGTCGAAAAAGTCGAACGGGAGAAGCGGACGAAAACCCGGCTCCGGAAACTGGAACTTGAGGAACGAGTCAGAGAAGTGGCAAAACTCATGAGCGGGACTCAGGTCACGGAAGCGGGGCTCAAGGGGGCGCGAGAACTCATGGGATTGGCTAAGAAGTAGAAGAAACCGTCCACCACCCAGCAAACAGACGACAAACTATGGCACTGCAGGTTTACAATACGTTGACGAGGCAAAAAGAGGAATTCAAGCCGCTACGCGAGGGCCGGGTAGGGATCTATGTGTGCGGGCCGACGGTGTA
>Ga0315275_10007625_pt1 | contig 10468 bp, 7 predicted proteins | sample YL17G03_0_MG_FD_205557 | JGI IMG/M metagenome (GOLD analysis project Ga0315275, IMG submission 205557) | Sediment microbial communities from Yellowstone Lake, YNP, Wyoming, USA - YL17G03_0 | ecosystem: Environmental > Aquatic > Freshwater > Lake > Sediment | place: USA: Wyoming | collected...
AAAGGCTTAATGTCAAGCCAAAATGGGAGCCAAAATGGGAGCGGGAGTGGGACAGTGTCATGGCTGTTATTGAGCGCTCAGCAGTGAAACCGGCCCCAGCAGCCCGGACGGCACCAGGGGCGTATCTTTCTCAATCTTTACGTTTGTCCTGGTACGCCTCTCTCCAGCAGGCAGAGCCTTGTCGCCCACAACGCGGTTAAGCCAGGGGTTCACAACCTCAATTTCAAGCCGGTTGCCCGCGGGCTCAAGCGCACCCGTTACATCCACCTGCCACGGCGAACACCACAGCACTCCCAAATCCTTGCCGTTCAGGCGGATTCTTGCGGTTAAATTGTTTACCGTGCCCAGGCTCAGCATGATTGCGGAATTTTTGCCGGGCGCCTTTAAGTCAAAAACCGTTTCATACACAGCCGTGCCGCTGAAGTATCTGACGGGAATCTCCGGACGCTTCGTCCAGTCAGAGAGTTTTTCAAAAACCACCTTGCCCCCTGCCATGCCCTTTGCCGGATAAAACCATTCCGGGTCAAACCTGACAGCCCACGACCCCTTTATTTCCTGAACTACCGTATAATCCGCAAAGTTAACGGACTGCGCCCTGGGAAATACCTCCGGCTTGCCGAACACGACGAACATGCTGCCGTTAGGCTCAAACTTGAGCGGTATGCTTGTGCGCCCGTCCTTCTGCTCAAACTGCGTGAGTTCGCGGACCATGCCTGTCACGGGGTCCCACAGCTCGGGCTGCCTGTCCTTCACCCTGAACGAGCAGTGAACGGTTTCCTCCCGGCCGTTCCTGTTTGCAAGAAAATAAATCTCCGTCCCGCCTGACTTGCGGTGAATGAAGTCAATAAAGGTCCCCACACCACCCGTGTGCTCAAAGTCGGGCTGAATGCCCTCAGCGATGAGGACTTCCCTCAAACCCCTGCCCCATATGACCCTGCCCCTGCCGAACCGCCTTTCTTTGGTGTTCTGCCCGTCGCAGCCGCCCCATACCTCTTCCGCAATTTTTTTGACTTCCCGGTCGCAGTCGGGATAGTTTCTGAGCCCCGGGTCACGCCCGGGCTTACGCCCGACCACCACGGCGCCGCCCTCAACCAGTTCCCTGATTTTTCTTGCCACCTCAACCGGCATCCCGTCTGTATCCGGCAAAACAAGCAGCCCGTAGCTCATCCCGTCGGGCAAAACGAGCCTGCCGTTTTTCGCCGACAAACGCGTAAGCAGCGCTTCGGCATTGCACACGTCGTAATCATAGCCCTTGCCGAGCGAAGGGTCAACGTGCTTAAGTCCCACCAGGTTAGGCGCCCAGTCGCCGTTGTAATAAAGGACGTCCGCGACGAACAAGCCGCTCTGGAGCATCGCCTGGCAGCGGTTCACGTAGCCAAGCCACGCCCCCGCCGCCTGCTGCCACCAGGTGATGTTGGGGCTGAAGTGCGTGCCGGCGCCATACTCGTAGCCCGGCTTGCCGTCCTGCGGCCGTGTGCAGGTCATCGTGTGGAAAACAAACCTGTTTATGCCCTCGCAGAAGGCGCGGTCTGCAAAGGGCTTCAATTTTCCAGGAGTTTCCTGCCAGTGCAAAAAACTCGTGAATGCCTCTGCCGACGCGGTGCGCTTTCCGTAAATATGCGCCGCCGATGCCGTCTGCTTGCCCACTTTGTTCTGGTTGTCAACGACGAATATCCCGTCTGTCCAGAATTCGCCCATGGGGTTTGCGCAGCGCCCAAGGTTTTTCAGCCCGTCCATGCAGAAAGTCCCCGACCAGCTCGGCCCTGCCGCCTCGCACTGAATGCCAAGCCCGTATTGTTTCGCCCTCTCGGCAAAACGCCCGTAATTGCCGTCTGCCACGCAGTCAGCCACCGTCTTGCGGTAATCGTATAAAAACCTGTCCGAAACCTCGGCACTGCCGACTATCCTGCCCGCAAAAACGGGCAGGTAAGGCATTGGGTCATAACCCCGGTACTCCTTGAACTTCTCAAGGATTTTTCCGGTCCAGTTGGGGAAGCCGTCCTCAAAGCTGTCCGTATGAAAATATTTCAGCGTCTTGCCCGCAAGTTTCCCGGCGTCTTCTATCAGTACCTTGCCGAGGTTTGCAAACATCTCGTCAACCGCATCGGGGTTAAGGCAGTCAACTTCAAGCGCAAAGCCGATTTCCGGCAAAGCGGCGCAGACGTCGCAGCCTATTAGCACATGCCCCGTCCGCAAGATAGTCCACCTGCCTTCCGGCACATCCCAGTCAAGCGTGCCATCCGGCTTGACCTTTGACGTCAGGTCAATCACCTCGTCCGGCTTAATCGGGTTGTCCCCCGGCAGGTTTTTCCACGGCACCAGCGTCTGCTCCATGGCGATTTGCGCGGGCAGAAAACAATCCGCGTCCTTGCGGTTGCTCTTTGCGGCAAGGTGCTCCTTTCTGCCGGGCCCGAGGTCCGCGCTGCCCTTTTCGGGCTCGCGGAACGCCACGATAGCCGTATCCCTGTAATCCGCCTTTTCTTCGGGAAACGCCATGTACTTGCTCACGTTGCCATAGTGCGGCGCTTCATAGCCGTCGCGGTATACCGGGACAGGCAGTTTCCCCGAAAACTTCTGCGGGCCGTCAAGCGCAAGCTGTGACTGCACGTACCAGCGGGCGCTGTATTCGGGCTTTATCCAGGACCCGCCCATGTTCCACCCGCCGCCGCAGAAATTTACTGCAAATTCCAGGCCAAGCCGGTTTGCCTCCTTCAAGGCATGCCTGTAAAGCTCGCGCCACTCTGCAGATAGTATCGCCGGGCCGCGCGGCATCGGCTCCACCCCGTAGCCGTTCCCCGTGCACACGAGCGTCACTCCGCCCAGGCCCTTTGCCCTGAACTCCTCCAGGTCCCTGGTTATGCACCCCTTGTCCACCAAACTGTTAAACCACCACCAGAAACATGACGGCTTTGCCGAATCCGGCGGATTTATAAAATCTGACTTTAAACTATCGTAGCCAGGCTGCGGCAGGGTATAGACATATTTCCAAATAAAAACAACGCATAACAGGACGAATACTATAAGCGCGATTTTTCTTTTTGTCATTTAAGAATTTCCTTTCATAATTGCCCGCTTCTTAAAGATGGCCTCAGCTAACTTAAAACACCAGTTCAAAATAAAACCGGCACAGTAAAAAATTAGTCAACCTTGTCAAATCAGGCGCCGGTTTTATTTTACCGCTTCAAACAGGGCAAAGATGTTTTCAAGCGGGGTGTCAAGCTGTATGTTGTGGGCTGGCGCGACTATATAGCCGCCGCCTTTGCCAAGAATTGATATTTTTTCCTTTACATTTCTTTTTACCTCCTCCGGCGTCCCGAACGGCAGAAGCTGCTGTATGTCAATCCCCCCGAAAAACGCGAGCCTGTCGCCGTAGGTTTTCTTTAAAAAACCCGCATCCATACCTTGTGCCATGGGCTGGATGGGGTTCAGTATGTCAAGCCCCAGTTCAATGAAATCGGGGATGATGGGGACTATTGAACCGCAGCTGTGCCAGGCAAGCTTTATGCCCGGGTTCAGTTTCCTGAATGCCTTGAACATCTTCCCGATTCTCGGCTTGAACACGTCACGCCACATCTGCGGCGACATGAGCATTCCCCGCTGGGTGCCGAAGTCGTCCCCCGCCCATATTATGTCCGCGCCAAGCTCTATAAGCTTCAACCCCGTCTTCGTGTTTATCTCAAGAACCCTGTCAAGCAGCTCAAAAACGTACTCCTTCCCCATCGCCAGGTCGACTACGAACTTTTCAAGCCCAACCAGGTACCATGATGTCTCGTATATCGCGCATTCCAGGTCACCGACGACCGCGTACTCTTTCCTGTATTTTTTTACGGCCTTTTCGGCTTCGTCATACCGCCCCGCGCTGAGCGGGTCGGGAAAACTATAGTTGTCCAGGTCCCTGACGGTTTCTGCATGCGCCAGCGGGAATTCTATGAACTCGTTGTATGGAGCCCCACGGGTTTACCCCCCAATGTTTTACTCTGTAAAACAATACATGGGGGACTATCGCACCCATGGTTTTCTGGAAATCGGGATAAACCCACCGGTTTGAACTTCATGCCCCAGTCGTTCACTATGGTGCCGTCCTTAAGCGTTTTTGTGGGAAAAGCTTTCGGCGCGCACGACGCAATGCCCACACAGTCGTTACCGAGCTTTGTCAGCACTTCCATGTGCGAAATCCTTGTTGAAAGCAGTGAATCAAGCGGCGGGCTCTTCGGCATCCCGAGTTTTTCGGTAAGCGCATCGGCGACCTGCGCCGTGATAGTGGCAAAAACGGGAGCCCTGTCCGGCTGTTTACGATTAACCGCCTTCATTACCCTCTCTTTTGAAGTCATTTTTCTTCTACTCTCACGTTTTCTATTGTTGGCTAAACATTTTGATTTTTACCGGCCCGAACAGGCCGGATTTTATTTCACCCCTGTACCTGGTAGGGACGGTGGTGTAATTGTTGGCAATGGTGTTGCAAACCAGTATTTCTATTTTGTTTTCGCCCTGTCTGGCAAATTTCGTAACGTCAAACACCCAGGGCGGCGAAAGCCGTATGCCCGCGCTCCTGCCGTTAAAGAACAACTCCGCCGACGACACCAGCCCGCCGAGGTCAACTTTCAGTCTGTACTTCAGGTCACCGGCATCAAGGTTCACGGTTTTCCTGTACCAGCTGCCGCCCGAATACGACCTCAACCCGTCAATCCGCGACCAGTCGCCAAGCTTTATCTGTCCCCTGCCGCACTGCTGCCTTATGTACTGCGGGATTGCGCCCGCGCCGCGGTAACCCGGCTTGTATTTTATTTCAAGCACCACCCGCGAGCAGGCGGGGTTCGGCTTGCCTATGACAGCGCTGTAACCCGTCAGGCCGTCGGGCTGTATCTCCCATGAAGACGGCTGTACTTTGACGCCGTCAACCCATACCGATACATCCCCGTAGGCCGCAAAACCGAGCGAACTCAGGCCCGGGGCGGAATCAAAAGCAAAAAGCCCCGCGGTTTTGCCATTGCCGGGGCAGTCAAAGGGCAGCACCCCGTTATCCCCGTACCAGCACATTGAAACCTGCTGTTTTTCCGGGCGCTTAACCCCCTGCATCCGGAACACGAGATAGGTTTCGCAGGCCCTGTCGTAAACCGCAAGCAGTGTGTTTGCTCCTTTTTTCAGTGAAACGGTTTTGGCATCTTCACCGGTTTTCAGGCTGTTGACAAACAAAAGAACCGGTTTTACATCTCCCGCAAGAACATCAAAAGTCCCGTCAGCCGGGGCAATTACCCTTGTGTAAAGAACGTAGTAATTACCGGCGGGCTCGGGAACCCTTTTCTTTGACATTTTAACGTCCTCAAGCGCCCCCATGCGGATAAAATCGTCATACATTTCGCCCTTCAAGCCGTGGTAGCCCTGGTGGCCGTAATCCCCCTCCACGCCCTGCTTCCAGGAGAAGGCATATTCTTCCCAGGTATACTTTTTGTCAGAAACCGTATTTTCTGCGCCTGCGCCCTGCGGGTTCATTTTTAAAAGTTCCTCCCCGGAGGGCATAACGGACAAAGCCCCGAGCCTGACAAACTGCGGGCCGAACCCGCAGGTTACCGTTTTCCAGTTTTTGTGGTAATCAGGCGTTTTCCCGTCGTATTTGTCAGCCTCGCAAAAATACAACTGCCGCACCTGCGCTCCTATCACTTCATAGCTTGCGGGAAGCACAAAATCGCCCCAGCAGTTGTCAAGCGACGGCTGTAACTCAAACTCCCAGTTATCGTCCAGCGGGAGCTGTTTGACCATTTTCTCCTTTTTGAGGATATCGCCGGTTCCGGCGTTTTCAGGGTCAAAAATTATCAGCTGAATTTCCTTCTCGGACAGAGGCAGTGTTATTTCAGTGCCTTCGCCGGCCTGTTTTGCAAATCCGGAAAGTGACGAGACTTCGCCGTTCCACGGGTTCCAGAGCTGGGCACTGCCTTTCGCCCTGAAAAAGCACCTGCTGCCTGCGGGGAAATTGTAAAGCGCATAAACGTCCCGTTTGCCGATAATCCTGTGCATGACGTAGGGGCGGCTTTCCAGCCGTGACAGTATTTTAAAATCGGGAGCGTATTTCCCCGATATCGCCGAAGCCACTTTTTTTATGTCGTCGCATTGAATCATGTTTCCGCTTTTTGAGAAAATCTCCGCAACGAGTTTAGCCACTTCCGCGTCGTTTGCGCCGTTTTTTTCTGTGGCTTGCGGTTTTTCGCCTATGTTTACGATTATCCCTCCCGCATTTTTAAACTCCTCTATTTTCCTGAGTGAAGCAAAGCGTATTGCCTTCATGGAGGGAACCACAAGCACTTTGTATTTTTCGCCGGAAACATTCAATTCCCCGTTTTTGGCCTCGGCGCGCGCAAGCGATTCATAATCAATGTAATCAAAGTCTATGCCCTTATCGTAAAGCCTCTCCCCCGCTTCAAAAGCGGCAGGCTGGCGGTCCGTATTCAGCCAGTAAAACGCTTTCTTGCGGAGCTTTGCCTCCGCGTCAAGGCCGGCATCATCTTCATTCCCGGCCATTCCGGCAACTGCAGGCTCGGTAGGGTATATGACGGCAACATCGCATTTGTGGTAACCCTGCGACAAAAGGTAGGACAAACGCTGTATGCAGGCCATGAGCGGCGCGATTTGTTTCCAGTAAGGCATCCTGAAATGGTTGTCCGGGGGAGCCCATTCCCACCAGCCGCCCTGGGTTGAGTAGTACAGTCCGTGCAGGGACAGCAGGTTATAGCCCGCAACAAAATTTGCCAAAATGGCATCGGTCAATTCTGCCGAATTGGTACCCCAGCCGCTGCTGTGAAACCCTTCAAGCCACACCCGCGGGCGCTTATAAAGATGGGCGATGGATGCCGCAATCTTTGCCTTGACAATGTCTTTTTGAAGCTGGGGCTGGTCCGAACCCGGCCCCTGGTTCCAGCGCTGGGTGCGGAAATAGTCGCCGAATTCCGCAACGTCCTTGCCGCGCCCGCCGTGGTCACAGCCGTATATCATGCCCCTGTCCTGGTGCCACTGGTAAACCGGCTTGAAGAAATTTTCCTCGCTTAAACTTACAAGCACGTCGTTGTAATCAAGCCTTATTTTCGGAGTAATGTCCCCTATGTCAAAAAACAGCGCATCAAGAAACGGGACAACGTCATACCCCTTTCTTTTTTTGAACTCGCCCGCGAAGTAGCTGTCCCAGAGGTTACCGCTTAACCTGAAATTCAATTCATCTGAAAAGAAAAAGTTTAGCGCCTTGGAGGCTTTACCGGGCAGCGCCTTCTCAAATTTTTCAAAAAAGGCCTTTATATAGGCCGCTCCGCTCAACGGGTACATGGGGTCATAGGACGGGATTACCCGCTCGAAATACACTCCGACAACTTTCCATTTTTCATTTTTGAAATCGCAAACCAGCCCGCCGCCTTTTGCAAGGGGAAGCAGGTCTTTTCTGGTTTCAGCCATTAAAGAGCCGTCCTCTTTAAGCCTGAAGGCGGACAGCGCAAGGAGATTTTCGGGCAATTTGAGTTTTACCGTCCCGGTGGAAACTTCTGTAACATATTTTAAGAGCGAGCCGTTCAAATCGGGGTTTTTCCCTATCGCCTCGTCCATTGAAAAACCCTGCCCTATGCCAAGGGTATAATCGCTCAGACTTACGGTCATGCCGCGCTTGTAGGCTTCTGCGGCAAACCACTTGAAAAGGGCCCACCATTCCTCGGTAAAAAGCGCCGGCTTGCTCGGATTTGAAAGCCCCCAGCTTAAACCGCCTGAATCAACATGGCTGTAATTGATTTGCAGGCTGGATATCCCTTTATTTTCCAGTTTATCCAGCTGCCAGAGCAGGCGCTCGCGGGTAAGCGGGTCGCCCTGCCACCAGAAAAACGGCACTTCGCCGTAACCTTTGGGAGGATTTATGAAGCCGGGTAAAACATCGAGGGAGGCGCTGCGGTCAGAAAAGCCATCCGGCAACCCTGCCTGTGCCGCCGGCCGGCATGCAATCAACAGTAATATTACGGCCAAGGATTTTTTCATCTGATTAATTATTGATGAATGCATGATTAGTGGCCTTTCTTTGTCTATTTCATAAAATTATTGAGCAGCATTGAGCTTGCAAACATCACCAGCATTCCCAGTATTATACCAAACACCACAATGTGGTTTTTGCGGTATTCATAGGACAACGGCAGAAGTTCGTCAAAACTGATAAATATCATTATGCCCGCCACGAACGCAAAAGACAGTGAAAGCAGCATGGGGCTGCAGAAAGGCGCAAGCACCAGCATGCCCAAAAGAGCTCCCGCGGGTTCCGCCACCCCGGTAGCCAGTCGAATAGAGCAAGGCCTTGCCCTTTTTGCCGGTCGCGCTGTAAACCGGCACCGAAACCGCAATGCCTTCGGGTATGTTGTGTATTATTATTGCAAGCGCAACGGCCATGCCGAGCCTTATGTCCCAGGTGCAACTTATGAAAACAGCCAGACCTTCGGGAAAATTGTGAATTGCATATGAATATCTATGTCAAAATCATCTGATTTAAAAAAGGTATGATGTGGATTTACTTTTTTATTAGAATTACACCATATTTTACCCGCATCCTCTTTAAACTTTACCTTACAGTAATATTTAGTTTTTTTCATAGGACTAACCTTAAAAATCTTTCTGTAATATCAAAATATTTATTATCATAGGTAAATTATATTAAATAGTTACTTGATATTCAAGCAGAAAATAATCCTTTAAAAATAGATAACCTTGCAGTGTTACTAATTAAGATTTTGATGAGAGGATGCTTCAACTCCCCGGGTAGGGTAAAAATCCGAACTTTTTTCCAGGTTTCCGTGATTCTTGGCATGAATACCAAAAGGAAGGAAAATGACAAATATGCCTTGTTTTATATCAAAAACGGACATTATCCACTTCGGAACGCTCAGGCCCATTAATATCCAGCATCTTTTCAAGATCGCTTGAAATCAGATAGTCTTAAACCAATTCCCTTAGAAAAATCCACGCTGGGGCAACCCGGATATTTTCTTTTGTCTGATAATCCCTTTTGCCTGTTGCATGCAGTTGCCAGGCCCTCGCCTGCGGAAACTTTCTTTTCAGATATATTAATGTCTTGTTGACATCATCATCAGACCATTTGCATTCAATGATTAGAATAGCTTTCCCGTCCTCAACAATAACAAAATCAACCTCCCTGCCTTCCAGGTCCCGGAAATACCGCAGTTCAATGTTCCTGCCTTTCGTATCCTCCTCATAATGTACCCATTTTAACAGGTGAGACGCAACCATGTTTTCAAACCGTTTGGACATGTCCTGAACAAGAGTCCAGTCGTAGTGATAATGCTTGCACTCCTTTTTTACGGCACGGATTTTAGGCGCTCCAAAAGGCATCAACCGGAAAATTGCATATAAGCGTTCAAGTATGTTCATCCACTGCGAAATGGTTTTATGACTTATCTGCAAATCTTCCCTTAAAGCATTCAATGAGAGCGGGCTGCCGACAAGTTCAGGAAGCCTCATTACAAGAAGTTCCAGATTGCCTATATCCTGCACTTTTTCAAGCGAGAGAAGGTCTTCCCGAATTAACCTTGTTCTGTATTCTCTTGACCATCTTTTTGCCTCAATCCCGGATTTTCCCAGAAAAGGTTCCGGAAAACCTCCAAGTTCAAGAAGATTCATGAAGTCCTTCTGGGTTCCCATGCCTGTTTCCGCAACCGAAAGAGGATGCAAGCGAAGGAAATGGTATCTGCCCTGCAGCGAATCACCCCCGAAACAATAGAAATCCAGCCTTGCGCTGCCGGTAACCAGTACTTTTCTGCCATATTTCCCGTTATCGTACAGTCCTTTCAGGTAATTCCGCCATGATCTATATTTATGTATTTCATCTAAAACAATCATATCACCAGCAGGCAGTTCTCCCTTTAATATTTTCTCCCTGTGCTCGGGTATGTCCCAGTTCAGATAATTTTGCCTGTTTTTCAGGATTTGCAGCGCGAGGGTCGTCTTGCCGACCTGCCTGGGGCCACCCAAAAATACCATTTTTTTTGAGAGGTCTTTTATAACCTGTTCATTCAGATATCTTTTCATGGTTATATTATACCATATTTTTTACTGCTTGTCAAATTTAAACGGTTGTTTTTTTTACTATGGTTGAATTTACACGGGTATTAATATACCCAGCACATTCCGAAGTAAACCTTAGCGCCAAACTCCGAAATTTCGTAATCTCACGTTTCTATTTGCCTCGGAAGATGCTGTGAGGCTTTCTCTGGTATAAGACCGGACAAGAGCAGGTTTTCAGGGTTATTTGAACAGTCAAGAGAGCAAAGATATCTGATAAACACCACAAAACCTTGCCCGCTGTGCGCTGACTGAAATATTCCAAGAGCAAGTCTGGCAAGCTTGTCAAAAAACCGACACTTCTGAGTTCCGGTAGACAGGCAAAATCAGGTTTGCTTTGGGTAGTAGATATTTTCCCATAACTACGAAATTTCGTAGT
>Ga0315275_10007626_pt1 | contig 10468 bp, 7 predicted proteins | sample YL17G03_0_MG_FD_205557 | JGI IMG/M metagenome (GOLD analysis project Ga0315275, IMG submission 205557) | Sediment microbial communities from Yellowstone Lake, YNP, Wyoming, USA - YL17G03_0 | ecosystem: Environmental > Aquatic > Freshwater > Lake > Sediment | place: USA: Wyoming | collected...
CGGGTCATCTCGAACTTCTCGCCCTTGTTCTTCCCGCCCGTGGCCTTCACGGTGATGCTCGTCGCCGTCACGTCCTCCACGTCGCCCGTCACCTGGTAGGCCTGCGCGCTGGTGGCGAGGGCGATGGCTGCGAGCGTGGCGAGGATGCGGATGGTCTTCATGTCGCTTCTCCCTGTGGGGGCATCGAGTTCGGGCGCAGCCTATCGAATCCGCCCTGCTCGCGCGAGCCCCCGGGCCGGATCGGGGTTATCCTCCGCGCCAGCGAGACCCCCATGTCCAATGCCCGATTTCGCGTCCCCCCTCCAAAGAACGAGCCGAACCTCACCTACGCCCCCGGCACGCCGGAGAAGGCGGCCCTGAAGGCGCGCCTCGCCGGGATGTCGTCCGCCGAGATCGAGATCCCGGTCGTCGTGGGCGGCAAGGCCATTCTCACCGGCCGCGTGGCCGAGGTGCGCGTGCCCCACCGGCACGGCCACGTGCTGGCCCGCTACCACCAGGCAGGGCCGGCCGAGGTCGCGCTGGCGGCCGATGCGGCTCGCGAGGCCCGCCGCGAGTGGGGCTCGATGGAATGGGCCGACCGGGCCGCCGTCTTCCTCAAGGCAGCCGACCTGCTCGCCGGTCCCTGGCGCCAGGTGCTGAACGGCGCCACCATGCTCGGCCAGTCGAAGACGGCCTACCAGGCCGAGATCGACAGCGCCTGCGAGGCCATCGACTTCTGGCGCTGGAACGTCTCCTTCGCCGACGAGATCTACGCCCAGCAACCGGTCTCCTCCCCCGGGATCTGGAACCGGCTCGAGCAGCGGCCGCTCGAGGGGTTCGTCTTCGCGGTGACCCCCTTCAACTTCACCGCCATCGCGGCCAACCTGCCCACCGCGCCGGCCATCGTCGGGAATACCGTGCTCTGGAAGCCGGCCTCCACCGCCGTCTACTCCGGCTGGTACCTCCTGAAGCTTCTCGAGGAGGCCGGGCTGCCGCCGGGCGTGGTGAACTTCCTCCCCGGCGCCGGGCGCGCCGTGGGAGATCCCGTCCTCGCCCACCCCGACTTCGCGGGCATCCACTTCACCGGCTCGACGCCGGTCTTCCAGGGGATGTGGCGCACCATCGCGGGGAACCTCCCGAAGTACCGGACCTACCCGCGCATCGTCGGCGAGACCGGCGGCAAGGACTTCGTCTTCGCGCACCCGTCGGCGAACGTGGACGCGCTCGTGACCGCCCTCGTGCGGGGCGCCTTCGAGTACCAGGGGCAGAAGTGCTCGGCGGCGTCCCGGGCCTACGTCCCGCAGAGCCTGTGGCCGAAGGTGAAGGAGCGGCTCGTCGCCGAGGTCGAGGCGCTCCGCATGGGCGACCCGGCCGACTTCCGGAACTTCCTGGGAGCGGTCATCGACCGGAGCGCGTTCGACACCATCACCGGCTACGCCGACTTCGCCCGCCAGTCGCCCGAGGCGAAGGTCATCGCCGGCGGCCAGAGCGATGCGTCGGAAGGCTTCTTCATCCGCCCCACGGTGGTCCAGACCACGAACCCGCACTTCAAGCTCATGGAGGAGGAGATCTTCGGGCCGGTGCTCACCGTCTTCGTCTACCCGGACGACCGGCTCGACGAGGCGCTCCGGACCTGCGACGCCACCTCCCCGTACGCGCTGACCGGCGCGGTCTTCGCCCAGGACCGCCGCGCCATCGCCCACATGGCGAAGGTGCTCGTGAACGCCGCCGGGAACTTCTACGTGAACGACAAGCCCACCGGCGCGGTGGTGGGGCAGCAGCCCTTCGGCGGGGCTCGGGCCAGCGGCACGAACGACAAGGCCGGCTCGGCCGTGAACCTCATGCGCTGGATCTCACCGCGGGCCATCAAGGAGAACTTCGTCCCTCCGACGTCGGTCGGTTATCCTTATCAAGAGGAATCCTGACCCGGGGCGTCCCGCGTCAGCTCTCGGCAGGGACCGAGAAGCGGACCGTGGTGCCCAGGCCGGGGTGGCTCTCGACCGTGATGGTCCCGCCGTGGGCCTCGACGATCCGCTTCGCGAGCGCCAGCCCGAGCCCGACGCCGCCCGTCCCGCGAGCGCGGCTGCGGTCGGTGCGGAAGAAGGGGGTGAAGAGGCGGGGGAGGTCGTGGGGGTCGACGCCGATGCCCTGGTCGCGCACCGAGACCTGGAAGGACGCGCCGTCCTGCCGCGCCACCACCTCCACGGGCGCCTGCGGCTCCGAGTACTTGGTCGCGTTGTCGAGCAGGTTGTCGAGGACGCGCCGAAGCATGACCGGGTCGGCGACCAGCCCGGGCAGGTCGCCCTCGACACGCACTCTCAGTTCACGGCCCGGGTGGGATCGACGGAACCGCTCGGCGGCGCGGTCGACGATCTCCTGGGCCTTGACCTGCTGCAGGCGCAGCAGAACCTCTCCGCGGCCCCCAGCCTGGTCGAGCCGGGCCGCGGTGAGCACGTCGCCGAGAAGCTGGTCCAGCTCCTCCAGGTCGATGCGGATCGACTCCATGTACTTGCGCGCCCGCTCCACGTCCCCCTCGGCGGCCAGGTCGAGCGCCACCCGGATCCGGGAGAGCGGGGTCCGCAGCTCGTGCGAGACGTCGGCGAGCAGCTGCCGCTCGGAGCGGACCAGGCTCTCCAGCCTCCCGGCCATGTCGTCGAAGGCCGACGAGAGCTCCCCCACCTCGTCGCCTCGACGCAGCCCGGCCCGCGCCGACAGGTCGCCGGCGCCGAGCTTGCGAGCCGCGTCGGTGAGCCGCTCCATGGGACGGGCCAGCGCCCGGGCCAGCGGGAAGGCCGCCAGCGCGAGGACGAAGAGCCAGGTGGAGATGAAGGCCGCGGCCCGCTCGACCGGGAAGGACCGCGGCGGCGCGGCGACGATCAGGTAGCCGGGTGGGCTTCCGGCGACGCGCGTGGCCCACACCGGGCGCCCGTCCCCGTCGAAGTGCCGGAGGCCGCCGTCGAGCCGCGCCCGCTCCTGGTCGGGAATCTGCGGCGGCTCCCCGGCGCTCGCCACCACCGTCCCGGCGTCGAGCCGGAAGGCCATGTCGACCTGGAAGGCGTCGCCCATCTGCCGGAGCTCGACTTCGATCCTCTCGGGTGTGCCCCGGTGGCCGGCGATGTGCTCGGCGGCGAAATGGGTCAGCCGCTCCGCGCCGCGCACGGTCGGGCCTCGCCCGGTGAACGACCCGACGACGAAGTTGGCGACCGCCACCAGCCCGAGCAGCGCCAGTCCGGCCAGGTAGAGGCGCCAGAACAGCCTCGGCTGGCGCAGTCTCAATCCCCCTCCGTGGCCAGCATGTAGCCCGCGCCACGGACGGTCTTCAGCATGCGCGGGCTCTTGGGGTCGTCGCCGAGCTTGTGTCGCAGCCGGGAGACGTGGACGTCCACCGACCGGTCGAAGGCCTCCTCGGGATTGCCGCCGGCGAGGTCGATGAGCTGCTCCCGCGAGAGCACGCGCCCGGGCCGGGAGGCCAGCGCGTAGAGGATCGAGAACTCGTAGCCGGTGAGCGCGATCTCCTGGCCGGAGAGGGTGGCGCGCCGCGCCCCCGGGTCGAGCGCCAGGACCCCCACCTGGACTGGCTTCACCGTGGGTCCTACCTGGCCCCGGGCGCGCCGGACCACGGCCCGGATGCGGGCCAGCAGCTCGCGGGGCGAGAAGGGCTTCGAGACGTAGTCGTCGGCGCCGACCTCGAGCCCCATCACCCGGTCGGCCTCCTCGCCGCGCGCGGTGAGCACGACGATGGGCACGTCGGAGCGCAGGCGCAGCTCGCGGCACACCTCCAGGCCGTCCTTGCCCGGGAGCAGGAGGTCGAGGAGCACCACGTCGTAGCGGCGGCGGAGCGCCTCCTCCAGGCCCGCCACGCCGTCGGCGGCGCGGGTCACCACCACGCCGTGGCCGCCGAGGTACTCGGCGGTCAGCGCGGCGAGCCGGGCGTCGTCCTCGACGAGGAGCGCGGTCAGGACGGGGTCGATCGACACGGGGCGCATCATAGTCGCGGAGCCCCTTGCCTCCGCCAGGATCCTGGGTGAAGAAGTGTGAACCGCATGAGCCTGGTATCCGCACGCGACCTCTCGCTCGCCTTTGGCGCCGACGTCCTCCTCGACGGGGCGTCCTTTGCCATCGGTCCGCACGACCGGATCGGGCTGGTGGGGCCGAACGGCACGGGCAAGTCGAGCCTGCTCCGCATCCTGGCCGGGGAGCGCTCCGCCGACGGGGGGGCGCTCGTCTTCCGTCGAGGCGCCCGGCTGGGCTACCTGCCGCAGGACGTCTCGTCGCTTCCGGAGGGGACCATCGTCGAGGCGGTGCTCTCGTCCGTGCCGGGGCGGGACGCGCTCCAGGCCCGCCTGCTGGCCACCGAGGCGGCGCTCGCCGGGTCCCGCACGGACGACGACCGGCTGGAGCTCTCGGAGGAGCTGGCCGAGCTGCACGACGAGACCGCCCACTTCGAGGAGCACTTCGGGCGCCACCGGGCCGAGCGGATCCTGGGCGGCCTGGGCTTCGCCACAGACCAGCTCGACCGCCCCACCCGCACCCTCTCGGGCGGCTGGCGCATGCGGGCCGCGCTGGCCGGGATCCTGCTCCAGGACCCGGACCTCCTGCTCCTCGACGAGCCCACGAACCACCTCGACGTTCCGACGCTGGCCTGGTTCGAGGACTTCCTGCGCGGGACGAGGAAGGCGCTCGTGCTGGTCTCCCACGACCGGCTCTTCCTCAATCGGCAGATCGGTCGGGTGCTCTCGCTCGAGCCGGAGGGGGTCCGCAGCTGGGTCGGCGACTACGACGACTATCGCCGGCTGCGCGCCGAGGAGGAGGAGCGGCTCGTCGCCAAGGCGGCGCGCATCGAGGCCCGGCGCGCCCAGCTCGAGGGGTTCATCGAGCGCTTCGGCGCCAAGAACACCAAGGCCACCCAGGCCAGGAGCAAGCAGAAGATGCTCGACCGGATGGAGACGGTCGAGCTGCGCGAGGAGCGGGACACGGCCCTCTTCCGCTTCCCGGACGCCCCGCGTTCCGGGCGCGAGGTGATGCGCATCGAGGGGCTCTCGAAGTCGTACGGGCCGGTGACGGTCTACCGCGGACTGGACGCCCAGGTGCTCCGGGGCGAGCGCATCGCCGTCATCGGGCCGAACGGCGCCGGCAAGAGCACGCTGCTCAAGCTCGCGGCCGGAGAGCTTCCCCCCGACGCCGGATCGGTGAAGCTCGGCCACGGCGTGCTGGCCGGCTACTACGCGCAGCACCACTTCGAGCGGGACGAGCACGCCGGGGCCGACGGGCCGGCACGCACGTTCGGCGTGCTCGACCCGGACCGCACCGTGCTCCGGACCCTCTGGGACATTGTTCCGGACAAGGGCGAGTCCTGGATCCGGAGCGTGGCCGGCTCGTTTCTCTTCTCCGGCGACGCGGTGGACAAGCGGGTGGGGGTGCTTTCGGGCGGGGAGCGGTCGCGGGTGGCGCTCGCCAAGCTCCTTCTTCGCCCGACGAACCTCCTGCTCCTCGACGAGCCCACCAACCACCTCGACATCGAGTCGTCGGAGGCCCTCATCGAGGCGCTGGCCGGATACGGCGGGACGCTCCTCTTCGTGTCGCACAACAAGAGCTTCGTGAACCGGCTCGCGACCGTGGTCTGGGAGGTGAAGGACGGTGGCGTGCTGCCCTGGCCCGGCAACCTCGACGACTGGCTCTACCACCAGCGCCAGCTGGCCGACGCGGCCGGAGGGGATGCGGCCGGGCCGGGCCCACGCGACGCGGGCCAGATCCCCGGCGACCGGGGGCGGCGCCGCGCCGAGGCCGAGGCCCGCAACGTCCGTTACCGGCTGGAGAAGCCGCTGCGCGACCGGATCCAGTCGGTCGAGGCGCGCGTCGCCGAGCTGGAGCTGGCCGAGCGCGAGGCCACGGACGCGCTCGCGAACCCCGAAATCTACGACGACTTCGTCCGGGCGCGGGTCCACGTCGAGGCTCGCCAGCGCGCCCAGGCGGAGCTCGCGCCGCTTTACGCGGAGTGGGAACGGCTCTCCGGCGAGCTGGAGCGGCTCTCGTGCTAATTTCGGCCATGAGCTTCGCCAGCCTCGACGTCCACCCCGCGCTCCGCCGCGCCCTCGACGCCCGCGGCTACGCCGAACCGACCCCGGTCCAGCGGGAAGTGCTTGCTCCCGGCCTGCGCGGGCGCGACCTGCTCGTGTCGTCGCGCACCGGGTCGGGAAAGACCGTGGCCTTCGGAATGGCGCTCGCCGACACCCTGCTCGGCGAGGCCCCGGCCTTCGAGGAGGCCGGCAAGCCGCTGGCGCTCGTCATCGCGCCGACCCGGGAGCTGGCGGTGCAGGTCCAGCGCGAGCTCGCCTGGCTCCTCGGCGAGGCGGGCGGGCGCGTCACCTCCACGGTGGGGGGCATGGACGCGCGGCGCGAGGCCCGGGCGCTCGCGGCCGGCGTTCACGTGGTGGTGGGCACGCCGGGGCGCATCCGGGACCACATCGACCGCAAGAACCTCGACCTCTCCCGGCTGAAGGCGCTGGTCCTCGACGAGGGGGACGAGATGCTCGACATGGGGTTCCGGGAGGAGCTGGAGGCCATCCTCGGAGCCGCCCCCACCGACCGGCGCACGGTGCTCTTCTCGGCCACCCTGCCCCGCCCGATTCTCGAGCTCGCGAAGCGCTACACCCGCGACGCCGCGCGCGTGGCGGCCACACCTCCGGGTGAGGCCCACGCCGACATCGCCCTGCAGGCGCACGTGGTCTCGCCCCGGGAGCGGGAGCACGCGCTCGTGAACGTGCTCCGCGCCCAGGACCCGCGACGGGCTCTCGTCTTCTGCGCCACCCGCGAAGGGGCCCACCACATGGCCTCCAGCCTCGCCGAGCGCGGCTTCGAGGCGGTGGGCATCTCCGGCGAGCTGACCCAGGCCGAACGGACCCGCGCCCTGAAGCTGCTGCGCGACGGGCGGGCCCGCGTCCTCGTGGCCACCGACGTGGCCGCTCGCGGCCTCGACCTTCCCGGCATCGAGCTGGTGGTGCATGCCGACCTGCCCCGCGACGCCCAGGCCCTGCAGCACCGCAGCGGCCGCACCGGGCGCGCCGGCAAGAAGGGGCGGGCCGTCTTCCTGGCCGCACCGCAGGAGCGCTTCCGCCTCCAGGGCATGCTGAAGGCCGCCGGGGCGAAGGCCGACTGGCTCCCGGTGCCCTCGGCCGAGGAGATCCGGGCCCGCGACGAGGAGCGGATCGCCGCCGACGTGGCCTCCCTGGCCGGCGAGGCCTCGGAGGAGGAGCTCGTGGCCGCCCGCCGATTGCTCGAGTCGCGCGCGCCGCTGATGGTGGCCGCCGCCCTGGTGCGGCGGGAGCGTTCGCGGCTGCCCTCGGCCGAGGAGCTGCCCGAGACCCTCCGCGTCGCCCGCGAGGCGCCCCGTCCCGCCGGGCCGGCGCGCCCGAGGAGCTCGGCGCCGGACGACGTGGTCTGGTTCCGCATCGGCATCGGCCGGGAGCGGAACGCGGACCCGAAGTGGCTGCTTCCGCTCCTCTGCCGGCGCGGCGGCGTGACCCGGAAGGAGATCGGCAAGATCCTGATCTCTCCCCGCGAGACCCGCTTCCAGGTGGCGGCCAGCGCCGCGGCGGAGTTCGAGGCCCAGGCCCGCCGCCCCGATCCCAAGATGCCGGGCGTGCACATCGCCCTCTTCCGCGGTGAGGGGACCCCCGCCGACGTCGCCGAGTCCCCGCGGAAGCGCCCGTCGCCCGCGGACGGGAAGCCGAAGCCGGTTCGCCGCAAGGGGCCATGAACCGCTGGCTCGTCGCGCTGGGCGGGGTCGTGCTCATGGCCTGCCTGGGCACGGTCTACGCCTGGAGCGTCTACACGCAGCCCCTCCAGGCGGCCTTCGGCTGGACGAGCACCCAGGCCACCGCGCCGTTCTCGATTGCCATCTTCTTCCTGGGCGTGGGAGCGGTCCTCGGCGGCAGGTGGCAGGACCGGGCGGGACCGCGCCGGGTGGCGCTGACCGGCGCGCTTCTCTGGGGCGCGGGGAACCTGCTCGCCGGCCTGGGGACGGCAAGGTTGGGAGCGGCGTGGCTCTATTTCACCTACGGTGTCATGGGCGGCCTGGGGCTAGGGCTTGGCTACGTCACGCCGGTGGCCGCGGTGACGAAGTGGTTCCCCGACCGGCGCGGACTGGGGAGCGGGCTCGTGGTGGGAGGCTTCGGGTTGGGCGCCTTCCTGTACGCCCACCTCCTCCGTTCGCTCCCGGCCTTTTCCGCCACCCCGTCTCCGGCGTCGGCCGGCGCGGTGCTCGACGCCTTCAGCGCGTCGGGCCTGGCCTTCGCGATCCTGGGCGGAGCCGGCGCGCTGCTCCTGCGCAACCCGCCGGCGCCCTCCCCTTCCGCCGCGGCGGCGCCGGCCGGGCCCGATTTCACGCCGGGTCGAATGGTCCGGACGCCCCAGTTCTGGGCGGCCTACGCGATGCTCTTCCTGAACGTGGCCGCGGGGATCCTCTTCATCTCCAACGCGGTCCCCATCATGCGCGAGCTCACCGGGGCGACGCTCACCGTCGCGGCGGCCGTCTACGGGACCATCGCGCTCGCGAACGCACTCGGGCGCTTCCTCTGGGGAGCGTTCTCCGACCGGGTGGGGCGCCGTGCGGCCTTCGCCGCCATCTACCTGCTCCAGATCGCGGTCTTCCTGGTGGTGGGGCGATTTCACTCCCTGTGGATGGTGGCCCCGCTCTTCGCACTGGTGCTGCTCTGCTACGGCGGCGGCTTCGGGGTCATGCCCTCCCTCGTCGCCGACTGGTTCGGGACGCGCCACCTGGGCGTGAACTACGGCTGGGTGCTCTTGGCCTGGAGCGCGGCGGGCGTGGTCGGGCCCGGCTTCGTCGCCGCAGTGAAGGACCGGACGGGGTCTTACGCGGGGGCGTTGCCGGCCACCGCGGCGTTGCTCGTCCTGGCCACGCTGCTGCCGATCCTCGTCAGGCCGCCCGTCGCCGCGCGATCGTGATCAGGCCCGCCCGCCGCCCAGGATCCGGGCCGGCAGTGTGATCACGGCGCGCAGGAGGGAGAAGACGCCGTCCACCGCGATGCCCAGCAGACGGAAGGGGATCGAGAGCAGCCATACGATCGGCCAGAGGACGAGCGCGAGGAGCGCGAGCGGCCAGCAGAGGGCGAGAAGAAGGAGGAACAGGAGGAAGCGGACCATGGTTTCCTTCCTACGCCAGGCGGCCAGGCGTATTTCGCCGTCGTTCCTGGAGCCTACCCCGGCAGGTAGCTCTCGCCCTGCATGAGGAAGCGGTCGACACCTCGCGCCGCCCGCCTTCCCTCGTGGATGGCCCACACCACCAGCGACTGCCCGCGCGCCGCGTCCCCTGCCGCGAAGACGCCCGGGACGCTCGTCATCTTCTCGTCGTCGACCCAGACGTTGCCGCGGTCGTCGAGCCGAACGCCCAGTTCGGCCACCGCGCCGGTGCGCTCGGGACCGGTGAAGCCCATCGCCAGCAGCACCAGGTCGGCCTTCACCACCCGCTCGGAGCCGGGAATCTCGCGCGGCCCGAAGCGGCCGTTGACGTCTCGCACCCACTCGACCTGGACGGTGTGCAACTCCTTCACGCGCCCCTGGGCGTCGCCGACGAGCTTCTTGGTGGAGATCCCGAAGATGCGGGGGTCGTGGCCGAAGAGCTCGGCCGCCTCCTCCTGGCCGTAGTCGGTGCGGTGGACCTTCGGCCACTGCGGCCACGGGTTGTCGGCTGCGCGGCGGTCGGGCGAGCGGGGCAGGATCTCGAGCTGGGTGATGCTCTTCGCCCCGTGCCGGATGGCGGTCCCGACGCAGTCGGTCCCGGTGTCGCCGCCGCCGATGACCACCACGTCGCGGCCTGCGGCGCTGATGTAGCGCCCGTCGGAAAGGCCGGAGTCGAGCAGGCTCCTTGTGTTCTTCGTGAGGAAGTCCATGGCCATGTGGATGCCGTGGAGGCTCCGCCCGTCGATCGATAGATCTCGCGCCTTGGTGGCGCCGATGCAGAGGACCGCCGCGTCGTAGTCGTTCTGGATGCGCCGCACCGGGATGTGCTTGCCCACCTCGGTCCCGGTGATGAAGCGGATGCCCGAGTCGGCCATGAGGTTCACGCGCCGCTGCACGATCCCCTTGTCGAGCTTCATGTTGGGGATGCCGTACATGAGCAGCCCGCCGATCCGGTCGGCGCGCTCGAAGACCGTCACCGAGTGGCCGGCGCGGTTGAGCTGCGCGGCGCAGGCCAGGCCGGCCGGACCGCTGCCGACCACCGCCACCTTGTAGCCGGTCCGGGTCTGCGGCCGGTCGGGGAGCACCCAGCCCTCCTCGAAGGCCCGATCGATGATCGAGACCTCGATGGACTTGATGGTGACCGGGTCGCCGGAGATGCCCACCGTGCAGGAGCCCTCGCACGGGGCCGGGCAGACCCGCCCGGTGAACTCGGCGAAGTTGTTGGTCTTCTGCAGGCGGATGAGCGCCTCCTGCCATTGTCCCTTGTAGACCAGGTCGTTCCACTCGGGGA
>Ga0315275_10007628_pt1 | contig 10466 bp, 6 predicted proteins | sample YL17G03_0_MG_FD_205557 | JGI IMG/M metagenome (GOLD analysis project Ga0315275, IMG submission 205557) | Sediment microbial communities from Yellowstone Lake, YNP, Wyoming, USA - YL17G03_0 | ecosystem: Environmental > Aquatic > Freshwater > Lake > Sediment | place: USA: Wyoming | collected...
GGATCTCGAGGAGTTCACGGGCAAGGAGCTCCGCTGCAAGGTGATCGAGCTCAACCGCTCGCGCAACAACGTCGTGCTCTCCCGTCGCGCCGTCCTCGAGGACGAGCGCAAGGAGATGCGTCAGGGGATCCTCGACCGGCTCAACCCGGGTGACGTCGTCGACGGTCAGATCTCGAACATCGTCGACTTCGGCGCGTTCGTCGACCTCGATGGCATGGACGGCCTGATCCACATCTCCGAGCTCTCCTGGAGCCACGTCAATCATCCGTCCGAGGTGCTGGAGATCGGCCAGACCGTCAAGGTCAAGGTGCTCGACATCGACCGCGAGCGCCAGCGGATCTCGCTCGGCCTCAAGCAGACGCAGTCGGACCCGTGGCAGCAGGTGCTCGAGCACTACCACGAAGAGGACGTCGTCGAGGGCCGGGTCACGAAGGTCGTCACCTTCGGCGCCTTCGTCGAGATCCTGCCCGGTGTCGAGGGCCTCGTGCACATCTCCGAGCTCGCCCAGCACCACGTCGAGAACCCCCGCGAGGTCGTCTCGCAGGGTGATCCGGTCAACGTCCTGATCCTCGAGATCGACGGCGACCGCCGCCGGTTGTCGCTGTCGCTGAAGCGCGTCGAGGAAGGCGCCGAGCCGCTCCCACGCGCCGATGGTGGTGAGTCCGTGCACCTGACGCCCAACCTGCGGCTGTCCGAGGAGGCGTTCCCCGCCGGCGGGCTCGCCGACGCAGCGCTCGCCCTCGATGCCGACGCGGTCGAGCTGGCCGACGAGGCGCTCGCCCTCGACGCCGATGCGGTCGAGCTCGCTGCCGAGGCCGTGGCCGCGGAAGAGATTGCGGTCGAGCTCACAGAGGAGGCCGAGATCGCCGACGAGGTTGCGGTCGAGCTGGCGGAGGAGGCGGTAGTCGCAGAAGCGATCGCCGAGGAACTCGCAGAGGAGGCGCTCGAGGCCGACGCCGCGGGTGATGGTGAAGCAGCTGCGGAACTGGCCGGTGAGGCGCTCGCCGCCGACGAGCTCGCAGTCGAGCTCGCCACGGAGGCGGTTGTAGCCGAAGAGGTCGCCGTCGAGCTGGCCGAGGAGGCCGTTGTCGCCGACGAGGTCGCAGTCGAGCTACTCGAGGAGGCTGTCGTCGAGGAGGCCGTGGCGGAAGAGCTCGCTGCAGACGCCATCGTCGAAGAGGCCGTCGCCGAAGAGCTTGCCGAAGCGGCCGTTGCCGCGGCCTCCGACGAAGACACCACCACCTAGACCGTTGTCGCACCCGATCGCCGTCGCGATCACGGGTGGGATCGGCTCGGGCAAGAGCACCGCGCTTGCGGCGTTCCGTGCACACGGCGCGGCCACGGTCTCGAGCGACGAGATCGTCCACCATCTGCTCCGCGCCGACCTCGACGTGCGGGCGGCTCTGGTCGAGCGCTTCGGTGACGCGATCCTCGGCGAGGACGGCATTCCCGACAGGGCGCGGATCGCAGCGATCGTGTTCGAGGATGCCGACGCGCTGGCGTTCCTCGAGGCGCTCCTGCATCCACTCGTTTCGCGGGAGTACCTGATCTGGCGGGAGCAACTCGCTGCCCTTGACGACCCGCCGCGCGTCTGCGTCACCGAGGTCCCTCTGCTCTACGAATCGGGAGGCGAAAGCCGCTTCGACTGCGTGATTGTGATCACGGCACCGCGCCAGCTTCGTGAGCAGCGGCGCCAGGTCCCACTCGACAACCGTGACTCGCGGCTGCTCGACGACCGGGCGAAGGTCGCGAAGTCCGACTTCCACTACGTCAACACCGGCACGTTCGATGATCTCGACGCGTGGGTCGCCGACGTCATGGCGAGGTTAGGGGCTTGATGTGGATTGGAAGCACGTCTGGATGCGGCCCTGCACGCTGCGGATCGCGTCCGCCGAGGACGACAGCAAGGCAACCAGCCTTACCGCCGTCCTCGTCGAACACGCTCCCTGGTGCAGAACCGCCCCAGCCACACTCCCAACCCACATCAAGCCCCTGACGAACGACGCACCGTGAAGCGCCTCGTCATCGTTCTCGTGGGTATTGCGCTGATCGGCGCTGCTGCATTCGCGATCTTTCGTCAACCGCCGGACTTCGTGCAGCACATCCGCTACCCGCTGCGGTACGAGGCAATTGTGAGGGGCCACGCGAAGAACTACGACCTCGACCCGGCGCTGCTCGCAGCCGTGATCTACACGGAGAGCCGGTTCAACGCACGAGCCCGTTCGAACGCGGGCGCTATCGGCCTCATGCAACTGCTTCCAGACACCGCGCGCGGCATTGCGGTGCGAACGGGAGGGGACCGCTTCGTCGTGGACGATCTCTACGTCCCCGAGCTGAACGTCCGCTACGGCGCCTGGTATCTCCGTAACCTGCTCAACCGCTACGGCGACGAGCGGACAGCGCTTGCCGCCTACCACGCGGGGCAGGGAAACGTCGACCGCTGGCGTGCGCAGGGGGTCGGAATCCAGTTTCCCGAGACGCGGGCCTACGTCGAGAAGGTCCTGCGGGTGAAGAAAGTCTACGCCGACTCGTACGCTAGGCAACTCGGGCTGCTGTAGCGTGCCGTCGGATGACTGACCCGCGCGACCGCGAGTATGCCGAGCTGATCGTCCACGGCTGCCTCGACGTCCAGCCGGGCTGGCAGGTCATCGTGGGAGGCAACCCACAGGCGCGCCCGCTTCTGGAAGAAGTGTGTGCCGCCGTCGCTCGCCGCGGCTCGTACGCGCTGCTGCGCATCTCGTTCGAAGGATTCCTCTCTCCCTCGCTCGAGTGGGTCGCAAACGCACCGCTCGAGCTGCTCGCGCGGCCGTCGGCGATCGTCACCCACGAGATCGAGACCGCCGACGCGCTGGTCTTCGTCTCGGCTCCCGACAACACGCGTTCGGCTGCGGGTATCGAGAGCGAGCGCATGGGGGCGCTCCAGGCGGCGTACAGGCCCGCCACGATCCGGATGATGAACCACGACATCCCGTGGGTCGCCTGCCAGTACCCGACGGCTGCGCTCGCGCAGGAGGCAGGCCTCGACAGCAAGGAGTTCGCCGAGCTCCTCTACGGCGCTGTGCTGCGCGACTGGGCCGCGGAGGGGGAGCGGATGCGGACGATCGCAACCCATTTCGACGCGGCCACGGAGGTGCACATCGTCGGTGAGGGAACCGATCTACGGCTCTCCCTCGCCGGGCGCTCGGTCAAGGTCGACGCCCTCGGCGCGAACCTCCCCGGCGGCGAGTTCTTCGGCTGCCCGCTGGAGGACTCTGCCGAGGGTGAGATCTCCTTCGGCGACTTTCCTGCTGTCTATCGTGGCCGTGAGATCACGGGAATCCGCCTGCGTTTCGCCGGCGGCGTCGTCGTCGACGCGTCTGCCGAGACGAACGAGGCGTACCTGATCGAGACGCTCGATACGGACGAGGGTGCGCGCCGGCTCGGCGAGCTCGGGATCGGGTGCAACCCCGGCATCACCCGGTACATGAAGAACACGTTGTTCGACGAGAAGATGGACGGCACGGTGCATCTCGCCCTCGGCAACAGCTACACCGATCTCGGTGGTGTGAACCAGTCGGCGATCCACTGGGACCTCGTCAAGGACCTGCGGCTTCCGGGGTCGCGGATCGAGCTGGACGGGGTCGTCGTGCAGAGCGACGGCACCTGGCTCGTCTAGGCGGCCGGCCCCGCCCTACGTGGCGGCGGGCGGAGCAGGCGGCGGCGCCACGTCCGCCAGCATGTGGTTCCAGAGGTTGTCCAGCATCCGCGTGACCGGCCAGAACGTGGCCGAGCCGCCGAAGTCGAGGACACCCGCCGCGAAGACGCGCGCGCCGGCCTCGTTCTCGTAGTAGGTCATCTCGGCGCTCAGACCGGGGCCGAAGAGGTCGACGATCCGGGCGAGCACCGTCGTCCCCGGCGGGGAGTCCGGCGTCGTCGTATCGATCTCGATCCCGTACCCGCCCAGCGTCTCCCCGAACGTCGACCCGTTCTCGAGACCGGTCTTGTCGAACAGCCACGGCGCGGCCTCGGCGGCAACGACGGTGAACGGCCCCTGACGGGTGCCGTCGTCGTTGGCGCGGTATTGCACGCCTGCGAGACGCGCCTCGGGCCGGCCGTCGCTACGCCAGAGCTTGATCCGTCGCATCGTCGAGCCCTGCTTCTCGACCTTCCAGAAGAAGTTGTTCGCGGAGAGGAAGACGAGCCGTCCGCCGAGGTCGCGATAGCGCTCGACGACGTCGTACGCGTGAGCCGTCATGTACTCGCTGTGCCCCGGGAAAATGACGAGGTCGTACAGCGCGCGGAGATCGTCCCCGGAGGCGAACGCCTCGAGGTCGTCGTCGGCGACCATGTCGGGTATCCGGCCGGTTCGGAGGAGCCAGCGGACGAATGCTCTGTCGTATGCCTTGAAGCGCGGCGGCGCACCCCGGTCGCGGTAGGGACGATCGAGCTCGACGGGCGGGTTTCCTCCCGCATACCAGGTGTCCCCCCAGCCGTCACCGTCGCGGTCGTAGAGGTTATAGGCCTGCCAGGTGTTGGTCGGCTGGACGACGAGTTGCCGCACGGCGCCGGGTGTGGCCGCACGCAGGACGAAGGGCGCGAACCCGACCCGACCGTCGTCGGTGGTGAGCCGCGCCGCGTAGACGCCGGACGGCCAGGCACCGGTCTGGACGGTGATCGTGACGGGTCCCGACCGCTTTCCGGTCCAGTCCATCGGCACCGGGTCGCCCTTCGGCACCCCGGTCAGCTCGTCGTTGCGCTGGCTGCTCTCGGTCTCGGCGCCCATGTGGAGGAACTGCAGGGTCAGTGAGGGAGCGTCGGCGAGGATGCTGAGCTCCATGCGCTCTCCGGGCGCGTACGAGCGCTGCAGGAACGCGGCCTCGACGCCGAGGATGCGGACGACCGCGGCTTGCTGCCGGGCGACCGAGGCGGGCCGCCGCCCTCCCAGCACCGTGGCGCTGCCTCCGGGCCGGGCGATCGTGAGCCGCATCACGTACGAGCCAACCGGGGTCGCGGGGTCGGGCACCCAGACCAGCTCGTGCTCGCCCGGCCGGAGTCGCGCTTCCGTCTCCCAGGCGATGCTGGTCAGGCGCTTTGCCGTACGAACGGCCTCGAGCTTCACCGTAGCGGGGCGGCCGAGCGCGAACCGGACGGCCGCAGCGTCACGCTCCGCAACACCGGGCGAGACCGTCGCGAACAGGGCACGATCACCGGCGTAGCGCCGTCCGATGTTCCGCGCCGTCAGGCCCAGCGTCGCGGTCGCCCGCTTGCCACCTGCCAGGGCTGCACCCGGCGCGAGGGCGAGCGTGAGCAGGGCCCCGGTGCCAGAGCGCACGAAACGGGAGCGGCTGATTCGGCCGGACATGCCCCATACGGTAGACGAGGGAGATGATTGCACTGTGACCGGAAGATGAGAAAAGCCGCCTGCCCGCGGCCCGATCACGTGCGAGCCGGCGGGCAGGCGGAGCCCTCGCTCAGCGCGAGGTCGAGAGCCGGAGGGTCAATTCGGGCGCGCCGGTGAAGCGGGCCCAGATGTTCTCGAGGAGCTTCGCGACGGGCCTCTGCCTGATCGATCCCGCGAGCGAGAAGGCGCCCGCCGAGAAGACCTGCGCTCCGCGCGATGTCGAGTAGTAAGTCATCTGACCCGTCATGCCGGGGCCGAGAAGATCGGGAATCTCGCCGATGACCTGCGTGCCGCGGGGCGAACTGGAGGCGGTGTGGTCGATCTCGATGCCTGCATTCGAGAAGGCCTTACCGGCCGTGGAGCCGGTTCCGGCGAAGAGCCAATCCGTCGCAGGCGCCTTGCGGAGGTGCCAGGCTCCGCGGTGTGTACCCGTGTCGTTCCCGATGTACTGGACGCCGAGGAGAGCGGCCTCGGGGCGACCGAGCTCGCGCCACTTGGCGATGCGGGTCATGACCCCGTTCTGGAGATCGATGCGCCAGAAGAAGTTGTCGGCCGACAGCATGACGAGGCTGCCGCCCCGGTCGCGGAAGCCCTCGACTGCGTCGTACTCCCCGGTCGTCACGTACTCGTGGTGGCCGGGGAAGACGAGAACGTCGTAGAGGCCGCGGAGCGTTGCCGGCGTGATTCCGTCGAGCTCTGCCTGGGAGAGGAAGTCGACCTGCTTGCCCGTCCGGTTCAGCCAGTGCAGGAAGTAGAGATCGTAGGCCCGGAAGTGCGGCGGCACGCCGCGGTTGAGGAAGGGCCGGTAGAGGCGGGCCGTCGAATGGCCGGACGTGGCGTACCAGGTGTCGCCGTGACCGTCGTTGTCGTCGTCGCGGAAGTTGTAGGCCTGCCAGGTGCGGGTCGGGATGACGACCGCGACCCGGTGCTGCCCGAGGCGCTTCGGCGGGACGACAAACGGGGCGTAGCCGATACGCCCGCCGGGCCTGGTCAGCTGCGCGAAGTAGAGCCCGGTCTCCCAGTTGCCGATCTCGACCGATGTCGTGAGGCCGGGGCCGGTGCGGGGGATCAGGACGGGAGCCGTGACGGGGACGCCGCGCATCTCCATGTCCCCGAGCGTCTTCTGCGACTCGGGGCCGACGTGGAAGACCTGCAGCCGGACACCCCGGAGCCTCGAAGCGAACTGCAGCCGGGCCGTGGTTCCAGGCCGGTAGCTCTCACGTGGGAAGAACGCCTCGATTGCGAGCGGATCGTTCTCGCGGACCCTGAGGCCCGCCGTGGCCGAGCCTTCGAGGAGGCCAAAGGGGTCGTCGACGACTGTGTCGAACCGGCCCGGGCCGGGAGCCGTGGCTGCGAGCAGGGCGAGGGAGAGAAGCGGAACCGCGATGACCGCCAGAACCGCTGCGATGAGCTTCAAGCAGTTGCTATGTGGGGTCTGTGTTCTCATGACCCCACGGTCGATCCGGTCGCACACGCGGCTCCCACGGCGGGCTAACGGCTCGCTCACGAGCGTGAGACGGCCCGATCCGGCCGTCTGTACGGCCGCGGAAGCGCGCAGGCCGGATCAGCGTTTTCCCTCTCGACTCCCGCCCTCGTCGCCTATAGGCTCGGCTCAAATGCGGGAGTTCAGGATCCTCGGTCCTCTCGAGGTTCTGCTCGACGGACGCCCTGTCGAGCTCGTCGGACAGCGGCAGCGTGCGCTTCTGGTCGCACTGCTCGTCCACCACGGGCAGGTCGTCTCGACCGAGCGGCTCGTCGATCTGCTCTGGGGTGAGCAGCCGCCGAAGACCGCCACCACCTCGCTCCAGAACGCCGTCTCTCAGATCCGGCGAGAGCTTGGCGCCGACCTCGTCGAGACGCGGGCACCCGGCTACACGCTCGCCGTCGAGCCGGACGCGATCGACGCCGTCCGCTTCGAGACGCTCTTTGCGCAGGCGCGCTCGTCACCCGCAACCGAGCGCGCGCAGCTCCTCCGCTCGGCGCTCGCCCTCTGGCGGGGCCCGGCGCTCGCCGACCTGGCGGGCGAGGAGTTCACGCAGGGTGAGATCCGGCGGCTCGAGGAGCTACGGCTCGACGCGCTCGAAGAGCGGATCGCCGCAGACATCGAGCTCGGCCTCCACCGCGAGGTGATCGGAGAGCTCGAGACGCTCGCCGCGCGGACACCGCTCCGCGAGCGCGTTTGCGCGCTCCGCATGCTGGCGCTCTACCGGAGCGGCCGGCAGGCGGAGGCGCTGCAGGCATTTCGCGAGACGCGCAGCGCGTTCGTCGACGAGCTCGGGATCGAGCCGGGTGCGGAGCTGCAGGACCTGCACGCGCAGATCCTGCGCCAGGAGGCGGGGCTCGCGGCCGCGGCGGCAGGCCCCGCCGTCGGCGACGTGGAGAGCGAGATTCTCCGGGCGGTGCTCGGCGGACGCGTCGTCCCGGTGATCGGCCTCGCAGAGGGCGGCGAGCTCGCACGGAGCCTCGCAGCCACCTTCGACGTGCCCGCGGACGCAGCGGGACCCCTGGGCAGGGTCACGCAGTACGTGGCGGCGATGCAGGGCCTCGGGCCCCTCCACGACGAGCTCCATCATCTCTGCGGAGGAGCCGGGGAGCCTGGCCCGATCCACCGTTTGCTCGCGCGGATCCCGGTGGTCCTCCGTGAGCGCGGCGCCCCGTACCAGCTGATCGTCACGACGGCCTTCGACGGTGGCATCGAGCGCGCCTTCGCCGACGCAGGGGAGGAGCTGGATGTCGTCACCTACATCGCCGCAGGCCCGATGCGAGGGAGGTTCGTCCACTCGCCGCCGGATGCCGAGCCCCGGACGGTTGACGTCCCGAACGCCTACGCCGACCTCTCGCTGGAACGAAGAACCGTCCTCCTGCGGCTCCGGGGAGTCGCGGACCCGAGCCCTGACCGGATCCTCGAGAGCCTCGTCGTCACCGAGGACGACCACATCGACTATCCCGGTGCGAGTGAGCTCGAAGGTGCGATTCCCGTGACGCTCGCCGCCCGGCTGCGCCGGAGCCACCTGCTCTTCTTCGGCTACGACCTCGCGGACTGGAACCTCCGGCTCGTCGTTAACCGGCTCCGGGGAGGGCGCGCCGCGCCGTACGCCTCGTGGGCCGTGCGTGCCGCACCGTCCGCGCTCGAGCTCGCGTTCTGGCGCCATCTCGACGTCCGTGCCGTCGAGGTCGACGAGAACGCGTTCGCGCGCCTGCTCGACGGCCGGCTCGACGGAATGGCGGACGCATGACCGTGGAGCTTCCCGCATCGCCGTACAAGGGGCTGACGCCGTTCGCCGATACCGCGATCGACGCGATGCTCTTCTTCGGCCGCGAGCGCGACGTCGAGATCGTGTGCGCGAACGTGGTCGCCTCCCGCCTCACCGTCCTCTACGGCCCGAGCGGCGTCGGCAAGTCGTCGCTGCTCTCCGCCGCGGTTGCGAGGCGCCTGCGCGGGCTACCGGAGCACCCGGTCGTCGTCGTGTTCTCGGCCTGGTCGGAGCGCCCCGCCGAGGCTCTTGCGAACGCTGTCGCCGCCGAGGCGGAGGTCGAGACGGCGGATTCCCTGGCAACGACCGTCGCGCGCGCTTCCGCTGCCCGGGGTGACGTGTATCTCCTGCTCGACCAGGCCGAGGAGTACTTCCTCTATCACCCGGCCGGCGGGGAGCTGGAAAGGCAGCTCGCCGTCGTCCTCGGAGGGCCGGTGCGGGTCAACGTTCTGCTCTCCTTGCGCGACGATGCGCTGGCGAAGCTCGATCGCTTCAAGGCGTCGATTCCCGGCATTCTCGACAACTATCTCCGCCTCGACCGACTCTCCCGGGAGGCAGGGCGGGTCGCCGTCGTGCAACCACTTGCCCGCTGGCACGAGCTCGGCGGCGAGGAGGTCGCGATCGAAGCCGCCCTGACCGAGACGGTGCTCGATCAGGTCGCCGTCGGCCGTATCGGCGCCGGTCTCGGCGGAGCGGGGGAGGTCGCCGAGGAGCGGCGTGAGGAGACGGTCGAGGCGCCGTACCTTCAGCTCGTGATGGAGCGGATCTGGGAGGTCGAGCGGGACCAAGGGTCGCCGATCCTGCGCCTCGCGACACTGGAGCTGCTGGGTGGTGCGGCGCAGATCGTCGCCGCTCATCTCGAGCGCGCCATGGAGGCGCTGACGGCCCGGCAGCAGGAGATCGCCTCGGAGCTGCTCCGGCAGCTCGTCACACCTTCCGGTGCCAAGATCGCGCATGCGGCTTCGGATCTAGCGGGCTACGCGAGCGTGCCCGAGGAGGAGGCGCGGGACGTGCTCGACGCGCTCGCCGCGCGGCGCATCCTGCGCCCGGGCGACGACGGTCGCTACGAGATCTACCACGACGTCCTCGCGGCTCCGATCCTGGCCTGGCGTGCCCGGTTCGTCCACGCGACGGAGCTCGTCGAGGCACACAGGCGCAACCGCAGGCTCGCCCTGCTCGCCACGGCGTCGCTTGCGGCACTCGCGGTGACGACGCTGATCGCGGTGTTCGCGCTCGTGCAACGCAGCAACGCGCGGGCAGACGCCAACGCCGCCCACGCGCGTGAGCTCGACGCGGTGGCCGTCTCGGTGCTCCCGACCGACCCGGAGCTGTCACTGCTCCTGGCACGCAGCTCGGCCGTTCTCTCGCCGACGCCGACGGCCGAGGACGTCCTCCGGCAGGCGCTGACATCGTCGCGGATCCGCGCCGCCGTCGACGTCGGGACACCGCTCCTCGCCGCCGCGGTCGTGGCCGGAGACGTCGTCACAGCTGCGGACGATGGCAGCGTTCTCGTCACGGGCACGGGGGCCGGGGAGACGGTGTCCACCGGCCGGCCGGCGAAGGTTGCCTCGATCGATCCGACGGGCGATGTCCTGCTCACTGGGCGGGACGGTCGCCTGCGCCTCGTCTCCCGGGGCGGAGTGCTCCTCGTGCCCGGAGTCACCGGTGTGCGCGGGGCCGAGATCTCGAAGGGTGGGAGGGCCGCCGTCGTCCGGTTCGACGGCGCGAAGGGAAACCCCTCACCGATCGTCCGGCTCGTCGACCTCCGTTCGGGCAAGACCCTGCTCGAGGTCGATCACGGCGCGCCGGTCACGGCTGCGGCGCTGAGCGGC
>Ga0315275_10007629_pt1 | contig 10464 bp, 10 predicted proteins | sample YL17G03_0_MG_FD_205557 | JGI IMG/M metagenome (GOLD analysis project Ga0315275, IMG submission 205557) | Sediment microbial communities from Yellowstone Lake, YNP, Wyoming, USA - YL17G03_0 | ecosystem: Environmental > Aquatic > Freshwater > Lake > Sediment | place: USA: Wyoming | collected...
TCGCTGCGGATCGCCACACGCTGAAGCCCGGCGACCGGCTGATCCTGCCGAAGGGAACCGTCCACACGGCGTTCGCGGGCGCCGCGGGATGCCTCTATCTGATCGGGCAGAAGCCCTAGGGAGGGTATCGGGTATCGGTTACCGACTGCCGGCTTCGGGAAAGGCACCGCGAAGTCTTCAGCGGTAGCCCGTAGCCGGTCACCGTCTTCTCACCCGAGCGACAGAAACCCGTCGCGGGCGAGCGCGAACCCGAGACCCGGGAAGATGCCGAGCAGCACGGTGGCTGCGAGCGAGATGCCGATCGTCGTCGCGAGATAGGGCCGCTGGGCGAGCGACGAAGGCTCGAGATCCCCCTCACACATGTACATCATGACGATGACCCAGATGTAGTAGTAGGCGCTGACCACGCTGTTCAGCACGCCGATGACCGCGAGGCCGACGTAGCCGCTCTCGACCGCGGCGCGGAACACGTAGAACTTGCCGGCGAATCCGACCAGCGGCGGTACGCCGGCGAGCGACAGCATGAACGCCGCCATGGCCATCGCCAAAAGCGGCCGGCGGAAGCCGATTCCCGCGTAGCGCTCGATCTCCTCGTTCGCCTCGCCCGTCCGACCGAGTGCGATCACCACCGCGAATGCCCCGAGGTTCATCGCCGCGTAGGCGAGGAGGTAGAAGAGCAGCGCCGGGCCCCCCTGCCGCCCGCCCGCGACCATGGCGACCAGGAGGTACCCCGCATGGGCGATCGACGAGTAGGCGAGCATGCGCTTGATGTTCGACTGCGTGATCGCCAGCAGGTTGCCAACCGTCATCGTCGCTACGGCGAGCCACCAGAGCACCGAATTCCAGTCCGTACGGGTGGCGGCGAAGGTCTCGAGGAACACGCGGGCGAACGCGGAGAACGCGGCCGCCTTCACGCCGACCGCCATGAGCGCGGTGACCGACGTCGGCGCACCTTCGTAGACGTCGGGCGTCCAAACGTGGAACGGAACGGCGGCGACCTTGAAGCCGAAGCCGACGATGAGAAGCCCGATACCGAGCATCAACATCTCCTGCCCCTCGCCGCCGCGGCGCGAGAGGTGTGCGGCGATCGCGTCGAGCCGCGTGCTCGCCGTAGCGCCGTAGACGAGCGCGATGCCGAACAGCAGGAACCCCGTGGCGAACGCGCCGAGGAGAAAGTACTTGAGCGCCGCCTCGTTGGAGCGGATGTCCTGGCGCCACACGCCGGCCAGCACGTACACGGCGATCGACATCACCTCGAGGCCGAGAAAGATCACGATGAGGTCGGTCGCGCCGGCCATCGTCATCATGCCGGACGTCGCGAACAGCACGAGCGAATAGTACTCCCCCCCCCGCACGGAGGTGGTCGTCAGAAAGTCGACCGCCATCAGTACGGCGAGAATGCTCGCGAAACAGAAGAGCAGATCGAAGAACAGCGCGTATTTGTCGAGGATGAAGCTGCCGCCGAGCGTTTTCGCCGGGTGGTGCCCCCAGAGAACCGCGGCCACGATCGCGGTCAGCGCAAGACCGAGAACCGACAACCAGGCGAGCGCGTCGCGGTCCGATCCCTCGAGGAAGAGATCCGCGACAAGAACGACGACCGCCGTGGCCGTGACGGCGAGCAGCGGAAGCAGCGGCACCCAATCGACGGTAGGCAGGCTCATAGCGATTTCCGCGCCGGCGCGGGGACGGTGACGCGCGCTTCGGTGATCGACCCGCCGTCCGCCGCAGCCGCCGCTCCAGAAGCCTTCGCGCCTTTCTCGACGTGGGCGACGATCGCTCGAATCGAGGGCTCCATGCGCGAGAGCAGCGGCTTCGGGTAGATGCCCATGAAGAACACGAGCGCCAGGATCGGCGCGAAGACCACGATCTCTCGAATCGAAAGGTCCTCGAGGCCGCGGTTCTCCTCGTGGGTCACGGGTCCGAAGATGACCCGTTGGTACATCCAGGTGAGGTAGACCGCGCCGAGGATCACGCCGAGCACGGCCCACGCGGCGAAGCCGGGAGCACGCCCGAAGGCGCCGAGCAGACAAAGAAACTCGCCGACGAAGCCGTTCAAGCCAGGCAACCCGACCGACGACAGCATGGTGATCAGGAAGAACACCGAGTAGATCGGCACGATCTTCCACAGGCCGCCGAAGTCGGCGATCTGCCGCGTGTGCCGACGCTCGTAGATGGCGCCGACCGCGAGGAAGAGCGCCCCCGTCGAGAGCCCGTGGTTCAGCATCTGGTAGACCGCGCCCGACACGCCTTCGACGTTCATGGCAGCCAGCCCGAGCATGACGAACCCGAGGTGGCTCACCGACGAATAGGCGACGAGCTTCTTCAGATCCGGCTGCACCATCGCCACCAGCGCCCCGTAGAGAATGCCCACCACGGCCAGCGCCATGATGTACGGGGTAGCGGCGACGGCGGCCGCGGGGAAGAGCGGCCAGGCGAACCGCAGAAATCCGTACGTGCCCATCTTCAGAAGAACCCCGGCGAGGATCACCGAGCCGCCGGTCGGCGCCTCGACGTGCGCGTCCGGCAACCAGGTATGCAGCGGAAACATCGGCACCTTGATCGCGAACGCGAGCGCGAAGGCCGCGAAGAGCCAAAGCTGCGTGTGACGCGCGATCGGCAGCTCGTAGAGCTTCAGCAGATCGAACGTCATCGCGCCGGTCGCCTCGCGGTGCAGCACCGAGAGGTAGAGAATCGCGACCAGCATCAGCAGGCTCCCGAACATCGTGTAGAGCGCGAACTTGATCGCCGCGTAGACCCGCCGCGGCCCGCCCCACACGCCGATCAGCAAGTACATCGGCACCAGCATCACTTCCCAGAAGACGTAGAAGAGGATGAGATCGAGGGCGAGGAGCGTGCCGAGCATGCCGGTCTCGAGCACCAGCATGAGGATCATGTACTCCTTCACGCGCCGGTGAATGTCACCGAAGGCGGCGAGCACGACGAGCGCCGTGAGCAGCGTCGTCAAGAGCACGAGGAACAAGCTCACGCCGTCGACGCCGAGCAGGTACTGAACCCCGAAGTCGGGCAGCCATTGATGGCGCTCGACCATCTGGAAGTCGCCGCGCGAGGGATCGAAGGTCGCGAGAACGCCGAGCGAGATCAGCAACGGAACGATCGAGAAGACCAGCGCCGCGCGCTGAATGACGCGCTCGTCGCTCGGCAGAAATCCGAGAAAGATCGCCCCGAGCGTCGGGGTGAAGATGAGGGCAGTGAGAACGATCTCGCTCATGGTCGGCGTCTCGATTTCAGCGGAACACGAAATAGGCGACGACGACGATCGCCCCGGCGAGGAACGTGAGCGCGTAATGCTGGACGTTGCCGGTCTGCACGCGGCGCCAAATCGCGCTCTGCGCGCGCACGAAGCTGCCGACGCCGTTCACGATCCCGTCGATCATGAGCACGTCTACGAGCTTCCAGAAGCCGTCGGCGAGCGCGACCGTGCCCGCGACCACCGTCGCGCCGTAGATCTCGTCCACCCAGTACTTGTTGAGCAGCGTTTCGTAGACGGCGCGGAAGCGTCGGGCCAGGTTCTCGGGAATCGCCGGCGAGCGCATGTAGAAGAGATAGGCGAGCGCGATTCCGGAGAAGGCGGCGGCTACCGAGCACACCATGAGGACCCCTTCGAGAGAGCCCTCTTCGGCAGCGTGTGCGGCCGCCGGATGCGACAAGACCGGCGCGAGGAACTCGGAGAAGCGATCGCCGGAGGCCCAGCCTTCGGGCAAGCCGACGTAGCCGCCGACGACCGAGAGCACGGCGAGGACCAGCAGCGGAATCGTCATCGACGGAGGCGATTCGTGAATATGTTCGGCGGCGTGATGATCCGCACGACATTCGCCGAAGAAGGTGAGGAAGAGAAGCCGGAACATGTAGAACGCGGTGAGGATCGCGCCGCCGAGCCCCATCGCCCAGAGCGCCGGATGACCTTCGGGGCTGCTGAACGCGTGGTAGAGGATCGCGTCCTTGCTGAAGAAGCCGGAAAAGAGCGGCACGCCGGCGATCGCACAGCAAGCGACTGCGAAGGTCCAGAACGTGATCGGCATCTTCTCGCGCAACCCGCCCATTTTGCGGATGTCCTGCTCGCCGCTCAGGCCGTGGATCACGCTGCCGGCGCCGAGGAAGAGTAGCCCCTTGAAGAACGCGTGTGTCATCAGGTGGAAGATGCCGCTGGCGTAGGCACCGACGCCCATCGCCAGGAACATGTAGCCGAGCTGGCTGACGGTCGAGTAGGCGAGCACCTTCTTGATGTCGTTCTGGACGAGGCCGATGGTCGCGGCGAAGACGGCGGTCGTCGCGCCAACCGCGGCCACGACGTGGAGCGCGGTCGGCGACATCGAATAGAGGAAGCTCATCCGCGCGATCATGTAGACGCCGGCCGTAACCATGGTGGCGGCGTGGATCAGCGCCGAAACCGGCGTCGGGCCGGCCATGGCGTCGGGCAACCACACGTAGAGCGGAATCTGCGCCGATTTGCCGGTGGCGCCGACGAACAACAGCAGCGCCGCCACCGTCGCGATCGACGGCGAGATCAGCTCGGCGTGCGCGCGAAGCTCGGAGAACTCCAGCGTCCACGTGCCCCTGGCGCCGAGCGTCCAGAAGAGCAGCATGAGGCCGAGCAGGAAGCCGGCGTCACCCACGCGGTTGACGATGAAGGCCTTCTTCCCGGCATCGGCGTTCTCGTTCTTCTCGTACCAGAAGCCGATCAAGAGATACGAACAGAGCCCCACACCCTCCCAGCCGACGAAAAAGAGCAGGATCGAATCGCCGAGCACGAGGAGAAGCATCGAGAGCATGAAGAGGTTCAGGTAGACAAAGTAGCGCGCCGAATCCTCGTCGTGCTCCATGTAACCGGCGGAGTAGACGTGGATGAGGAAGCCGACGCCGGTCACGATCAGCGTCATCACCGCGGAGAGCGCATCGAAGCGGAGGCCCATCGCCACCTTCACGTGCCCGACTTCGATCCACGGAAACAGGCGATCGACGAGCGCCCCGCCTTCCTCGAGACCGAGGAGTCGCCAGAACGCACCGACCGCAACCGCGAAGGCAAACCCGACGACCGCCGGTCCGACGATCGACGACGAGCGGCGCCCGAGGCGCGGCGCCACGAACGCGTGGAAGAGCACCCCCAGGAGCGGGAACAGGACGATCCAGCGCAGCGCCGCGGCGTTCACCATTTGAGCGAGCTCAACTCGTCTGCGTTGACCGTGGCTCGGTTCCGGAACGAGGCGAGGATGATCGCCAGTCCGACTGCCGCCTCGGCAGCCGCGACGGTCATCACGAAGAACACGGTCACCTGGCCGTCCATCGAACCGAGATGGCGGGCGAGCGCGACGAACGCCAGGTTCGCGGCATTCAGCATCAGCTCGATTGACATGAACATGACGATCACGTTCCGCCGCAGCCCCACGCCGGCCGCGCCGATGGCGAACAGCACCCCCGCGAGCGTGAGATAATATTCGACGGGCACCATCTCGCTATTCGGTTCCTCGCTTGGCGAGCACCACGGCGCCCACCACGGCGACGAGGAGAAGGATCGAGGTGATCTGGAAGGACAAGGCGTGATCGGTGAAGAGCGTGCGGGCGAGCGCCGTCACCGATCCGTAATCCGCGTCGAGCTTCGCTGTACGCGCCAGCGAGGGCGGAATACGGCGCAGGAAGAACCACCCGAGCTCGCTCGCGAGCAAGCCGCCGAGGGTGAGCATGCCGAGCCGCCACGACAGCGGCGGAGGCTCCTGCTCGCGCTCGAGATTCAACAGCATGATCACGAACAGGAACAGGACCATGATCGCGCCCGTGTAGACGAGGATCTGCAGGAACGCCACCATTTGCGCATCGAGCAGCAGGAAGAGCACGGCGACCTGGAGGAGCGTGACGATCAACGCCAGCGCGGAATATACCGGATGGGGGTGCAGGATGACCGCGAGCGCGGAAAGAATGGCGATCGCTGCGACGACGAAGAAGATGACCTCACCGAGCGCCATGGTCATGTCATTGGGCGAGCAGGATCACCACGCTCGTCAGGACGACGTTGGCGAGCGCGAGCGGCAGCAGCATCTTCCAGCCGAGCCGCATGAGTTGGTCGTAGCGGAAGCGTGGCAGCGTCCAGCGGATGAGGATCTGAAGCCAGCAGAAGAAGAATACTTTGGCGAGGAACGCCACGACTTGGCCGACGACGATCACGAGGTGCGGCAGCGGAAGCCTTCCGCCCCAGGGAAAGGCGAAGCCCTCACGGCCGAGAAACGGGATCTGCCAGCCGCCGAAGAACATCGTCACCACGAGAGCCGAGACGAGCACGATCTCGGCGAAGTCCGAGAACATGAACGCCGCCTGTTTCCCGCCCGAGTACTCGGTATAGTAACCGCTGATCAGCTCCGACTCGCTCTCCGGCAAGTCGAAGGGAATGCGCTTGCTCTCGGCGATGCCCGCCGTGAAGAAGAGCAGGAACGCGAACGGCTGATAGAAGATCCCCCAGGCCGGCAACCAGTCGAGCACCGGCTTGCCGAAGCCGAGGAAGCTACCGAGCCCGCTCCCCTGCGCCCGCGCCATGGTCTGGAGGTCGAGCGTGCCGAAGGTCATCACCATCGACACGAGCGCGAGACCCATCGCCAGCTCGTAGGAGATCATCTGCGCCGAGCCGCGGATCCCGCCGAGCAGCGCCCAGCGGTTGTTGGAGGCCCAACCGGCGAGCACGACGCCGTACACCGCCATCGACGCGACGGCGAGGATATAGAGGATGCCGACGTTCAGGTCGGCGACCTGGAGCGAAATCGTCATGCCGCCGACGCGCAACTCGTCGCCGAACGGCACGCAGGCGAAGGTGACGAGGATCGGGAATACCGAGAGAAAGGGTGCGAGGAAATGCAGCAGGCGATCGGCGCCTTCGGGAACGAAGTCTTCCTTGGTGAACATCTTCAGTGGATCGGCCATCAGCGTGTTCACGAGCCCGGTGTTGAAGGGCATGACACCGAAGATGTTGGCGCGATTGGCGCCGATGCGATTCTGGATCAGCGCAGAGCCTTTGCGCTCGACCCAGAGCAACAACACGGTCAGCTGGAGCGTGATCAGCACCACGACCAGCGCCTTGACCGCCGCGATACCGACCTCCAATCCCATCCCCGTCCGTCTCGCCCGTGCCCTACGTCACTCGCGCCCGAGCCGATCGAGAAGCTGGACCGTGCTCTCGGCAGTGAGATTCTCGTGGTAGTCTTCGTTCACCTGCATCATCGGTGCGGTCCCGCAGGACGCCAGGCACTCGACCTCGTCGAGCGAGAACCGCCCGTCGGTTGTGCTCTCGCCGGGGCTTATCCCGAGCCGTTTCTCGATGGCGCGAACGATCTCGTCGGAGCCGCGCAGCATGCACGAAACGTTCGTGCACACCTGGAGGTGATGCTTCCCGATCGGTTTCTTGTAGTACATCGTGTAGAAGGATGCGACACCGCTGACCCAAGCGATCGGAAACCCCATCAAGTCGGCGACGTACCGCTGGACCTCCGGAGACAGGTAACCGAACTGTCGCTGCGCGATCCACAAGACGGGCATGATGGCTGCCCGCTTGACCGGGTATTGGGTGACAACGCGCTGGTACTCCTCGAGCGCCTGGGTTGAGAATTGAACGGCCATCGTGTGCTCGGCTATCGGTCTCCGGTCTTCGGTCTTCGGCGCCACGGTGAAACGAGCGCAGACAACTTTTTCGCATCCACACCGGTCGGATTCATCGGCGGCCGCCCGGAGGAGCTGTCTGACCCCCTTTCGCCCTTCCTCACCGGTCGCACTCCCCGCCGATCATGTTGATCATGCCGAAGGTGGTGACGATGTCCGCGAGCATGTGGCCCTTGAGCACGTCGCTGAGCGAGGCCATCCCGAAGAAGCACGGCGGCCGGACGCGGACGCGATAGGGCCGCCCGCTGCCGTCGCTCACCAGATAGAAGCCGAGCTCGCCGTTCGCGCCCTCCACCGCCAGATAGGTCTCCCCTGCGGGCAGCTTGATGCCCTCTATCACGATCTTGAAGTGATTCATGAGACCTTCGATGGAATTATAGACGTCGCGTTTCGGCGGCAGCGCGAATCGGGAATCGCTGACGATCACCGGACCGGCGGACATCTTCGCCAGACACTGCTCGGCGATTCGCATCGACTGCTCGATCTCGCGGAAGCGGACGAGGAAGCGATCGTAGTTGTCGCCACGGCTGCCGAGCGGCACCTCGAAATCGACCTGATCGTAGAAGAGATACGGGCACTGCTTGCGGACGTCGTAGTTGACGCCCGTGGCGCGCAGCAGCGGGCCGGTCAGCGAGTAAGAAATCGCGTCCTCTTGCGACAGCCTGCCGACTCCGGACATCCGGTCGACGAAGATCCGGTTGCGGGTCAAGAGCTTGTCGCAGTCGGCGAGCACGGCGCGGATCTTGGCGAAACGGTCGGCGAGCACCTCGCCGAATTGCGCGGGTAGATCGTTGGTGACACCACCGATCCGGCAGTAGCTCACGGTCAGCCGTGCGCCGGTGAGCGTCTCGACGAGATCGTAGAGGTACTCGCGCGCCTCGTTGGTGTAGAGCCCGACCGTGAACGCGCCCACCTCGACGCCCGCCATCCCGAGACAGGTGAGATGATCGGTGATGCGCGAGATCTCCGAGGTCAGCATGCGGATCCACTGAGCGCGCTCCGGCGCCTGAATGCCCGCCAGCTTCTCCGCGGCCAGCGCGAAGCCCACGTTGTTGATGAGCGGCGAGGCATAGTTCAGCCGATCCGTGTAGGGGAACACCTGCGTCCAGGTCCCCTGCTCGCACATCTTCTCGAAGCCGCGATGCAGGTAGCCGATCTCGACGTCGCAATCGACGATGGTCTCGCCGTCGAGCTTGAGGTTGAACTTGATCGTCCCGTGCGAAGCCGGATGGGAGGGACCCATCTGCAGCTCCATGATCTCGTGCGAGCGATCGGGGGTGCCCATCTCGGCGCGCTCGGCGGGCAGCGTCATCGCGCGGCTCCGAGTCGGCGGGGCGGCCAGGGATTCTCCACCGGGTCTCGTTCCGGGATGATCGGCTGGCGACGATTGTGCGGATAGTCCTTGCGCAACGCATGCCCCTCGAACTCCGGGTACATGAGGATGCGGCGCAGATCGGGATGACCGTCGAAGCGGATGCCGAACATGTCGAATACCTCGCGCTCGAGCCAGTTCGCGCTCTTCCAGAGCGAGCTGAGCGACGGAGCCCGACAGTCCTTCTCGTCTACGGGCACCTTGACGCGGAGGCGGCGGCACTTCGGGAGCGAGAACAGATGACCAACGACCTCGAAGCGCGGCGTCTTGCCGAAGTAGTCGACTGCCGTGAGATCGATCAGGAAGTCGAACGCCATCTCCGGGTCGTCGCGCAGGAATCGGTACACTTCGAGCGCATGGTCGCGGGCGACGACGACGGTCTCGTCACCCTGCCGGTCGTGGGCGTCGACGATCTTGTCGGCAAAGCGCTCACGGATCGTGTCGACGAGCTTGCCCATTCCTCAATCCCACTCGAGAGCGCCTTTGCGCCAGGCATAGAGAAGGCCGACGCCGAGCACCAAAAGAAACGTCAGCATCTCGACGAAGCCGAACAGGCCGAGGTCACGGAAGAGAATCGCCCAGGGATAGAGAAACACCACCTCGACGTCGAAGAGAATGAACAGGATCGCCGTCATGTAGAAGCGAACGCTGAAGCGCCCGAAGGCCGGACCGGTCGGCGGATTGCCGCACTCGAAGGGGTCGTGCTTGACCGGGTTCGTCGCTTTCGGGCCGAGGAGAGTGTTGAGCGAAACCATCGCCCCGACGATGATCGCGGACAAGAGGCAGAGGATCACGATCGAAACGTAGGGGCTCATCGGTAAACGCGCCGCTTATTGCACAAAGAAGGAGCATGTCAAACGACCTCTGAGGACGGCAAAGTAGGCAAAGCGGGGACGTTGCTTCGCTCAGTCTCACTCGCGAAAAGGGGCGCGTTGTATGTGCAAGATCCGAACGGGGGACCGAGACCAAGCGGAGCAACGCCCCTGCTTTGCGCCGCGTCGCGCGCTCTGGTAACCGCGTAGCGGTGAGCGCGGAGAGCTTTTACGCCGACGCGGACCGTCTCGCCAAGAGTGCGTGGGGAAACCGCGCGGCGACTCTCGAAATTCGACCGCTGGCGGGCGATGCCTCTTCCCGTCGCTACTTCCGCGTCCGGCTCGCCGGCACAGCCTCGCCGACGGCGGTGCTCATGGTGCAGGCGGGCTCGGGGCTCTCGATCTCTTCCGATGAGCTTTCGTCGCTGGGCCAGATGCCGGACGAGATGCCCTTCCTCAACGTCCAACGCTATCTGCGAGGCCGCGGCGTCGCCGTGCCGGAGGTGTATGCCGCGGATTCACCGCGCGGCCTGGCTCTTCTCGAAGACATTGGCGACACGACGCTTTGGGACGCGGCGCGCTCCACGCGAGAGCCCGCCGCTCTCTACCGCGCCGCCATCGACG
>Ga0315275_10007630_pt1 | contig 10463 bp, 10 predicted proteins | sample YL17G03_0_MG_FD_205557 | JGI IMG/M metagenome (GOLD analysis project Ga0315275, IMG submission 205557) | Sediment microbial communities from Yellowstone Lake, YNP, Wyoming, USA - YL17G03_0 | ecosystem: Environmental > Aquatic > Freshwater > Lake > Sediment | place: USA: Wyoming | collected...
CCACGCTGTTCACGGACTTTATCCAGTTCGGAAGTGATGATTCGTCGAAACCCATGGCGCATACATTCCTTTTCCTTGCGGCCATGTTCTCCAGGATGCGCATGCCAAGGGCGGATTTCCCGCTTCCGCGCGCCCCTAATATCAACCCTATCGTGCTTTGGGATGAGATTCTGTTCTCGAATTCGCCTATGTCCCCGGCCAATCCCTTTTCCACTGCCAACGGCCTGAAGACCGCTTCCTGGTGCTTCGCCCTTGCCGCCTGCTTCCCTGCCTTATGCGCCTTGGCGAAGATGAAACCGATTGCCAGTTTTCCTGCCTCATATGCCTTTGCCAGGATAAATAAGATTATTTTGAAAATGAACTTGGCAATCAGATGGAGGATATTCAGCGTTCCCACGGCTATCCATATCAAGATGTCCAATATTCCTGATTTGCGTTTTTTCGCCATCAGAATACTTTCGCGGCCTTATTTATTAAGGCTTTCCAATTGCAGGAGATTGCCCGCGAAAAGAATTATAAATTGGAAATTGATAGGTAATTTATGAAAAGATACGGCAGGCAGGACCAGAGATTGCTCGCGATCTGGGCCGCGGACTGCGCCGAAAGGGTGCTTCCGTTCTTTGAGAGGGGATATCCCAAGGACAGCAGGCCCCGCAAGGCCATAAAAAAATGCAGGGAATGGATCCGCACAGGAGTGTTTAGAATGAAGGATGTGCGCAAGGCCTCGCTCTCGGCCCACGCCGCAGCCCGCAAAGCCAAGGAAAATGACGCGGCCTGCTTTGCCGCGCGCGCGGCAGGCCAGGCACTGGCAACCGCGCATGTTGCGGAGCACGCCTTCGGCCCGGCTTACTATGCCCTTAAGGCCGTTGCTGCAGCCAATCCTGCTGATGCTGGAATAAAGATGGCCAAAGAGATCAGATGGCAGACATGGCATCTTCCGAAAAGGCTGAGGAAAGGATGGAAAGACTGGCAAATGCAGAGACTTCCAAAGAACCTGAAGCAGATTATGATGAATAAGAAGAAAATTAAGAAAAAGATTAAAAAATAGGGGTTATCCGCAGCTTCCGCTTGCGGCAGCCGCAGTTGTCGAGAAGGTCAGGTTGCACTCTGAAGGCTGAGCCAGGAACGCATTGCAGATCCCTGCCTTGAACGCGTCTGCAGTCCTCCCTCCCTTGTATGATACCCCGTTTATGAGCGTTGTCGGAGAGCCGCCAACCTTGTTGCTGATTGTCTTGTCTGCGTCTGCCTTTGCAATCGAGTCAAACGAAGAATTGAACTGCGCCTCAACCTCGCTTATGTTTATTATGCTGAGGTTCTGCGCTGCACCCTTCCAGCATGTGTCTATGTTGCTCACTGTGCATTGCGTGTTCGCATTGTTGACATACTCGTTCCACACCTGGGCTCCATAAAGGTTGTAGATTATCTTCTCCCTTATGTCCTGGTTCAGCTCTGCTGCCCCGTGCAATGACCTCCAGTTCCCTGCCGAGCCTGAGATTATGTAGACTGGCTCGAAGTCAAACGTGTTGTTGAATCCCTTTATTACCGGGTAAAGCCCCTGTTCAGCCTGGTTTCCGTATGGGCAATAGCTCATGACATAAAGCTCAACCTTGGGCTTCTCCGTCTTTTCCATTGTAGCTGGAGCGACTGTTGAATTGGTGCTGTTGGTGCTGTTTGCCGCTGCTGCCTCCGCCTCCTTCTGGGCCGCTATCTCTATTTCCGCCTCTGCAGTATAGTTGATTATGTCCATAGGAGGGGATGAAACGAACTTGTAGCTCTGCGTGAAGAAAAGGATTGCGCTTGTGTTGTCCCCTGAATTCGAGACATTCACCTCTATCAGCCCCTCAGGGCCGACCTTTGCGCTGTTGACAGTCAATTCCACCGGCTGCTCCACCAGGGCATAGAACTTGTTCATCGCGCCTATCTGCGCATTCAGCTTTGAATTGTCTATAGAGAAGTTCCCTGAGTCAACGACCACCGGGGCAGAGTTGACTGTGGAATTCGCCGAAGCCGGCGCTGAAAAAAGCACTGTGCCTATTAGGATGCCTAGCGCAAGGAATACTATTCCGACACCTGCTATTATTAGTGTGTTGTTGTTAGTTGGGTCCATCTGATTCACCTTTTTGAAGCTATATTTCGTAATATTTAAAAAAGAATGTTTATGGCTAGGCAAAAACATAAACGACTACTGGAAATTACAGTTAAGTTTTTAAAGAATATGAACCCAATGAAAAACAACGATTTGAGGGTGATATGTAAATGGCAGGTATTGAAACGATAGTTAGCAGTTTGATAATGGCCCTTATACAGTTGCTTGTAGGCCTAGTGCTTTCAATGGGATCGGTATACATCGGGCTGAAGATGTTCGACAGGCTGACCCATGGGATAGACGAATGGAAGGAGATACAGAAGGGCAATGTCGCCGTTGGAATAGTGATGGCCGCTGTGATAATCTCAATCGCAACAGTGATCAGGTCCGGAATATGGAGCCTGACTGCCAGCATAGATCCCGCAGCAGGGGTTACCATGATGGCCCTTGGGCTGGTGCTTGGGATAATCAACCTGATAGTCGGAGTCGCGGCAGCGATCATATCCATCTACATAGCGATAAACGTGCTTGACAGGATAACTACGGAAATAGACGAGATGAAGGAGCTGAAGAAGGGCAATGTCGCCGTTGCATTGATAATAGCAGGCGTGCTGATAGCGGTTTCCTTCATAATAAGCGCGGCAGTCGACGGGATTGCAAGCGCGCTTGACGTTATCCAGATTGCAAGGGCTTTTGGGATTAACGCATAATCCCCTAATTTTTTATTTTATTTATGAAAATCCAAAAGAGATCGTTCTTAGCGCCGATAGCGGACTATACCAACTCATGCTTCAGGGCAATGTGCCAAAGGCACAAGGCTGACTTTGCGGTTGTCCCTTTGGTAAGCTCGATGGCCATCTGCAACTCCAAAAAGGAGACGGACCTTGACTTTCTCAATGAAAAAAACGTTGGGATACAGCTTTTCGGGAATGACCCCAAAACGATGAGGTCTGCAATAAGGAAGATACGGGACAGGTATGATGTCGGCTGGTTCGACATAAACCTAGGATGCCCTGCAACAGCAATAACCGGCTCAGGATGCGGATCCGCCCTTATGGCAAACCCGGGTAAGATCGAGGAAATCATAAGGGAATGCAGGAAGGAGGACATTATCCTTTCGGCAAAATCAAGGGTTTTTGAAAGTAGGGAAAAGACCATCGGGCTATATGGAAAAATGGAAAATGCTGGTATTGACTTTGCCATAGTCCATGGAAGGACCCCAAAACAGGGCTATTCTGGAAAGGCAGACTGGGAAATGATAGGGGAAGTCAAGCAAAGCCTGGAGATTCCGGTTGTCGGCAACGGCGACATAAAGACAGCCTCAGAAGGCATGGAAAAGGTCAGGGGAGGATATTGCGACGCCTTCATGGCGGCCAGGGCAGCCATGGCAAACCCATATCTTTTCGAGGACAGGGAGCCAGGCCCGGGGATAGAAGGAAAAAGGGCCATGTTTATCGAGTATCTGCAGATTTGCGACAATATGGGGAAGAAAGACCTTAACGACATCAGGATGAAGGCGCTCAACTTCTTCCACGGGTTCGAGAAAAGCAGTGCCATGAGGGAAAGTTTGTCGTCAGCAAAGAGCATAGAGAAAGTGATAGAAATAATAGGGGTTGGATAAGCATTTAAAAAGGGTTAGGAATATAACAAAGATAAGAGTCTATTTTTAATAATAGGCAATATAGTGATTAGTAATGAGTTTCAGGAAGATGAATTTAGACGAAAGGATAGTGAGTTCGCTTGATATTCTCGGTTATCAAAAACCAACAGATATCCAGGCAAAGGTCATTCCGCTGATAATAAGCGGGAAAGACGTTATGGCAAGGAGCCAGACAGGAACCGGAAAGACGGCAGCCTTTGGGGTGGGAATCTCCCAGAGGCTGATAACCGGGCAGAGCGTTTCAGCATTGATACTTACGCCTACAAGGGAGCTTGCTGTGCAAGTCCAAAGGGAGATAAGGAGCATAGCAAGGAACACCAGCATCAAGAGCGTCTGCGTCTATGGCGGAAAAAGCATAGAGAACCAGGCAAAGGAGCTCCGTGGCGGAGTTGACATACTTGTCGCAACCCCTGGAAGGCTGCTTGACCTCAAGGAAAGGAGGATTGTCGACCTTAAGCAGTTTGACTTTGTGGTCCTTGACGAAGCTGACAGGATGCTGGACATGGGCTTCATAGAGGACATGGAGAGGATCCTGCATTCTGTAGCCCAGGAAAGGATAACCTGCCTATTTTCAGCAACCCTAGACAACAAGATATATTCAATAGCAGAGAAATACATGCACATTCCCGAAGTCGTTGAGATAGGGGACCTTGCAAAGGCAGTGAACATATCAGAGGAAAGCATATACCTTGAAAGGCATGAGAAGGTGGGGATGCTCAAAAAAATCATGAGGGATGCCGCAAACCAGAAAATGCTGGTATTCTCCTCAACAAAGGCCTCTGTAGATTACCTTTGGAAGAAGCTCATGTCTTCTGGGATAAGGGTGGGGAGGATGCACGGGGACATGAGCCAGTCGCAAAGGGAAAACACCCTGAGGGACTTCAAGGACGGCAGGATAAATATCCTTTGCGCAACAGACGTTGCCGCAAGGGGGATCCACGTTGAGGATATCTCAATAATCGTCAATTACGACATAGCAAGGGACAAGGAAACCCACATCCACAGGATAGGAAGGACTGGGAGGATGGGAAAGGAGGGAAAAGCCATAACGTTTGTGGAAAAGCCATCTGAAAAGCCGCCTCCTGAGAGATATTCCGGAGGAGGAGACAGGGGGCCGGGACATCACGGCCAGGGCCACAGCCAAGGCAGCGGATATGGCCATCGCCAGCAAGGGCATGGCAGTTCCCACGGCTCCCCTCATCAGCAGAGCCATGGAAGGGATTCCAGGGACAGGAAAAGGCCTGAGAAAAAGGAATATGTGGACAAGGGAGATTCCTGGGACCTCCAGATGAAGCAAATGATGAGCCAAAAGGATGATGAATGATCACTCCTTTGGCGAAAGCGCCTGCTTTGCCTCATCTATCAGCTTTTCCGCCTTGTTGAGCGGAATGCCGAGCGTGGACAAATGCTCCGCGCTCTCCTTTGCCAGTTCCGGGACAAGTATCACTTCTGCATTGTGCAATAGGGACAATGCCCTTTTGTCCATTGAGGGCAATATCGTTATCGGATAAAGTCTCTTTTCTTCAACCCTTATCTGGATGCTTTCCGCTCTTGGGAAGCCCCAGCCCAGCAATCTCAGCCCAACGCAGTTGGAATACTGTATGCTGTCCAATGAGAATTTCGTGTTTGTGACAAGCCAGCCCTCTGTTATGTCCCTGTTCTGCTCATGCACATCCAAATACCTTGCCCATGAATAGAGCGCGGTCTGTATCCTGCACAATGTCCCCATTGAGTTGTGGAACTTGCACTCTATTATGCATTTCTTCTTTGGCTTTCCGTTCATCGCAGGCCTTTCTGCTATGATGTCTATCTCATGGTTGATGCATTTGCCATTGACGTTCTGCCTCAATAGCGTTGAATATCCCCTTCCCTTGAGCAATGCACCAACGAAAGTCTCAAATGGATAGCCTTCTGGGCCTAATTTGAACAATGCCGCCTTGAGGTTGTATCTTGCAGCGGCCCCTGGCTGGATTTTTCTCATCTCCCTGAAAGCCATCGTGTAGATCTCGGATGTTGACATATTGTCTTTTATCTTTGACATTATGAACTCCGAAACCTCCTCGACCGCGGATGACGACGCGCCTGACCTTCCCAATGACCTCTGGAGCTTGTTGATGTCGAACTGCTCAAGGCTTCCGTCCCCTTTCTTCACCATGACCTGCTTCATGGTTATAGGGTAATTGAAAAGGAATAAAAATCATGTGTGCCAGAGCCATTCGGCCTGCCTTGCAAGCTTGAGCTTGCCAACCTCATCCCTTGGAACCCACTTAAAACCAGAGAATTCCTTGCTTAGGGAAACCCTGTTGCTTTTTGAGGTTACCTTGAACGCGACGGCGGGGATGAATTTCTTCCTCTTCCTCGATCCGATGTTGTGCTTCGCCTGGTAGATTATCTCATGCACCTGGGCGTCTATTCCGGTCTGCAGCAAAAATGCCTTTGTCAGCACAGCCACGGGATTGTCGCCCCTTACCAGAAGGGCATAGGGAAGCTCGAAATATTCCGTCCCTATCCTGTTTTTCCTTGCAAGGAAGAGTATCCTGTTCCCGTCCTCGACCATCCCGCACGCAAGCATCACAAATTCCGGCATCATGATCAACTATAATGTTAGATATTTTTCACGTTTTTTCTTTCCCGTAGACAGCTTTCTTTTTTCGCAAAAAAGAAAGGGGCTTTAGCGGGGGGTGGACTTGAACCACCGATCTCCGGGTTATGAGCCCGGCGGGCACTCCAAACTACCCTACCCCGCTTGTAACATAATCTCTTGCAGGAAAACCTATTTAAGGTCGATGGTTAAGAAATCCCTGGATTTCAATCCGGGAATAAATTGACATCTAAAGGTATGGCAGCGGGGTCTGCTTACATTTATAAATAACCTTTTTGAGATCATATTGTGGCCCACTACAAAGCCGAAAGTGCTGGTTGCGGGCTTGTCATACTCAACAGAGCTACCGCCGGGCAGGCGGAAAGTAACGCTCGTGGAGTCGATCAACAAGTCGACATTGAAGCGAGAAGCCCAGCGCCTTTGTGCTGGGATAATGTCACATGAATAAGAAATGGCAAGAAAGGTTTCTGAAAAGGTCTCTACTTTTTCTTTCCTTTCTTGACTTTCTTCTTGGTATCCCCAATCAGCTTCTTGAGCCTTGCCCTCTTCTCCCCTATCTCCTTGTCTATCCTCGAGCCCCTTTCCTCCATGTCCTTCATCTTCTCCTCTGTCCTGTTGGCGGTCTTCCCAAGCTCATTCAGATACAGCTCAATGGCCTTCTGGCTCGCGTTCTCCTCAATCTCCCGGATTTCCGATTCCGACTTTGTGACCAAAAGCCTTATGTCATCAGTCTCCTTCATGTATTCCTTGATATAGCTGTCCAGCTTTGTTTCCAGCGACCCTATGCTCTCGACTTCCTTGTTGAGCGACTCAAGGTCGTTCCTCTTCCTTGCCAAAACCTTGTTCGCATCCGCTATCCTCGAATCAAAATCATCCTTCCTTTCCTCGATTCCTGCAAGAATGTCGGCTGAATGCTCAAGCGTCTTGTTCAATGAGGTTACTGTCTCCCTTATCGCGATCGTCTTCTTGTCAAGGTCCTTCTGCATCAATGATATCTCGGAAAGCGATGACCTCATTGTTGAGATGCTTTCCTGGTCCTCCATTATCTCCTCCTGCAGGGACCTTATCTCGTCCCTCAGTTCCTTGCCCTTGGCCTTTGAGGTCTGCTTAAGCTCAGTCAATAGATTAGTCAACCCAAGATAGACCCCGCTCGCCTCGTCAACCAGGGCCTTTGCGGTCTTGCTCTTCAATGAAACCCCGGAAGCCGCGCCTGCCGCGTCCTTCAGGCTCTTCTGCAATGAGACCATGTGCTTTTTCAGGGAATTCATCCTTTCCTCTATCCCCTTTACCTTTTCACTCGCTTCTTTTTCAAGCTGGGGCATCTCTATGTTAAAGATCCTGGCTTTCCTCTGCTCAAGGTCGCTTATGTCATCCTTCAGCGTGTCAACCTCCCCCGAATAGTCAATTGCTTTTACCCTCAATGATGAGAATGACTTTGACTTTTCCGGTTTCCCGAACTCCTCCTTTGCCTTCTTCGGCTTTTCCTCTTCAGAAGGCATGCCTGATATTTCCGCCTCAATCGACTCAGGATTGGAGGATGTAAAAGGGCTTTCCGAGATCTCTGATGAGAACATCGACCCGATTGCGCTCTCGGCGGATTTCTTGACCTGGTCCTCGCTGATATGAGGAATGTTTATCTGGCTTCCCTCGCCTAGGTCAAGAAGCCATACCGCAAAAATCTTAGTAAGCTTGTATTCCAGTTTGAGGTAACCCTCGTCTTCCAGGACCAGGAGCCATTTCTTTATCTTCTTCTTCTCGATGCTGAGCTCCTTCTCAAGCTCGTCTATCTCAACACGCTTCTTCTGGCTTAGTATGTCTATGAGCTTGTCGATGTCTGTGTTTATAACGATGTCATCGCTCATTATTCCTTGCCTCCGGCCCTTATCTTCCAGGTGCCGCTAAGCTTCTTGGATGCCTTTGTGAGAGCTCTCCTTACGCATTCGTCAAAGGATTTGTATGTGTTTATCGAAAAAAGGACCTGGCCCTTCTTCAGCAAAGCAGCCCTATCGACCGGCTTTCCGAACGCGCCCCTCATCCCCTTCTGGATCCTGTCTGCCCCTGCGCCCGCGACCATCTTGTTCTCCCTTATTATGTGGTGCGGATAAACCCTGACCTGCATGAAATATTTTTCAAGGGCCCCTTTCTCAAGCTCCTTGTTCATTGACTGCCTGGCTGCCTCTATCGCATTGTCCCTATGATACATCTTCTCGTTTGCCACCAGTGAATACACTGTGTCGTAGTCGTCCCTCTTTATGCCCATCATGAACTGATGCAGGTCCGCATGCGGCATGGACTTCACGAAGCTTTTCCTTGGCTTCCTCCTGCTGAACCTTGTCCATGCGACCTTGTTAGCATCCCTTATTGATCTTGCCGGTCTTATTGCCATTGTTTTCACCTTCTAATTAGTATGCTATTCTTCATAAGAAAGCTTTTAAATGCTTGGTGTTTCGCTAAAAAGCCAGGATTCTTACCGCATTGATGGCCATCGAAAGCCCGAAATAGAAGATGTAGCCTATCAGCAGGGACCCTACGATGGTTGGCAATGCGGGGATCGGCCTCCTCAGTGTTTCCAGCAGCCTCATCGTGGCAAAGAACCCTATGAAGGAAAATGCCAGCATGACCAAAAACATCAGAAGGCTGAACTTCAAGGAGCAGACGACGAACAATGACGCTATGAAAAGGTCCCCTGTTCCAAGATCCAGCCTTTTTGTCGTCCTTATGTCCTTCTTTTCGCTGAAATCAGGCTTGACGTTCCCATTTGACACCGTGATTATCATTGAAAGGTTGTTGGAAACCACTGCCTTTGCTATGTCTATCATGTGCTTTGTTATGAAAACCGCCACTATGTCGTAAATCGCCATCAGGGCCCCGAAAATGATTATCGCCTCCATGCTCAGCATTATCCCGAAAAGCGCGCCGATGACTGCAGAGACCACCATGCCATACATGTTGTTCATTTCCATCGGCATCAGGACCCTCCTTGCAAGGAAGACCAACCCTGTGAAATACCCTATCATGGAGCTTTCGAAGTCCGACATTCCGATATATTGCAGGACTATTATGGATGCGACTGAGAAGCATCCGAAGATCGACAAAAGCTCGACCGCCCTTATCGCGTATTTGACGAACCCGAGCTTGTTTATTATTATGAATCCAATTGCTCCTATCATCATATAGGCAAAGATGAGCAGCCCGTCCTCGATCGGCCCTGATGTCGAGACCTCAGGAACGACGTCGCTCCAGATTTGCGGCGCAACAATGATGATCGAGATCAGCATGGCCCCTAGCATGGCTGAAAGGACTATCGTATAGGCATAAATGAAGAACAGCTGCATCCTCAGGTCCATCCTTTCAATCTCCCAATATAGCCTTAAATACCTTTACCTAGGCCCAGCCGACGCACTCATTGAAATTCAGAATGAATCCTGCCGCGCTTTCGTTATCAATGGATCTGCACAGTCTCATCAGGCCATCCAGCAGTTTGCTCACGTTTGTTTGCCCTGTGAACATGGCATGGTCCAGCGCATCCTTCATATCGCTGTCTCTTGCATCAAGGTATTTCTTGATGTCCCCTCCTTGTTCCGCAAGCTTTTCTATCAGGAGCATGCAGATGTCGTTTCTCCCTCCTATTGCGGCATACATCAATGCGGTCTTTCCGGAATTGTCCGTCTTGAGGATATGGCCAATTGCATCCCCTCCGGATTTCGCGAGATTGTCAAGCAGGATGCTGCACGCTTCAGAGTTTCTGCCGTTCATGGCGGCCCACATGAGCGCAGTCCTGCCTTTAGAATCCGTTGCCTCGATATTGGCGCCGCTCTCTACCAATAGTTTGCAGGCTTCGGCTCCAATGTTGCTGCCCCTTGTGGCCCAGATAAGGGGGGTCCTGCCGTCCTTGTTCCTTGCCTCCAGCTTTGCGCCTTTGGATATAAGGAATTTGCAAACCTCTGTGCTGCCATGATATACGGCAAGCATAAGGGCCGTGTTGCCCTCCACGTCTGTTGAATCTATGCTTGCGCCTCTCTTCAGGGCAATTTCGATCTTCCGAATGCTTCCTTTATTTACGGCTTCAAGGATCATTGCCCTTTTTTTCAAACTGGATGTCGGCTCTGGCGACG
>Ga0315275_10007634_pt1 | contig 10461 bp, 5 predicted proteins | sample YL17G03_0_MG_FD_205557 | JGI IMG/M metagenome (GOLD analysis project Ga0315275, IMG submission 205557) | Sediment microbial communities from Yellowstone Lake, YNP, Wyoming, USA - YL17G03_0 | ecosystem: Environmental > Aquatic > Freshwater > Lake > Sediment | place: USA: Wyoming | collected...
TGGTCCCATCCGTCCTGGGGATCGTCCTCGATCCCGAAGATCACGGTGTCCTTCCAAAAAGAGCTCTGAGCGACCGCCTCGATGATCCGGGCGAAGGCCAGGTCGTTCTCGGCCGCGTAAGAGGCCGGCGTCGGAGTCTCCTCCTTGGTCCCGCTCGTGTGATCGTTCGGCAGGCAGATGAGGACCAGATCGGGAAAGGTCTCCTTCTTTTCGAACTCCTTGAGCTCCCGGATGAACGCGCGGGCGCGGAAGAGGTCGGGCACGTCCATATTCCAGCCGACCGTCTGTGAGGCCAGGTACGGACGGAGCGATTCGATAGCCGGCTCGCTGCCAAAGATGATCTTGCCCGTAGGATTGTTGAACTCCCGCCAGCAGGCCGTCCAGTCGGGATCGCCCTTGCCCTTGGGATCGGCCCAGCGGACGGTGTGCATAGTGAATTCGCCGTAATCGCGCAGGGTCTTGCCGCGGCGGAGGGCGTTGTCCCAGAGGAAACCGGTCGGGGCGTAAGCCAGGGCATCGATATCGTCCTCGCTCATGCCGTCCGGGTAGCTGCGCGGCCATCCGGCGAACGACTTTTCGAGGTAATCCGTGGCGAAGGCGGACGTTGACCACTGGTGCCCGTCCGCGCTCAGGATGCTGCAGCAGTACATATTGTCGAGGAGGACGAATTCGCGGACTATCTTGTGCTGGTTGGGCGTGATCCGCTCGCCGAAGACGCACAGCGAGGGATCGCCGTTCGCTCCCTGGATGTCGCCCAACACCTGGTCGTACGTCCGATTCTCCTTGATGACGTAAATGACGTGTTTGAAGACGCTCGGCTCGCCGATTCGCTCCGGGATGGGCCGGGCCGGCTGGCCGGGGCGCGGGGGAAGGAGGGCCGCGGCGATGCGGTCCTTGTGGAAATTCTCCCAGACGAGGGCCGAAAGCCGGGGCATTTGGGATGTCTTGGGAACCGGCACGAGCGACAGAGAACCGTGGTATTGGTGAGAATTGAAACCCGTGCCGCCGCTGACCTTGTCCTGCCCCTTGGCCGTTTCCAGGCCTTTGATGTTGGCCACGCAGAGCAGATCGAGCCCTTCGTGATAGAGGATCGCGCCCGGGAACCAGCCGACGGGGAAGAGGCCGAGGAAGGCCGAGGCGCGGCCGGCCGGCTTGAAGCGGATGACGGCCACGGCGTTCTGGGTGCCGTTCGCGACATAAAGATATTTGCCCTTTGCGTCGAAGGCCACAGCGTTCGGCGAAGCGCCGAAAAGGTCGGAGGGGTTGGGCTTGGCCCAGATGGTTTCGACGACCGTGTCGGTCCGGGTATCGATGACGCTCAGGTTGTCGCTGGCGGCATTGGCGCAGACGACATAGCGGCCGTTCGGGGATACGGCCAGGGCCGAAGCGTGGAGTTGGACGAGGATCTCCGCGGATGTCCGGCCCGACTCCAGGTCGATCACGCTGACCGATCCTTCATTGGCGATATGGGTCTTCGGATCGACCTTGACCAGCGTCCCCCGGCCGGCCGGGCCGGTTATATCGCCCGGCTTCGGCCGCCGTCCGCCCCAGTTGCTGACGTAGGCCTTCCTGCCGACGAGGACGACGTCGAAGGGGGCGACGCCGACGTCGAACAACCGAAGCAGACGGCCGCTCGCGGCTTCGAACTCGCCGAGCCTGTTGGAAAGATTCAGGGCCACCAGGAGGCGGGCGCCGTCGGGAGAGACCGCGATCCCGGCCGGAATCTCCTCCATCCGGCGCGGCGCCCCGGCCGGGGGGAGAGGGATCGAGACGAGCCCCGTGATGCCGCCGTCCGGGCCGACGTCGAACACCTTGAGGCTTCCGTTGACGTTGCTCATATAGAGGCGCCGTCCGTCCGGCGAGAAGGCCAGCCCGGTGTAGCTGACCTGGCCTTTGTCGTCGGGTTTCAGGATGTTCTCCGACGGGACCGGCGGTTTGGTCGCGTCCGGAGGATCGGGGGGAAGAAGGACGCGCTGCCGGATCCCGCCCGTCGCGGGGTCCACGACCACGAGTTCGGCTGTCTTGCCGGATACGACGAGAATTCGGCCGTCGGGGCTGAGGGCCAAAGCCTGCGGACGCAATTTGGGCAATTCCACCTGACGGCCCAGAGGGGTGACGACCTGGTTCACGGGAAGCGTCGTTCTTTGAGCGGTTAGAGCGGTCGTCTGATCCGTCGCGCCTTTCGAGCAGGCGGCGAGGAGGGCGGCGGACAGGAAAAGAATCCCGGCCGCGCATCTCAGGTTCAGGCCGAGATCACTTCGTCCAGGACCGCGGGACTGGTGGGAAGATGATGAGGGCGGATTGTTTTTTTGGGTCATGGGAGTTGAATTGTATGTGAATCCAGCGGGAGAGGCAAGGCCGAGCTTTCGTTTTTATTGAAAGGACTTTGGGGACACGCCGGATAGCGTATCCGGAAGAGGAGAAGGCTGTAATCTCATTCGCCCGCCTCAGAACCGCTTCAAAATCCGGTCCCAGCGCGTCTTGGTGAAAAGGCCGAGGAGAAAATCTTTAAGCCGGGCCGGGGCGCTTTTGCCGAGCATATCCGCTGTCGTCGTCTTCGTTGACCAGTAGTTCCGCCAGGGCCGGCCGACGATGTTGTCGGCCGGCAGCGGTCCCCAGATCCGCGAGTCGGCGCTCAGGTTCCGGTTGTCGCCCATACAGAAGAAGTGTTCGTCCGGAATTTTAAAGGCCGTCCCGAGCGGCGTATCGACGAGTGATGATCGATATTCCGGGGGAAACTCCGGCGGCCAGGCGTCCGGAGACGCGGGCGGAAAGTCGGGAGAGACGGAGACGGGGGCGGAGAGGTTTTTGTAAGGTTCATCGATCGGCCGGCCGTCGATATAGACTTTGTTGGCGATGACCTGGATCGTTTCGCCGGGAAGGCCGATGACCCGCTTGACGTAGAACAGCCGGCTGATGTTGCGCGCGGCAATCTCCGGCGGCGACTTGAAGGCGATCTTCACCCCCCGCTCAATCCGGACCTGGGGCAGGATGAGGCCGTCGATTTTGCCGAGGGAAGTGGAAAAAGCCACTCGGTCGACAAGAATGTGATCGCCCACAAGCATCTCATTTTCCATCGATGGGGTCGGGATGGCGAACGCCTGGACGAGGAAGGCGTTGACGAAGAACACCAGGATCAGGACTTCCAGGATCATCTCCACATTGTCTACGAACGCCCAACGGTGCTTTTTGTCCGCTTTCAGCCGGCCTGTTACGTTCATGGCGTCTTTCCCTTGTCTCTATTTAAAAGAAATGGAGGAACCAGCCGGCCAAGATGACTCCCCCGGTCATATAGACGAAGTTCTTGAGGGCGAAGCGGACGATTTCCCGTTTTGTCTCCCGCTTGAGACAGGCGAGGAGGATGGAGACGATACCGGCGAACACGATCATGGACAGGAGATGGCTCCTAAACACGGCCGGTCTCCCGGGCTTTCTTCCAGGCGTTGACGGCGATTAGGACGTTCATGAATCCGGCGGCGGCGATATATGTCGAGCCATATTGATAGGTGAGGGCCGGGAGATCGCCCGCTCCGAGTCCGGCCAGTTTGGCGGCCGCGTAAAAGATTCCGTTGCCGAGGCTCCCGAGGAACGTTAGGACGGTCAGCGGTTCGAAGGCGGTCAGGGCGCCGAACCCGCCCCCCATGATCAGGCCGAGTCCGAGCAGGGCGAGGATGCCCGCCAGGAATATGGCTCCTTTCCAGGGTTTTTTCTGAAAAAAGTGGCCGAGACCGGGAACCATGAGGCCGGCGGCCAGGCAGAGGGTAGGTTTCACTTTGGGCGGGATAGACATCTTCCTTGCTCCTTCACTGTCTTATACGGAAGGCGACCGATTCGGGTTTTGAACGCCGCCTTGACACCTAAACGCGGCTGGCGATATAGTCTTAGCGCAATGGGGACCTCATATTAGAAATTGCCTGAGATGAATCGCGGCTTGGAACAAAAAATAAATTCTTATTCCATTGCCGCCATCGCGACATCTCGTGCTCGGTCCCGGCCGAGCGTTCAAGAGACGCCATGAAGTGCCGAACTTGCGGATTCGAAAACCCGGCTTCAGCGCGCTTCTGCAGTCAATGTTCCACTTCTCTCAACGGATCCTCTGGAGATACCCGAACCGTCGTTTTTCCCATCCCGCAGCCGCCGCTTTCCCCAGGGGCCGTCTTCGCCGGCCGCTACCTTATCATGGCATGGCTCGGGCAGGGCGGTATGGGCAGCGTCTACAAAGGAATCGACCAGGAAGTCCAGGAAGAGGTGGCGGTCAAGATCCTCAGGACCGACGCCGGCATCGAGCCGGTCGCCGTCGAGCGCTTCAAGAATGAACTCAAACTGGCCCATCAGATCTCCCACCCGCACGTCTGCCGCACGTACCACTTCGGTCAGGAATCCGGCACGTACTACATCGTGATGGAGTACGTTCATGGCGACAATTTAAAGAAAGTTTTGGAGCGGACCGGTCCCTTCGATCCCGCGCGCGCGGTCGCTCTGGCGCGCCAGGTTTGCTCGGGCCTGGCCGAGGCCCATCGGCATGGAATCATCCATCGTGACCTCAAGCCTCAGAACATCATGGTGGACGAGGCGGGCGAGGCGAAGGTCATGGATTTCGGCATCGCGCGGTCGGTCGCCTCCCATGGTTTTACCGAGGCCGGGACGATCGTCGGCACGCCCGATTACATGTCGCCGGAGCAGGCCGAGGGCAAGCCGCCCGACCGGCGATCGGACATTTATTCACTCGGCGCAGTCCTGTTCGAAGTGGTCACCGGAGAAACCCTGTTCTCCGGCGACACTTCGGTCAGCATCCTCCTGAAACACTGCAAGGAGATGCCGCGGCCTCCCTCTCGTGTGAACCCGGCGGTGCCGGAGGGGCTGAATCGGATCATCCTCAAGTGCCTGGAGAAGGACCCGGCCCGCCGATATGCCACGGCCGAGGACCTGGCCGGCGATCTTGAGGCTCTCGAGCGCACGCGGTCCGGAGCGGCGCCGGGCGTTTCTCTCGCGCCATCAGGCCGAACAGGAGGCGGGCTGCGGCGCCGCCCGCGGCTTCTCCTGCCGTTTGCGGGAATGACACTGGCCGTGTTGGCTTTGCTCGCCTGGCCGCCGCTACACCGATTCCTCGGTGGCGGTGGCTCTAAGGTGAAGCCGACGATCGCCGTCATCGCTTTTGAGAATCGTACGGGGGAGAAGACCTATAACTATCTGGCCGAGGCGATCCCCAACCTGCTGATCACAGGTCTCGAGCAGTCGGGCCGCATCCAGGTGACCACTTGGGAACGCATGGCTGATCTCTCGCGGCAACTCGGCAAACCGGAGGGCGCCGTCGTCGACGCGGAGACGGGATTCGATCTGTGCCGCCTGGACCGGATCGGAGCTCTGGCTGTCGGCAGCTACACGAAGGCGGGCGAGGTCTTTGCCACCGAGGTCAAAGTGCTCGACGTCGCGACCAAACAGGTGCTGAAAACGGCCAGCGCGCGGGGGGAGGGGGTCTCCAGCATCCTCAAGCGGCAGATCGACGAGTTGACCCGGGACGTTGCCCGGGGCGTAATGCCCTCCGGGCGGATCGTCCCGACCGATAGCCCTAAGGTCTCGGACATCACCACAACGTCGATGGAGGCATACAACCTCTTCTTACGCGGACGCGAAGCCTACGAAGGAGATCTCCACGCCGAGGCCAAACAATTTCTGGATCGGGCGGTGAACCTCGACCCCACGTTTGCGGTCGCGCATCTCTACTTGTCCAGGACGCTTTATGATCTCGAAGACAACGAGGGCGCCGCCAAGGCACTCGAAAAGGCGAGGGTCTACTCGGCTAGAGCCGGCGAGAAGGACCGGCTCCTTATCGCGGCACACTACGCGGGCATGGTCGAGCGGAAGCCTTTGAAGCGCATCGAGATTCTCGAAGCGCTTGTGGCGAAATACCCGCGGGAGAAATACCTGCAGCACTACCTCGGACTATGCTACGGTTGGGAATCGATGGAGGAGGAGGCCTTAGTACATCTCAAAGCGGCCCTGGCTTTAGACCCGGCGTATGACAGGGCCCTCACCGATCTGGGTTATGCGTATTTAGCTCTTGGCGACCCCGCGAAAGCGCTCGAAACCTTCGAGAAACAGGCTGCGCTCATGCCCAGCGATCCGAATGTGGCCGATTCCGTCGCTGAGACCTATCTGGTGATGGGCAATCTCGACAAGGCCGCCGCCGGGTACGCAAAAGCGTTGTCCCTTCGAGCCGATTACCATGATGCCCATTGGCGGCTGGCCTATGTCCTTATGCTTCGCGAGGATTACGACCAGGCCGAAGCGCAGATCGATCGGTTCTTCCAAGCGACCTCGTTCGCGGGGCAGCGGACCCAGGCGGCCTTTTGGAAGGCTTGGCTCGACTTCTGGCAGGGGCGTTTTAGCGAGTCTCAAGCTCATTTGCGTGAACTGGAGAAGTTCGCCGGCGAAGTCAGCCTCGAGGAATGGATGGCCATGGGTGCTTGGCTAAACGGGTGGATCCATTTGGAAAAGGGCGACTTCGATCTCGCCCGCGAGTCGTTTCGGGCTTGGTTCGCGATCTTCAGCAAGCGCTTCGCCGAGTATCCGACGCGGCATAACGTAGAGCTGGGCCTATGCCTGGCTGAAACCGACATCCGGCAGGAGCGTCTCGCGACCGCAGAAACGCGCCTTGGCGAGCTCGAATCGTTGCTGCCGAAAGTCGATGATATCGATCGCCCTCGGATCATGGCGGCTTTCCAGACGGTGTCGGCCGAGTTGCGGCTGGCCCAGAAGCGGCCGGACGAGGCGGCGGCCAGGCTAAAGGACAGGAAGCCGGTTCCGCTTCCTTCGCTCGGCTGGGGCGGCGTGTACCTGGCGCTATATAATACGCCGCTCGGCTACGACGTGTTCGCCCGTATTCGGGCCCGCCAAGGCGCTACCGATCAAGCCATCGCCGAATACCAGCGCCTGCTGCGAATCGATCCCAAAGACCCCGAGCGCCGGCTCATCGCGCCGCGGTATCATTTGGCGCTGGCGACGCTCTTTGAACGCGCCGGGAGGCGGTCCGAAGCCCAGGCCGAGCGGGCGCGCTTCAACGCGCTATGGAAAGGCGCTCCTGCGCCGCCTGACGGAGGCCTCGCAGGTCGCTAGCTTCGGACGCGATCTGCGCGCGCCTCAATCGCCATAAATGCTCGAAGGAAGGCGGCCGATCGAAGTCATCGATCATGGCCGGAGCGGCGCGCCCTTGACCTGGACCGGAAAAAAATATATCTATTCTCGCATAGACATCCCGTCTATGAAGGAGGAGGCTCATGAGATCATTTCCGCGCAACGTCGTTCTTTTCATTCGGAGGCGGCCGGCCGTCAAAGCGCCATTGGCGCTGGGACTGGCCCTTCTCTTGATCTGTTCCGCCGCGTTTCCCCAGAAGATCCACGAGGAATACACGAAAAAGATCCGCGAATACACGACGGATCCGCATTTCTCCACGAAATACGTGAATTATCTGCCCTATAAAGCGGGCGTCCCCTCGCCGCTCGAGGTCCTCGGTCACATCATCGGCGCGCCCAACGTCCTGAGCTATTCGAGCGATGTCTATAAATATCTGCGGGCCTTGGAAAAAGCCACGCCGCGCGTCAAGGTCTTCACCATCGGCAAGACCGAAGAGGGGAGAGATTGGATCCTGGCCGTCGTCTCGGACGAAGCGACGATCAAAAACCTCGGGCGCTACAAAGAGATCACGGCCAAGCTGGCCGATCCGCGGAAAATCTCGGACGCCGAAGCCCAGGCCCTGATCAAACAGGGCAAGCCCATTTATTGGGCCACGGGCGGGATGCATTCGGGCGAAACGGGATCGGTCGAGATGCTGATGGAGCTCGCCTACCGGCTGGCCGTCGATGACTCGCCGTTCATCAAGGCCATCCGCGACAATGCCATCGTCATGATCACGCCGATCCTCGAAGTGGACGGCCGCGACAAATATGTCGATGTGGCCATGGCTCCCCGCAAAGATCCCAAGGCCAGCGTTCCCCGAAGCCCTCTCTGGTGGGGGAAATATGTCTCCCACGACGACAACCGGGACAATATCGGACAGGCTTTGGCCTTGACCAAGCACATCATGAAGGTCGAACTCGAGTACCATCCCCAGGTGATGCACGATCTCCATGAGTCCGCCTCGCACCTTTACATCTCCACGGGTTCGGGCCCGTACAACGCCTGGCTGGACCCGATCGTCGTCGACGAGTGGCATCAGCTCGCCTATCATGAAGTGGACGGCATGACCAGGGAGGGAGTTCCCGGCGTATGGACGCACTCCTTCTACGACGGCTGGGCCCCGAACTACGCCTTTTACGCGGCTAACGGCCATAACGCCATCGGCCGGTTCTATGAAACCCAGGGCGCGGGCGACGCCGGCAACCGGATCATCACCAACAGCACGGACCGGGCCTGGTACCGCCCGAACCCGCCCGTAGCCTCCACCCTCTGGTCGATCCGGAATAACGTCAACCTGCAGCAGAGCGCCATTCTCATTGGGATGAATTATATCGCGACGAACCGCGAGAGGTACCTGGAGAATTTCTATCTCAAGGGCAAGCGCTCCGTGGCCAAGCCCAAAAACGAAGGTCCTTCCGCTTACGTCTTTCCGGGCGACGATCCGCGGCCGGGACAACAGGCGCGCCTCCTGCGCCTCCTCCAAGGCCAGGGAGTCGAGATCAGCCGGGCGGACAAGGCCTTCAAGATCGGAACCGTCGAATATCCTTCCGGCAGCTATGTCGTCCGCATGGACCAGCCGTATTGCCGGATGGCGGACATGCTCCTCGATAAACAGTATTTCAACGTCAAGGATCCTTCGCCTTACGACGATGTGGGCTGGACTCTGGGTCCGCTGTTCAACGTCAAAACCGTCCGCGTCGACGATGTGACCGTCCTCGCGGCTCCCATGACCCTGGTCAAGGGAGAGGTCAAAGCGCCGGGCGGCCTGTCGCGCCTTGGAACGGGCGCGGCCAAGGCCTATCTCATCAACAACAACGCGGACAATCAGATCGCTTCGTTTCTCTTCCGGACCAAGAATATCCCCAGATTAAAAGACATTAAGATACAGATAGCGGAGAAAGCCTTCGAATCCCAGGGCAAAAAGTTCAACGCAGGCAGCTTCATTTTCCGGGCGGACACCAAGGACGCGTCCGATTACCTGGAGGGTTTCTTCACCGGAACCGGAGGGGCCGGCGCCGAAATTGCCGCTTACGGGATTCCGTCCCTTCCAGACGTTCCCGTCCATGACCTGGTCCTGCCCCGCATCGCCGTCATGCATACGTGGCAGAACACTCAAAACGAGGGTTGGGTCCGGATCGCCCTCGACGAACTTCAGATCCCCTATGACTACGTTTCCGTCCACGCCGTCCGCGACAACGCCAAGCTCCGGGACAAGTACGACGTAATTCTCTTCGGGCCCTCCAGCGCGGACGCCTTGAGCGTAGTCTCGGGCGTCAGCGGAGCCCAGCCCATCCCCTGGAAGAAAACCCCGCTCACGCCCAACATCGGCACCGAGGACTCGACCGACGACATGCGCGGCGGGATAGAGCTGGACGGCGTTCTCCATCTTCGGGATTTCGTCAAGGCCGGCGGCCTGTTCATCACGATCGGCAACAGCTCGGCCCTCCCCATCCAGTTCGGCCTGTCCGGAGGAATCTCCATTCGCCAGACGCCGAACCTTTGGGCCCGCGGCAGTGTCTTCAAGGTCGACGTCGCGGACAAGACGAGTCCCATCGTCTACGGCTACGATGACTCCTTGGGCATCTATTTCAGCCAAGCGCCGGTGTTTGGAGTCGGCGGCGGATTCGGAAGCGGCCGGGGCGGCATGATGGGACCCGGCGGAGCGGCGGCGGGACGGCCGTCCGGCCGAGGGGACGCCAAGGATGCCGATATCCCCCAGGGCCGGCCCCGGGACATCGGCAAGGCTTCGGTCGACGAGTTCCGCAAGAACCAGCCGCAAGGGGCGGGGGCGCCGGCCGAAGGCCGGGGCGGAATGGGGGCCCCGGCGGCTCCTCGCTCGAGGACCATTATAAACTTCACCCGGACCGTCGCCGATCTCCTAATCAGCGGCGGCCTGGACGGCGGCCAGGAATTGGCCGGAGCGCCGGCCCTCGTCGACGCGCCGCTCGGCTCGGGCCACGTGGTCATGTTCAGTTTCAACCCGATGTGGCGCCACGAGACTCACGGTTCTTTCTTCCTCGTCTTCAACGCCATGCTGAACTACAAGGACCTCGGTTCCGCTCCGGCTCTGGCCCCGGCGGCGGCGCAGAGATAAGAAGAACGTTCGTTTCCGGTGGCAGGAGGCCAGTCGCGCCTGCCACTGGATTTTTTTCGGGGGGAGTCCTGGATGTCCGGCTTCAGGGTCGGATCACTTGATGATCCACAAGTGAAGGGGGTAGACGGTTCCGTAGTCCGCCCGCACGTTCTCGGTCCGGTCCGGCTTCCAGATGCCCATGGTAAAGTAG
>Ga0315275_10007635_pt1 | contig 10461 bp, 10 predicted proteins | sample YL17G03_0_MG_FD_205557 | JGI IMG/M metagenome (GOLD analysis project Ga0315275, IMG submission 205557) | Sediment microbial communities from Yellowstone Lake, YNP, Wyoming, USA - YL17G03_0 | ecosystem: Environmental > Aquatic > Freshwater > Lake > Sediment | place: USA: Wyoming | collected...
CCCATCATCTACATGCAGTGCGGACCTATCCGCTATAAAAGCACCGAAAAGGCGGAAGCCCGACTTCGGCCGTTTGAGCATATCGTGATCCCAAAAGAAACATCAACGAATTTCGAGGAGGGCGGAACCCTCGGGTTGCAGGCTGTATATGACCGCCTGCTTCGGGATGAAGATAGAAACGAGTTGATCTTGGAAGAAATCTGTAAAGTCTATGCAGAAGGCCGATCAGCAGATCGGCTGGGTGACGGAGGTGAGCCAATCCGTGGTGCTGGACAGGCGGCCCTGAGTCGGTGCGCCATTCCCAAGAACGTCCGCAACCGCACTCATCCCGGGAGCTGCACTTCAAGAACTTCAGGAGGAAACGGCTCGATAATGTCCGTTGCATCGAGCAGATTGTGAGGGATTCCCACAGGAAGCAAGAAGAGCGGGGCCTACCCTCCTCAGTCGTCAATGCCGGGCATTGAAAGACGCGGGGGTCAGTTTACGATGTCGCCCGACACGCTCTGCAGTAATTGCCCCAATTACTACCATAAAAATAACCGCCAGAGCCGCATATAGGATGGCTCTCATTCTTTTTATTGCTTGGCCCATAACCGCGCTAGAAAGGTTTCCCAACCTTTTCACCTGTTCACCCTTGAGATCCTTGAGCTGCGCTGAGGTAACTGACTTCACGTCTCCTGAGTAGCTTGCAGTTCTGTGATGGTTTGCTGAATCGGCAGGAGGTGGCGCCTGAGGTGCGGTGGTAACCCGTGATTGAGTTGGAGTGCCGTCTGATTGTGTTGGAGTGCCTGCTGTTTGGCAGGCGATCAGAATAAGGCTGGCCAACCCGAGCATCAAAATGGCCAGAGAACGCGACTTTTCCATGCCTTGTCCTCCTCAGCCTGCCCTGCAAACCACTTGAACGAACCGCAGAGGGGCAGGATAAGTCTCTCCAGTTCAATCATATCGCACTACCTCGACAAACTTCTAACAAATTTTTAAAAGCGAAAAAAAACGAGGTAGCAGCACGAAGTGGAGAATTTATGATCTGAGCTGCGCAGGCAGGCGCCCGAATTCAGCGCTGCCAAAGCTCCTTAGAAATGTCACCGTCAGGTCAGGCAGACAGGGCAGCTTTCCTGGGACTAACTCCGTAAGAGCGATCGGGAAGCCATTGAGCGCCAACCTTAGTGCTCAACAATGAAGGTTTGCTGTGCCAGGTAGCTAAATAGCAGGTAGCAAAGATTTCTCAAAACAGGATATTTCTTCTACCAGAAGGACCTGGGGACCGTTCCATTCTAAACGTCTTGTGCTCCGTTCGACTCTGTTCCATCTCCCCCGACGGGAGTCGAACGGCCGACCGTGTGGTTAACACCAGCCGCCCAATCGTTGATTGAGGATACCCTGCAACTACCGCCCTACAGAGGTTGCAGCTCAAATACTCGAATGTTGACGCAGCCCTGTGATCTGCAGCGAACGATTGTCTTGCTGATTCTTGCTCAAGCCTGTGAATTCTTCCGAAGGAAATCTGCAATGGTGTTCTTCCCTGCTTTGCCCTTCGCAACATCGAATACTAGCTTCTCCAACTGAGTCTCATCCGCTTCAAGTTCAATGCCGTTCAGCGACAGGAACACGATCGCTGCAACCGTACCAGTTCGCTTGTTTCCGTCGATAAAAGGATGGTTCTGTACAATATGGAAAAGGTACGCGGCAGACATCTCGATCAGGTCGCCGTGAAGGTACGTTCCACCGAACCCTGCTGCTGGCATGGCTAAAGCCGATTGCAGCAGACCCAAATCGCGGATACCTGTGTGGCCTCCATACCGTTCGATCTGATCGCGATGAATCTCGAGTACTTCAGCAAGACTGAGGAATACCGGATTCACGGCTACTCAGCCAGTCGCTTGAAAACCCGTCCATACTTCTGGTTTGCCGCTTCGAGTGCTTGCTTGAATTTTCTCTGATGGGCTTCATCGCGGACCGGGGCAATGACCAATACCTGGCCGTCTGTAGATACTTCTAGCGGCGTGTCAGTGCTGATCTTCAACAAATCAAGGACGGCTCTATCGATGACAAGAGCAAGGCTGTTTCCGTGCTTGGTAAGCTTCTTGACCATGTCACCCTCCGATCAGATTGACCATTGTATATCCAATGTATAATCAACCTAGTGATAGATCAAGGGGACAGTAAAGGAATCGCCTTGGATGGGAACATGCAAAGATGCGACAACTTCTGCCAGTTGCTTCAGGCACGAGGCGCCTGTTCGACTCTGTTTCATCTCCCCCGGAAGGACTCGAACCTCCGTCCGTGTGGTCAACGCCAAGCTCGAGGTGCCTGATTGAAGATGCTCTGCGATGTATTTGCGCATAGCCGGCAACATTGCTTCGCCGTTAGGCCGGGAGAGGAGCCTTAGCGAATCACCAGCAGGATGCGGATCGGTTCAGTTCAAGAAGCAATTATCCGCTTCTGGGCCCGGGCGATTATAGCGGCCAGACGGTCTGCCACCTCTGCAGGCAAAGGCGTCGGCACGTGCGTTTCCAGAAGTTCCCTGGCGCGGGTCTCGGCCCGGGCGCCCAGGGTCAGCTTGCCGTTCTCACACCAGGCGGAATAGTTGGAGCGATCCAGCAAGGTAGGAAACCAGTTCCTGCGGAAATGTTTCAGGGTGTGCTCCTCGCTGAGGTATTGCCCGCCCGGGCCCACCTGATCAATGACCTCCAGGGCCATGGTTTCTTCGCTTACCTCGATGCCTTCCATGAAGCGGGCCACCAGGCCCACCACCTCATCCATGACCACCAATTGCTGATAGCTGGTCGTCAGGCCGTTGTCAATGTAGCCCATGTCGTGGACTAGGTTGCCGCCATTCAAGGCGGCCAGCATCACCCACAGCGCCCCTTCCAAGCTGGCCTGCTGGTCGAAGGTCTTGGCGTCCGAGCAGCCCGCGAAGTGGAACATCGGCAGCCGGTAATGGCGCGCCATGTCCTTCAAGGCGCACGCTGCCATCATGAACTCCGGCGAGGCATAGGACATGAGGGTGGTGCGCATGTCAATGGGCAGCACCCCACCCCCGTAGATCAGAGGAGTGCCTTCGCGGACGAGCTGGGCCAGGACAAAACCGGCCAGCATCTCGGCGTTGCCCTGCACCAGTCCGCCGGCGATCGTCACCGGCCCGCTGGCGCCTGTCAGGAGGCCCGGAGTGAAGACGGTGGGCAGGCCCTTTGCGGCCATGTACATCAGCTTCTGGGTAGCTTCGGGACCGAGCTTCAGCGGCGAAATCGGCTCGGTGTACAGTGCGCAGAAGGGATCGCGCTGCAGCTTCTCGGCGCCGCCGGTGATGAGCTCGGCCATTTCGATAATGACCTTCAGGTTGTCCAGGCTCCAGGCGGTGAAGACAATCGGTTTGACCGTGTTGGCGGCCATGGCCTCGAAGTGGTGGATATCTGAATTGGCGGCAGGCACATCGGAGGCGATTCCGGAACACATCATGAATGACAGGTGGGGCAGCGCGTCCACCAGGCGGCTGGTTCTCGCCACGTCCTCTCTTTTCACAGGCCGCCGCTCCCCGGTATAAGGATCGACGATGTTCGGCGTGTCGGAGCCGGTGCCGAAATAGGCCCGCTCGCCCTGCAGGGCTACGGCCGGCCGACCCAGGCGGTCGCAAAGCATTACCCGGCTTGGGGCGACGCGTATGGCCCACTCGACCCGGTGGGCCGGAAAGCGCACCCTGCGCCCGTCTATCCAGCATCCGGCTCGGGCGAATACCTCTATCGCCGCCGGCTCCTCGACCTGCACCCCGGTGCGGCGCATCAGCTCTAGAGTCGCTTGGTGCAGCTCGGCGATCTGGTCATCGCTCAACATGCGGAATCGCGGGGTGACGTTCACGGTATGGTTACTGCGTGTGTACATATCTTTAGTCTCCGATCTGTATCCCGTGGCGGAGGTTGGCCCGCCGGACAATAGCCTGCACAGCAGCCTGCAACCCTTCAGGTAGCGGCTCGGGTCGATGGCCTTCGAGGATCTCGCGCACCCTGGCACTCGCCGCGCCGCCGTAGGTCAGACTACCCGCCTGCTGCCAGCCGGCATAGCTCGCGCGGTTGAGCAGAGTCGGATACCAGTTTTCACGGAAGTGGCGAAGGGTATGATCCTGCTCCAGGAAGTTGCCGTCCGGTCCCACTTGATCGATCAGCTCCAGGGCCATCGTCTCTTCGCTGACTTCGATGCCGCCCAAAATGCGGCGCACCAGTCCGATGAGCTCGTCGTTCATGACCGTCATTTCCATCGAGGCCGTGAGTCCATACTCGATATAGCCCGCATCGTGGGACAGACTGCCGCCGGCCAGAGCGGTGGTCAGTATCCATAGAGCGCCTTCCAGGCTGGCCTGCTCATCGAAGGACTTGGCATCCGAACAGCCGCCGAAGCTGAAGACGGGCAGCCGGTAGTGGCGGGCCAGGTCGCACAGGGCGGCCATGTTGATCATGAACTCAGGCGCGGCATAGGAAACGTTCATGTGCCGCATGTCCATGATGGACACCCCGCCGCCGTAGACGAAAGGCATCCCTTCCCCGGCCAACTGGGCGATGACCAGGCCGCTGAGCAACTCGGCATTCGCCACCAGCAATCCGCCGGCGCTGGTCACCGGCGCCACCGCCCCGAAGGTCATGCCCGGCGTGTAAACCACCGGCAGGCCCTTCCGCGCCATGTACAGCAGCTTGGAGGTGCCCTCGACGATATGCTGCAGCGGCGAGACCGGCTCCGTGTACAGGATCGAAAAGGGGCTGCGGCGAAACGCTTGCGCCCCGCCGGCCACCACCTCGCCCATCTCCACGATGTCTTTCAAGTTTTCCAGGTTCCAGGCCGTGAAGCAGACCGGCTTGGTGGTGTTGTTGATCATGGCCTCGAAGTGGCGGATATCGGCGGTGGCCTGCCCCAGGTCCTGGGCAATGGCCATGCACATGTGGAAATCAATGTTGGGCAAGCCGTCCACCAGCCGGGCGAAGTTGACCACATCCGCGAAACGGGATTGCCGCCGCTCTCCGGTGTAGGGGTCGATCACGAAAGGACAATCAGAGCCCGTGCCGAAGTAGGTCTTGTACCCCGCCAACTCCAGCGCGGGGCGGCCTCGGCGATCACAGAGCGTTATCTGTGAGGGAGCGGCGCGGAGGGCCCACTCCACCAGGTGGGGCGGGAAACGCACGATCTCCCCGTCCAGCCAGCATCCGGCCTTCTGCAGCAACTCCCGCGCTTCGGCCAGCAGGACTTTCACGCCGGTGCGCCGTAAAACCTCCAGGGTGCCGAAGTGCATCTCCTGGACCTGGTCCTGCGACAAGACCTGGAAGCGAGGACCGGCGTTCACCGTGTAGTTGCTTCTGATCATGAGTCCGTCTCCTCGCACTCCCCTCCCAGGTAGGCGCGCTGCACCTGCGGGTCGCCGAGCAGTTCCTGGCCGCCGCCATGGTAGCGGATCTTCCCCAACTCCAGCACATAAGCCCGGTCGGCGATCGACAGCGCCCTGCGGGCGTTTTGTTCGACCAGGAAAATGGTAGTTCCGCTTTCGTGTATTAGCTGAATCTGTTCGAAAACGGCTTCCACGATTTTGGGCGCCAGCCCCAGCGATGGTTCGTCCAGCATCAACAGCTCGGGATCGGTCATCAGCCCGCGGCCAATGGCCAGCATCTGGCGCTCGCCCCCGGAAAGAGTGCCCGCTTTCTGCCGGAAGCGCTCTTTCAAGCGAGGAAAGCGGGTGAAGACCTTCTCGATGTGCACGCGCACATCCTCGCCGCGCAGGGTAAAGCCGCCCATTTCTAGGTTCTCGTAGACCGTCAGCGAGGGGAAGATGCTGCGCTCCTGCGGAACGAGGGCCAGGCCGAAGGCGACCAGGTGGTGTGACCGCAAACCGGTGATGTCCTGGCCCCTGAAGCGGACCGTCCCCTCGCGGATGTCGGTCAAGCCGAAGACGCTGCGCAGGGAAGTGGACTTTCCGGCTCCATTGGCTCCCACCATGGTCACGATCTCGCCGGCCCCTACCTCCATGCTCACCCCATGCAGAACCTCGCTTTGGCCGTAGCCTGCCGTCAGGTCGCGGATTTCCAGAATCCTGTCAGGCATCCCTCAAACCCCCAGGTAGGCATCTATGACTTGGGAATCGGCGCAGATTTCGGCCGGCGTCCCTTCGGCGATTTTCTGGCCGTGATCCAACACCGCTATCCGATCGCAGAGGTTCATGATGACCCGCATGTCGTGCTCCACCACCAGGAAGGTCTTGCCCTGCTCGGCGCGCAGCCTGCGGATGTAATCGAGGATTTGATTGACCAGGGTGGGATTGATGCCCGAAGCCGGCTCATCCAACAGGATGAGCTGTGGATCGGTCATGAGGGCGCGGGTGATCTCGACCATTTTCTGCTCGGCGTATGAAAGATTCCCGCAGTACTCGTCGGCCACCTTCTCCAGCCCCACCACGGCCAACAGGTCCCTGGCCCGCTCGATCGCCTCCTGCTCCTGCCGCCTGACTTTCGCGGTGCGCAGGATGCCCAGCAAGCAGTTTTCCCCGGCCTGGTTCTTGGGGGCCAGGAGCAGGTTTTCCATGACCGTCATGCGGTTGAAGGCGCGCACCAGCTGAAAAGTCCGGACGATGCCGAGTTGCCCGATCTGGTGAGGGCGCAGGCCGGTGATTTCCCGGTTCTGGAAATAGATCCGCCCAGCCGTAGGTTCGAGGAAACCGGTCACCAGGTTGAAAACCGTGGTCTTGCCGGAACCGTTGGGGCCGATAAGTCCGAATATCCGCCCCTGGGACACCTCGAAGGAGCAATGATCGACCGCCCGCAGATTATCGAAGTCTTTGGTCAGTTGGTCGACTTTTAGCACGGCTATTGGCCCTCTTGTAAGTGACCTTCCGTTCGGGGATCAGGCCACGCGGCACAAAAATCGTGGCAATGATCAGCAATACGCCAAATATGAGCTGCTGCAAGGCAGCCGGGTTCAGCCAGCCGGGCAGTTTGACGAACCGCAATCCTTCGCGCAAGGCGACGAACCCCACCGTCACCACAACCGCTCCCAGGTTGTTGCCAAGCCCGCCCAGCACGATGATGAGCAGGATGAAAAAGGTCAGCCACATCACGAAACTGCCCGGATCGATAAAGGTGACATAGTGAGCGAACAGGCTGCCCGCCATTCCGGCCAGGGCTGAACCAATGATCAGAACCCACATCTTGAAGCGATAGACATTCTTGCCCAGGGCCTGGACTGCGGCTTCGTCTTCACGAATGCCCTTGAGCACGCGGCCAAAGGGGGAATGCAGCAAGCGCTGAGCGAGCAGGTAAGCCAGCAGCAGGCAGCCCACTGCCAGGACCAGGAACCGCCCGGCGGTGTTGAACTTGAAACCCAGCAGCGAAGCATGAGGGATGCCGGGTACTCCCATCGGCCCCCGCGTCACCGGGAGCCAGTTCTTGAAAACAGCGCGGGCGATCTCGCCCAATCCCATGGTCACCACGGCCAGGTAGTCTCCCACCAGCCGCAGCGTGGGGATACCGATGAGGAAGGCGATGAAACCCGCCAGCAGCACGCCGGCCAGCATGGCCAGGGGCCAGGGCAGGCCGGACTTGGCCAACAAAGCCGAGGTGTAGGCACCGATGCCGTAGAAAGCGGCATGGCCCAGATTGAACAAACCAGTGGCCCCCACCACTAGGTTCAGGGAGACGGCCAGGATGCCGTAAATGGTGGCGACGACCAGAAGGTGGATGACCAGGTTCAGTTGCGTACTTTCACCTCTGACTCATAGCACAGTCTTCTGGGCTTCTTCCTTCTTGCCGAAGATGCCGGAGGGCCTGAAGAAGAGCGCCAGGATCAGGATGCCATAGGCGATGGAGTCCTTCCACACCGGCTGGATATACCATACGCCCAGGTTTTCGGCGATGCCGATGAGGAAGGCCCCGGCGATAGCCCCATACAGATTTCCCAGGCCTCCCAGGACCACGGCCGCAAAAGCCTTCACGGTGATGAGAAAGCCCATTGTCGGCTGCAGGTTGGTGTCCATCCCGATCAAGGCGCCGGAGGCGGCCGCCAGCGCCGAACTGATGGCAAAGACGGCCGAAATGACCAGGTTGGAGTTGATGCCCGATATTTCGGCTAGGCTGACGCCGTCGGCCACCGCACGGATCGCTTTGCCCAACTTGGTGTACCTGAGCAGTAAGTAGAGGCCTGCCATGATAGCCAGGCTGGTGGCAATGATGAGGCCCTGAATCGGGGTGATGTACACCGGGCCGATCTTGTAGCTCTTCAACCCCGTCAGGTGGAAGCTCCTGATGTCGGCTCCCATGATGATCATGACCGCGGCATCCAGTACGAAAGACAGGGCAATGGCGGTGGTCAACGAGGACAGCTTGGGGGCCTTGCGAAGCGGCCGGTAGGCCACTCGCTCGGCAAGCACCCCCACGAGAGCCGTCAGGAGCATGGACAGGAAAAAGGCGAGCGGCAGCGGCAGTTTCAATGCGCTGGAGGCCAGGACAAAGGCGATGTAGGCTCCGACCATTGCCACCGAACCATGGGCGAAGTTGATGAACTTCAGCGCCCCGTACACCATGCTGTAGCCGATGGCGGCCAGAGCGTAGGTGCCGCCGGCGATCAGGCCGTTGACGAGAAGTTGAGCCAGGATTTCCACGCAGCTCCTCTTTGAGTGGAAGACCAGGGAAAGGGAAGGGTAACCGGGCCTTCAACTCAGTCCCAATTACCCTTTTCCCTGTTTTTCTTCTTTACCTCACCGGTTGCCGGCAACCGGCGCGCTCACTTCTTCTCGTAGAGCACCCACTCGCCGTTTCTGACGACCATCCACTCATAGGAACCTTGCGAGATGCCGAACTGATCGAACTTCTTTGCGCCGGAGGCGCCGACATACTTCTCCGACACCTCGAACAATCCCTTTTGGATGCCATCCGAGGTATACCCGTTCTTTTCGATAGCCTTGGCCACCAGCATCATGGCATCGTAGGCGAAGTCCGCCCAGATGGTGGGCTCTTTGCCGAACTTCTTCTGGAAAGCCGCCACGAAGGTCTTGTACTCCGACGTCTGGCTCGAGCCGGCCCTCAAACCGATCATCCCTTCGGAGGCTTCTGCGCCGGCCAGTTGCGGGACTTCCGCCGAGACGACCGAGACGTCGACCACCCACTGGGTCTTCAATCCCAGTTCCCTGGCCTGCTTGAGGACGATGCTGCTCTCAGCCACGTGGTCCACCATGAAGACGACCTTGGGATTCTTCTGCCTTACCTTGAGAATTTCCGTGCGGAAGTCCTTGGCGCCCAGCTCGAAGGGCTGGACGATGAGCAGTTTACCGCCGGCGGCTTCGAAGGCTTTCACAAAGGTATCTTTGACTCCAATGCCGTAGTCGTTGTTGATGTACATGACGGCGGCTTCCTTGACCCCCAGGTACTTGGCGACTTTGACCCACTCCGGCCCCTGGGCAGTGTCCGAGGCCATCACGGAGAAGAAGTACTTCCCGCAGTTCTTCAGCGACGGCGCCGTCGAAACCTGGGAGACCTGCACTACCTTCTTCTCCTGAGCCTTGGGGCAGATGCTCAGGCTGATCGTGCTGGAGGCAGAGCCCAGTATCACGGGCACCTTGTCCGTCTCCACCAGCTTCAAGAACGCCGTCTGCGCGTCGGCCGGCGAGAGCCGGTCATCCTCGTAGACGACTTCCACCGGCACACCTTTGATCCCGCCGGCGGAATTGATGGCGTCCAGAGCTATTTCGGTGCCGTTCTTCATGCTCTGTCCATACACTGCCGCATCGCCCGTCAGGTGGCTGATGAACCCGACTTTGTACACCTTGGGAGCGGCTTGGGCATCCGGCGGCGCGATAAGTTGGGCTGCCGCCATGGACAAGATCACAGCAGCTGCCAGCAATACCCAGGTCCTGGATCTCATAGTCTCCTCCTTTGAGAATGAGAAAAGAATTCCGTAAGTATATCAAGAAATGGTCAGCTGTCAAGGTGCACCCCATTGTGGCAAGGTCGCGATGCGCATGACCGCCTACCTTCGTTTGACGCGCAAACTCTAGAGAGGCCGGTCTTTGCCAGCGAGTTAAAGAAAACGTAGCTGCCAAATTGAAGGAACCTAGGTGAGCTGTCTTTGCCTAGATCTAATTGATGCGCTTTTTTATGCAGCGTCAGTGAGAGATAGTCCCGTTCGACTCTGTTTGATCTCCGCAGGAGACACAACATACTACCGGGAGGTCAGGCCTCCCGGCCCTGATCGAGTGCACCATACCGCTCCCAGGGCTGGCACAATTACGGAGCAAATCCTACCTTGCCCAGCTCTACCGCGGCCGGCACCTTTCGGCCCGCCAGATCGCCCGGCTGACGGAGGTTAGCCGCTCCACAGCGCTGGCGGCCTTGAAACGGTGCGGTATCCCCAAGGACGGCCACAACCGCACCCATCCGGGGCAACTCCCCTTCGGCTATGAATACCAGGACTACCGCCTGGTCAAGAACCAGGCTGAAC
>Ga0315275_10007638_pt1 | contig 10459 bp, 1 predicted proteins | sample YL17G03_0_MG_FD_205557 | JGI IMG/M metagenome (GOLD analysis project Ga0315275, IMG submission 205557) | Sediment microbial communities from Yellowstone Lake, YNP, Wyoming, USA - YL17G03_0 | ecosystem: Environmental > Aquatic > Freshwater > Lake > Sediment | place: USA: Wyoming | collected...
CCGAGACGACCGTGAGGGTATCGTCGCCGGTATTTCTCACCCACAGGGAATCGGTCGCGCTCTCCCCCGCGCGCACGCCTCCGAAGGCGATCGAGGCCGTCGAGAGCTCGGCCTCGGGGACCGCGCCCGTGCCCGTGAGTCTCAGCGCGACTTCCGCGGCGCCGGCGTCATTCGTCGCGAGCCGGAGCGTGTCGACGTATGCCCGCGCCTCCGCCGGGTTGAAGCCGATCACGAGGCGAATGCTGTCCCCCGCCGGTATGCTCGCGGCGAGTCGCGGAGACTCTAGGAAGAACCCCGTCGAATCGAACACGGCCGATGAGATGACGAGGCCCGCCGTGCCGTCGTTTGCGACATGCACTTCCCACGCGGCGCTCGATCCGACGGCGAGCGTCCCGAAGGCGTGCGACGCCTCGGAGAGCCGGACCGTGCCCGCGAGACCCGTTCCCGTGAGATCCACTTCAGGGTCGCTCCCGTCGGACGTGCTCAGGGTCAGGGTGCCCGCGTCGGCTCCCGCCGCCGCCGGCGTGTAGCTCACGGACAGGATGAGCGTATCTCCATGCGCGAGCGTGTCGGGGAATGTCGCGCCGACGACCGCAAAAGGCGTCTCCGTCGCGGCGCCCGTCACGCAGAGGTCGGCCGATCCCGTGTTGTAGACTTCGAGCGTGTCCGTGCGGGTCGAGTCGACGGCGACGCCGCCGAAGGCGAGCGCGGCGGCCGAGAGAGCGACCGCTCCCGTCTCGACGTGGAGCGCCGCGCCTATCGTGACGAGACTGTCGTCGTGGTCGTCGCTCGTGACGTCGATCCGGCACGAGTCGACGGTTCCATCCATGAGCCCCGAGGCGTCCCATGTGAAGGTCGCAAGGGCGTTCGTGCTGGGGGAAACGGTCTTTGTCGTATCGGTGAGGACAAGCCATGCCGCGCTCGAGTGCAGATGCGCGTGGAGAGTCGCGGTTCCCGTGTTAAGGATGGTCAACGTGTCGAGCCTCGTCGCGTCTGGGGCGAGCGCCGCCCAGAGGCTGTCCGGCGTGACGGAGATATCAGGGTGCTGGATCGTGACGCTCCCCGGGGCATAGCTGCTGCGTGTCGCCGAATTGTCCGATATGAGCGCGTACACGAAGTACGTTCCGGCCGGGATGAGCCGCGTGTCCCAGGTGAACTGGTTCGTCGCGCTCTGCTGGCTCAGGTTCGAGGCGTTCTCGATCTGGGCGCCGTCGAGCCCCGCGCCGTTGTTATCGTGGTAGAGGTTGATCTTCGCGTCGTCCGGGTCCATATGGCCGTCGTTCCACGTGACGACGACGTTGTCCACCGCCGTGCCCCCGTTCGGCGTGAGCAGCGTGATGGCCGGCGGCTGGTTCGGCACGTTCCACACGGGGTTCCAGAGGACGGCGCTCGGGCCGCCGATGACGAGCGCCGGATTTGCCTGGGCCGATCCCCAGTAGTTGTTCTTCGCGTTCATGGCCACGCCGCCGCCGTTCCAGATCCATTGGAACTTGTGCCCGTCGAGGCGGTTCATGCCGGCGGAACCGGGGCCCGGATTGCCGAGATCCGGCACCGCGGCGGGGCTGTTTTGGACCATGACGCCGTAGAGGCTCCCCGTGATCGTGTTGCCGCTGTAAGCCGGATGCGCGTTCGTCTTGCTGAAGCAGCCGGCCCAGCCGTTCTGGACGATCTTGTTGTTCTGAACTATGGGCGCCGACTGCATCGCCGTGTGGATGCCCGCGGTGCGGTTCCCCGAAACGTTGTTGCCCGATACGACGGGCGCCGCGATGAGCCACCCTTCGCCGTCGAAGACGATGCCGTTCTGATTTTCGAGCACCGTGTTGTTCGTGACGAAGGTATTGGCGGCGCCGTTCCCGGCGTTGATGCCGTTTCCGGTCTGGTTGCGGACCATGTTGTTGTCGATCGTGAGCGACGCCGGCGCCGGCAGAGCGACGTTCATATCGTAGGAGATGCCCACGGCGCAGGTGTACACGGTGTTCTTCGCGGCGCGGCTCGTAGAGTTCGGAGAGGCGAAGATGGAGATGCCGGTTCCGCCGCACTGCCGCACGATATTCGTATCGATGACGCACATCATGGCGGGAGCGGGCGAGACGACGATGCCGCCTCCCGACATCGACTCGACCACGCAGTTCGTGACCTTCGGGGAGCCTCCTCCCCACGTGATACCGGTCGCGGCGTACTGGACGGTGCAGTGGTCCATGAGAGAGACGCCGCCGGGGCTCTCGAGCGTGATGCCGTTCCAGCTCCCGGCCTTCGCGGCCGCCGTGAAGACAATGGGGGATGCCGCCGTCCCGTCCGCGATGAGCGTGCCCTTCACGGAGAGCTTCTTCGTTCCCGAATCGTCCTGCGACATGAGCGAGTGTCCCGCGTCGATGACGATCGTATCGTTCGGTGAAACCGTGACGGTGCCGTGCATGGAGTACTGCGGCGCCGCGCCCCGGATGCCGCCCTTCGAGTTATTCACGAGATCTGAGAGATGCCAGTGCCGGCCCGTGTTGGGCGTCGTGTACTCCGGCGCGGCCATCGACTCGTACGAGAACTCGCTTTCCATGCCGCATGAGTCGACGGTCGTGACTGCGTAGTAGTAGATGTCGCCGTTCTTGACGGTCGGCCAGCTCTCCGTGTACGTCGTATCCTCGATAGCGGTCGCCACGGCGCTCCCGTACGTACCGTGCTCGTCGCGCCGGTAGAGATTGTACGTGGGGTCCGGCACGCCGCTCACGGGATGCCAGCGCATGGTAATCGCGGCGTCGCCGGTCGTCGCCGCGTAGGGCTCGGGCGGGCTCGGCGGCGTCGTCCTGATGGTGAACGGACCGAGCGTGGCGAAGTGCTCGTCCCAATTTCCCACCTTATCCACGGTCCTGATGTGGAAATAGTAGTTGTCGGCGTCGCTGAGAAGGCCGGAGCTCACGGAGGTCGCCGTCGAATCGAGACGCTGATACCGTATCGGCCCTGCGGTCGCCGACTGGTTCCACACGTAGGCGTATCCGCCGACGCCGGAGTGCGCATCCACGGCCTTAGTCCACGCGACGTCGATCGTCCTGTCGGCCGACTGCACGCAGTCCCATTTGCCGATGGCGTTCCCGTGGCTCGGGGAGTTGAGATTGGTCACGGTATCGGGTTTCGTCTGGTCGACTCGTATCGTCACCCGCGCGATGCCGGCGGCCCCCGGGATCGCGCTCCCCCAGTTCCCCGCGTTGTCGCGCGCCTGCACGGCGAAATAGTGGGTGCCCGATTCGAGATCGGGGATATCGACCGAGCTCGCGTTTGTATTGACGGTGTCGGGGGGGACGACCGTCGAGTCGTCGAGCGTCCTGGTGTAGCCGTAGCCGACTATCCCCGAGAGATCCGAAACGATCTCCTTGAACGAGATATTCGCCTCGTCGGCGATGTACCAGGCCGCCGGGTTGGGGTGCGTGCCGCAGCTCACCGTGATCCTCGGGGGGGTCATGTCGACGAGGAGCTTGTAGTGCGCCGTCGGGCCCCAGTTGCCGACTGCGTCGACCGCCCGGACGTGGAAATAGTACGCGCCGTCGGCGGTGGTCGGGACGTCGACGTCGGTCGAGTCGTCAGTGCTTCTCGTATAGGTGGGGACGACGGTGGTGGGGCTCTGGTTGAGCGTCGCGATGCTGTTGTAGCCGTCGACGCCCGAATGAGCGTCCGTGCTCATCCAGGAAAGCGACGCCGTCGTCTTGTTCGAGTAGTACGAAGGGTAGTGCGTGGAGCTCGTGATGACGGGGGCCGTGGGCGGCGTGATGTCGACCTTGGCCTTGAAGTGCGCCGTCGCGCCCCAGTTCCCGAGCGGATCGACGGCGCGAACGTGCATGTACCACCTGCCGGTCCCCGCCGCCGTGCCGTCGGCGAATTTGGTCGTTGTATTGACCGTGGCGGAGGGGATCGTCGAAGGATTCTGGTTGAACTGGTAGCTGTAGCCCGACACGCCGCTCGAGTCGAACGGCTCCTTCCACGAGAAGCCGCACACCCGCTCGCCGTAGTACCGCGTCGTGTCGGAATGAGTGCCGGACCAGAACCCTGGGGCGGCCGGCCCGCTCCGATCGACCCTCACGGCGAATTGCGCGGGCGGGCTCTCCTGATACGTCCCGTTCGCCGTCTTCGCTCTCACCCTGACGGTGTGGTTCCCGTCGCTGTGCAGCGTGTCCTCGATGAGATACCCTTCCTGGAAGCTCCCGAACGTGCCGTCGGCCGGCTCCGCGTTCTTCCAGGCGCCTCCGTCCATCGAATACTCGACGGCCTCGATGTGCGTCCAGCGGTATGCCACGTAGGCGGTTCCCGCGGCGGTGAAGGTCGAATCGATTCTCTGGTAGGGAGGTCTCGTCGTGATCTCGGCCCACGGGGCCGATTCCTCGAGATCGGCCTTTCCGTCCATGTCGCTGTCCATCCAGCCGACATGTTCCTTCGTGTCGGTGCAGAGGGAAACGCCCGCGTTGAGCAGGTTATCGAGCATCCAGCGCATGAGACAGCTTCCCTCATAGCCGCACGACGCGCAGTTGCCGTTCTTGTAAACGGGGGTGAGCCAGTCGTTGTAGTAATTCGTGTTGCAGTCACCGTGGCTGCACGAACCCGAGATGAATCCGTCCAGGTACTCGTCGCTCGCGCCGTAGAGGTGCATCATCTCGTGGGCGTATGTTCGGGGAGCGCTGCCGATCGTGAATCCGCTGATGGAGTTCTTCGTGAAGCAGGCGGTGACGGAGTTATCGGAGCAGGCGAAAGATCGTCCGTCGTGATTGAAGTGGTATACGGCGATGACGTTCTCCCATCCGCCGCCGCTCAGCGTGCGCAAGTACTCGAGCATATCGTCGATCACCCAGCCGTCCCCGTCGTAGTCGCTGAAGCCGATCGCCTTGGGAACGTCTTCCGTCATCCACGTGTCGCATCCCGAGGCTTCGCCGATCGTGCCCGAGATCGTGGCGTTGTAGTAATAGTAAGTGCTCGTGTTGCTCGTGTTGAAGGAGACCGAGACGCTGCCCGGCGCCTTGTTCTGTATCCACTCGGTCGCCGTCTTGACCATGCCCGCCTGCGTGTTGCGCGTGTACTCGAACGGGTTGTATGACGAGGTGTTCCAGCTTCCGCCGCCGTCCTTCACGAAGACATGTATGACGTAGGTATCCCCGTAGAGAAACGGGGACGTGTCGTTGAGGTCGCCGCTGAGTGGCCAGTCGCGCGAGCTGCTCGACGGCTCCCGCCGGGAATCATCCTTCATGGCGGTCGAGAAGAAAGCGGACTCGGGGATAGGCGGCGTCGCGCGCTGCTCGAGCGCGAACTTGAGCGACGCGGCATCGATGGTGCCCGTGAGGGGGGCGGGAAAGCTCGGGGGCTTCTCTTGGGCCACTGCCCCCGCCGAAAGAATACAAATAGTAACGACGAGAATGAGCGAAGTTACCCGCACGGGGGGACCTCCCTTGGAGAGCGCGACGAGCGGAAATTTATGGCGAGTTGATTAACTGCCGCTAATTGTACTCCTGCCTGAGACGCATGTCAATGCCGCGGCGAGGCGGCCGGCACGGAAGATTCTCTGTGTCATTTCGGGCCAGCGCCGAGTCCAAGCATATACAAGGGATTCTCCAGGAAATCATGTCGAGCGCCGGGATGCGTCCGGCCGGGGGAATCTCTTGCAGGCCACATTTCCGGGGGGTTGAGAGCCATGCGAACCAGAAAACCAGGAGTTTTGCGCATCCCGTGCAGTGTCCTCACCGTGCTTGCGGCGATTCTCATATCGGCGGCAGCGCCCGCCGGGGCCGTATGGCTTCCCGACGGGCTTCCCGTCTGCACGGCGACGGGATACCAGGGAAGCCTCGTGACGGCGCCGGACGGATTCGGGGGGCTGCTCCTCGTCTGGCAGGATCATCGCGCCGCGCAGCTAAAGATCTACGCGCAGCGAATCGACGCGACCGGCGACCTGCTCTGGACGACGAACGGCGTTCTCGTCGGGGCCGACCCGGGCTATCATCCATGGATCTGCGCCGACGGAACCGGCGGCGCCTACATCACTTGGGAAAGTCGCGCGGGGGGCTACGGCAGCACATTCGTACAGCACCTCAACGGCGCCGGGGCCAAACTGTGGGCTTCCGCCGGGATATCGATTGCGGGAGGAAGCGCCGCGAGCGACAACTCCCTGCCCGCGTGCACAGGGGACGGGCTCGGGGGCGTTATCGTGGGCTGGGTGCAGGACGCAAACCCCCCGACCGAAGACAACCAGGTCGTCGCTCAGCGGATGAGTTCCGCGGGAACCCTCCGCTGGGGCTCTCAAGGCGTCCTCGTAACGGACGACATACGCGTCGGCCAAGAGATCGATCTCGTCACCGATGAACCCACGAACGGTGCTCTGTTCGGATGGGCGACCACGCTGAACAACGCAATGGTGCAGAGGTTGAACCTTGGCGGCACCCGGTGCATGGGAACCGCTGGACACTATGTCGGTTACGCGGCGCCGGGCTCGCGCGTGCGAGTCTGCGATCGCGTCCGCGTGACGCAGGGGGCCTATGTAATGATTCGGGGGGGCAGCAGTTTCGCGGTCATCGCGGTCGACTCGACCGGCTATCAGTTCTGGGGCGCGACCGTCTTTTCCGGAGACTACGTCAATAACGTGCCCGGCTACGAGTTCCGCGTGATCGATAATGATCTCAACGGCGCATGGGCAGTATGGGATGTGATCACAAACACGGGTGGGGGCCGGGGTGTCTATGCGCAGGAGCTCGAGTGGGACGGCGTACCCATGTTCGAGGATCCGATCCGAGTCTCGGACGGAACGACGGGGAACCACCTGCCCGATGCCACCGTCTCGTATTACCTCCTCGTCACCTGGGTCGACGATTCGGGGACCACTCCTCGCCTGAAGTATACGCACGTCGACCCGGGAATCGGCTATCCATTTGCCGAGAAGCTCGTGCCCGGCGGCTACTCGAGCCTGCGTCCGTGCATCGCGGCCAACGACCCCGACGTCGTGTCTCATCCCTTCCCTCTCATCGCCTGGCAGGACGAGCGCGTGGGCGGAGGGGAGATCGATATATACGCCATAGGTCTCGACACCGACGGAGATCCCACCCATCCCAATCTCGTCGCCACGGCGCTGAATCCGGCCACGGAGCCAGGCTTGGCGGGAAGCGGCTGGAACTCCTTCTTCGTCAAGGTCAAGAACACCGGCACGTGCCAGGCTGACAGCTTCTGGACGACGATATTCCCGAATCAGGTGCAGCAGCCGCATGTTGGAGACGAGCCGCCCGGGACGGTTCATTCGGTTCACTGCGGACCACTTGCCGCGGGGGATTCGGTGGTGGTCGACGTCCAGATAACCGCGCCCATGACAGGCCAGACCTGGTCGATGTGGGCCTTCGCGGACTACCGGGGGGACGTGGAGGAGTTCGGTGAGGAGAGCGACAATACCTTCGGGCCGAGGAGCTACCAGTGGCGCGCCCTCGCGAACCTCGAGATCACGCGGGTCGTCGTGGGGAACCCGAAGCCATATCCGATGGAGTTCGTTTCGACGACCGTGACGGTCAAGAATACGGGCACCGCCGCGGCGAGCCCCGTGTGGATCGATTATTTCTACAACAGCGCATCCCCACCGCCCGCAGGTTCTCACGGTGACCAGCGGCACGTGGTGTTCAGCCTGTCGCCGGGCGATTCGATCGTCTGGACGACTTCCCCGACAACGAGCACCGAGTTCATGCGGTGTTCGAGCTATTTCCGGGTCGATACCGACAATATCATAGAGGAGGAAAACGAAGCCGATAACCTGAGCGGCCCGCATTACATTGACTGGCAGATTCCGCCCGAGGACGGCTGGCCGAGGGTCGCGGGCGCGAACTTCCATTCCTCCCCGGCTATCGCAAGTCTCGACGGCGACCCGACGACCCTCGAGGTCGTGATCGGCTGCGACGACGGGAAGCTCTACGCGTTCAAACCGGGCGGCGGGAACGTTCCCGGCTGGCCCGTCACCCTCGGAGACTCGATCAAGTCCTCTCCGGCGGTCGGCGATATCGCGGGGGACTACCACAACGAAGTCGTCGTCGGCTGCAGGGACGGGAAGCTCTATGCGTACGACTACACGGGCGCGAAACTCTGGGAGTACGCGGCGGCGGGCCCCGTCAACACGACGCCGGTTCTCGCCGAGCTCGACACCGACGACAAGCTCGAGATCGTTTTCAGCTCCGGGGGGAGCCTCTACGCCCTCGAGGGGAACGGTTCGGCGCATGCGGGCTCCTGGCCCTATTCCGCCGGCCCCGGGGGCATATTCACCTCTCCGGCTGTCGGCAACGTGGACGGCGCCGGCAGCCTCGAGATAGCGGTCATCGCGCACGGCTATACGAAGCCGGTGCAGTCGAAGGTCTTCCTCCTCAAGCCGAACGGCACGCTCTACAGCGGCTCGTGGCCGGCCGTGATCGATACCGTCGTCGTGGCCGATCCGGTCCTCGGCGACGTCGTGAGCCCCGACACCGATCTCGAGATCGTCTCGGGGGGTCTGAACGGCAAGGTTTACGTGTGGAACAAAAACGCGGCGCTCTGGCCGTCGCCCCCGAGAGTGAGCGGCGCGATAGAGACGTCGCCCGCCCTCCACCATCTCGACAGGGACGATCAGCTCGAGATCGTCGTGACGTCGCGCGAATACATGAGCCCGATGCCCCCACACTGGGACGGCTTCGTGACGGGCGTAGACAACACGGGGAGCGTTCTGTGGACGAGAAGCCCCGGCGACTGGTCCTTCAGCTCGGTCGCGATGCCTCCGGCCATTATCGCGGGGCGAACCGTTGGGGATATCATTGTGGGCAGCCCCGAGCATTACCTGCAAGGGTATAACAATACCGGCGATCCGAACTACGGCTTCCCGCTGGATGCCCGCAAGGCCATCTTCACCTCCGCCGCGGTCGGGAACATCGACGACGACGCCTGGCTCGAGCTCGTCGTGGCGGGGGGCGATTCGATCCGCGTGTGGGAGCTCTGCTCGACGAGGTATCCTCTCGCCAATCTCTGGTGGCCGATGTTCAGGCATGACCGCGCGCGCACCGGCTGCTACGGCTTCGACGTGCCGACGGGCGTCGACGACGGAGAGACCGCCGCGCCCAGCGCGAACGCCATTCGCGCGATCTATCCGAATCCGTTCAACCCGACGGCGCGGATCGCGTTCGACGTGAGCGCGAGATCGCGCGTGGAGCTCGCGATCTACGACGTCTCGGGTCGCAGGGTCGCCGTGCTCGTCGACCGGGAGCTCGAAGCGGGCCGCTATGAAAGCGTCTGGAACGGCCGCGACCGCGAAGGCCGGACGGCCTCGTCGGGAGTCTATTTCTGCAGGCTCGATGCGGCGGGAGGCACGGAAACGAGGAAGCTCGTCCTGATCCGCTAGAGAACGCGCGGGCGGCAGCGACACGACCGTCGCTGCCGCCCGTCGCCCCTCGAGAAATGCCTGCCGATGCCGCGCCCGACCATCCCTCGTGAGACCGGCGCGGGCATCTTGACAGGGGTTCGAAATTCCCATAGAATCCGCCGACTTGTGCCATCCGCTTTTCACAATTTACCCGAGGAGCCTTCCCATGATGCGATTCCGCGCCCTCTGTCTCGCCGCCCTGATTCTGCTCGTTGCTCTGCCGCTCGCCGCCCAGCCGGAGACGCGACTTCTCCGTTTCCCCGCGGTTCACGGCAACCAGATCGTCTTTACCTACGCGGGGGATCTCTACACCGTCCCCGCGTCGGGGGGCGTGGCCCGGCGGCTCACGAGCGACGCGGGCTATGAAATGTTCGCCCGTTTCTCGGCCGACGGAACGACGATCGCCTTCACGGGACAATACGACGGGAACACCGAGGTCTACGTCATGCCCGCGTCGGGCGGTGTCCCGCGCCGCGTCACATACACCGCCACGCTCGGGCGGGACGACGTCTCCGACCGGATGGGGCCGAACAACATCGTGATGACGTGGAAGGACAACGCTCACATCATCTACCGCTCACGGCGGATAGAGTGGAACGCTTTCAAGGGGCAGCTCTTCGAGGTGCCGGTCGCGGGGGGTCTCTCGACGCAGCTTCCTCTCCCCCGCGGCGCCTGGTGCTCGTTCTCGCCGGACGGGCGAGAGATGGCGTACAACCGCGTTTTCCGCGAGTTCCGCACCTGGAAGCGCTACCGCGGCGGGCAGGCCGACGACATCTGGCTGTACGATTTCGCGGCCAAGACGACAACCAACATCACCGACAATCCGGCCCAGGACGTCTTCCCGATGTGGACCGGGAACAAGATCTATTTCCTCTCCGACCGGGACGAGAACAAGAGAATGAACCTCTACGTCTACGATCTCGGTACGCGCGAGACCCGGAAGCTGACCGGCTTCACCGACTTCGACATCAAGTTCCCGTCGCTCGGCGACAACGCGATCGTCTTCGAGAACGGCGGATACATCTACCGCTTCGATCTCGCCTCCGCCGAGGCGCAGAAGCTCGCCATAGCGATCGAAGA
>Ga0315275_10007640_pt1 | contig 10459 bp, 14 predicted proteins | sample YL17G03_0_MG_FD_205557 | JGI IMG/M metagenome (GOLD analysis project Ga0315275, IMG submission 205557) | Sediment microbial communities from Yellowstone Lake, YNP, Wyoming, USA - YL17G03_0 | ecosystem: Environmental > Aquatic > Freshwater > Lake > Sediment | place: USA: Wyoming | collected...
CGGAGGAGGCGCGCCTCGCCACCGCCCAGGGGCAGCACCTCGCCAAGCTCGGGCGGGTCGCCGAGGCCCGGGCGGCCTTCCAGGCGGCGCTGGCCATCGATCCGGCCGACGGGGATGCGAGTCGCGGACTGGCGGGGCCCGTGGCGCAGCCCGCGCCGCAGCCGCCTCCCCGCTGAAACACCTCCGCCCGCTTCAAGCTGACCCGAAGGAGTGGTTCATGTGGTTGAACTGCGACACGGATGTCGCGTTTCAACCAGGTGAAACCCGGCCGTCCACGGGCTGACGCCTTGACCGTGTCTGCCCCGTCCCTATATTGCCTGCATCAGTTCGTTCAATCGGGGGCGAACTGGCTTCGACGGAGGACGGAAGGCGCATGGCGCGCGCCGTGGTTGGTCACCAGGCCACGTAAAAAGGCGACCACGCAGAAACGCGAACGAGCCCATGGCTCTCGCGGCCTAAAGTGCCGCGCATCCCCCCGTGAGCACCGGGTAGCGGGGTAAGGTGTCAGCTCCGGTTGGACCTGAGCGGGAGGCGAGCCGCCTAGATCAGGTCGAGACGTAAGGGCGAGGACGTGATCGGTTGCAGGCCCGGAGGTTGCCGGTCACGTAAATTCTCCGGGACACGCGCGTAGTGCCAGTCGCAAGAAGTCTTTCGGACCGGGGTTCGATTCCCCGCGCCTCCACTTATTCGTCCCCACCGGGGCGCTTCTTGGCGTCCGCCTGGGTGCTCTGCGAGCCCCTCGTGGGTGCTGCTGGATGGCGAGGGTGATTCACCGCAGGTGACGGGCGGGTGGACAAGCCGCGACCGCCAAGGGGCGCCGCCGTCACCCCCGCGTGCCAGCCTTCACCGTGCCCACCGCCCTCTCCTGCTCCGGCAGTCTCCTCCCGGTCCGCCACCTACGGCCGGCGACGAGGTCGAGTGCGACTTCTGCCGGGCGACGGTGCGGGTTGTCGCGCCGCCGGCTGACCGCGACCCTCAGTCCACCGGCAGGTTCATCTTCCGGAGGAATGGTTTCCAGCGGGGGTCGTCGTGCAGGTTGCGGAGCAGGGGGTTGGCCTTGACTGATCTCGCCAAGGCAAGATCGCGCTGGTCGTAAGCCCGCTGCAACCATTCGAATGCCTTGTCGCGCTCGCCGCGCCAGGCGTACACCTCCGCAACTGCGCACGGGGACGTGGAACCGTGCCGGGCAATCAAGTCATCAAGCGCCCGCTGGGACTCCTTCGCTCTACCCAGGTCGTGCTTCGCGAGGGCCACCCCCTTCAGAGATGGGATGCCCTCGTACACCACCAGAGCACTCTCGGGTGAACCGGAAAGCAGGTCGACGAGACCCATGTCGGAGCGGCCCATGCCAGGGTTGATCTCCATGCACCGGATCAGGGCTGCGCGCGCGAGGTCCAAGTTCCCCGCGCCGATATGCGCGCGTGCCAGGTGCAGCCAGTAGACACCGTTCAGCGGGTCGAGATCCGTCGCGGTCTGAGCAGCGGCGATGGCCTGGCGAGATCGGCCGAGCCTCCCCAGCAATTGCGCGTGCTGGTTATGGGGACTGAGGTAGCTCTGCTTGAGCACGAGTGCTCGCTCCACGTCAGCCTGGGCACCCGCCCAGTCCCACATCAAGTATTGTCTCAGGAAGGTCCGCGCCACGTAGCCAGCGGCGTCATCGGGCGCGAGCGTGATCGCCTTCTCGGCGGCGGCCAGCGCTCGCTCGCGGCTCTCGATGGTGGCGTGCCCCGCAAAAATATCGAGCTGGGTGGTTGCGATCGACAGCATCGCCCACGCCGGCGCGAATTCGGGATCGAGCGCGACGGCCCGCTCGAAATGTTTCGCGGCGCTCGCGACATCCTCGCCCGACCAGCGAAAGAACAGGTGTCGCCCCAGGAGATACTCCGTGTACGCTTCGGGATTCCGTGGCGGCGGCTTTGGGCGCGCGTTCCCGGGCGAGAGCTTCACCTTCATTGCATGCACGACGGCCTTCGCAATCTCGTCCTGAACGGCGAACACTCGCGTGAGTTCCCGCTCGTAGGTCTCCGACCAGACGTGCGACTCGTCGTCGATTCTCACGAGTTGAACCGTGATGCGGACACGACTGCCCTCCTTGCGCACGCTGCCTTCCAGCACGTTGCCGACGCGAAGCTCGCGGCCGATGTCCGCAAGCTTGACGCTCTTGCCCTTGAAGTAGAACGACGATGTCCGACCGGGCACGCGCAGCCCGTCGACCTGGGCCAGCGCATTCAGGATTTCCTCGGCGATCCCATCGGCGAAGTACTCCTGGTCGTGCTGCGGGCTCATGTCGGCGAAGGGCAACACTGCGATGGACGGCGCGACGGTGGTCGTCGCCTGCCCGCGCTCTCCAGACTGCTTCCAGAGGTACCAGCCGACCCCCGGCAGCGCCCCGACGAGCCCAACGGCGACGAGAAGGGCCGCAAGCCGCCGTCGGGAAAAGGAGATGGCAACGGGTCCTGCGGCCGACGGTGTCCGCTTCACGCCCTGCGCCGTCAGGTCGAAGAGCCAGGCCATGAGGAGCGCGACCGGGAAGCCGACGGCCAGCGCCACCAGCACCGCCTTGAGTACCCAGTCCGGCAGGCCCGCACCGTGCATGATCGGCTCAGCGACCTGGAGCGCCGCGAAGGCGAAGATGGCGTACCCGACCATCACCCGGAACACCCGTCGCCGCTTCAACTCGACGAGGAGGTCGCCGAGCGTCGCCCTCCGAGGGATGGCGGGAACCGGCTGCTCGCCGGGCTTCAGGCCCATCGGCGAATCGCGGTCATCCCCTGCGCCTTCGACCACGCACACCTCCCGTGGGAGCGGGTCGAGGCTACCTGATCGAGGAGTGCGGCGTCATCCCGGCGGGAAAATGTGGGCCAGTGCCTCGCTCGACCCGAGGTTCCTCAACACCACCTCGACCACGGGCATCCCGACAGTTCCGGAGCCTGCCGTAGCCGCGGTAGCCGGCCTGGTGGACCATCCCAGCAATCGCGCCCGTCGCGACCGAGAACCGGCGCTCCTTCGTGATCGCTTCCACCTCGTGGATGCACTGAAGGATGACGTGGTGCTCGGCGCAGGTCTGCTCGCCGGGCGGCGACGTTGCGCTAGTGACCGGTACTGGTTACTATATGGTCATGAAGAAGGTCGGTGTGGCGGATCTCAAGGCGCATCTCAGCGGACACCTGCGTACCGTCAAGAAGGGCGAGACCCTGGTCGTCCTGGAGCGCGGCACGCCCGTGGCCCGGATCGTGCCCGAGGCGGATCTGCGCGGCGGAGTCGTCATCCGCCCGCCGACCCGGGATCTGCCCTCCGTGAAGCAGATGTTGAAGCGGCTGCGGCCCATCGCCTGGCCGGTGGACAGCCTCGCGATCCTCCTCGAGGACCGGAAGCGGTGATCGCCTACGTCGATTCGTCCGTCATCCTCCGCCTGGTGCTCTCCGAGCCCGATGGGCTCCACGAGTGGCCTGACGTCCATCAGGGCGTCACGAGCGCGCTGGCGGAGGTGGAGGTGCTCCGGACACTCGATCGGCTCCGGTTCCTGGCGCCGACCCTGGAGTCGCAGGCGCTGGCAGGCAGGCGTGAAGTTGCGTTCCGGATCCTGGAGGGACTCGAGACGATCGAGATCACTCGCAGCGTGCTCTCTCGAGCGGCCCAGCCGCTCCCCACGCCCCTCGGCACGCTCGACGCCATCCACCTCGTGTCCGCCATGGGATGGCGCGAGCAGTTCGAGGGCCTCTTCTTCGCGACCCATGACCTCGCGCTCTCCGCAGCCGCACGGGCTAGCGGGTTCGAGGTCATCGGGACGAGGCCGTAGTCATCACCCCTTCGCAGGAGTGCCGTGCAACTCCAGGCCGAGGGCGCGAATGACCCTCATGACCGTCCGGAACTCGGGATTTCCATCGGCCGAGAGCGCCTTGTAGAGCCCCTCGCGGGTCAAGCCCGTCTTTCGCGCGAGCTTCGACATCCCGCGCGCACGCGCGATGTTGCCAAGGGCGACCGTGATGAATGCCGGATCGTCCCGGCCTTCCTCGAGACAGGCCTCCCAGTACACCGCGATGTCGTCCTCGGTCTTCAGGTGCGCCGCGGAATCCCATCTCCGAAGCTTCATCTTTGCAGCCATCTCGGTCTCCTAGACCTGCTTCGCGATCCTCTTCGCCGTGTCGATGTCCTTCGCCTGGCTCGCCTTGTGGCCACCGACGAGCAGGATCACGATCGTCTCGCCCCGCCTCAGGAAATGCACGCGGTAACCGGGTCCATGGTCGATTCGCATCTCCAGGACTCCGTCGCCGAGCGCCTTGCAGTCACCCGGGTACCCCCATCTCCAGCCGATCGATCGGGGCCTGGACCCGGGCCGCCGCCGTCCGGTCCCGAAGCTTCACGAACCATGCGTCGAAGATCGGCGTCGTGAAGATTGCCGGCACGAGGTCATCCTGGTCGCGGCGGAGACGGTCGTCAACCATGGTTCACACTTCCACTTGGTGCACGTGGTGCACCCCGTCGTCCCCTACCTCACGTCGTCGTCCTCGTTCGGCCAGAGTCCGTCCGGTCGCGGCCCGTCGATTCGGGGGCTTGGCCTCCCCTCACCGACATTCACTGCTGGTCCTGGTACACCATAGGCCCGATTCGATTCCCCGCGCCTCCACTTATTCGTCTGCTATTTCAGTAGCTTACGGGGGCGTCAACAAGCGTCATCAAGAAGGCGTTCGGGCCGGGGTGTGTTCCGCCTTCCGTCTGGGTGCCCGGCGTCGCGTGCAGGAGCCCGGTCTGCTCGCGACCCGTGAAGGCCAGCGAGGGCGGCTCGGGTTCGACGCGGACCGGTCCGCCGCAGGTGGCGGGCAGGAGGACGGGCAGGGCGAGGTGGAGGGCGCGCATGGCCCGGGCGTGGTAGCGCGGGTCGGTGCCGGGGCCTATGCTCCGCTCGCCATGGCCGAGCCCGGTCCACCCATCCCGGTCGCCACGGAGAGACCGCTGGCCAGGGCCGTCCTGGCCGCCTGCGAACTCTTCGACCGCCTGGAGAGGGTCTTCAGTGGCGCGGCCACGCGGCGCCTCGTGTCCAGCGTTCTGGTCGCCACCTTCGCCATCTCACTCATCGTCATCGAGCTGGGCCGGCGAGGGGTGTTCAGCGGGAGATTCCAGGCGGCGCTGCCGAGCAGCCATTTCCACGCGGTCGCGCTGGCCGTCAACCTCTTGCTCTCCTTCGAGGTGGCGAGCCTGGTGTTCGCGATCGTCCAGTCGGTCTCCAACGCCGCCGGGAGGCAGTTCGAGATCTTCTCGCTCATCTTGCTGCGCCGTTCCTTCGAAGCCTTCGCGGGGCTCGACGAGCCGGTTCGCTGGGACCAGGGCAGGGAGGCGACGATGCTCATGCTGGCCGACGCTGGCGGCGCCATCCTCATCTTCGTGGCCCTCGGCTTCTACTACGCGGTGCAGAAGCACCGGCCGCTCTCCGGGGATCAGGGCGACCGCTCCAGCTTCGTGGTGGCCAAGAAGCTGATCGCCCTGCTGATGCTGGCGGTGCTGGCGGGCCTGGCCGGCCACGGCCTGTGGGACCTGGTCGTGCACCTCGAGGCCCACCCGTTCTTCGAGACCTTCTACTCGCTCCTCATCTTCGCCGACGTCCTTGTGGTGCTCATCTCGCTCCGCTACAGCGCCAGCTATCCCGTGGTCTTCCGCAACTCCGGCCTGGCGGTGACCACGGTGCTGCTGCGGCTGGCGCTCACGGCGCCGCCGCCCATGAGCGGGCTCCTCGGCGTGGTGGCGGTGCTGTACGCCCTCGGGTTGACGTTGGCGTACAACCGGTTCGCCCCGGCGACGCGGGGTGCGGGGGCGGCGTGAGGCGCAGTGAGGTCGGGACAAGCCCCCGCTTGGCCAAGGGCGGGCCGGGGGCGCTGAAGTCTGGCGGCGCCTGGGCCTCGCGACCGGCGGCCCCCGCGAGTCGAGGCCGTGGTGAAGAAGGACATCCGCTGCGAAGACCTTCTTCAGCCGGCTCGGTGCCGCCGAACCGCTCCATGGACGGCGCAGAGCGCAGGGCCAAGCCGAGCGTCGGCACGAGGGCGTCCCGAATGGCCAATGGTTCCGCAGCGGACGGGGTTGTGTCGACCGACACTCTCGGCACCGACGACTCATCGACCTGGGCCCCGCCGGAGGCACGCGAGGACCTCCTCGTCGGAGACCTGCTCGAAGCGTTCGTACCACCGCCCCACCGCGAAGAACGGACTGGGGAACTCCACCGCCACGACGTCGTCGAAGTCCTGCCTTACGTCCGGCTCCGACGCGGCGGCGATCACGGGCGCGGCCAGCACGACCTCCGCGGCCCCCAGCATCCGGGCCGACCGGGCCGCGGCTCGCGCCGTGGCGCCGGTGGCGACGCCGTCGTCCACCACGATCACGGTGCGGCCGGCAAGGTCCGGCATCGGGCGGTCGCCGCGGTAAGCGCGGACCCGTCGCGCCAGCTCGACCGCCTCCCGCCTGGCCAGCAGCGCAACCTCCTCGTCGCCGAGTCCGACCTCGGGCAGGGCTTCCCGGCGCACGAATACGCCGCCGCCCTCCGCGATGGCACCGATGGCGTATTCGGCAAACCCCGGCGCGCCGATCTTCCGGGCCACGATGAGATCGAGGTCCGCTCCGAGCGAGCGTGCCACCTCAAGCGCCACCGGGACGCCCCCGCGCGCGAGCCCCAGGACGACCGGATTCCGCGCGCGGTACGGCTCCAGCTTTCCGGAGAGCAACTGGCCTGCCTGTTCCCTGTCCCGGAAGACCATTGCGGTCCCTCCTCCAGGCTCGAAGGCCCGTCCCGATGCAGAAGGCAGAGGCTGGCGCACGGCGGAGGAAATCACGGGCGCCCCGCCAGGTCGGCGGCGCCTCTGCGGCTCCACATTGCTGCCGGGGCCGAAGCGCGTCCATCGGCCATGCGGGCTCCCCTGACCCGCATAGCCCGATCGCAGTACCCTGACGCCAGGCGACCTCATCGGCGGACATCGGCGGACATCGACTTGTGCCACGTTCCCCCTGACGGTATACTGAACCCATGTTCCGTCATCACGAGCCCTTCCCGGCCCCGCCTGGCTCACATCGACGGGGCGGACCCGTCCCGCTCCGCGCCATCTGGCTCGAACTGAGGGACGCCCTGCGCGAGACTTGCAAGAGTTCCGACGCCGTGCAGAAAGTACCCGGCGCCGATCTCGAGAGCCCGCCCACGTCGTTCTCGCACGCCGCGTGACCCCCGGAGACAGACATGGCCACCGAAGCTGAACTGCAAGCGGAGCTGGAGAAGCTCAAGGCGGAGAACGCCGCCCTCAAGGCCCGCGGAGGCAAGGGCGTCTCCATGAAGGTGAGCGAGAAGGGCGGCGTGTCCGTCTACGGGCTCGGCCGGTTCCCGGTGACGCTCTACCTGGAGCAGTGGCTCAAGCTGCTCGACCTGGCCGAGGACATCCGCATCTTCATCCGCGAGAACGAGCCGAAGCTGAAGAAGAAGGAGTGAGCAGCGGGGGCTCGCACCCTCGCTTCACGGTCAGGCGATCTTGCGCGCCAGCCCCTCGGCAGCCTCGAGCAGCCCACGCAACGTGCTGCTCGGGTCGCGCGAACGGTCGCCGTGCTTCACTGCGCGGCGAACGCGGCTCAGGGCCTGCGCGAAGTCGGCGTCGGAGAGCCCGCGCTCCACGAGGATCTCGTCGAGCTTGCGAAGCCGGCCCTTGAACTCCCGGAAATTGTCGTTCACGACTTCCTCCGTGCCGCTGCCTTGGGCGCGGCCGTGCGGCGAGCTTTCGCCTTCCCGGCCGAGGCCGCGGGCCCAGCCGCCTTGTTGCGATGACTTGCCGCCGCCGGACGCCTCGCCGACGTGGCGTGCAGGAACGACTCGACGTCGATGAAATCGCGCGCTCCGGTGCCCTGGAGCTTCTCGAGAAGACGCGCCGAGAACTCCCGCAACCGGACGTAGGTGGCCCAGTTCGGCGTGGGGTGGAATTGCAGGTCGCAGCCGAGCCGGCTGGCCGCCCCGGTGGTCGACCGGGGCACGAGGACGATCTGGCGCGTGGGAACGGCGAGGAATGGGAACAGGGTGGCGATTGGCCAGGCGACGTCGGGCGGCGCGCCGAGGGCGTTGCTCGCGGCGCAGAGCTTCTCGAAGCGCGCGCGCGCGGGCGACGGCACCGACAGGTACCCGAACAGCGCCCCGAAGAAGTCCGTCGTCGCGTCGCCGGGCTCGAGGACCTCCTCGAGGACCTCCTGGTCGACCACGCCGGGGATCTTCGTGACGTGGGCGGCGACGCGGAGCGCCTTCTTGGTCAACTCCTTGAACTCGCCGTCGGCCAGGAGACGATCGCCCTTGCCTTCGCCGAACAGCTCGGCCCACTCGGCGCTGGCGGCGCGCCACCTGGACGCGCGTTCCCTCTTGGCGCCCCCACTCCCGAGGTAGGCCGGGTCCAGGAACCCCTGCGGATACGACTCCAGGAAGAGCGTCAAGGCCTCGTCCTGGCTGATGAAGTTTGCGGCGAGCGCGTAGCGACCCGCGGTGGCGTCCATGGAGAAGGAGGTTAGCCCCTCCAGCCAGGTGTTGGGCTCGAAGCCCTCCCGGGTCAGGAACGGGCTCACGGCCGGCCAGCGGAGCTTGGCCGCGTACCTGGAGGCGCTCTCGGGGAAAAAAACGTGCAGGGCGCTCGCCTCGACGGCGACCACCTTCCCGATCCCGAGGGACCGGTGTTTCACCAGGGTTCCCGTTGCAATCTCATGCATTGTCGCCTCTTCTCGGTAGGCGACCGCTCGGAGCGAACGGAGGTCGGGGCGAAGTCAGGCTCCTTTTTACCCCTTGCCTGGCTTTTTTGATAGGCCCCCGCCGCCAGGCGCGCCATCCAACCGGCGCCCTGGCCCATCGGGCTTCACGGTCGCCTGAGGTAGGCTGGGCGCATGAGATCACTCGCCCTCGGGCTCATCGTGCTGGTGGCCTTGCTGCACTTCTACTTCCTCGTGCTGGAGATGTTCCTCTGGCGCACGCGGGCGCGGCGCCTCTTCCGGATGAGCGCGGAGAAGGCGGAGATGACGGCGCAGCTGGCCGCGAACCAGGGGCTCTACAACGGCTTCCTGGCCACGGGGCTGGTCTGGGCGCTCGTCTCCGGGCCCGAACTGGTCCCGCGCGCCACCTTCTTCCTGCTCTGCGTCTTCGCCGCGGGGGTGTACGGGTCGGTCTCGGTGCAGCGCATCATCCTGTACGTCCAGGCGGCGCCCGCGGCAGTCGCCCTCGTCGCCCTCTGGATGAGCAAGTGATGAAGTCGCGCTGGAAGCGTATGCGCTTCCAGCTTCTCGTGAACCTGTACCCGCCCTACCTGGGCGCGGGCGTCCGGGTCACGCGAATCGCCGACGACTTCCGCGCGATCGACGTCGAGATGCGGCTCCGCTTCTGGAACCGCAACTACGTCGGCACCCACTTTGGCGGCTCGCTCTTCTCGATGGTCGACCCGTTCTTCATGATCATGCTCATCGAGTTGCTCGGCAAGGGCTTCGTGGTCTGGGACAAGTCGGGGACCATCCGCTTCCGCCGCCCTGGTCGCGGCACCGTCCGGGCGAAGCTCGAGATCTCGCCCGGGCGCGTGGAGGAGATCCGGCGGGCCGCGGACGCCGCCGGCAAGCTGGAGCCGACCTTCCTCGTGGAGATCCGCGACGCCCAGGGCGAGGTGGTGGCCGAGGTCGAGAAGATCCTCTCGGTGAGGAAGAGGAGCTAGGGCCATGGGCGACGCCGGTGGCGAGATGAGGCCAGCGAGATGAGGTCAGCGCGATGACTCCCGGGGAAGCGTCGCGGTACCTTGCTCGGATCGGTCACGCCGGGCCGGCCAGCCCCTCGCTCGAAACCCTTCGCGTTCTTCACCGCCTCCACCTCCGCACGGTGCCCTTCGAAAACCTCTCGGTACGCGAGGGCAAGGAGATCCCGCTCGTCGAGGCGAGCCTCTTCGACAAGATCGTGTCGAGGCGCCGCGGCGGCTTCTGTTACGAGCTGAATGGCCTCTTCGGGGCATTGCTCCAGGGGCTGGGATTCCACGTGTCCCTCCTTGCCGGGCGCGTGGGCGTGGATGGGATCCCCTTCGACCACATGGCGCTTCGCGTGGATCTGGACGAGGCGTGGCTCGCCGACGTGGGCTTCGGCGACTCCTTCCTCGAGCCCATCCGGCTCGGCGAGCGGGTTCCGCAAGACGGGGGCGACGGACGAAGTTACCGGCTGGATGGCGATGACGACGGATTGTTGCTCCGTCGCCTGGAGTCCGGCTCCTGGGCGCGGCAGTACCGGATCGACCCGGGCAAGTGGCCACTATCGGCATTCGAGGAGGGATGCCGCTACCATAGCACCTCGCCTCGCTCCCCATTCACGCAGAAGACCGTGGTCACGCGCGCGACCGAGGAGGGGCGGATCACGCTCTCCGAGCGGCGTCTCATCACCACCGTCCGGGGCTCCCGGTCGGAATCCGAACTGCCCGACGATGCCTCCGTGACC